>Ga0137415_10008148_pt1 | contig 10381 bp, 13 predicted proteins | sample CZODoug3_1_1_16f_FD_183082 | JGI IMG/M metagenome (GOLD analysis project Ga0137415, IMG submission 183082) | Vadose zone soil fungal communities from Angelo Coast Range Reserve, California, USA - CZODoug3_1_1_16fungal (Hybrid Assembly) | ecosystem: Environmental > Terrestrial > Soil > Vadose... | reverse complement strand
CGGCAACGGTGCGCGCCGAAGATGTCGCTGTCGTCGGCGCGCACCGTTGCCGGCTGCGGCAGCACGGTGAGAGCGGTGACCAAACCGAGCCCGATCAAGCGCGTCAGACTGTTCATGATTGACCTCACTGGGCAATTGGCCCGTACGAGACTTGGGCGTCGATCGTGCGCTGGGCGCTCCGGGGGCCCGTCCCTGAACCGGTGATCGCGTAGGTGTAGAAGACGAAGCCGCCGGGGTTGTAGCCGGTACCGGAGCCAATGGAGTACCCGGCTCTCTGCGTCGTATTCAGGAAGCAGTTCGAGTCGGCGCCGGCCCCGGCCGCAACCGAGTACGAAAACGTGCCGAGCGAAGTGGACGGTGTCACGCACGTCGGACCGCCCGGCACGATGGTGTCAATGCCGACGTTGATTCCGGCGTCGGCGGCGAAAAAGCTGCCCTCGGCCCACATCGTCCCGTACGCGATGTCGCCCTCGGTGCTCGACATCCGGACCAGGAAGATGCCGGATACGAGCATCAGGACCATGATGAATATCGCCATCACCGAGGCGATGCCGCGCTCGTCGGTGCAGTGACGCCACATTCCACGCATGTCACGCGCCTCCATCAGGGATTCCGGAGCCTCACGTCCGAGGCGAGGGTGTACGTCTGAGCCGGCTGACCCGGCACGCTCTCCCGGGCTGTCACCATGATGACGATCCGCCGAACGATCGAGCGTTGCGCCACGTTGACGAAAGTCGGCGCGGCGCCCAGTCCCTGCGCGTCGAGGTTGTAAGGGCCGGTCGGCGGGTTCGGCACCGGATTGTTGGCCGAATCGAAGTAGGCGAAGCTCAGCGCGGTGACACTCTCGGCCATCAGCTGCCCGCTCGCGCACGTATACGACCCCGCGGCACCGATCGCGCCCTGCACTCTCCTCAACCCAGAACTGCTCAGGCAGAAGGTGTAGGCGCTGCTGGCGCCGGTGTTATCGAGGTCGCCGGCGACCGAAAGGGCGGACTCCGTGGCAACCTGAATCGAATTGGACAGGTCGTTGGCGTTGTTGTTGTCGATGTTCTCGGGGAAATAACCGGCCATACGGATCTGCCTGGCCATCCGATCCATCGCGACGCGGGCGTTCTGCTGGACGCCGAGCTTGTGCTCGCTGACCTGATACGCGTTGCGGCTCGGGTCGAAGACCTGGAAGACCCCGACCAGAATGAGCATGAAGATACTCATGGCGACCATGAGCTCGACCAAAGTGAAACCGTCCTGTCCGCGGAACGCGACGGGGCGCATTAGAACAACCTCACGATGACCGTGCTCAAGGTGACGTTCCCGGGCAGGCCGGGCACCGTGACCGTGACCGTGACCTGACGCAAGGTCGCGCTGGTGTTGGCGACCGTCACGACGGCCCGGCCCCCGAAGGACTGCACGGTTCCCCATGCGGTGGTCTCGGCGCCCGTGAAGGTGAAGCCGTTGCCCGAGCCCGCCAACATGTAGCGCCAGCGCCGGGCGATCGCCGCCTCCGTGCCGCCCAATCCGGCGATGACGCCCGTGTTGCTCGCCGTGTCGACGCCGTTCACGTTGCTGATGTTGGCGAAGGGGATGTCGCCGACGTCCTCGAGGATGTGGCGCGCGCCGGACACAGCCACGGTCATCCGTCCCGCGTCGGTGATCTGCCGGTACCCCACCGGAAACATGCTGGCCATTGTCAGCAGCGCGACGACCAGGATCATCGCCGCGACCAGGACTTCGACGAGCGTGAACCCGCGACGGTCGCCGAGGGGTCTCGCGCGCTTCCAGTTCGTTTTCGTCGCCCTTCTCATGGACAGGCGGCTCCCTGGGCCTGGATCTTGATCCTGCCCGACGGGCTCACGCACACGTCGAGCGACCCGGTGGCCGACGAATTCTGAACGCGGAGAGCCCCCGCCGCGGTCGCCGCGCCGAGCGAGCTGAACGTGATTGCGGGGGCCACGGTGATGCGGGAAGCGTTCTCGAGCGTTCTCCAGCCGGAGGCATCGGTCCCCGGGCCCGTGTAGACCTGGCCGCCGGGGCAAGGCACCACGGTGCCCGAGCAGAACCGCGTCCGGTTGTTGGGGTTCGTCTGGGACTCGACGCTGAACGAGGTGCCTCGCATGACGGCGAGCTGTCTCGCCTGGTTCATCGAGACCACGATCGTTCGCGCCGCGCCGTCGGTCTCCTGGGCCCTCGAGTAGCTGAGATAGAGCGGGAAGCCGATCGCGGAGAGGATCGAGATGACGGCGATGGTCACCAGTAGCTCTGCGACTGTGAAGCCGGCCGAGTCTGGCCGGAAAAAACGCCCGAGGATCGCGGTGTTCTTGGTCATGTTCACCCGTTTTGGAGCGCATAGGTCATCACAGCAATGTCCATCCGAGGACGGTTGGAGCAATGGGTATGCCACGGACTGTCGGCCGTTGAAACGCGGACTTAGAGGACGGATGAGCGGAGCAGTGACAAATTGCTAAGCGCGACCTGACAAAGAACGGCCGTTCCAGAATTCGCTAACGATTCCGGAAACGTACGAGACATCGTGGTCGACGGAAGCTGGGCGGCTCAGGCGTCGAGGTAAACCGGGCTCGTCCAGGCCCCCCCCGCCGTCATCTTGAGTCACGAGTCGGTGTTCTCGAACTTGAGCGCGGGGTCGATAGCGAATGCCCTTTTCCGGCGTCCCCATCGCGAACGTCACGGCGTTGACGAAGCGGCCCGCCGATGGCTCGACGTCGCACCTGGTCAGGCGGTCGCGTCCGCGGGCCCGCCGACGCGATCCGGTATCGCTCGCCCGCTCGAACGGTTCCGGATCGTACGGCGCCGCCATCCTTATATGGTCGAAGCCCCCGGATTATGTCGACCCGCGCGATCGGCGCGGTTCCAACCAGCCGCCGCTGAATTTCACGGGCCCCCTCCGCGCGCGCCCGCAGCGCCCATGACTCGAGGCGGACCGTCGCGTCGTTCGCGCCCGCGGGATTGGTGAGCTGCGGCGGTCCCCAGTGGGAGGCGAAACGGGAAGCGATCTTGAGCCGCGTGAACTCGTCGTATCCGTATACTCCGACTTCGCGCTCCCTCGAGGGGTCGCCTGCGAGAGGAGTGTATACTAGGCGCGCTTGACCCTTGGAGAGGTGGCCGAGTCGGCCGAAGGCAGCCGCCTGCTAAGCGGTTACAGGGTTAAAAGCTCTGTCCCGGGTTCGAATCCCGGCCTCTCCGCCAAATGATCACCGCGGCCCGAAACAGCACGAGCGCCGAGTCACCTCGGCGCCCGTGTCCGCGTCAACCCCGTTGAGGCCGCTACTTCTTCATCTCGAGCGTGATGCCGGCGGCCTTCGCCGCCTCGTCGTACTTCGCTTCGGATTCAGTATGCTTGCCGGACTGGTGCAGAGCCCAGGCCTGCGACGCGAGCGACCGCGCATTGGCCGCGCCCGGGTCGAAGCGGGTCCCGACCGCCTTGTCGATCTGCGCCTGTAGCATCGGGCACTGATTTGCCAGTGCGGGACCAGCGACCGAGGCGACCAGGACGAGGGCGGTGACGAAGCTCTTCATCTCTCTCCTCCTTTGGGGTCTATCGGACAGGACCAGTCGCCGGGGATAATCGTGGCGATCGGCCAACATGTCAAGACGCGATTCCGCTCGGACGCCGGTGTGTCGGCCGCAACGAGCCCGCTCGCACCGCGGCGCAGCGTAGTGTATCGTACTGCCCGTTGCGCCCTTAGCTCAGGTGGACAGAGCGTCGGACTACGAATCCGAAGGCCAGAGGTTCGAATCCTCTAGGGCGCACCACCTTCAACAAGGGAGGCCCTCGTGACCTGCAAGCGGTTTGTGTGCATCGTGCTGCTGGTGGCGCTGACCGCTGTCGTGGTACGGCCGGCGCGCGCCGAGGCGATGGATCCGCAGCTGATCCTGATAATCGTCGGCGCCGGGATCGCGGTGGTCGCTCTGATCGCGGTCGTCATCATCGCAAACGCGTCGGAGGGCAGACGCCGGAGCGCCGAGCTGTCGATGACGGCGGAGGCGTTCGAAGAGCTTGAACGCCGATCGCGGGCCCTTCTCGCCGGCCCCGCGTTGGTGGCAATTCCCTCGACGGCGATCGAGAGCCCCTGAGCTCCTGAGAAGTTGGACGCCGAAGCGTTCATGCGGGCGGCGCTCGCCGAGGCGCGCGTCGGCCTCGCGGCGGGCGAGGTGCCGGTGGGCGCCCTCGTCGTCCTCGACGACGTGATCATCGGGCGGGCGCACAATGCGCCGATCGCCCTCGGCGACCCCACGGCCCACGCCGAAGTTCTTGCCCTGCGGGAGGCCGCCCGCAAGGCTGGCAACTACCGCCTGCCGCGCGCCACGCTCTACGCGACGCTCGAGCCGTGCGCGATGTGCTGCGGCGCCGTCATCCAGGCCCGCCTCGCGCGCGTCGTCTACGGCGCGTCGGATCCGAAGGCCGGCGCCGTCGAGTCGCGGTATCGGCTGCTCGACGACGGCCGATCGAACCATCGCGTCGAGACGCTGAGCGGTGTGCTCGGCGCCGAGTGTGGGGTCTTGCTGAAGGAGTTCTTCGAAGGCAAGCGCGGGTAGGCGGCTAGAGTCGCGTCACCGCCGGAATCACCTTCGCCCCCATCAGCTCGATCGAGCGCATCGTGGTCGGGTGGTCCATGCGCGATTCCTGGGCTTCCAGGAGCAGGTGGCCGACGCCGAGCTCGCGCTGCACGCGGGCGAATCGGTCGATCACCTCGTCGGGCGTGCCGGCGACGATGAACTGGCCGTCCAGCAATTCCTCGTAGCTCATCGACGACAGCGATCGCGGCCGCGCGCGCAAGGCGAACTGTGTGCCCGCCCGCGAGCGCATTCCGACCGGCGCGAACCACTCGACGGGCGCTCGCAGCGTCGGTCCCATGCGCCAGACGAAGTGCCGGCCGGCCTCGATGGCCTTGGCCTTCGTCTCCGCCGTCACCGCGCAGATGAGAAACCCGAGGTTGTCGGGTGTGACGGCGCGGCCCACCTCGGCGGCGCCCTGCCGGTAGAACTCGAAGAGCTCGCGCGCGATCTCGAACGGGACCAGGAACGGCACATAGGTGTAGCCGCGCCGACCGGCCCACACCGCCGTTTCCGGGCTCGCGGTACCGGGGATCCAGATGGGCGGATGCGGCTTCTGCAGCGGCAAGCACCACGGGTTCACGTGGCGGAAGTGGTAGTGACGCCCTTCCCAGCGGAACGGCCCGGGCTCCGTCCAGCATTTCAAGATCAGGTCGTGGCACTCCTCGAAACGCTCGCGGTTGTGGACGGGATTCGAGTTGGACCACCAGGTCTCGACGCCGACGCCGCGCACGAAACCGGAGAGGACGCGCCCGCCCGAGATGAGGTCCGCCATCGCGAGCTGCTCGGCCATCCGCACCGGGTTGTCCTCGATCGGCAGGATGTTGCCGAGGATCAGCAGCTTGGCCCGCGTCGTGGTACGGGCGAGGATACCGGCCGCCATGTTGACGCTCACGTTGACGCACGAAGGGGTGGAGTGGTGCTCGTTGATCATCAGCCCGTCGAAGCCGGCCCGGTCGGCGAATTCGTACTCGTCGAGATAGCGCTGGTAGTTCGCGCGCGCCTTCTCCGGGCTGAAGAACCGGTTCGGAAACTCGAGACGGAGCGACGGATACTGGGCGCCCGCCTCGTCGGGGAACTCGTGATGCGGCATCTCGCTGAAGTAATAGAGCTTCATGACCGGCGGGGCCCTCCCAGGAAGTCGATCACGAGACGCGCGAATACATCGGGCTGCTCGATCGGCGGCAGGTGGCCACAGTTGTCGAGGACGGACAGCGTCGCGTTGCCCAGCAGCCGTCGATACTGCTCGCCGCAGGCGACGGGCACCACGCGATCCTCGCGTCCCCAGACGATGAGCGCCGGATTCGTCACCCGTGGCAGGAAGCGGTCGAGCCGAGGATTGTGCATGTACGGTTTCCAGGTGAGCCGTGCGGTCATCTCCTGGTTGCGCACGGCGGTCTCCAGCTCCGCCGCCGTCGGCGGCCGGCCGAACAGCGCGTCCCACTCTGGAATCGTCGCCGGATCGTGGACGGTCAGGGCGCGCAGCTCCGCGGGCGGATAGTAGAAGATGTCGAGAATCTCTCCTGTGTCCGGCTTGAGCCCGGCCGGCGCCACGAGGACGAGCCGGTCGATCGAGCCTGGACTCATCGTCGCCAGCTCCGCTGCCATCCACCCGCCGATGGAGTGGCCGAGCACGTGTGGCCGGCCCAGACCGGCGGCATCGATGAACCACAGATAGAAACGCGCGAGGTCGTCGATGCTTTCCATCCATTGCGCGTCGCCCGACCGTCCGAACCCCGGATGGGTCGGGGCCCACACGGTGAAGCGTTGGGCGACCTGCTCGACCCACCGCGTCCATCCGCGATTGCCGCCGGCACCGTGGAGCACCAGCAGGGGCGCACCCTGCCCGCCCGTCCACGCGTGCACGTCGATGCCGTTGACCGAGATCGTCTGCTCACGAGGAGGCATGCGCCGTATTATGCCAGGCCCTTCGGTAGCGGGGGCGCGTAGCCGCCGAGCTTCGAGGTTCTGAGACCCAGGCGCACGAGCATCTCGGCCAGCGCGACGGCGGCGGCGACGCCGTCGACGACGGGCAGGCCGTGACGGGCGGTGAGCTCGGCGGCGAGGTCGGCCATGCCGGCGCAGCCCAGCACGATGGCCTCGGCGCCGTCGTCGGCCTTCGCGGCGGCGATCTGCGCATCGATCCGCTCGCAGGCGTCGCTCCGCCGCTCTTCCAGCGCGAGCACCGGCACGTCCGCCGCGCGCACGCGGGCGCAGCGCGCGGCCAGTCCGTAGCGCAGGAGATTGAACTCGATGGCCGGGACCGAGCGCGCCAGCGTGGTCACGACCGCGAAGCGCCCGGCGACGAGGCTCGCCGCGTGGAACGCGGCCTCGCCGATGCCCACGACGGGCGCCGCGGCCAGCGCGCGGGCGGCGTCGAGCCCGGTGTCGTCGAAGCAGGCGATGACGTGCGCGCTCACGCCCTGCGCTTCCCCCTTCGCGATCTCGGCGAGCAGGCCGGGGACGGCGAGCGCGTCGTCGTAGAAGCCTTCGATGCTCTCGGGACCGACCGGCGGGTTCACGGCGACGATGCGCGTGCCCGGCGCGGCGGCGCGCTCGGCGGCGCGCCGGATCTTCTCGGTCATCGAGACGGTCGTGTTCGGGTTGACGACGAGGATGTCCATACGGTGCCTAGGCCCGCCGGCGCCCCAGCGCTCTGATCAGCAGCAGCGATATCAGGATCACGGCGAACGACACGCCGGTCGTCACCGTGCCGAGGGCGTAGATCTCGGGATTGGTCACGGTCGTCGTGAGGCCGGTCAGCTCGAGCGGCAGCGTGTTCTGGTCGGCGCCCAGGGCCTGGCTCGAGCGCGCCGCCTCGTCCCACGAGAGCGTGAAGCCGAAGAGGGCGATGCCGACGAGCGCGGGCGCGATGAGCGGCAGCACCACGTGGCGGAACGCCTGGCTCGACGTCGCGCCGAGGTCGCGGGCGGCCTCCTCGTAGCGGTGGTCGAAGCGGTTGAAGACGGCGAACATGATGAGCAGCCCGAAGGGCAGCGTCCACGTGAGATGGGCGCCGAGCCCCGACGTGAACGTGCCCGCGCTCGTCGTGAATCCCTCGACGAGGCCGGCGAGGCCGACGCCCTCGGCCGCCCACCTGATCAGCGCGTCGAGGAGGCGGAACTCGACGGCGATGCCGAGCGAGACGATGATCGAGGGCACGATCAGGCTCGCCACCGCCGTGTAGAAGACGAAGGCCGAGCCGCGGAAGCGCCGCCGGAACGCGTAGCCCGCGAGCAGCGAGATGAGCACGGTGAGCGTCATGACGGCCGCGCCGAGCTTCAGCGACCGCCCAAAGGCCGCCCAGATGTCGACCACGCCGAGGCCGCCCCACAGACGGACGAACCAGTGCGTGGAGACGCCGTGCAGGGGAAAGGTCAGGCCGCCCGTCGGTCCCTGGAACGACAATACGATGATCGTCAGCATCGGACCGTAGAGGAACAGGACGAACAGGCCGAAGACCGTCGCGAGCGCGTAGAAGGCGGGCGGCCGTCGCCGGGCCACGGGCTCAGAGCTCCCGGCGCAGGTCGACGAGGCGGGTCATCGTGCAGATGATCGCGAGGACGGCGCCGAGCAGCACGACGGCGTTGGCCGCGGCCAGCGGGAACTGCAGATAGCTCAGCTCGACCTGGATGATCTTGCCGACCGACGCGATCTGCTGACCGCCCATGACCCCGATCGTGACGTAGTCGCCCATGACCAGGGTGACGACGAAGATCGAGCCGATGACGAGGCCCGGCTTCGACAGCGGCACCACGACGTTCCAGACCGTTTGCCAGGCCGAGGCGCCCGCGTCGCGCGAGGCCTCCAGCAGCGCGCGGTCGATCCGGCTCATCGAGTTGAAGATCGGCACGATCATGAACATCGTGTAGAGGTGCACGAAGGCGAGGACGACGGCGAAGTCGGAGAACAGCAGCCACTCGAGCGGGGCGGGGACGGCGCCCGACGCCACGAGGGCGGTGTTGACGAGGCCGTTGCGGCCGAGCAGCGGCACCCACGAGATCATGCGGATCACGTTCGACGTCCAGAACGGGATCGTGCACAGCAGGAACAGCACGGTCTGCCACGTGAGCGAGCGCACGTGGAAGGCGAGGAAGTACGCCAGGGTGAAACCCAGGACGAGCGTGACGAGCCACACCAGCACGCAGAACTTCAGCGTTGATAGATACGTCTTGAAGGTGACGCAGAGGGCGGGCAGCTCGGCCAGGCACCCGGCGAACACCGACGCGTAGTTGTCGCCGACCAGCGCGGGGATCATCGAGTACTCGGTGTAGCGCCAGAAGCTGACGACCACCGTGATGGCCAGCGGCAGCAGGAAGAACACGGCGAGCACGCCCGCCAGCGGCGCCACCTGCCAGTACGGCGCCGCGGCGGGCGCGATCAGCCGGCTCAGGCGGCGATGAACTCGTTCCACTTGCGGACCATGTAGTCGTTCTCGTCCATGACGGCGTTCCAGCACGCGACGGCGCCCATGCGCGCCTCGTACGACCCGCCGTCCCGTACGGTGCCGGCCTTCTCCAGCAGCGTGCCGTCCGGCGCCTTGATGTCCTTCTCGGCCGGCTTGCCCTCCATCCAGTACGCCCACTCGTAGGGCTCCATGTTGGCCTTGGCCGTCTCGAGCACGGCCGAGTAGTAGCCCTGGCGGTTCAGGAAGGCGCCGGCCCAGCCCGACAGGAACCAGTTGATGAACTCGTAGCCGGCGTCGAGCTTCTTGCCCGTCAGCGTCTTGGGCAGGCCGAAGCCGGCCGCCCACGCGCGGTAGCCTTCCTTGAGCGGCTGGTAGATGCAGGGCACGCCCATCGAGCGCACCTTGGTCACCGCCGGCGACCACATCGACTGGATCACCACCTCGCCCGACGCCATGAGATTCACGCTCTCGTTGAAGTCCTTCCAGAACGCGCGGAACTGTCCGGCCTTCTTCGCCTCGATGAGCGTCTTGATCGTGAAGTCGAGCTCGGCCCTCGTCATGTTGCCCTTGTCCCGGTACTTGTGGGCGCCCAGCGACTCCACCACCATCGCGGCATCCATGATGCCGATCGAGGGGATGTTGAGGATGGAGGCCTTGCCCTTGAACTCGCTGTTGAGCAGCTCGGCCCAGGAGCCGATCGGCCGCTTGATGAGGTCGGGACGGATGCCGAGGGTGTCGGCGTTGTAGACGGTCGGAATGAGGGTGATCCACGGCGTCGGCGCCGCGGCGAACTTCGTCGACGTCGGGCCCTCCAGGTAGAACACCTTCTTCGGCGCCGTGCCCTGATCGCCGATGGTCTTGCCGGCGACCTGGCCCTTGGTGAAGACCGGCGTGATCTTGTCCGCGTACTTGATCCGCCGGGCGTCCATGCCGAGCAGGTTGCCGGACGGGATGAGCTTGCGCAGCTGGAAGTACTCGGCGTCCACCACGTCGAAGGAGTTCGGCTGGGTGATGATCCGCTTGGCGACCTCGTCGGTGGTGACCGGGATGTACTCGATGACGAGGCCGAGGTCGGCCTTCACTTTCTGCGCGATCTCCTTGGACTGGTTGACGGCGGTGCCGAGGTAGCGCAGCGTCACGGGCTGCGCCGAGACGATGGCCGGGAATCCGGCGATCGCCGCGGCGGCGCCCTTGAGAACGGTTCGCCGGCTCACGCCGGCCTGGCCCTTCGTGCTCGGCCTCATCGGTGCGTCTCCTTTCGGTGTGGGTCCGCGATCATGCGAGTCGGTGCGCGCCGGCGTCGTCCCAGGTCACGGCCACCCGCGCCCCCGGCTCCAGCGGCTCGCGATCGAAGAGATGATCGGCCGCGACGGCGACGAGCTCGGTGCCGTCGTCGGCGCGCAG
>Ga0137415_10008146_pt1 | contig 10383 bp, 9 predicted proteins | sample CZODoug3_1_1_16f_FD_183082 | JGI IMG/M metagenome (GOLD analysis project Ga0137415, IMG submission 183082) | Vadose zone soil fungal communities from Angelo Coast Range Reserve, California, USA - CZODoug3_1_1_16fungal (Hybrid Assembly) | ecosystem: Environmental > Terrestrial > Soil > Vadose... | reverse complement strand
GTTCCGGACGGACCAGTCGGAGAGGTGGAGATGACGCGAGAGGAGCTGAAAGCGCTGATCCGGGAGGCGATGGACGAAGAGCGCGGGGGCGGACCGGCTCCGCTCGCGCCCAAATGGGAAGGCGGCATGGCGGTCCTCAAGCCGGCGGACCCGGCGCTGCAGCCGAAGGAGCTTCCGCTGGAAGCGCTCTTCCACAAGGTGGTGATGATCCGGGATCGGCTCCGCGTCCTCGAGCAGAAGATCAACGCGAACGGCAAGCTCAGCGACGCGGAGAAGGTGGATCTACAGACCTACATCACCGGGTGCTACGGATCGCTGACCACCTTCAACGTGCTCTTTCGCGACCGCAAGGACGGCTTCCGCGGGAGCGGCGGCAAGGACAGTTAGCGCTCTGGGAGATCAGCGAGGTGGAACGTGATCTGGGCCTTGTTGTGCGCGGCGCTCGCGCAGCTTCCTATGCCACAGCCGCGCGATGGCGCGCCGGCGGACGCCGGAGTGGCCGCTCCTGCTCCGGCCGGAACGGCGCCGACCTACGAGGGCCTCACGCCGCAACGGATGGCGCGCATCCAGCGTGCGCTGCAGCGCGACAAGCTCGACGGCTGGCTGTTCTTCGACTTCCGCCGCTCCGACGAGATCGCCTATCGCCTGCTCGGGTTGGATCCCGGCGGCGCGCGCTCCCGCCGCTGGTACTGCCTCGTCCCGGCCCAAGGACAACCGCGCAAGCTCCTCCATGCGATCGAGCCCCGCGCGCTCGATGGCATACCTGGAAGCTCCGCCAGCTACACGTCCTGGAGGACGCGGGACCGCGAGCTCGGTGCGCTGCTGCGCGGCGTCCGCCGGGTGGCCATGGAATATTCGCCGCGCAACGAGATTCCCACGGTCGCGCGCGTGGACGGAGGGACTCTCGAGCTGGTGCGGTCGATGGGAGCGGAGATCGTCTCCAGCGCGGACCTCGTCGCGGAGCTGGAGAGCACGCTCACGCCGGAAGAGCTCGCTTCGCAGGCGCGTGCCGCCGAGCTGCTCAACGGCGACCTCGAGGCGGTGGCGCAGGAGGCGGCCAGGCGGGTGCGCGAGGACCGGCCGGCGACGGAGCGGGAGCTGCAGGAGTTCGCCAGGGCGCGCTGGGCGCGGGAGGGATTCGACATCGAGGGCTGGCCGGGGGTCGCGGTCGATGCCCACACGGCGGATCCGCATTACTCGCCGCCTCCCGAAGGCGGCGCACTGGCGGGCCACAACAGTCTGCTCCTGCTCGACTTCAGCGCGCGCCTCGCGCCCGCGGGTATCTATGGCGATCTGACGCGGGTCTACTTCCTCGGCGAGAGCGTCCCCGAGGAGATCCAGCGCATCGCCGGCCACGTCTTCCAGGCGCGCGACGCGGCCCTGCAACTGCTGCGGCAGCGCGCCGAGTTCGGCAAGCTTCCCACCGGCGCCGAGGTGGATGCAGCCGCACGCAACGTGGTCGCGAAGGCCGGCTTTGGGGACCGCTTCCTCCACCGCACCGGCCATAGCATCGACCACCACGGGCACGGGGACGGCGTGAACAACGATGATTTCGAGACCCGCGACACCCGGCGGCACTTGCCGGACACCTGCTTTTCGATCGAGCCGGGGATCTACCTCGCGGGACGCTTCGGCATCCGCAGCGAGATCGACGTCTGCCTGCCCGGAGGAAAGGTCGAGCTGCGTGGCGGTCCCGGACAGTCGGTCGTGCCGGCGCTGCTCGCGCCTTGACTCACCGTTTCTTCGGAGCTGGATCGCGCGCCGGAGGAGAGACTGCCGCGCGGCGCCGGATCCACTCCGCCAGCAGCCGGACGCCAGCACCCGTTCCGCCCCGCGCGTTGTAGCCGCGCTCCTTGTCGATCGACGCCGGTCCGGCGATGTCGAGATGCGCCCACGGCACCTTCCCGACGAAGTGTTGCAGGAAGAGCGCCGCGTTGATCGAGCCGCCGAAGCGGCCTCCGGTGTTCTTCAGATCGGCGACCGGGCTCTTGATCAGCTCTTCCATCTCCGCGGGAAGCGGCATCCGCCAGAGGGGCTCGCCAGCCCGGCGCGCGCAGGCCAACAATTCGTTCGCCAGCTGCTCGTCGTTGCTGAAGAGGCCCGCGGTCCACGGACCGAGCGCGACCAGGATGGCGCCGGTGAGGGTCGCCAGATCGACCAGCGCCGCCGGTTTGTCCTCGACCGCCCAGGCCAGCACATCCGCGAGCACCAGGCGTCCCTCGGCATCGGTGTTCAGCACCTCGACGCTGGTGCCGTTCTTCCCGACGATCACGTCGCCCGGCTTGTAAGCGGTGCCACTGGGGAGGTTTTCGCATGCTCCGAAATACCCGCGGACCGGGAAGGGCGGCTCGAGCGCGGCGACCAGGCGCATGGCAGCGATCACCGCCGCGGCGCCGGCCATGTCCGTCTTCATGTCCTCCATGCCCTGAGCCGTCTTCAACGACAGTCCGCCGGAGTCGAAGGTGATCGCCTTGCCGACGAGCGCCACCGGCTTGCCGTTCGCGCGGGCAGGCTCGTACGAGATGCGCACGAGCTGCGGCTCCTCGGCGCTGCCCTGTGCGACGCCGAGGAAGAGGTTCATGCCCAGCTTCTCGATCTGCGCCCGCCCCAGCACCTCGCATTTGAGCCCCGCTTGCTGCGCCATCTTCCGCGCCTCGGCTGCGAGCGCGCGCGGCGTCACGTGCCGCGGCGGCTCGTTCACCAGGTCGCGCGCGGCGCAGACGGCATCGGCGATCTCGCATCCGAGGCGGGCTGCATCCGTCAGGGCCCGCGCAGGCTTCGCGGCCACCAGCAGCTCGAGGCGGGAGAGCTTGAGCGGCTTCTTCTCCCTCTTGTAACGATCGAAGACGTACGCGCCGAGCGACGCGCCCTCGGCGAGCGATTGCAGCTGCGCGGCATCAGCTGCCGGCACGACGATCGCAAGCGACTTTGCCCCGGCGGGCTTCGCCAGCTTCACCGCACGGGACGCCGCCGTCCTGAGCTGTTCCAGCGTGCGATCGGCGTCCTTCTCCTTGCCGATGCCGATCACCGCGATGCGCTCGGCGCCGATCTTGCCGTGCGTGTGGAGGGAGAGCACCTGGCCTTCCTTGCCGGTGAACTCCTCCTCCTTGGCGCAGCGCGAGAGCAGCCCGTCCAGCGCGCCATCGACCGGGACGAGCTTCTCGCCCTCGCGGACGAAGAAGACGAGCAGGCCGGCGGCGTGCGAGGCGGGCTTCGCGGAGACGACGGAAGTCGGGAGCGCCATCGGTGAGCGGCGCGTTCTACTCCGGTTCAGACCCCGCTGGGAAGCCCTCTACTTCAGGGCCGCGGGCCAGAAGCGCAGCGTGCAGCTCTTCATCCGTCCGCTGCCGTCGCTGTCGCTCTCCAGCTCGAAGGGGAGACGCTGGAGGATGGTCCCGTCGAGACCGAGACGGAGCTCGAGCGTGTCGCAGGTGCGACCGCTGGCGAGTTCCAGCGTCCACTTCGCGCAGGAGTTTCCGCTCCGGGACATGAGCTCGACGTCCTGGCTGCAGGGCTGGCCGGACCCGCCGTTGGGAAGGACCGCGTACGCGGTGCGACCGCGAGCCAAGGCGAGGTTCGTATCAGGACGCGCCTTCATCCAGTCGGGCGCCGCCTGGATCGCGTCCTTCCCGCTGTCGACGTTGACTCCACCGGAGGGATTGACCAGCGTGAAGCGGGGATAGGCATCGCCGGATACGAAGTGCGCCATCACGCCGGCGCCATTTCCGACTGGAAGCCCGCAGACGCCCGAGGTCGAATCGTACGGCTCGGCGTACGATGCCATCGTTCCGAGTGATGCGGGTGCAAGGCCGTCGCAATCGATGGTCCCGCCTGTTCCCGCATCGGAGCCGCCATCGGCATTGTCTCCGCCGTCGGCTGTCCCTCCGTCGACCCCGGATCCCCCGCCTCCGCTCCCGCCGGGAATGCCGGTCTCGACGCTGCTGCATGCAGCGGCTCCAGCCATTGCGATGAGCCAGCGGAGCGAGCGCATGCCACACCTCCCGCGGGCGCGACCCGGCCAGTCGAAACGTGCTCATGCCGCCAAGCGTCCGGAACCGTACGTTGCTTTCGGCCGGGGCCGCGGGTAGGGTCCGCGCCTTCCGGAGCGTTCAAGGAACGTGGAAGAGAAGCTGCAGGAGATCGAGCAGAGGTTCGAACGGCTGACCGCCGACCTCGGGAACCCCGAGGTGATCGGCGACCGCAGCCGCTTCTCCCAGGTGGCGAAGGAGCGGTCGCAGCTCGAGCAGCTGGTGGAGACGTTCCGCGAGTACAAGCGCGCCAAGGCGGACCTCGAGGGCAACCGCGCTCTGCTCGAGGACCCCGATGCCGAGGTGCGCGCGATGGCGCGCGAGGAGATGCCTGGGCTCCAGGCGAGGGTCGACGGGCTGAACGAGCGCCTGAAGATCCTGCTCCTGCCCCGCGATCCGAACGACGATCGCGGGGTCATCCTCGAGGTGCGTGCCGGAGCCGGCGGGGACGAGGCAGGCCTCTTCGCGCAGGAGCTGCTCCGGATGTACCTGCGGTACGCGGAGCGGAAAGGGTGGAAGACGTCCTTCATGGACACGAGCGACAACGCCGCCGGAGGGATCAAGGACGCGAGCGTGACCATCGAGGGCGACGGCGTCTTCAGCTACCTCAAGTACGAGTCCGGCGTGCATCGCGTCCAGAGGGTTCCCGCGACCGAGGCGCAGGGCCGGATCCACACCTCCACCGCCACCATATCGGTCATGCCCGAGGCGGAGGAAGTCGACGTCCAGATCAGTCCCGCCGACATCCAGATGGACGTCATGCGCTCGACCGGCTCGGGCGGGCAGAGCGTGAACACCACCGATTCGGCGGTCCGGCTCACGCACAAGCCCACCGGCGTGGTGGTGAAGTGCCAGCAGGAGAAGTCGCAGATCAAGAACCGCGCCATGGCGATGAAGATACTGCGCGCCAAGCTCTACGAGATGGAGCAGGAGAGACAGCGCAGCGCGCGGGACGCACAGCGCAAGTCGCAGGTGGGCACCGGCGATCGGAGCGAGAAGATCCGCACCTACAACTTTCCCCAGGATCGTCTCACCGATCACCGCATCGGCCTCACCCGGCACAATCTCGCCGCCGTGATGGACGGCGACATCGAAGACGTGATCGTCGCCTGCCGCACCTTCTTCCAGGCGGAGGCGCTACGGCAGCAGCAAGCGCAAGCATGACCGTCGGCGAGCTCGTGCACCACACCGCGCTGCGCCTTTCGGCGCCGGAGCTGCTCAGCGAGGACCCCGGACAGGAAGCGCGCGAGTTGGTCGCGCACGCGCTGGGCGTGTTGCCCGCCGAGCTGCCCGACCAGGCATCCAATTGCGTCGATTCCAGCCAACACGGGGAGTTCATGCGCCTGCTCTCGCGCAGGCTGGATGCGGAGCCGACCGGGTACATCGTGGGGGCCGTCGAGCTGCTCGGGCTGCGCTTCAAGGTGGACCGGCGCGGATTCATTCCCCGGCTGGATCTTCCGGTACTGATCAATGCCGGGCTCGAGCGGGTTCCGCGGGAGGTCTCGGGTTTTGCGCTCGACCTCGCCTGCGGAATCGGGGCGGCGGGGATCTGCGTCGGGCACGCCCGGCCCGGTCTGCGCGTCGATCTGACGGACGTGTCCAGCGAAGCGATCGAGCTCGCCCGCGAGAACGCCGACCGCCTCATCCCCGGCCGCGCGCAGTGCTACGCGGGGGACCTGTTCCAGCCGCTGCCGCGCGGGCGTAGATACGCGATCGTCACCGCCAACCCGCCCTGGGTCCCCGACGGTACCCCGCTGCCGGAGGAGGTGATCAATCACGAGCCCCCCGTCAGCTTCTTCGGCGGACCGGACGGTCTCGACGTCGTGCGCCGGCTGATCCGCGAGCTGCCTGAATGGCTCGCCCCGGGCGGAGTCTACGCCCAGGAGTGCGATCCGTCGCAGGTGGACAAAGTGATCGGGCTGCTCACCGGCGCGGGCCTGCGCGACCCGCGCGCGCACCCGGACAAGGAAGGCGTGCGGCGCGTCGTCTCGGCACAACGGCATGGCTGAGGCGTGGACGGTGCGCTCGCTCCTGCAGTGGGCGCGGGATTGGCTGGCGAAGAAGGGGATGGAGAACCCGCGCCTGGACGCGGAGCTGCTGCTCGCCCACGCCCTGCGCTGCGATCGGGTCCGTCTCTACATCGACGCCGACGAGCCGCTCGCGGCCGAGGAGCTGGCCCGCTTCAAGTCGCTGATCAAGCGGCGCGGCGCACTCGAGCCGGTGGCGTACATCCTCGGGACGAAGGAGTTCTACGGAAGGCCCTTTGCCGTCGCCGCAGGCATCTTCATTCCGCGCCCCGAGACCGAGCTGCTGGTGCGCATGGTCACCGAGCACTTCGCAAGGGACGCGGAAGCACGCGTTCTCGATCTCTGCGCTGGGTCGGGCGCCGTGGGAATCTCCATCGCCGCCGAGCGGCCGCGGGCGCGCGTCGATCTGGTGGAGCTGTCGGCCGATGCAGCCGCGGTGGCGCGAGCGAACGCGGAGAAGCACGCGCCCGGACGCGTCCGGGTGGTCACGGGCGATCTGTACGCCCCCTTGCCGGAAAAGGTCCGTTACGATGCCATCGCGGCGAACCCGCCGTACGTGCCGACCGCCGAGGTCGGAAGACTTGGTCCGGATGTCATCAAGCACGAGCCGCACATCGCGCTGTTCGCGGGGGAGGACGGACTCGCCGTGATTCGCAGGATCGTCGCCGGCGTGGGTGAATGGCTCGCGCCTGGAGGATTGTTCGTCACCGAGATCGACCCTTCCCAGGGTGAGGCGGTAGCGCACCTTCTGCGCGATGTGGGGCTGATGCAGGTGCGGGTCGAACGCGATCTTGCCGGGCTCGATCGCCACGTGGCAGGAAGAGGGGCCTGATGGACGCAATCGAGATCACCGGGGGGAGGCCGCTGTCCGGCGAAGTCCAGGTCTCCGGGTCCAAGAATGCGACGCTCCCGCAGATCGCGGCCGCGCTGCTCGCGCCGGGGCGTTCGACCTTCCGTGGCGTCCCGGATCTCGCAGACATCCGGACGCTGGGAAAGCTGCTCGGGCACATGGGCGCCCGCGTCGAGCGCGACGGCGCCACGGTGTACGTCGACGCGGACCGCGTCGCGAATCCGGAGGCGCCGTACGAATTGGTGAAGACGATGCGCGCCAGCGTGCTCGTGCTCGGGCCGCTGGTCGCGCGGTTCGGACGCGCTCGGGTTTCGCTTCCCGGCGGGTGCGCCATCGGCGCGCGTCCGATCGATCAGCACCTGAAAGGACTGCAGCTGCTCGGCGCGAAGATCGACCTGGCGCACGGATATGTCGAAGCGCAGGCGGCGCGGCTCCGCGGAGCGACCATCCTCTTCGATCTTCCCACCGTGACCGGGACGGAAAACCTCATGATGGCGGCGGCGCTCGCCGAGGGCCGCACGGTCCTGGAGAATTGCGCGCGCGAGCCGGAAGTGGCGGCGCTGGCGGATGCGCTGAACGCGATGGGAGCGCGCATCCAGGGCGCGGGCAGCAGCGTGGTCACCATCGACGGCGTCGCCAGCCTGCGTCCCATGGACATCCAGGTCATCCCGGACCGGATCGAGGCAGGGACCCTGCTCGCCGCGGCGATGATCACCGGTGGCGACGTGGTCGTGCGCGGCGCCCGCCCCGAGGACCTGGACGGGGCGCTGGCGAAGATGAGGGAGGCGGGGGCGCGCATCTCCGCCGAGCGGGGCGGGCTTCGCATCGTCGCGCCCGAGCGGCCAGACGCCGTGGACTTCATCACGGCTCCGTTTCCCGGGTTTCCCACCGATCTGCAGGCCCAGCTCATGGCTTGCCTGACCGTCGCGCGAGGGGCCTCCCGGGTGGTGGAGACCGTGTTCGAGAACCGCTTCATGCACGTGCAGGAGCTGGTGCGCATGGGAGCGGACATCGCCATCGACGGGCATACCGCCCTGGTCCGGGGTGTCGCCCGCCTGTCCGGCGCACCGGTGATGGCGACCGACCTGCGAGCCAGCGCCTCGCTCGTCCTGGCCGGCCTGCGGGCGGAGGAAAAGACGACGGTGCATCGAGTCTACCACCTGGACCGCGGATACGAGTCTCTGGAGAAGAAGCTGGCCGCGCTCGGCGCGAACGTCCGTCGCGTGAAAGGCGCTCTTGCGTAAACGCCCGTTGCTCTCGGGAAACCCGGTGGGCTAGGCTTTGAGTCCTGACCTTCCAACGGAGCACGACGAAGCCATGGATTGCCCGAGCGACAATACGGAGATGACCGAGCTCACCGACGGAGAGGACCGTCTCCTCTTCCGTTGCGCCGAGTGCGGAGGTCTCTGGCTCGACGTCGCGGACCTGAACCGGATCCTGCTCCACAACGGCCTGCCCACGCTGGAGGCGATGGGAGGGCGGGCCAACCCCGAGGAGGACGCGGGGGAATGCCCGGTCGACAGCGTCGGCCTGCTGGCGGTGGAGAGCCAGCACAAGCGAAACCCGCTGGTCTACGAGACCTGCGAGAGCTGCGGCGGCATCTGGCTCGAGTCTGCGGACTTCGCCGAAGAGGGAGAATCGGCGGAGGAACTGACCAAGGGGATCGTCGAGTTCTACCGGGAGTTCGCCGTCAAGCTCAATCAGGGTACGAAGGCCCAGGGTACGAAGGCCGCGCGCAAATAGATGCGGCGAGCCCTGGTTTTCGCGGCGCTGCTCTGCGCCTGCCGCGAGAAAGCCGCCCCCGCCCCACCGGCCGAGCAACAGGTGCCTGCCGCTCCCGAGCGCGTGCGGGAGCAGGAGCCGAACGATTTCCAGCGCGCGCAGCAGATTCCGGCGCGTGCCGTCGTGGCGGGCACGCTGCAGGCGCCGCGCGACGACGACTGGTACCGGGTCGGCGCCGGATCGGGAAAGACGCTGGCGTTGCGGGTCGAGCTGAAGGGCGTTCGCGATGCCTGGCTCGAGACCTATGACCGCGATCGGAACCGGCTCCTGCGAGTCCACGCCGGAGGGGACGATCCTGGAGTCGTGCCGGCCATGGCGTGCCTGGAGGCCTGCTTCGTCAAAGTCTCCGGGACCGGCCTTCAGGAATACGAGTTGACGGTTCTCGGTGGAGAGCCGCGGCCCGGTGAGGAGCTGGAGCCGAACGACCGCGCCGTGGACGCGACCGAGCTGCGGCCGGGCAGCCCGGTGCGAGGCACGTTTCTCACCGCCGACGACGAAGATTGGTATCGGCTCTCGTTGCCGGAGGGGTCCGGAGAGGTCCTGCGCATCGAGGTCACGCCAGTCGAAGGCGTGCGGCCGGAGTTGGAGGTGCGCGCGCTTGGAGATGCCACGCTGCTCGCCACGTTCCGCGGGACCGAGGGGCTCTTCGTGCGCAATCTATCGGTCCATCTCGGAGAAGCGGCGGACGCCGGCGCTCCGGACGGCGGACCTGTGCCCGCGGGGTACTACCTGGTGCTCAAGGGCAAGTCGCGCCGTGGCGCGCCGCTGGCCCCCTACACGCTGACGGCCACGCTCGAGCCCGGCGCCCAGGATCTGGAGCTGGAGCCCAACGATGACCCCGAGCATGCGACGCCGCTCCGCGAGACCGCTACCGGCTTCCTCGCGCCCTCCGGCGATCAGGACTGGTATCGGGTCCACGCGGATGCGCCGGCGGTACTGCACGCCGAGCTGTCCGGCGCCGATCGCGCCGACCTCGAGCTGGCGGTGTACGTGGCGGCGGGGACGGAGAAGCCTCGCTTGCTCGCGCGCGTGAACGAAGGAGGGCCTCGCGAGCTGGAGGTGCTGCCGGCGGTCGGCATTCCGGCCGGCGACAGCTATCTGCTGGTTCAGGCCGCCGCGCGGCAGCTCGACGGCAAGTGGATCCGCGACGGCGAGGACCGGCAGACGCCGTATCGCCTCGCGGTGCAGCTCTTGCCGGACGACGGGTCGACCGAGCGCGAGCCGAACGACGAGATCGCCACGGCCCAACCAGTCTCGCTTCCCGTCGCCGTCAAAGGCTGGATCTGGCCCCGGAAGGATGTGGACCTGTTCCGCTTCCACGTCGAGGCGGGGCATGCGCCAGTGAACGTGGTCCTCCCGACCGTGCGGGGAGTGGATCTGCAATTGCGTCTGTACCAGCTCCGCGGCGATCGCCCCCCGGAGGTGATCGGCTCCTCCGATGCAAAGCGTGGCGATGGCGAGGAGAAGCTGATCGCAGTGCCGCTCAAGGAAGGAGACTACGCGGTGGAAGTGTCGAGCCCGCGCAACAAGGACGCGAGTGCCTCACAGGCCTACACGCTCACCGTCCAGTAGCGCTTGACGTCACCGGAGGCCGCGACTAGCCTTTGCGCTCCGAGCGGGAATAGCTCAGTTGGTAGAGCATCAGCTTCCCAAGCTGAGGGTCGCCGGTTCGAATCCGGTTTCCCGCTCCAATCCA
>Ga0137415_10008145_pt1 | contig 10383 bp, 10 predicted proteins | sample CZODoug3_1_1_16f_FD_183082 | JGI IMG/M metagenome (GOLD analysis project Ga0137415, IMG submission 183082) | Vadose zone soil fungal communities from Angelo Coast Range Reserve, California, USA - CZODoug3_1_1_16fungal (Hybrid Assembly) | ecosystem: Environmental > Terrestrial > Soil > Vadose... | reverse complement strand
GATGCCGCGCGGCAGCAGCGTGGAGGGTGCCACCACGCGGACGCGGGCGCCCATGGTGTTCAGCAGCAGGATGTTGGAGCGGGCGACGCGCGAATGCATCACGTCGCCGCAGATCGCGATCACGAGCCCCTCGAGCCGGCCCTTGTTGCGGCGAATGGTCAGCGCGTCCAGCAGCGCCTGGGTCGGATGTTCGTGGGCGCCGTCGCCGGCATTGATCACGGAACCGTCAACCTTGCGCGCCAATAGTTCCACCGCGCCGGAGGCGTGGTGTCGCACCACCAGGATATCCGGGTGCATCGCGTTCAGCGTCACCGCGGTGTCGATCAGCGTCTCGCCCTTGCGGATCGAGGACGAGGACACCGACATGTTCATGACGTCGGCCCCTAAGCGCTTGCCGGCCAGTTCGAACGAGGACTGGGTCCGGGTCGAGGCCTCGAAGAACAGATTGATCTGGGTGCGGCCGCGCAAGCTGGCGCGCTTTTTGTCGACCTGGCGGTTGAGCTCGACATATTCCTCGGAAAGGTCGAGCAGGCCGGTGATGTCGTCAGCGGAAAGCCCCTCGATTCCCAGCAGGTGCCGGTGCCCGAGGACGAAAGTCGATTTCAATGCAGGGGTCATTAAAGCGAGAGCTATAGGCAGAGATGGCACGCGGGGCAAGGGCGAATAAAGGGTCTCGAAGTTATCCCCCGGTGAGTCCTATTCGCCGTCATGCCGGCGCCGGCCGCGGGCATCCACGTCTTCTCTAAAATTAACCGTAAAGGGGGTGGATGGCCGGGACATCTGGGTTGAAGACGCGCTTCGCGCTTTTGCCTGCCATGATGCGGGGTGAGGTTCGTGAAAATAATTGTGATCGCGCTTGCTGTCGCCGCCTCCACCTCGCAGGCCAGTGCGCAAGGATTGCCCGGCGGCTTCGTGTTCCTGCGCGATATTGAGCCCAGGATCCTCCAGGACATCCGCTATGCCGGGTCCAACAACTTCATGGGCCGGCGGCTCGCCGGCTACGGCGCGGGCGAATGCGTGGTGAAGCGGGAAGTCGGACTCGCGCTCAAAACCATCCAGCAGGAACTCGCCGGACGAAAACTGTCGCTAAAAATGTTCGATTGCTATCGGCCGGCCCGGGCGGTCGCCGACATGGTGGCCTGGTCGAAGAACGGCCAGGAGACCGCGGCCGAACGCCGCTACAATCCGGCTTTCTCCAAGGCCGATTTGTTCCGGCTGGGCTATATCGCAACCCATTCCCAGCATTCCACCGGCGCAGCACTTGATCTCACCCTCGTCGATCTGACCGCGGACAATTCGGCGGCATTCGATCCGGCCAGGTCCTACGCCGATTGTACCGCTCCCGCGGCGGCGCGTGCGCCGGAGGGCGGCATCGATATGGGCACCGGCTATGATTGTTCCGATGTGAAGGCCCATACCGCCGATACTTCGATCACGCCGGTGCAGCGGCGCTGGCGCAACGCGCTGATGGCCGCGATGGCGCGGCAGGGGTTTGTGAACTATTCGAAGGAATGGTGGCACTTTTCGCTGCCGGGCGCGGGCGGGCAGGCCTATGATTTCCCAATTCCCGTGCGCCGCAATTGATTCCCGACCCGAGGACCGGCCATGACGCAGGCTTCATTTTCGACCCACGAGGTCTTCAACCAGTCGCCGCCTTTCGAGGATGTCGATCTGTTCGGCCTCGACCGGCCGCTGGCTGACGCCGTCGCGGCCAACGGCGGGGCTTCAGTGCAACTCGAATTATCCGACTTCGGCAAGCATTGGGGCTCGGCCGCGATGGCTGAGCGGGGCCGCCTCGCCAACGAGAACACGCCAAAACTTCGCAGCTTCGATGCCAAGGGCAACCGGCGCGACGAAGTCGAGTTCCATCCGGCCTATCACGAACTGATGGCGCACAGCGCGCATGCCGGCGTGCATAATTCGACCTGGACGGCGGAGGGCAGGCCAGCCGGCGGCGCGGCCGAAGTGGTGCGCGCGGCAAGATTCTACATGGCGTCGCAGGTCGAGACCGGGCACCTCTGTCCGGTCACCATGACGCGTGCCTCGGTGGCGGCTCTGGCGGTACAGCCGGATCTGCTGGCGAAGACGATGCCGGTGATCGCGACCCGCGCCTACGATCCGAGCTTTGCGCCATGGCCGACAAAACGCGGCATGACACTCGGCATGGGCATGACCGAGAAGCAGGGCGGCACCGACGTGCGCGCCAATATGAGCCGTGCGACGCGCGACGGAAACGTCTATCGCATCACCGGGCACAAATGGTTCATGTCGGCGCCGATGTGCGACGCCTTTCTGGTGCTGGCGCAGGCCGACGACGGCTTGAGCTGCTTCTTCATGCCGCGCTTCTTGCCGGATGGTTCCGTCAACGCGATCCGCTTCCAGCGATTGAAGGACAAGCTTGGCAACCGCTCCAACGCGTCGTCGGAGGTGGAATTCACAGGTGCCTATGCCGAGCGTATCGGTGACGAGGGCAAGGGCATCCGCACCATCATCCAGATGGTGCAATTGACCCGGCAGGATTGCGCGATTGCCTCCGCCGGCCTGATGCGATCGGGTCTCGCGCATGCGCTGCATCACGCGCGCCATAGGAGCGTGTTCCAGAAACATCTCGCCGACCAGCCGCTGATGCAGGCGGTGCTGTCCGACATGGCGCTGCATGTCGAAGCCTCGATCGCGCTCGTCATGCGGCTGTGCCGGGCGTTCGACCGCGCGCCCGATGACGCCACTGAGGCCGCCTATATGCGGCTGCTGACGCCGGCGATCAAATACCTGATATGCAAGAGCGCGCCGGGTTTCCTTTACGAAGCCATGGAGTGCCTCGGCGGCAACGGCTATGTCGAGGAAGGCATTTTGGCGCGGCATTACCGGGAGGCTCCGGTCAACGCGATCTGGGAAGGCTCGGGCAATGTGATGTGCCTCGACGTGCTGCGCGCGCTCGCCCGCGAGGCCGATGCGGCGCTGGCGGTGTTGCGCGAGCTTGCGGAGCAAACCCAGGGCTTGCCGGGCGCTGGTGAGATGGTCGCCCACATCGGTAAGGCATTTCGCCGGCCGGACAGCGAGCGGGTGGCGCGGCTGGCGGTGGAAAAACTGGCGCTGCTCGCGGCTACCGCGGCGCTCAATCAGGTCTCGCCAAAGTCCGCCGAACTGTTCGCGGCGACCCGTCTTGCCGCCAGCCACGGCAGCATGTATGGCGCGGTCGATCTGGTTGAGAGCGACATCCGTGGTTTACTGGAGCGGGCGCTGCCTTGATGGATTCCCATAATCCCGAACAGCCTCCCGTCATCACCCCCGCACGGCGCCCGCCCAAAATTTGGAAGTTCTGGGGCACGATGCTGTGGGGCCTGTTCGTCTTTGCCGCGATGTTTGTCGGGCAGATTGCGGTCGTAGCTTACTTCGTGCTGCGGCAGGGCGGGCCGATCGATATGGCGGCCGCGATTCATGTCGTCGGCGGCGGGCTGACGATCTCGCTCTCGGTCATCATGGGATTGCCGGCGGTGTTGCTGGCGCTGTGGATCGCGATACGTCCCTCGCGCACGCCCTTTGCCGATTACCTCGCACTGCGCTGGACCTCCTGGAAAAACCTGTTTCTCGGCATCGCCGCGCTGGTCGTGCTGGTGGCGGGATGGGAACTGCTGTCGCGTGCGCTCGGCCGTGAGGCCTCACCGGGGTTCATGGGTGACGTCCTGAAATCGGCGCAGGCCGACGGTGCGATATGGCTGCTGGTGATCGCGTTCGCCGTCGCGGCGCCGATATCGGAAGAACTTTTCGCGCGCGGCTTTCTCTACCGCGGCTGGTCGGAATCGCTTTTGCGCGTGCCCGGCGCAATCGTGCTGTCGTCGCTGGCTTGGACGGCGCTGCATCTGCAATATGACTGGTTCTTTTTCGGCGAGATTTTCTCGATTGGCCTGCTGTTCGGGTATTTGCGCTATCGCACCAATTCGACCTGGCTCACAATTATCCTGCACGGCCTGAACAATCTCGCCGCGACGATGCAGACGATCTTGCTGGCGGGTAACGGGTAGTGTTTCCCGTCATTGCGAGGAGCGAAGCGATCCATCTTTCGGCGAGCGCGACCGTGGTGAGATGGATTGCTTCGCTTCGCTCGCAATGACGGATGAGGCGCATTCGCGCGACCCGTTCGCTCGCAATGACGCTCTACGCCACCAGCGCGATCGCGATCGGCATGGTGATGGCCGCCAAAATCGTCTGCAGCGTGATGATCTGCGCGAGCAGCGGGGCATCGCCGCCCATCTGCCGGGCCAGCACATAGGCGCTGGAGGAGGCCGGCACCGCCGAGCAGGCGGTCACGATCGCCAGATTGGAACCGGTCAACCCGAACCACAGCGCCAGCGCCACCGCCAGCACCGGCATCAGGATCAGTTTGAGGAACACCGCGACCGACGCGGCCAGGCTCGGGCGGAACATACCTTCCAGATGCAGGCCGGCCCCGGTCACCAGCAGGCCGATCGCAAGCGAGGAACGGCCGAGTGCGTCCGCGACCTCATGCCAGATTTTTGGCAGCGGGATATGCGTGACGTTGAGCAAAAGCCCGATCACGCAGGCCCAGATCAGGGGATTGCGCACCACCGTCATCACGATGGCGCGGACCGATTGCTTCTCGGGCGAGGCGTAATGCGCCAGCACCGCGACGCTGAACACGTTGACCAGCGGGATGATCGCGACCATTGCGACGGAGGCCAGCGCCAGCCCGACATCGCCATAGAGATTGCCTGACACCGCGAGCGCCACATAGGTCTGCCAGCGCGTCGCGCCCTGGAAGATCGAGGTGAAGGCCGGCCCGTCGACCGCGCAGCGGGCGAGCAGGGGACGCAAGCCGAGGCACAACAGCGACATCGCCAGCGCCGAGATCAAGAGCGCGCCGCCGACGCCGGCGACCGGAACTTTTGTCAGGTCGGCCTTCACCAGCGTCTGGATCAGCAGCATCGGAAACAGCACGTAATAGGTCAGCCGCTCCAGCCCGTGCCATTGCGTTTCCAGCCGCATCAGGCTGCGCTTCAAGGCGAAACCCAGCACGATCAGCAAAAACACCGGCAACAGCGCCGCGATCACCACCGCCATGGTCAGCGGTCCCCGCGCAGTCGCGCCAGCCGGTCGAGCGCGCCCTGCAGGATGAAGATCGCGGCATGCTCGTCGATCACCTCGGCCCGCCGCGCGCGGCTGACGTCCATCCCGATCAGTTCGCGCTCGACGGCTGCGGTCGATAGCCGTTCGTCCCACAACGCGATGGCCAAGGTGGTGAGGCCCGCAAAATTGCGCGCGAAGGCCCGGGTCGATTGCGCGCGCGGCCCTTCGCTGCCGTCCATGTTGATGGGCAGGCCGAGCACGAAGCCGACCGCATTACGTTCGCCCGATATCGCCAACAGCCGCGCCACGTCGGCTTTGAAGGCCTTGCGATGGATGGTCTGCACGCCCGTCGCCAGTTTGCGATCGGGATCGGACACGGCAACGCCAATGGTCTTGGTTCCCAAATCGAGGCCGACAAGTGCGCCGCGTTCGGGCCAGTGCGGCACGGCTTCGACCAGGGGAAGGATGGGGGCGGGCATCGCCCCGCATAACACGCGCAGCATACCGCAGGCAAAGCACTTGCTTCACCTCTCCCAGCGAAGTCGGATATATCCGACTTCGCCAATTTGAGATGCCCAACTCGGGCAGGCCCGAGTTGGGTGGAGAGGTGAAACGGCGTCCGTTGATGCATTTAGCGGATAGCCACGGGATTGACGATGCCCTGGACCGCGCCGGTGATCTTCGGCACGCCCAGCACGAACAGGAATTCGTAGGCCTTGTCCGCAGCCAGCGGCGCCGTGTTCATGTTCTCCAGAATGTAGGTGCCGGACATCGGCAAGAAGATCTGATGCACCTCGAACACATTCTTGGACTCGAACGGGATGACTTCCACCGCCCAGGTGTCGGCGCCAACGGCGACAACGCCCTTGCTCACCAGATACTTCGCGCCTTCGACGCCAACGCCCGGTTCGCCTGCATTGTAGCGTTTGTCGTCCTTGCCGATCAAACCGACCCAGCCGGTGTGGAAGATGACGACGTCGCCCTGACGGATTTCGACCCCCTGTTTCTTGGCGGCGCCATCGATTTCCGCGACGTTGAAGGCGGTGCCTTCCTTGACGATGTCGGTGCCGAGATAACCGGCCATGTCGAGCAGCACACCGCGGGTGACGATCGGCGGGATTTTCTCGACGCCGAGCTTTTTCAGGCCGTCGGCGGCCGCGAAGTCGCCAGACTTGTTGCCATTGTAATAGGTCCAGTCGACGCCGATGTGGCCAAGGCCGTCGATCTGGCTGCCGATGCCGACCCAGCCCTCGATGATGTCATCGTTGTAGGTCGTCTTGTTCGGACCAAGACCGTTGCCGCCGGCTTGCCCGGGTTGCAGCACGAGCACCTTGAAGGTGCGCGGTGGATAGGCCGGGGTTTTCGAATTGGTCTCGATCCCGAGGCCGTAGGTCTTGCCGGTCTTGATAAGTCCTGCGGCCTTCACGACGATATCCGGCGACAAATTGTTGGCGGCGCCGATCTCGTCGTTCGGCCCCCATTTCGATTTGGTCCAGTCTTGAGCGCTTGCCGTTCCGACCGTACCCAACAAGGCAACGGAGCAGCACAATACGAATGCGTTACGCATCGCAGTTCCTCCCAGATGTTGACGTTATGGTTGTGGTTAGCTAGCGCCTCATACTAACGGAGCCGAGCGGTGCGATCCAAAGGTTTCGGATGCAGACGGCCGGGCCGCGATGTAACGCCGCATTCGCAAACGCGAGGCGGCGCGATCGGTTGATTGCGGCTTTATGACAGTGTTTTTCGCTTGGCGGAATGCGCGCCGCTCAGGCAGCGATTTCTTCGCGTTTCTGCAGGCAGGCAACGAAGCCCTGCAGTGCGCTGTATTGATGCGCGCCGCGGCGCTGGATGAAAAGCGTGTCGACGCGCGACTGCGACGCAGCAAGCGTATGAATGCTGATGTCGCGGCCGACATGATCGCGCTCGACGACAGCGCGGGGCAACAGCGTGACGCCCATGTCGGCGGCGACGCAGCCGATCATGCCGTCGAGCGTGCCCAGTTCAAATCGCGCCGCGGAGGGCCATCCGAACTCCGAAAACACCTGTTCGAGCCGTTGCCGGTAGGTGCAGCCGGTGCGGAACACCAAAGCGGTGGGGCCTGACTCCGGTGTGCCGGCGCGCAAGGCTGCAAGGCTGCTCCATTTGCGCGCCGTCACTAGCACCAGTTCTTCCCGAAAGGCGATCGTAGACGAGAGTTCGGCATGCTCGATCGGACCGGCGACGAAGGCGCCATCCAGCGTGCCATCGAGCACGGCGGCGACCAGATCCGCGGTCGGCGCGGTCCGTAGCGTCAATCGCACCGCCGGAAAGCGGCGGTGAAATTCGGCCAGCAACGACGGCAGGCGCACGGCCGCGGTGGTCTCCATCGAGCCGATCGATAACGGCCCCTTGGGCTCGCCATCATCGCGCGCGGCCAGCATCGCCTCGCGCGACAGCGCGGCCATGCGCTGGGCATACGGCAACAGGCGGCGGCCGGCGCCGGTCAGCGTCATGCCGCGGCTGTGCCGTTCGAACAGTGCGGTGCCGATTTCGGCTTCCAGCGCCTTGACCCGCTGCGTGACGTTGGACTGCACCGTGTTGAGTTCATCGGCAGCGCGGGTGATGCCGCCGAGCCGCGCGACCGTCGAAAAGGTCAGGAGATCGGTCAATTCCACGGGGCCTGCTCCGTTTCATTCAGGAGATGACAGCGTTCTCTAGTATTCATTTTTAGAGAATGGTAGTCCGGCCTACTATCGATGTCCAGATGCCGAGGATGGAGATGTCGACCGCGGCAGTAGGGAGAGCGATCCAAGCTACGAGCAAACCAGCGAGCAGAACCATGTGGCCGAACCGTCGAATTATCGATCTCTTCAAAACCGAATTTCCGATCGTGCTGGCGCCGATGGCGGGCGTGATGGACGCCGACCTCGTGATCGCGGCAACACAAGGCGGCGCGCTGGGCTCGCTGCCCTGCGCGATGATCTCGGTGGAGAAAGCCCGCGAGCAGATCAACATCATCCGCCAGCGCGTCGCAGCACCTATCAATCTGAACTTCTTCTGCCACCAGCCGGTCGATCCGGGCGCTGGGCGCGAGGCCGGATGGAAGGCGCGGCTTGCGCCTTATTACAGCGAATTGGGCCTCGATCCCGCCGCGCCGATCGCGGCCGCCAACCGCGCGCCGTTCGACGAAGCGTTTTGCGCTCTGATCGAGGCGTTGAAGCCCGAGATCGTCAGCTTCCATTTCGGCTTGCCGGATCAGGCACTGCTGAGGCGCGTCAAGGCGGCAGGCTCTCTCGTGATGTCGTCGGCGACCATCGTGAAAGAGGCGATCTGGCTGGAAGAGAACGGTGCCGACGTCATCATCGCGCAAGGCGCCGAAGCCGGCGGCCACCGCGGCATGTTCCTGACCGACAACATCGCCGAGCAGCCCGGCACCTTTGCGCTGGTGCCGCAGGTGGTCGATGCCGTGAAGGTGCCGGTGATTGCGGCCGGCGGCATCGCCGACGGGCGCGGCATCGCCGCCGCCTTCGCGCTGGGGGCGTCCGGGGTGCAGATCGGCAGCGCTTATCTGCGCTGCCCGGAATCCAAGGTGATCCCGGCCGCACGCGTCGCGCTGGCCCAGGCGCGGGACGATTCCACCGTCATCACCAATGTCATGACCGGCCGGCCGGCGCGCGGCATTGCCAACCGCGTGATGCGCGAGGTCGGACCGATTTCGCCGGACGTGCCTAATTTCCCGCATGCCGCGACCGCGCTGGGGCCGCTCAAGGCGGCGGCGGAAAAGCTCGGCAAGGTCGATTTCACCAATCTTTGGGCAGGCCAGGCGGTTCGGATGGGTCGTGAGATGCCCGCCGCCGAGCTGACCCGGGCGCTCGCCGGCGCCGCACTGGCGCGGCTGAGCCAAATGGCCGGCTGACAGGCTCCGGCCCCGGTTGCGGCGCGAAAGCGGCCTCTGCTATACGGCAGGCTGATTTTCGCAAGCCAAGGCCCTATATAATGTCCGTTGACGCCACGACCGTTCGCCGCATCGCGCATCTGGCGCGGATTGCGGTTACCGAGGCCGAGGTTCCGCATCTGCAGGGCGAACTTAACGCCATGCTGGCCTTTGTTGAGCAGCTCTCGGAAGTGAACGTCGACGGCGTCGAGCCGATGACGTCGGTGACCCCGATGGACATGAAGAAGCGCGCCGACGTGGTCACTGACGGCGAGATCGCCGATGACGTGGTCAGAAACGCGCCAGACACGGTGGATCATTTCTTTCTGGTGCCCAAGGTCGTCGAATAGGGGAGTCCGCGATGTGTCTGCTCTGCGACGATGAAAAAGCCTATCAGGCCTATATGAACTATCTCGACGCCATGGAGCGGCAGGGCAAGGCCGCCGACCCTGACAAGGCGATCGACGCCGTGCTCGATCAGCTCGAGGCCGCTGACAAGGCCCGCGCCAACGACCCGGCCAACGACAAGACGTTGTCCCCGTTCTTCTGTAGCCCGATCAATAAATGACACTGTTGACATCGATGACGATCGCCGAGGCGCGTGAAGGCCTCGCGAACAAGTCTTTCACCTCGCTTGAGTTGACCGACGCGCATCTGGCGGCGATCGAGGCGGCGCGCGCGCTCAACGCGTTCGTGCTGGAAACCCCGGATCAGGCCCGCGCCATGGCGCGCGCGGTCGACGCGAAGATCGCAAAGGGCGAGGGCGGGCCGCTCGCGGGCATTCCGATCGGCATCAAGGATCTGTTCGCGACCAAAGATGTCCGCACCACGGCGTGCTCAAAGATCCTCGGCAATTTCGTGCCGCCGTATGAGTCCACCGTGACCTCGCAGCTCTGGCGCGACGGCGCGGTGATGCTGGGCAAGCTCAACAATGACGAATTCGCGATGGGCTCGTCGAACGAGACCTCGTGCTTCGGCCCGGTCGTCAATCCATGGCGGCGCGAGGGCTCCAACACCGCGCTGGTGCCGGGCGGCTCCTCCGGTGGATCGGCGTCGGCGGTCGCAGCATTGCTCTGCATGGGCGCGACCGCGACCGATACCGGCGGCTCGATCCGCCAGCCGGCCGCCTTCACCGCCACCGTCGGCGTCAAGCCGACCTATGGCCGCTGCTCGCGCTGGGGCATCGTCGCCTTTGCATCCTCGTTCGATCAGGCCGGTCCGATCGCGCGTACCGTGCGTGACTCGGCGATCCTGATGCGCTCGATGGCGGGGCATGATCCCAAGGACACCACGTCGGTCGACCGCGCGGTGCCGGACTACGAGGCCGCGATCGGAAAATCCGTCAAGGGCATGAAAATCGGCATCCCAAAAGAGTATCGCCTCGA
>Ga0137415_10008141_pt1 | contig 10384 bp, 9 predicted proteins | sample CZODoug3_1_1_16f_FD_183082 | JGI IMG/M metagenome (GOLD analysis project Ga0137415, IMG submission 183082) | Vadose zone soil fungal communities from Angelo Coast Range Reserve, California, USA - CZODoug3_1_1_16fungal (Hybrid Assembly) | ecosystem: Environmental > Terrestrial > Soil > Vadose... | reverse complement strand
GTGTACATCTTCCGGGGCGTGGCGGTGGTGGACGACACGCTCATTCTCGCCGGGGCGCTGCCGGCGGCGTTGATGGCGCTCGCGGCGGACGGACTGCTGGGCGTTGCGGAGCGGCGGTTCGCGTGGCGACGGAAATGAGTCCTCACCCCCTGTCCCCCTCTCCCTTCGGGAGAGGGGGACCGCCGGGCCGGCCACGGTGGTCCCTCGGCCTGGTCGTCCTGCTGCTGACGGGGTGCGGCCAGCGCGACCGGATAGTGGTTGGTTCCAAGAACTTCACCGAGTCCGATCTGCTGGGCGAGATCGTGGCGCAGCAGATCGAGCGGCGCACGGCGCTCCCCGTGGGGCGGCGCTTCCACCTGGGGGGCACGTTCGTGTGTCACCAAGCGATCACGTCGGGCCAGATCGATCTCTACGTCGAGTACACGGGGACCGCCTACACCGCGGTGTTGAAACACGCACCCGTCGCCGATCGCGATAGCGTCTATGGCGCCGTGGCACGCGACTACGCGGAACGGTTCGGGCTCGTCTGGGGCAAGCCGTTCGGCTTCGACAACACGTTCGCCATCACCGTGCGCCAGCGCGACGCCACACGCTATGGCCTGAAGCGCATCTCGGACCTCGCGCCCCTGGCGTCGCGCTGGAAGGCCGGGTTCGGCTACGAGTTTCTGGAGCGCGCCGACGGCTTCCGGGGGCTCGCGAACGCGTATGGACTCCGCTTCGCCGCTCCACCCACCGCGATGGACCTGGGGCTGACGTACCGGGCACTGGCGGAAGGGAAGGTGGACGTCATCGCCGGAAACTCGACGGACGGCCAGATCCAGGCCCTGGACCTCGTGGTCCTGGAAGACGACCGCCACTACTTCCCCCCATATGAAGCTGCACCGGTGATCCGGCAGGTGGCGGTCACACGGCACCCGGACATCGCCGTGGCGCTGGCTCAGCTCGGGGGCAAGATGTCGGATGCCGAGATGCGACGGCTCAACGCCCTCGCGGACGTCGAGCACCGGGATATCGCGACCATCGCGCGGGACTGGCTGCGGGTCAACGTGCCGTGAACCCGCGCTGGCAGCTGGTGCTGGCCGCGGTCTGCTTTTCCACCGCCGGCGCGGCTATCAAGTGGTGCGGGTTCGGTCCGTGGCAAATCGCCGCAATCCGCGCGTTCGTGGCGATGCTGGCGATCCTCGCGCTGATCCCTGAAGCGCGCCACCGGTGGAGCTGGCGCGTGGGGCTCGTGGGCATGGCCTACGCGGGGGCGGGACTGCTGTTCGTGTTCGCAAACAAGCTGACGACAGCCGCCAATACCGTATTCCTCCAGGCGACGAACCCGCTGTTCGTAGTCGCGCTGGCGCCGTGGCTCCTGCGCGAGCGCGTGCGAACAGCGGACCTCGCGTTCATGGGTGTACTGGCAGCGGGCCTGGCCCTGCTGTTCGTGGGCGGGCGGCGACACTTTGCGACCGCGCCGGATCCCTTCCTTGGCAACCTGCTCGCGGCGGGGAGCGCGTTGGCATGGGCGTTCACGGTCACGGGCTACCGCTGGCTGGCGCGGCGCGGTGGCGCGGACCACGGCCCGATCGCGGCCGCGGCGGCGTGCGGCAACCTGATCGTGTTTCTCGTATGCCTACCGGGCGCGCTCCCCCTCGAGGCCGGGCGCGCCACCGACTGGCTGATCGTGATCTACCTCGGCGTGTTTCAGCTCGGCCTCGCCTACGTGTTTCTGTCGCGCGCGATCACTCGGGTGCCCGCGCTCGAGGCCTCGCTGTTTCTCCTGGTCGAGCCGGTGCTGAGCCCGGTGTGGGCGTGGCTCGCGCACGGGGAGACGCCCGGCCCGCTCGCGGCGATCGGCGGCGCCGTGATCCTGACGGCGACGGCGCTCAAGGCCTGGACCGACACCCAAGTGGTGGCCGCGTGAGTCCGCGGCTCATCATCCGGACCTATTTCGCCATCACGGGACTGTTCAACCTGGCGATGTCGCTCATCTGGGGCATCGATACTCTTTTCAAAATGGGCGCCGGGCTCGACATCCAGCAGGTGCTGCTCACGAACGCGGCGTTCACTCTCGGGTCGATGGTGTTCGAAGTCCCCACGGGAGTCGTGGCGGATACGGTCGGACGGCGGGTGTCGCTGCTGCTTTGCCTCGTCACGCTGTTCGTGACGACGCTGCTCTACGTGGCCATCGCCTGGCGGGGCGGGGGATTCTGGGCGTTCATGTGGGTCTCGGTGTTCCTCGGACTGGGATACACGTTCTACACGGGCGCCGTGGACGCCTGGCTGGTCGACGCCCTCAAGGCGAGCGGTTATAACGAGCCGCTCGAGCGGGTCTTCTCCCGGGGGCAGATGCTGTTCGGGGCCGCGATGCTCGTCGGGACGGTCGGCGGCGGCCTGCTGGGGCAGATCCGCCTCGACATCCCGTACCTGGTGCGGGCCGCCCTCGTCGTGCCGCTGTTCCTGCTGGCGTGGTTCCGCATGCCGGAGCTGGGCTTCACCCCCCGAGCGCTGCAGCTGCGGCGGGTGCCGGCAGAGCTGCGGCGCGTTTTCCTCGAGGGGCTGCGCTACGGACTGAGCAATCCTGTCGTCCGGCCCGTGATGCTCGCGTCGCTCGTCTCCATGAGCTTCATGATCTTCGGCTTCTACAGCTGGCAGCGCTACTTCCTCGATCTGTTGGGACGGAACCTCGTGTGGGTGGACGGGGTGATCAGCGCGTTGGTCGGGTTGAGTCTCATCGTGGGCAATGCGCTCGTCGCGCCGCTCTCCCGCCTGGTGCGGACCCGGACCGGACTGCTCATGCTCTCGGCGGCGGCCCAAGCGGTGCTGGCGGTGGCGTGCGGCCTGCTCACAAACTTTTTCGTGGTCGTATCGCTGTACCTGTTATACGGCGTGGCCGTCGGGCTCGCGCTGCCCGTGAAGCAGGCATATCTCAACGCCCACATCCCCTCGGCCCAACGGGCCACGGTCCTCTCGCTGGACTCGATGTTCGCGAGCACTGGCGGGGTGGTCGGGCAGACGGCCTGGGGCTGGGTCGCGCGCACGCGCTCCATCGGCACGGCGTGGGTGTGGAGCGGGCTGACACTCCTCCTGGGCATTCCGCTCTATTGGCTGGCCCGACGCCGTGACCGTCATTTGGACACTATCGACTAGACGCACAGACGCAGCAGACGCGACAGACTAGATGCACAGACGCAGCAGACGCTCAGGGGAGAGCAGAACGGAGTGAATGGGACTACCTGTTCACTCTCACTGTTCACCCCTGTGCGTCTGTGCGTCTAGTCGTTGCCTGGCCCGCCTATTTGGTGCTGTCTTGTTTCTCTTGCTTATCCTGGTGCAGATCCTTCCGATCCTGCCGCAGGTCCCTGCGATCCCGGCGCGCGTCGCGCACGTCGTGGCGCCGGTCGCGGCGATCCCGCCGCAAGTCGCGCGCCTCGCGCCGCGCCTCGGTGGTATCGCCGTTCTTCATGTCCTGCCGTACCTCACGGCGGTCCTGGCGGATGTCTTTGGTGTCGTGGCGGATGTCCTTGCGGTCGCCGCGGAGCTCGCGGCGGTCGTGGCGGACTTCCTTGCGGTCCTGCTTCACGGCGTTCGAGTCCTGGGCCGATAGCGCCGCAGGGGCGCTCACGGCGAGCGCCAGCAGGGCAAAGAGAGCGAGATGACGTCGCATTACTGGGTCCCGGTTGAGGTCGAAGGTAGACCCTACTACGGGCGATGCGTTAACAGGGTGACGTCGGTCACGCGTGCGGGAACCTGGGCAGCTCGTTTCGGTTCACGATGCGACGGCACGTGGGCTCCGGGCACTTTCCGCTGTGCCGCCGCGTTTTTCACGATGCAGGCGTTCTGTAAGCAGATCATGCAGTTGTCGGTCACGCAGGTGAAGGGAGAACAATATGTTGGTGTCACTCCTCTTACTCCATTCCATGGGTGCGGCGGCGGCGCCCTCGATCGCGCGCAGCGTCGCTGTGGACCCTCCGGTGCGCGTGTGGTTCAGTTCCGATGGCGACTATCAGTTCGGCGACAAAGCGAAGGTCTACGCCCAGGCCGCCGAGGACGGCCATCTGGTTGTGCTGCGCGCCGACGCCAGCGGGCAGGTGCGAGTGCTGTTCCCGATCGATCCCGCCGGAGATCAGCCGGTCCGCGGCGGCAAGAAATACGAGTTGAAGGGGCGAGGCGGCCGAGAGGCGTTCGTCGTGGGCGACACGACCGGCCACGGAACGGTGCTCGCCGCGTTCGCGACGACGCCTTTCCAGTTCGACCAATTCGAGAAGAACGGGCACTGGGACTACAGCGCGCTCGACGACCAAGCCGTCCGGGCCGATCCCGAAGCCGGCCTCATGGACCTAGTCCAGCGGATGCAGGGAACCGGGGTGCACTTCGATTATGACGTGGCGACTTACACGGCCTCGCCACCGCGCTACATCGGGTGGGCCTCGCCGTACGCATGGCCTGGCTGGTATGACCCGTGGTATGGGCCGAGGGTCGGTTTCGGCTTCCGCTTCGGATGGCCGTACTACGGGCGGGCATTTGTCGGTCCGGGGCGCTGGCATCGCTAGCAGCGCGGCGAAGGCGGCAACGGAGAGGGCCGGTGGCCCTCTCCGTCTCTTTGTGGCTCAGGGGCGGCGCTTGAACTTGGGCAACTCGCCGCGGTGACGCTTCAAGAATTCCTCGTAAATGTGGCTGTCCGTATAATCCCGAATCTCGCCGATCCGATCGTCCCGAAACCTGAGGATGCAGCAGGTCCGCTGGTCCATCACGTCCTTCGGGTCGGACTTCAACCACGAGCGCTCGCGGACCTCCACGATCACCCGCTCCTCCGCCTCGTACCAATCGCGCCAGACGTCCTGGTATCCCCAGTCGGCGGCGCCCAGGCCGGGCTCGCGGTTCCACAGGGCATCGAGCACCGCCTCGCGGCCGCGCCATTCGCCGCCGATCCGGGGAGCGCCGGCCACCCAATAGACGATGTCATCGGTGAAGTAGCTCCCTGTTTCCGCTCGGTTCCCGGCGAACAGCGCCTTCTCGTACGCCTTGGCTACGTCCATACGACGGCTCATACGGTCATCTCCTCGATCTCCTCCGGCTCGGGCAGCGTACTCGCCTTCCGTCCCGCGCGCTCCATCGGCTTGGCCAACTCGGCCTTGTGCCGGTCGATGATGGTCCAGAAATCGATCGCGCGGTCGAGCAGCTCGTAGGCGGCTTCCTTGAGCGTGTCGCTCGCCCTCACCTGCCGCACGTTGTTCTGCATGTCCTCCGCATCCCAGCCGCGGGAGTGCGCGATGAAGGGGAAGGGGGGAAACACGAAGCCGAGCTCGGCCCAGAAGGTGAACATGGCACCCGCGACCGCCTGGATGTTGTCCTGGCCGCCGGTGATGATGAACGCCGCCACCTTGTTCCTGATCAGCACCTTGTCCTGGATCGTGACCTGGTTCTGCACGCAGTTCAAACGCTCGATCATCTTGTAATACAGCGAGGATGCATTCCCCCAGCGAATGGGCGTGCCGATCAATACCACGTCGGCCCAATGCACCAGCCCCTCGTAGACCGCCGTCAGCTGGTCCTCGGGATCGCGCTCGGTGATGGCGCAGGGCCACGTACAGGCGCGCGCCGCCTTCGAGTAGTTGCCCTCACAGTGGCGGAATTTGAGGTCGCGCAGCTTGATGTGCTGCGTATCCGCTCCGCGGCGCTTCGCCTGATCCAGGGCGTGCTCGAGCAGCGCGTCCGACGTGGAGAAGCGCGGGTTGACGTCGTCCATGGCCGTGGTGGAGATGACCAGCACGTGCGGCCGAGCCCCGGCGGGCTTGGGATGGGCCTCGAGCAGGTGCGACGGTTTGTGCTTGACGAGCTTCCGCGGCATGACCGGCGGCGTCTGGACGTAGACGCCGTCCTGCCGCTCCTCGACCGTGAAGACGGGGACCTGCTCTTCGTCGTAGCCTTCCGGACCCTTGCCCGTGATGACGCTGTACTCCCAGGCGTGCCACGGACACATCACGAACTCGTCATGGAGCCGGCCTTCGGACAGGGGGCCGCCTTTGTGGTTACAGGCGTTGCTGATCGCTCGGAACTGACCGCCGTGGTGGAAAACGGCGACCGACCAGCGGTCGAGCTTGAAGGCGGCGGGGACGCGAGCGAGCAGCTCGCCCGTATCGCCGAGGCGGTGCCACGTGGTCATGGGACGCTTCCGTTAGGGGCAGTGTAGATTGTAGCCCGCATGAAAGATCGGAGCGAGATCGGGATCGTCGAGGCGACGTCCCGCTACGAGGCTTGGCTCGCCGAGCGGATTCCCCTCGTCAAGGCCGATCTCGAGCTCAAGCATCGGGCGATGAGCGCCGGGATCTTCCCGTTCCTGCGTGCCACGTTCTACCGGTGGGCGGCCCGCTGGCGGGCGCTCGTGGGCGACGTCGCCGCCGCCCCGACCGTGCTGGCCGTCGGCGACCTCCACGTGGAGAACTTCGGCACCTGGCGTGACGCCGAGGGACGGCTGGTGTGGGGGGTGAACGATTTTGACGAAGCGTGGCCGCTGCCGTACACCAACGACCTGGTGCGGCTCGCGACCAGCGCCCTGCTCGCGCGCGAATATCACGACTTGAGAATCGACGGCAAGGAGGCCGTGAGCGCGATTCTCGACGGCTACCGGGAGGGCCTCGAGAAAGGGGGGCACGCGTTCGTGCTCGCGGAGCATCATACGGCGCTGCGCGAGATGGCGTTGTATCGCCTGCACGACCCAGAGACGTTCTGGGACAAGCTCGAGTCGCTCCCCACGGTGAAAACCCCCGTCCCGGCAAGCGTGCTGGCCTCGCTCCGACGCGCCCTTCCCGAGGGCGACGTCAAGGTCAGGATCGTGCATCGCGTCGCTGGACTCGGGAGCCTGGGGCGCCAACGGTTCGTCGCGCTCGCCGCGTGGCGCGGTGGGCGCGTCGCGCGGGAAGCGAAGGCACTCGCCCCCTCGGCCTGTACCCTGGCGCTGAGCGGCGGCGTCGGGAAGGGGGGGCTGGTGCGGCGCGCGTTGTGGGCGTTGAGCGGTGCGGGGGGGAAGATCCATTATGACGCGATCCTGCGGCGCGGCGTCCGGTGTCCCGATCCGTGCGTCAGGGTGGATGGCGCCTGGCTCGTGCGGCGGCTCGCGCCGGACTGCTCGCGCGTAAAGTTGAACGAGCTGCCGCGCAAGCGCGAGGAAGCACGACTGTTGTATTCCATGGGTTGGGAGACGGCAAACGTGCACATCGGGAGCCCCGGCTCCCGCGTCATCCGAGCGGACTTGAAGCGGCGTGACAAGCACTGGCTCTACGACGCAGCTCGTGGGCTGGCGGACGCGATCGACGACGACTGGCGCCATTGGCGGAAGGCCAATCCGTGACCGGACCGGCCCGCTCGCGCTTCGCGGTCATCTTCTTCACGGTCCTCATCGATCTCATCGGGTTCGGGATCGTGATCCCGATCCTGCCGGTGTATGCTCTCAAGTTCGGGGCGCAGGGGATCGGCTACGGCGCCCTCGTGTTCGTCTTCTCCGCCATGCAGTTCCTGGCGACGGCGCTACTCGGCCGGCTGTCGGATCGCATCGGCCGCCGACCGATTCTGCTCACGACGATGGTGATCAACGCCGTCGGGTACGTCTTGTTTGCGTTCGCCCCTTCCTACCCGGCGCTGTTCGTCGCGCGCGTGATCTCCGGGTTCGCGAGTGGCAACATCTCGGCGGCGCAGGCGTACATGGCCGACATCACGACGCCGGCGGAGCGGGCCCGCGGCATGGGCGTCATCGGGGCCGCGTTCGGGATCGGATTCGTGCTCGGTCCCCTGATCGGCGGGCTCGCCGACCACTACCTGGGTCACCTCGCGCCCGGGCTCATCGCCGCTGGGCTGTCGGTCGTCAACTTCTGCTCGGCGAGCGTCATCCTGCGGGAGTCGCTTGCCGTCGAGCACCGCACGGCGCGGCCGTTGTTCGATCTCGCTCACATGGTGGAAGCGCTGGCCCGAAAGACGCTGCGGCCGCTGATGCTGGTCTGGCTCCTCGCACCGTTCGCCTTCGCGGGCTACACGGTGGTCCTGCCGCTCCACGCCGCCAAGGCGTTCGCCTGGGGAGCAAGGGAGCTGGGCTGGCTGTTCGTCCTGATCGGTGCGATCGCCGCGCTGGTTCAGGGCTTTCTGTTCGGTCGGATCGAGCGGCACACCGGAGCGCGCGCCCTGCTCATCGTCGGGTTGTTCGGGATGGGTGTGAGCATCGCGGCGCTGCCGTGGGCTGGCACTAGCCTGCTGGTGTACGCCTGGACGGTCCCGCTCGCCTTCACGAACAGCCTGTTCGCACCCGCGGCGTCGGGTCTGGTGTCCGTGTACGCCGACCCTACGGAACAGGGCACGATCCTCGGGGCCGCGCAGGCGTTCGCCGCCCTGGGCCGCAGCTTCGGCCCGCTCGCCGCTGGTTGGGCGTACGACGGGCTCGGCCAGCGAACCTCGTTCTTCCTGGCGGGAGGGGTGATGCTGCTGGGTGGAATGGTGGCGCTGTGGTTGCCGAAGAGTGATCGACCCCTAGCCTAGCCTGCCTGCTGTTTCGTGGTCCATATTCTCCTCACCCCCAGCAGGAGTTGCATGCGCCCATGCGCGTGTACAAGACACCGGAGATCCGCAACGTGGCGGTCGTGGGCCACGGAGCGAGCGGAAAGACCTCCCTGGTCGACGCCCTCGCGTTCGTGGCCGGCACGAGCAAGCGTCATGGATCCGTGAAAGACGGCACCGCCCTTACCGATTACACGCCCGATGAAATCGAACGCAAGTATTCCATCAATCTCGCCCTCGCCGTCGCCGAATGGATGGACACGAAGCTCAACCTGATCGACACGCCGGGCTATCTCGACTTCACGGGTGAGGCGCTCGCGGGTGTGTACGCTGCGGACGGAGCCGTGGTGGTCGTCTCCGCCACCGGCGGCGTGGAGGTGGGCACCGAAAAGGTCTGGGACTACTGCGAGAAGCGCGAGATCCCGCGCCTGTTCTTCGTGTCGCTGATGGACAAGGAGCACGCCGACTTCGAGAAGGTCTACACCCAGGTCAAAGAGCGCCTCACGCCCAAGGTGATCCCGGTGGAGATCCCCGTGGGCGAAGGCCCCGAGTTCCACGGGATCATCAACCTCTTCTCGAAGCAGTGCCACCTGTACAAGAAGGGCACGAAGGCGGGCGAGTACGAGGAAGGGGATGTGCCGCCCGAGTATCGGGACCGGTTCGAGCGCTACTCCAAGGAGCTGATCGAGCGCATCGCCGAAACGGACGATACGCTGCTCGAGCGCTACCTGGGCGGCGAGGAGATCGGGCGGGACGAGGCGATCGCCGCGATGAAGGCGGGCATGCTGAAAGGCGAGCTGTTCCCGCTGTTCTGCGGCGCCGCCGAGCTGACCTACGGGACGCGCGCCCTGCTCTCGAAGCTCGTGGAGTTGATCCCCGCGCCGAACGAGCGGCCGCCGATGGAGGCGCAGCGGTGGGGCAGCGCGGAGCGGGTGACGCTCAAGTCCGAGGACGCGGGGCGGTTTGTGGCGCAGGTGTTCAAGACGATCTCCGAGCCACATGTGGGCGATGTGACCTTTTTCCGGGTGTACTCAGGGAGCGTCAAGAACGGGCAGGACGTCTACAACGCGCCGCGGGAAGCGGTCGAGAAGCTGAACCACCTCTGTGTCACGGTGGGGAAGGAGCGGATCGAAATCCCCGAGCTGCACGCGGGGGACATCGGCGTCGTGGCCAAGCTGCGAGACACACACACCAACGACACGCTCTCGACCAAGGACCACGCGATCGTGCTTCCCAAAATCCCTTTCCCCGAGCCGGTGATCACGGAGGCGATCGAGGTGAAGCAGCGGGGCGAAGAGGAAAAGCTCTCGACCGGGTTGCACAAGCTGCACGAGGAAGATCCGACGTTTCAGCACGAGTACTCGGGCGAGCTGGGGCAGACGCTGATCCGCGGGCTGGGGGAGCGTCATCTCGAGATCATCGTCGGACGCTTGGCCCGCAAGTTCGGCGTGCACGCCGTGATCGGGAAGCCGAAGATCGCGTACCGCGAGACTTTCAAGGCGCGGGCGGAGGGCCAGGGGAAGCACAAGAAGCAGACGGGGGGCCGCGGCCAGTTCGGCGACTGCTGGATCCGGATCGCGCCTCTGCCGCGGGGATCGGGGTTCCAGTTTGTGGACGAGATCGTGGGCGGGGTGATCCCGCGGCAGTACATCCCGGCGGTCGAGCGCGGCATCCAGGAGGCGGCGGCGCGGGGTCCGGTGGCCGGCTATCCCGTCGTCGACTTCAAGGTGGAGCTATACGACGGCTCTTATCACGACGTGGACTCCAACGAAATGTCGTTCAAGATGGCGGGCATCCTGGCATTTCGGAACGTCAGCCCCAACTGCCGGCCGGTGCTGCTCGAGCCGATCCTGGA
>Ga0137415_10008140_pt1 | contig 10385 bp, 9 predicted proteins | sample CZODoug3_1_1_16f_FD_183082 | JGI IMG/M metagenome (GOLD analysis project Ga0137415, IMG submission 183082) | Vadose zone soil fungal communities from Angelo Coast Range Reserve, California, USA - CZODoug3_1_1_16fungal (Hybrid Assembly) | ecosystem: Environmental > Terrestrial > Soil > Vadose... | reverse complement strand
ACCTGCGTCCGATCGTCGAGAAGCTGGTCACGCTGGGCAAGAAGGGCGGCCTGCATGCCCGCCGCCAGGCGATCGGCTTCCTGCGCGACCCCTATGTCGCCGACAAGCTCTTCACCACGCTCGGGCCGCGCTATGCCAAGCGCAGCGGCGGCTACCTGCGCGTGCTGAAAGCCGGCTTCCGCTTCGGCGACATGGCGCCGATGGCTGTGATCGAGTTCGTCGAGCGCGATGCCGCCGCCAAGGGTCAGGATTCGGGCCCGTCGGCCGAGCCGCAGGAGCAGCAGCAGGCGGCGTAAGCACCTTCCCACAACCGAATACGAAACGCCCGGTCCCACGACCGGGCGTTTTTGTTTAGGCTGACGATATGGCGTTGACGTTCAGAAAGGCGCTCCCGTCGGAAGGTGGCGACGTCGACCGGGTGTTGCGCTCGGCGTTCATTCCCTATGTCCGCAAGCTCGGGCGCGAGCTCACGGCCGACTACTATGCGTGGGTTGGCCAGGCCGTGGATCGTGGCGACGTGTTCGTGGCGTTGGAGGCCGGCCAGATGCTCGGTGTCGCCGTCACCGAGCGCCGTGACGACGGCCTCTACATCGACCGGCTGGGGGTCGATCCGGCCCGACAAGGCGATGGCCTCGGCAGCTGGCTGCTGGCGCGGCTCGAAGAGGTCGCGCGCTCCGGCGGGCTGCTCGGCATGTCCCTCGAGACCGCCGAGATGATGGGCCACCTCGTGCGCCTCTATCGCCGGCATGGCTTCGAGATCGTCGGCCGCGGCCTGCCGGCGCACGGCAAGGACGCCCACATGCGCGTCCACATGGCGAAGCCGTTCTAGGCAGGCTTCGAGGCGCAAAGGACAGGGCCTTGACTACGCGACTTTCAACGTCGGAATGGCGTTGATCTTCGCTCCGAGCTTCTGGTCGGCGAAGTGGAGATCGTACCGCTTCTGCAGATTGAGCCAGAGATCGGGACCGTTTCCACACAGCTTCCCGAGCCGCAAGGCCATCATCGGCGTGACAGGCTGCCTCTCCTCGAGAATGTCGTACAGCGTCTGCCGCGACACGCCGAGCAGTTTGGCGATCTCCGTCTTCGGCCGATCGAGGGCCGGCAAAATCTCGTCGCGCAGAAGTTCGCCCGGATGCATGGGCGGCAAGCCGCGCTTCGGAAGCTTCTTGGTCATTGATTCTGCCCTCAGTGATAGTCTTCCAGATCAACATCGACGGCATCACCTTCCGTCCATCCAAATGTGATCCGCCAGTTTCCGCTGGCGTTGACCGCATAGCGGCCCCTTTGGCGACCTACGAGCGCATGAAAGCGGAAGCCCGGCAAGTTCATGTCCTCCGGACGCGAGGCGTCATCGAGTGCGCGCAAGATATTGGCGATGCGTTTCGTATTCTGCACACTGAGTCGGCGCCCATCTCCGGTCGCGAAGAATCTCTCCAAGGCCTTGTCCTTGAACGACCGGATCACACTGTAATGTAGGCCGTCACCTTACAGGTGTCAAGTACCGACTTACAGATGTCGAGGACCGCCTTACAAGAGCTCTGCCGCCGTAACATGGCGCAACGATCGGTAACGCGCGGTAATGATTTTTCATTTCGCCAGCGCGCGCGGCGCGTCGATGCTGCGCCCGTGCAAGCGACGATCGTCCTGTTCGCCGTCTTCGCGGCCACGGTCGGCAATGCGACCGTCTTCGCAACGCTCGGCCTGTTTGGCCGCGGCGTCGGCCTGAGTGAGTTCGAGGTCGGCGCCATCTTCGCCTCCTCCGGGTTTCTCTTCTTCTTGACGTCTTCGCACTGGGGCCGGCTGTCGGACAGACTCGGGCGCACGCCGATGATGGCGGCCGGCCTGGCGGCGACAGCGGCGTCGCTTTTTCTGTTCGCCGGCCTCTACGTCGCCGGCGGGACGTTCCTGGCACTCCTGCTGGCGCGGACCATCTATGGAGTGCTGGCGGGCGGCATTCAGCCCGCCGCCATCGCCTGGATGGCCGGCCATACGCCGCCCGGCAGGCGGGCCTCCGGCGTCGCCCTGGTCGGCGCGTCGGGTCGGCATCGCCAGCGTCGCCGGACCGGTCCTTGCGGCCGCAGTCATCGGGTTCGGCCTGTCCCTCGTCGTGGCCGTCGGAGGTGTGCTCGCTGCATTGGCCGCAGGCGCGGCCCTCCTCGGGCTCCGTGAAGCGCGGCCGAACGCCCAGCCGGCGGCTACCGGTCCCTCGACCATCGACGGCCTGGCGCCATACCACATGCGCGTCTACATGGCCAAGCGGCTGCAAGCGCCTTAGCGCGACGGCTCGGCCTCGAAGGCGTCCTGCGACAGGGTCATGGCGAAGGCGCTGACGTCGGACGGCCAGCTACGGATCAAGGCGTCGAACCGCGCGCCATCTCCGGCGAACAGGGCCCTCAGCACTTCCTCGTAGTCCGGCAGGTTTCCGGCCACCGCATTGAGGAAGCGGTACGTGGCCTCGCGCGCCTCGCGAAGGCGATCAGCCAGAGGCGCTGCGTGGCGGGCCTGATCGATCAGGCGGCGCAGAGCCACGGAGGCGCCGCCAGGCTGGGCATTGAGCCAGTCCCAATGCCGGGGCAGCAGCGTGACCTCACGCGCAACCACGCCCAGCCGCGGCCGCCCCGGCGGGGTCATCGTCTCCCTCGACCGGTCTTCGTACCGCTCCAGGATTTCGTCCTCGCCTCCGCTAAGGTCGAGGTCGATCTGCCGGCCGGTGGCATGGTCGAAGACCAGCGGCTGGCGCGCCACGCCTCGGGCCAAGCGCCGTTTGGTCGCCAGCGCGACCTCCTGCGGAGAGCCAGAGGCCAGCAGCCGGGTGCCGACGAAGGCGGTGTAGTGCTTGCGAGCAGGCATGCGGCGACGTCTGGCATGATTTCGGCCGCGGGTCAATTTTACCCGGGTAAAACCCTGCCCAGGGGTGGGAGGCAAAGTGGCAAAAATCGCAAAAAGGGCCCGCACCATCGGCATCGGACGAGTCCCACCGGGTGGAACGTCTATGGGCTCTGCGCCCAGGCGACAGGGTAGCGGTTGAAACCGCGGAAGCGGGCCCTGCCGCCGCGCTCGTAAGCCCCGTCCTGGCGCAGGCCATCGAACCGGGCCACCAGCCGGCTGAGGGCGATCGTGCCCTCCAGGCGGGCCAGCACGGCGCCCAGGCACATATGCATGCCCGAGCCGAAGGCGACATGGCGGTTGGGTTCGCGGGTGGCGTCGAAGCGGTCGGGCTCGGGGAACTGCGCCGGATCGCGGTTGGCGGCGCCGATGCCGATATGGATGTAGGTGCCGGCTGCCAAGCGCTCACCGCCCAGCTCGAGGTCGGCCGAGAGCCGTCGATTGCCGAGCTGGTTGGAGCTCTCGAAGCGCAGGCCTTCCTCGATGCAGCTCTTGATCAGGCCGGGGTCGGCCTTGAGCCGTGCCAGTTCGCTCGGGAAGCGCAGCAGGGCGTCGACGGTGTTGCCTATGAGGTTGGTCGTGGTCTCGTGCCCGGCGTTCAAGAGGAAGATGCAGTTCTGCACCAGCTCGTCATGGCTGAGGCGCTCGCCGTCGACCTCGCCGTGGATCAGTGCGCCCAGGATATCGCGATCGTCGGCCGGCCGCTTGGCGCGCTCGGCGATCAGGTCGTCGAGATAGGCCGAGAACTCGGCCACCGCCGCATTGCCCGCGGCCTGCCGCTCGGGGCCGGCAACCGGCTCCAGCGCGCCCAGGATGGCGAGGGAATAGCGTCGGAACGGCGCGCGCTCGCCCGCCGGTACGCCCAGCATGTCGCAGATCACCTCGACGGGAAGGCGAAAGGCGAAGTCCTCGACCAGGTCCATGCGGCCCTGGCCGGCATGCCGGTCGAGCAGGCCGTCGACCACCGCCTCGATGCGCGGCTGCAACGCTGCCAGCGCGCGCGGCGTGAAGGCGGCGGCCAAAAGCTTGCGCACGCGCGTGTGCAGGGGCGGGTCGTTGAACACCAGGCTGGTCGTGTGATGGCGGTAGAGCGGCGTGCCGACGCCGAACTTGGGCCCGAACTCGGCCTTCTTGTCCGAGCTCATGCGGCTGTCGCGGTAGCACAACGCCACGTCGGCATAGCGCGACAGGAACACGCTGCCGTCGGGCAGGTGCTTCAGCGGCGCGAAGCGGCGCAGCGCGTGGTAGCGCGGGAACGGATCGTCGAGGAAGGCCTTGTCGAGTCGGGCGAGGTCGAAGCCGTCGGCGAAGGCGCGGGCCTCGTCGTCGGGCAGCTCGATCAGACCCGTGCTCAGAACTGCTCCTCCCTCAGCGCAAACACCGTGCGGCCGGCGGCCTTGAGGGGGCCGAGCTGGGCCAGCGCCGGCGGCAGGATCACTTCGGCATAGAAGCGCGCGGTGATCACCTTGGCTTCGAGGAAGGCCGGATCGCCGTCGCGGGTGGCGAGCTTGGCCTGCGCCACCAGCGCGCTCTTGGCCAGTAGCCAGCCGCCCAGCGCGGTGCCGGCCAGCCGCAGGAAGGGCACCGAGCCCGCCAGCGCATTCACCAGGTCCGCCTTGGCCGACTGCGCCACCCATTTGGTGGCGTCCTCCAGCGCGTCGGCCGAGGCCGCCACACTCGCCGCAATCGCCGCCAGATCGTCGCCGGGCGCTTTCTTGAGCTCGGGCACGAGCGCGCGCATCTCGGCCACCAGCGCCAGCATGGTCTCGCCGCCGTCCTTGGCGACCTTGCGGCCCACCAGGTCGCGCGCCTGGATGCCGTTGGTGCCCTCGTAGATCGGCAATATGCGCGCATCGCGCAGATGCTGGGCGGCGCCGGTTTCCTCGATGAAGCCCATGCCGCCATGGACCTGAACGCCGGTCGAGGCGATCTCGTTGCCGAGGTCGGTGAACCACGCCTTGACGATGGGGATCAGGAGGTCGACGCGGTCCTGCGTCTTGCGCGCCGTCGCCTTGTCGGGATGTTTCAGCGCGCCGTCGATGCCGGCCGCGGTGTAGTAGCCCAGCGCGCGCATCGCCTCGATCTGGGCGCGCATGGTCATCAGCATGCGCCTGATGTCGGCGTGATGGATGATCGAGACCGGCTCGGGCCTTGGGCTGCCGTCGTCCTTGGACTGCACCCGGGTCTTGGCGAAGGCTGAGGCCTGCTGGTAGGCGCGCTCGGCGATGGCCAGCCCCTGGATGCCGACCGACAGCCGCGCATTGTTCATCATGGTGAACATGTAGGAAAGGCCGCGGCCTTCCTCGCCCACCAGGTGGCCGACCGCGCCGCCATCGTCGCCGAACGACATCACGCAGGTCGGGCTGGCATGGATGCCGAGCTTGTGCTCCAGCGACACGCACCGCAGGTCGTTGCGCTTTCCGGGCTTGCCGTCGGTGCCGGCCAGGAACTTCGGGACTATGAACAGCGAGATGCCGCGCACGCCTGCAGGCGCGTCGGGCGTGCGCGCCAGCACCAGGTGCACGATGTTCTCGGCCATGTCGTGCTCGCCGTAGGTGATGAAGATCTTCTGGCCGGTGACCAGGTAATGATCCGCATTTTTCACCGCGCGGCTCTTGAGCTGGCCGAGATCCGAGCCCGCCTGCGGCTCGGTGAGGTTCATGGTGCCGGTCCACTCGCCGGAGATCATCTTGGGCAGGTAGGTGGCCTTCTGCTCGGCCGAGCCATGGTGATGGATGGCATCGATCGCACCCTGGTTCAGCAGCAGCACCAGCCCGAAGCCCATGTTGGCGGCCTGCCACATTTCCTGCACCGTGGCGGCAAGCAGCCACGGCATGCCCTGGCCGCCGAATTCGGGGTCGAAGGGCAACGAATTCCAGCCGCCGGCGACGAATTCCTTGTAGATGCCGGCAAAACCCGGCGCGCTGCGCACCACGCCGTTCTCCAGCTTGGCGCCCACCTTGTCGCCCTCGCGGTTGAGCGGCGCCAGCCCGTTGCCGGCGAGTTTGGCGGCTTCCTCGAGCACCGCGTCGATCGTGTCGTCGGTCGCATGCTCGTAGCCCGGCAGGGCCGCAACCTGCTGCAGGCCGGCCAATTCGCGCAGCGCGAAACGCATATCGGCCAGCGGGGCGGTATAAGTCATGGGTTTCCTCCGGTCCGTAATATGCCGCGCTCGGTCGCTTTTGGCGACCGGCTCGGGTATTTTCAGGCCAACATGACCGACACCGTTCTGCTCACCATCGAGGGCCCACGGGCCACCATCACGCTCAACGATCCGGCCAAGCACAACCGGCTCGATCCGGCCGGCCTCGGCCTGCTCCGGCAAGCCATCGAGAAGGCCGACGCCGCCCCCGGCGTGCGGGTGACGGTAATCACCGGCGCCGGCGAGAAGACCTTCTGCTCGGGCTACGATCTGGGCTCGATCCCGTCAGGCAAGGCGGCCCGACCCTCCGACGGCGAGGACAGCTTCGAGAAGGTCATGGATCGCCTCGAGGCGATGCACATGCCGACCCTGTGCGCGCTCAACGGCGGCGTCTATGGCGGCGCCACCGACATGGCGCTGGCCTGCGACTTCCGACTCGGCGTCAAGGGCATGCGCTTCTTCATGCCGGCGGCGCGCTTTGGCCTGCACTACTATCCGAGCGGGCTCCGCCGCTACACCCAGAAGGTGAGCCCGAGCTTCGCCAAGCGCGCCTTCCTGTTGTCGGAGGATTTCACCGACGAGGATCTCCTGCGGGTGGGCTATCTCGACTGGCTGGTCGAGCGCGCCGAGTTCAAGGCCCGGGTCGACCAGACTGCGGCCAAGCTCGCCGGGCTGGCGCCGCTGTCGATGTCCAACATGAAGCGCGCCATCGAGCAGTTTACCCAGGCCGAGCCCGATATCCCCAAGATCCGCGAAGGCATCCGCGAGTGCCAGACGTCGGAGGACCTGCGCGAGGGTCTGAGCGCATTGCGCGAAAAGCGCGCCCCTGCGTTCAAGGGGCGCTGACGTGAAACCCGGCGGCGCGGTCCTGGCCGCGCTGATCGCCTTCTGCGCCGGTGCGGCGGAGGCCCAACAGCTCGACTTCAAGCGCATCTCGCGCAGCGGTGACGAGCTTTTGGGCTACCGCTGGAAGGACACCGAACACCACGACCATGCCGTGGCCTTCACGCTGACGCGCGACGCGATCAAGGAGGCCGAGGCCTCGTTCCGCGAATTCAGCATGGACGCGATGTGGCGCACCCTCGAGCTCGACCTGCGCGATGAGGTCGAGAAGTTCGGCAATGGGGCGCGCATCAACCTCAGCCGCAACATCGACGGCCTGCGCTGGACCTTGCAAGCGCGCGACCAGAAGGCGGCCGATCTCCTGTCGCAGCGGGTGACCGAACGCCTGGAGAAGGCCCAGCAGGCCTATCTCAAGTCGTATCTGCGGCGCATGGTCGGCGAGCACCGCGTCATGGTCGACTTCGCCGCCGCCGCCAACGCCATGCAAAGTCCGCTGCGGGCGGTCGCCAAGGCGCTGGGCGACGTGCCCGACGTGGGCAACGGCGATCGCGACAGGATCGCGTTGGCCCTGGGCTTCTTCCAGGAGGTTCCCTACGCCGTACTGGAGGACAAGCAGCGCCGCGGCGGCGACTTCCTGCCCGGGCCGGCCCTCCTGGCGCAGAATCGCGGGGACTGCGACAGCAAGGCGGTGGCGCTGGCTGCCGTCCTCAAGAACTTCACCCGTTTCCGCAAAATCGTGGTGGTGACTATGCCCGGCCATGCCATCCTGGCCGTCGACCTGCCGGCCCAGGAGGGCGACTGGACCGTGCGCTCGGGCGGCCGCCAGTATGTCGCTCTCGAGGTGGCCGGGCCGGTCATGGCGCCGATCGGGAAGGTGGGAAACGTCACCGCCAAATATCTCCGCGACGCGCGCGAAGTCGAGATTTGGCCGCTAAACTAGAGCCATGCAGCGTCGCCTCGCCGCCATCGTCCATGCCGACCTTGCGGGCTTCACCCGCATGATGGAGGGCGCCGAGACACGCACCTTCCGGCACCTGAAGTCGGCCCAGATCGACGTCTGGCGGCCGGCCATCGAAGCGGGCGGCGGCCGGCTGGTCGGCACCGCGGGCGATGCCATGCTGGCCGAGTTCGGCTCGGCGGTCGGGGCGGTCAGTGCGGCGATCGACATTCAGGAGCGCATGGCGCGCTTCAACGAGGCGCTCGACGAGAGCCAGCGCATGATGTTCCGGGTCGGGGTCCATCTCGGCGAGGTCATCGTCGACCAGGAGGACCAGAACATCTTCGGCGACGGCGTCAATCTCGCCGCCCGCATCCAGGCGATCGCCGAGCCCGGTGGTATTGCTGTGTCACGCGCCGTCAGGGACGTCACGGAGCTCAGGATCGACTATGCTTTCGTCGATGGTGGGGAGCATGCCTTCAAGAACGTCAGCCGGCCGGTCCATGTCTATCACATCCGGACCTCATCGGGCGCGTCGACCAAGACCACGACCCGGGTCGTGCCGCAGGTCGTCCTGCACTTCGAGGGCGCCGATTCGGTCGGCCAGAAATGCAGTTTCGACGTGGCGCTCGACAAGCTGATGGCCGCTTCCCAGGGCATGGTGATCGGCCGCGCCGCCGAGCAATGCGACCTGGTGGTGGCGCATGCCACCGTTTCGCGCCGCCATGCCCGGCTCAGCCTCGTCGGCGAGACGCTGCAGATCGAGGATCTCGGCTCGACCAACGGCACTTCGGTCAACGGCACGGCGCTGCGCGGCGGAGCACCCTCGGCATTGCAGGTCGGCGCCAAGCTCAAGCTCGGCGACGTCGAGCTCGCGATTCGCCAGCTCTAGGGACAGCCATGGCTGAAACTACGAGTCGTCCGACAGGCCTGACTGACGTCGATTTCGTCGCCCTGAAGACGGGGCAGACGATCGGGCGCTACCAGATCCTGTCGATCCTGGGCCAGGGCGGCTTCGGCATCACCTACCGCGCGCGCGACACCCAGCTCGGCCGTGAGGTCGCGCTGAAGGAGTATCTGCCGACGGCGCTGGCGGTGCGGCAGGACGGTGTGACCGTGCTGCCGCGCTCGACCAAGATGGCCGAGGACTTCACCTGGGGGCGCGAGCGCTTCGTCTCCGAGGGCCAAACGCTCGCCAGCCTGCACGGCGCGCCGGCCATCGTGCATGTCTTCGACTTCCTCGAGGCCAACGGCACGGCCTATATCGTGATGGAGCTGCTGAGCGGCGAGACGCTCGAGGAGCGGCTGAAGCGCGAGGGCAAACTCGATGCCGAGGCGGTCGACAAGATCCTGTGGCCATTGCTCGACGGGCTGGAGCAGGTCCACAAGGCGGGCTTCCTGCATCGCGACATCAAGCCGGCCAACATCCTGCTCAACCGCGAGGGCAAGCCGACGCTGATCGATTTCGGCGCCTCGCGCGCGGCCATGGTCGGGCGTACGACGGCGCTGACGGCCATCTTCACGCCAGGCTACGCCGCGGCCGAGCAGATGACCTCGGCCAAGCAGGGGCCGTGGAGCGACATCTACGGTCTCTCCGCCACGCTCTATCACGCGATCACCGGCCATGTGCCGCCCAGCGCCTTCGACCGCATGCTGGACGACAGTTACGAACCATTGGCCAAATTGGCCCCGCCAGGATATCCGCCGGGCGTGCTCATCGGAATCGATGCCGGCCTGGCGGTTCGGGCCTCCGACCGACCCCAGGCGATAGCGGGCTGGCGCGCCGTTCTCGATCAGACGTCGGCTCCTGCGACGGCGGCAACGCTGGCGATGGTGCGACAGAACGACAGGGATGGCGCGGCTACCCGATCAACGCCAATCCCAACATCGACGGCATCGGCGTCCAGGCACGACGTGGCAAAGTGGCTTGGCCTGATGGCGACCGTGCTGTTGCTGGCGGGCGGCGGCTACTACCTCGCGACCAAGCCACCCAGCATCGATCCGGTCGCCGTGGCGCAGGCACAGAAGGCGCAGGAGGAGTTGGTGGCCGCCGATGCGGCCCGGCGCAAGGCCGAGGACGAGGCTGCGAGGTTGCGGGCCGACGCCGAAGCGCGCCAGAAGGCGGACATGGAGGCGGCCCAGCGGCGCCAAATCGAAGAAGAGACTCGCCGCAAGATCGAGGCCGAGAAGGCCGCGGAGCGTCTGAAGGCGGAGGCCGAGGCCGATGCCCGACGCAAGGCGGAAGAGCAAGCGCGCCAGGCGGCGGAAGCCGCGGCAGCCGAGCGGCGCAAGGCGGAGGAGGACGACAAAAAGACTGCCGAGGCGATCGAGGCTGATCTTCGCCTGACAACTCTGGACCGCCAGCACGTCCAGGTCGCCTTGACGGCGATGGGCTTTAGCACCAACGGAAATGACGGCGTATTCGGGCCACGCACGCGCACCATGATTGCGGCTTGGCAGAAAGCGCGCAGCCAACCCCAGACGGGATTCCTGACGGGCGCGCAAAACCAGGCTCTGATGAAGGAGGCTGCGCCGGCAATCGCCCGGTTCGACGACGAGCAGAAGAAGCTGGAAGAG
>Ga0137415_10008139_pt1 | contig 10385 bp, 5 predicted proteins | sample CZODoug3_1_1_16f_FD_183082 | JGI IMG/M metagenome (GOLD analysis project Ga0137415, IMG submission 183082) | Vadose zone soil fungal communities from Angelo Coast Range Reserve, California, USA - CZODoug3_1_1_16fungal (Hybrid Assembly) | ecosystem: Environmental > Terrestrial > Soil > Vadose... | reverse complement strand
TCGCACGATGAGAACCATCGCCGCAGTGAGCCCGATCCCGCCGATCAGCGGCGCGAGCAACGTTGTCAGCCCAATCGGTCGGCGCGCGCACCGCGGTCCGCTTTTTCGATTGAGGCGCGACCCGGTGGAGAGGAACGCCTTGAGGTCGTTGCCACCAGCTCCTACCCTCGCCATCGCCTTCTCCCCGCCGTCAATCGTCGCCTTCGTCATCGCTGTCGTCACGCTGCACGCCCTTTCTTTGCCGCACTGCCCAGTTCTCGCAGGTCAAAGTGCCGGTATCCCCTCACGGAATTGGGGCACCCAGTATTAACGTCCGCTGGTGATCTCGATCACCTGCTGATACGTCGGTCGATTTTGCCAAGGAATGGGCTGGGCAGGCAGGACACTGAAATCCGTGGGCGCGATCTCGTCGTAGGTTTCCACCGTAGCGTTGGCGGTTCCAGCCATGTTGGGCAACTGCGTGCCGTTCCAGTTGGCCATGTTGGAGATGCCGCCGAGATCGCGGAACGCGCTGTCCAGCGCGCTGAGCACCGCGTTGCGGCAATCGCTCGAGGTGCCTGTGCCGGCACATTTGAGCGCTTGGTAGTTCGTATGGCCGGGGGTATCGAGCGCCATTTGCAACATCCGGTACATCGGTTGAAACCAGCCAAATTCATAGGCGGAACCTTGCTGGCGGGGCGCGTCTTGGCGGCACAGAAGGATATTGCTGACGCATCCACCGCCGAGCGGTGGCTGGTCTTTGTTGGGGTCGAGCGCATTGAGCTGCGAGGTCACCGTGACCATCAGGTGCAGATACCAGGCGTCCATCAGCACCACCGCGGGCTGGTTGTCGTAGGTGGTTTTGCCGGCTTCGCCCGCTGTGCGTGAGCGGCGCCAGGCGCCGAGGCCCTTGTTGCCGTTGATCCAGGCGTTGGAACTGCCGTTCAGCGTGGTGCCGTCGGAGGCAACGCCGTCCACCCAGTTTTGCATCAACGCGGCAGCCGCCGTCTGGTCGACGTTGAGCGTGCCATGCTGCATGATCTGCAGCAGCAGTGGCAACAACTCCTGGCCGCGCAGGTCGACGTAGCCGGCATCGGCCATGATTTCCTCGACATTGGCGAAATCGAACTTCTTGCCGGTGGCCAGGAAGTTCTTGAAACGCGTAGGTTCGGTGTCGACGCGGTGGATCGGCCCCCAGCCCGGGCGATTGTCCGCCGCCCACCAGCCGGCCGCGGGCGAGTTGTTCCAGCTGACGATATAACCCTGGGGTGGATTCACCACCTGGGGATGCTGGGCATAGGTCAGATAGTTCTGCCACTCGAGGAAGCCGCCGTTGAGCGGACCGCCGTTTTGCACCACCGGCACGGTGCGGCTGGGGAAGGGTACGGCGCCGCCGTTGCTGCCGAAGTAGCCGGGATTCTGCTGGAGGAAGCTGCGATCGGCGGCCCATTCAAAGCGACCATCGCCCCAGGCCGGCAGTTCCGGCGATTGCCCCGGATCGCGCACCGGCAGCAGGCCGGTGGCGATGTAGCCGACGTCCTGCTTGTCGACGTAAAGCCAGTTGAAGGTACCGGTATAGCCATTGAACAAATGCTGGAAGCTGCTCGCCCCACGGACCGTCGGCGTCGAAGCGAGTGCGAACATGGTTGCGCCATCCAGCTCCGCGAAGAAGTTGGAACGTTGAAGGGAGATCGCCACCGGCGCGCCGTTGACGGTGGCTGTGGCGAATACCGGCCCGTAGTGGGTGCGCAGCACGTAACGATGCACCGGCGCTGCCAATAGTGAGCCGCCGCTCGCGGTGGATGCCACTGTCGGCGAGGCCGTCCAGCTGTCGGTACGCTCGTAGAAGCGGCGGCATTGCGGTCCTTTGCCGTCCTTCAGATCGTAGAGATAGCCGTCGGCGCTGGGGAAACCGTTCACCAGCTTCAGCGAAGGGGTCGAACCATCCAGGTTGCACAACTTGGAGACGCGCGTGTCGACGATGTCGCTGTCGTTGGAGGTGGCGCTCCAGGCGTAGTCGGTACCGCGTCCGATCAGCACGTACGGGATGCCGGCGACCGCCATACCGCGGCCATCCAGATCGGTCGGCGTGCCGCCGGTGGAATGCACCGCATATTCCCATATGATGTGAGGTTGGAAGTAGCCAATCTGCGGCCCCATCACACCAATAGGATGACCGCTCACGGTGTTGGCCCCGGTCACCGCCATCCAGTTGGACATGCTCGGCGGTATTCCAAAGGCGCTCGCGGCGTCGTGCAGCGTGGCATAAGGGCCCATCGTCTGGACCGGCGGGTGCTTGCCCTGGTCCTTGCCGGGCTCATGCCGATTCGCCTGCATCGTTGCCGCCGGCCGGTCCTTGCCGCGAAGGCTGGCCAGTGTGGCGCGCGCGGTTTTCATGTTCTTGCTGGCGCTATCCGCGCGCGCGGTGGCGGGGACGGGAGCCGGAGGCTGGTTCTGATTGACGCCATTGGCGTCGTAGGCATCGAACACCTGGTAGCTGCCCACATCCCAGATCGCGGTGCCGGCCGGCAGAGTCTGCGGACAGGACTCGTTGAGCGTGGCGGGAGATTGCTGAAATGCGGCGCTGACGGTGCGCGTGGCGTGGGGATCGTTGGCATGGCGCAGGTCGCGCCATAATTGGCAAGCAGCGACCGGCAGATTCAGATTGCCGCCGGTGACGGTCGGGTCGAGCTTCTGCAAGAAAGCCTCATTGGTGACTTCGCTGCCGCCCCCTACGGCGAAGACCGATTGCAGCAAGATAGCCGAGGCGACGACGTCGTTGCGGCTGAAGGCCGGCGGCGGAAAGCCACCGCCTTTGAGCAGCGCATATTCTGGGGGGGCCTTGCCCGAGTTCGCGCCGCTCAGCGTTGCGATATAGGCGTTGATGCCGGCGACATCGGCATCGACGTCTTGCAGCACCAACGCACCGAGATCGCCGAACTTGGCGGACACCTGTTCGACCATCCGCGTGATCTCATCTTCGCTATAGCCGGCCGTAACCGCAAGGGCGGCATCGAACTGGTAAAACGTCGGCGCCGGCCCGAGGAACTTACTGAGCTCACCGCGACCGAAATGGCGCAGCACGTCCATGATCCACAGGCGCTCTTGGGCTTGCGCATAGCCGATACCGTACATGGCGTCGCGGCGGTTTGCGGCGGTGATGAAGGGCACGCCCCAGCCGTCGCGCTGGATGGTGACGGTGCCGCCGTAGACGGTGGTCAGCGTCTCGGTGGAGAGCACCGTGTCCGGCGTCAAGCCATCGTGCTTGAAATAATTGCAGCCCAGATTGGACGAGGCGACATGCTGGCTGATGTCGCTCGGCGGACGGCAAGGCGTCGTCGTCAGCCCCTGCTTGGCGTAACTGAGGTTACCGTACATGGTGGTCTGATCATTGTAATTGGCGGGATAGGTGGCCGGTGTGCCCGGGAGCGGCAGGCCGATACCGCCGGCCGAATTGCCGTTGGCGCCGGGAGGTTGAATGTTCAGATAGGTGCTGTTGCTGTCGCCCGGTCCAAGGTCGCCGCTGGGCGGGGCGCCCGATAGGCCGCCGGCGGCGCTGGGCGAGATGCCCGATGGGCCGTCTGAGGTGGCGGGACCCGACACGGGCGAGCTTGAGCCGCAGGCGGTAAGTGCCAGGCTGGCGCCGAGCAGGAAGGCGATCCGGCAGCCTCGCACCGCACGCTCCATCCGCGCACGAAAATCGTATTTTCCGTCATGGTCGCGATCGCGACAGCCACGTACAAGGTTCGACATGATCGAGCACCTCCTGGTGCACTCATTATTGCAAACAGCGCGGCCAGCGGCTTGTACGAGGGGGCTATTTTATATTGCGGGAAACGGCTATTTTTAAATCAACACCTGCCTCGTTGCGATTTACCGTCTACTACGGAATGAAGTTCAACACCGAGAAGGTGAAGCAAGAAGATCTCGCTCGCATGGGCGGCGGCGTCCCCGATGAGGCAATGGAGTCGACGCTATTTCACACCGTAGATGGCATCTCGCACGGCGTCCGGGAACTCGCCGATCATTCCTGCAATGGCCGTGTTGGTGAAGATGATCGTGGTCAGCTTGGCACTCGGATCGACCCAAAAGTTGTGACCCCAAACTCCGCCCCACTCAAAGGTGCCGGCGGCCCATGGCATGTTCGGAGCCGGCTTCTTCAACACGGAGAATCCGAGCCCCCAACCGAAGGTGCCGCCGGACTGAAGGACGTCGAGATCGCCGACCTGGTTTTGGGTCATGAGCGCGACGCTCTCGGAGCGCAGAATCTTGCCGCCGCCGGTGCGCACGGCCTCGAGGAATTTAAGGTATCCGGCCGCCGTACCGAGCATCCCCGCGCCGCCCGATGGATACGATGCGGGATTCCAAATGCGCGAGGGTGAATAGAGGAGCGTGCCTTGCAAGAACGGTACGCCCTGAGGATCGGTCATGCGCGTCGGCGCGGGCTTCCCGTCGGCATACGGCGTGGCGAGTCGATTCGCGGCGGGAGGCGAAAATGAAGCATCGCTGTCGAGCGGCCCGGTCACCAAGCGGCGCACGACCTCGGGCAAAGGCGCGCCGCCGGCCTTGGCGATCACGCCGCCGAGCACGTCGGTGGCCAGCGAGTAGTTCCATTTCGAGCCAGGCTCGAAGAGCAAAGGCGCGCGCGTAAGCCGCGCGAGATTCTCCTCGAGGGACAGGCCCGGTTGATCGAAGCCGTCCGAGACCCGCTCCCGATGGTACGGACCGTCGGCTCGCTCGGAGAACCCGTAGTTGAGGCCCGCGGTATGAGACAAAAGATGCCGCACGGTGATAATCGGCGCACGACCATCGGCGAGACGCGGTCGAAATTCGGGAAGCCACTTGGTGACAGGATCGTCGAGTCCCAAGGTGCCGCGCTCGACGAGGGCCAGCGCCGTCGCCGAAACGATGGGCTTCGTCACCGACGAAAATCGGAAGAACGTATCTTCGCGCATCGGTTGCTTGGCTTCGCGATCCGCGAAGCCTTTTGCGGCGTGATAGACGATCTTGCCGTCTTTGGCGACGAGGACCACCGTACCGACGATGCGCCCTTCGGTGATCGCAAGGTCGAGCACACGATCGACCCGGCGCGCGAGCGCATCGTCCACGACGGCAAGGGTGGGCGAAAGCGACGGCGCGGACGGAGCCGGCGTGTGCTCGCCGCATCCAACGGCAAGAGCGAGCAAAAGCGCACTGAGCCAAATCTTCATCACTCCTCCAAGAAGAAGGGTCGCTGTACTACCGGTTGCCGGGCATCGAACGCACGGCAACCGGGTTCGTCTATTTCCGGGCACGGGCGATTTTTGCGTCGATGTAGCGGAGCAGCAGACCGGGAATGGTGCCGGCCGCCCATTGAATGACTTTGGTGCTGGCACCCGGGACGACGCTGGGCCGGCCGGATTCGGTGCCGTCGAGCATGGCACGGGCGACGGCGTGGGCGGTAAGGGGTTTCTCGCCGTTGGACAAGGCGAGGAGCTCAGGTGGTTTGTGGGGTTGTTCGCCGTCGAGCATGGGGGTGTCGACGTCGGGCGGATAGACGCAGGTGACGGTGATGCCGTGCGGCTTGTACTCCTGGCGGAGGACTTCGCAGAGGCCGCGGACGGCGAACTTGCTGGGACAGTAGGCGCCGTAACCGAAGACGCCGAGCAGCCCGGCTGCCGATGAGATGCAGGTGATGCTCGCGCCGGGGGCGGTCATGAGGTCGGGCAGAGCGCGCCGGATGGTGTGCAGGGTGCCGAAGTAGTTGATTTCCATGTGGCGGCGCAGGTCGGTGTCGGTGAGCTGGTGGAAGTAACCCGGCTTGGAGATGCCGGCGCAGGTGATGACCGATCGGATTGTGCCGTGGGTGGCGCTCCCGGTGTCGAGCGCCGCGTTGACCTGGGCGGGGTCGGAGACGTCGGCGGATGCGACGACGAGGTTCGCCAGTGCCCGGGTTCGCAGCGCCTCCGCACTGGGATCGTCAAGGGCGACCACGGTGACATGGGCGCCAGACTCGAGCAGCAGCGCCGTTGCGGCGAGCCCGATTCCGCTGGTGCCGCCGGTGACGACAACATGGCGGCCGGGCCAGAACGCGCCCCTCACGAGGTTGCTCCTGCGGTGGTAGCCGAGGTGGTTGACGCGTCGGGGCGGCGGAGTGCCTCGTAGGTCTGCTCGTCGAAGGCTGCCCAGTCAAAGCGGTCGCGCAGGTCGGCCAGGTAGGAGACGTAGGTCTCGAGGTTGACGTAGTTGGCGTGACGCGGGCTGTCGATGTAGGTGATCCCGCCGCGGAGGTCGGGCTGGTCGGTTTCCTTGAGCGCGCGGATCTCGGCGCGATGGACGCCGGTCTCGCGGGCCCGGATGTCGAGGACGATCATCTGGGCCATTTCGTCGAAGCGGGTGTAGGCGGCGCCGGCGAGCTCGATGAAGCCGAGGACATAGAGGCTGTCGTGTTCCCGGGAGAACACGTTGAGGTACAGCTGCGGGTGCCCCTGCTTCCAGGTCAACAGTGCGGGGTCCAGGAAGGGCACCAGGTACTGGTAGCCGGTGGCCAGCAGGATGACGTCGAGCTGCTCCTCGGAGCCGTCGGCGAAGACCGCGCCGGTCGGGGTCAGTCTGGTGACGTCTGGTTTGGCAATGAGGTCGCCATGGCCGAGGTAGTGCAGGACCTGGGTGTTCATGATCGGGTGGCTGGCCAGCAGATCATGGTCGGGGGCCGGCAGGCCCAGCCGCGTGAGGTCGCCGACCACGGTGTCCACCAGCTCTGCCGGGTCGCCGGACAGGCTCACGCCCCGGGGTGGGTCGAGGACACCGCTGAGCAAGGCGTCGATGGGCAAGCCGAAGATGTACTTGGGCACGAACCGGTAGCCGCGCCGGACCGAGAGGAACGCCTGCTCGGCGTAACGGGCGGCGTCGGAGGCGATGTCCACGCCGGAGTTGCCGGCGCCGACGATGAGAACTCGCCTGCCGCGTAGTTCGTCACCGTCGCGGAAGGTCACCGCATGGCGCAGGTCGCCGAGGTAGGAGTCGGCCCCCGGGATGTCTGGCAGGCTCGGGTGCCAGGTGACCCCGGGCGCGGCAATGAGCCCGTCGTAGCTGCGGGTCTCGCCGGTGGACAGGCTGACCTGCCAGCGGTCGCCGGGAAGGGGCTCGGCGCGGGTGACGGCGACGCCAAGGGTTACGTGGTCGTATAGACCGAATGCGCGTGCGAAGTCGCGAATGTAGTCACGGACCTGGCGCCACGACGGATAGTCGGGGTAGTCGGCGGGCATCGGGAATCCGACGAAGCCGGAGGTGTATTTCGAGCTGATGAAGTGGGCGCTCTCGTACATGGGGCTGCCGGGGTTGTCCATGTCCCAGATCCCGCCAACGTCGGAGTGCCGCTCGAACCAGTCGAACAGCACTCCCTCGGCGACGAGCGCACGCGCCATCACCAAGCCTGATGGGCCGGCGCCGACAAGGCAGTAACGCCGGGTGTAGGTCACCTTCGGCGCGGTGTCCGTACGCCGTCGCCCGCGTACTTTCGACTGGGCGAGCGCCGCGTAGGTCGCTGGCCGGCGGCGGCGCAGCAGGAGGGCGACCACGATGCCCGCCGTTACGGCGGCGAGAAGCACGACCGGAACCGCGTTGACCACGGCGTTGGTGGAACCGGTCAGCGTCGGGTAGTGGAGCAGTGCCAGCACGAACGCGGTGCCGAGGCCGGCCGCGCCGATCACCGGCGCGATCACGCAGCGCCAGAGGTCACGGTCCTTGCGCTTCCGGAAGAACGCGACAACCGCGACGGACGCGCCCGCCTGCAGGGCGATGATGCCGAGCGTGCCCACTCCGATGAACGCGGGGACGAACGCCGCATAGGGGTCGGCGCCCGATATCGCGGCGACGGTCACGGCGAAGACCGACAGGATCGTGATGACGATGCTCGCGACGTGCGGGCTGAGGTGGTTGGGATGGTAGTGCCCGAGACGACGGGGCAGAACGCCCTCCCGCCCGAGTGCGAACATGTATCGGCTCGAGGCGTTGTGCAGGGCGAGGAGCCCGGCGAGCAAGCTCGTGCACATCAGGACAGCGGTGACGTCGTAGAGCGCCACGCCGCCGTACTGCCGGATCAGCGTGAATACGAAATCGCCGGTCAGTTGCCGCGCCAGCGGTACGGCCCGATCGGTGCCGGCGGCGCCGATGATGATCCAGCTGGTCAGCACGTAGAACACGCCAATCGAGGCGACCGCGATGTAGGTGGCCTTCGGGATGCTGCGCTCGGGATCGCGGGTTTCCTCGCCGTACAACGCGGCCGATTCGAACCCGACGAAGCTGAAGAATGCGAACATCAGCGCGATCCCGATCGATCCCGACGAGACCTGCGCGCCGGAGAACGACGCGGCCGGGAACGCCCCCACGCCGCGGTGCCCGACGGCGAGCACGTCGAAGACGATGAGCACTCCGAACTCGGCGACCATGAGCGTGCCCAGCACCTTCGCCGACAGGTCGACCGAGCGGTACCCGAGCACGGCGACCACGGCCAACCCGACCGCACTGTAGGCGTACCACGGTAGGTCGACGCCCGAGCTCAGCAGCACCAGGCGGGTGAAGTACCCGAACGCCCCGGCCAGACCGATGGTGAGCGCGGTGTAGGACAGGACCGCAACGTATGCCGATCCGACCCCAACCGGCTTGCCGAGGGAACGCGCGATGTAGGTGTAGAAGGCGCCCGTGTTCACCACCCGCCGGCTCATGGCGGCATAGCCGACGGAGAAGCACAACAGCACCACCGACGCGACCAGATAAGCGCCGGGCAGACCGACGCCGTTGCCGTAAACGATCGCCAGCGGGACGTTCCCCACCATCGCGGCCATCGGGGCGGCGGCCGCGATCACGAGGAACACAACCCGCCCCGTGCTCAGTTTCGCCCGGTCCGCGGCGCCGTGCCCGCTCGTTCCCACTTCTCGTGCCATCGCCGGCGTCCTCTCCTCGCAACAGCGTCTCTCGTCAGTGCGCTGGAATACGATGAGTGTGACTTGGCCATCCGATTTGGTCAAGTGTCCAAGACGAATGTGCAAGAATGCTTACCATGACAACCACACGTAACCCGAGCCGGCGCGGCGACGACGGCCGGCGCGCCGAATTGATCGCGGCGGCCTCCCGCGTCGTCGCTCGCGACGGGATCGCCGCGGCGACCACGCGGCGGATCGCGGAGGAGGCCGGGGTCCCCTCGGGCCTGGTCCACTACTGGTTCGCCGGAAAGCACGAACTCCTCCAAGAGGTCCTCGCCACCACCCTCGGAAGGATCCAGGCCGCCGCCGTGCCCGGCACCGGCGAACACGACCTGCTTGACCGGCTCAAAGCGGCATTCCAGGTCGTCACCGAGGACGACCGAGGCGGACAGATCGCCTTGTACGAGATGACCACCTGGGCGCTGCGCAACCCCGAACTCACTCACCTGGCCCAGCACCAGTACACGGCCTATCGCCGCGTAGCAACCGAGGCCGCCACCTCCTGGATCGCCGAGTCCAAGGCACAGTTGCCCGCCGACACCCCTGTCGTCGGGCAGTTCCTGTCGGCCCTTTTCGACGGACTCGTCCTGGCCTGGCTGGCCGATCCCGAGCACACCGACGTTGACGGTGTGCTGACACTTGTCAGCACACTCATGGCACAGTTCGTCCCCGAGCCGTCCCCGATCCCCTGAACCAGGTTAAAGCGCTGCGCTTGTAGGTTCTCGGCCTCCCGGATGTATCCTCGTTGCCCCCTCCGGCCCGGTCTGCGAGTCACGACACGAATCCCGTTGAGAGCATGCTTGAGAACCAAACCTCCGAGGCGATGCGCTCGCACGCACGTAGCTCGGGCATGGGAGCGTCACGGGCAGCACGACCTTGCAGAACGCCGCGGCACGTTCGGCCATCTCGTGGTCGAGCGTGCACAGAGGCAGCCCGCGCGACGTCGCAAGCCACACGTACACCGCGTCGGCGCCACGCAATGCCCCGCCGATCGCCACGTCGATCGCACGGTGCGCCCGCGCCACACCAAGCGGAATCACTTCGTGCGGCGCCGACGTCAGACGCGCCACGAGGTCGCGCGTCTTGTCTTCCGGCTCCCCGAGCCGTGCGAGCGCCCCGGCCACCTCGAGATACCACGTGTCGAAATCGGGTATCGATACGCTTGCATTCAAGCAAAGAGATCGAGGAGAACGCTAGAACTTCTTTGCGACGGACGAAACGAAGCCGGCAGAAGGCATAATACATTTCCGTCACGACCATGCCTTCCATCCGAGCCTCCTCGATTCGCGTGCCAATCACCGTTCAATCGTGGCACGTCGTCTCCTTCCTCGCGATCGGCGCCATGCTTCTCGAAGCATCGTGCGGTGGTCCTTCCGCGAGCCGCAATCCCCGGTCGCCACCGTCCAGCGCACCACCTGATCCTAGCGTCGCGTCTGCGATTCC
>Ga0137415_10008138_pt1 | contig 10386 bp, 10 predicted proteins | sample CZODoug3_1_1_16f_FD_183082 | JGI IMG/M metagenome (GOLD analysis project Ga0137415, IMG submission 183082) | Vadose zone soil fungal communities from Angelo Coast Range Reserve, California, USA - CZODoug3_1_1_16fungal (Hybrid Assembly) | ecosystem: Environmental > Terrestrial > Soil > Vadose... | reverse complement strand
TGGCCCTGACGCATGAGGTGCGCCTGGGTTAGTTCCCCGACCTCCTCGTGAAGTTTCAGTATCTGCCAGTTGCTATCACGCTCGATACCGAAGCGGGTGGCATAGACCTGGGAGACCTGCTCGACCTGCACTGTCAGCTCGCGGATGTCCACGCGATCAGCCTCGCAGAACCCATCCGCTGCCATACCTGGCAGGAGCTCGCCGGTGCAGGCAAGCGGCTGCATGTCGTCGAGGCATCCGGGGCACCCGAGGTTCTCTCGCGCCTGGTCGCCTCGCTCCCGCCGCGCACGGTGATCAGCATCGTGGGCGCGAGCGCGGAAACCGGAGATCCGCACGATGACCGCGACGGTGAACAGCTTGACCTTGAAGTTCGTGTCTGGCCCCGTCTACGGCGAACCCCGCTAACCGGAAAAATCTCGGCGAAGGGGTCGCCGTGTCCTAGCGGGGCGAGCTACCCGACCGGCCGTTCGCAGGTTCAGTGTCCTAGTCATTCGTGTATAGATAATCTAGATGCTAGAGTAACCTCGTGGTACGAGTTGTTGCCACTTCGGACCGCACTTCGTCAGGTACTCATGCCAAGCCGGCGACGGGTGTCAGCCCGGCGGCGTGCACGGCGGCCGGCCACTCGGCTTCACCGCGCTCGTCGAGGGCCTGCTCACATCGGCAATCACGGACCGTCCGACCCCACCTTTCCGACGCGAGCGAATTCCAGGCCTGAGGAGGTCTCGTCGCATGAGCCCCGCCGAGCAGTTCCCTGGATTCCGGCTTCCGGTGCAGGGTGAGCTGTTGAGCGTGTCTGAGGTGTCCGCGATATTCCGGGTGTCGAAGATGACTATTTATCGGCTGGTTCAGTCCGGTGAGCTCAAGCATGTGCGGCTCGGTAACTCGTACCGGATTCTTGCGGACAGCGTGGACGCTCGCCTCTCTAATCGGTCGAGCATGTTCGACCGGGCCGCCCGGCTGATGGCGGCCGAGCCTGGGGCGGCCATGCGCACACTTGCGCTGCACAGTCGGCGGCAATCCGACGACTGCTGCGAATGGTGCGGCCAGGACGGACGACAGGTGCCGTGGCCGTGCATGCCGGTCCGTGTCGCTCACCGTGCCGAGGAGGTTTCCGGCGGGACGGGTGAGCATTGGAGGATCGCCTGATGGCCGACGACGGTCAGCCCGGCGATGCGCTCTGGCTCACCTGCTGAGCAGCCGCGATTCGAGCACTGTGTGACCGTGGACGGGTGGTCGTGACCTTGGGCCCCCGATGGCGCAATCGCCGGCGTGACGCTGATCGGCGGTGATCGGTTCGCGGTACGGGTGGGGTGTGGTCACTGTTGATCCTCCCCCGTCGCGGCTTCGCCGCGTACGGGGCGGTGAAGCCGCCGACGGACGCGGCGAGCTCGTGCTGCTCCTCGGTCAGTGCGATGGACACGGGGTGCCCTCCAGACCCGTGGTCGACGACGTTGCGGGCCTCCTCGACCGAATATCACTCATCAAGCACCCGGGTCGCATCTTGTTCTATTAGTCCTCTCCAGCCAGGCCCTACGTTCTGTCTCACCCGCCTCTGCGCGGGAGCCGCTCTCAGGCTGGGGGTGCGCAGGGTAGGGGCTCATCATTGCAGGTAGAAGCTATTCTCCTAGCCTCGCCGGGCGCCACATCGGTCCCAGATAGATCAAGACTCCGGTGGCGGCAGACACTTGACAGTGGCTCACCATCTTAATCTAATAGTTTGTGCCTGTTCACTCCCGGACTGCCGCCATCGTCGGGGTCCACAACACCCGCCAGGCCCGCCGGCTCGAGGGTTCGACCTCGCGGACCCTCGCGGTGGAAGCGATCAGCGGCGCCCTGGACGACGCCGGACTGACCCTCGCCGACATCGACGGCATCAGCGCCGAGGATCGGGGCTCCGCCCTCATCCACGACTTGCGGCTCGGGCCGGCCTGGCTGGGGAGGCAGTTCGGGACCGGCATGGTGCAGGAGGCGTGCGCGGCGGTCGAGCACGGACTTGCCGAGGTCGTCGTCGTCGTGGCGGCCCAGGCCGCCGTGTACGTCGACCGCTCCTCAACCGCCCCTTGGACTCGGCCGGAGAACGAGTTCGTCGCGCCATGGGGGTTGTTCACCGCCGCGGAGTTCGCCCTTGTGGCCCGGCGACACATGGAGGTCTACGGCACCACCCGCGAGCAGCTGTCGATGGTCGCGGCGACGATCCGCACGAACGGTCATCACAATCCCCACGCGGTCTACCACGGACGCGGACCGTTCAAGCCCGACGACATCACAGCTTCACGCCCGATCGCCGACCCGTTCCATCTGCTCGACTGCGCGATGACCTCGGAGGGCGGCTGCGCACTCGTCGTCGCCGACGCTGGCAGGGCAACGTCGCTGCGCAAGCGGCCCATCCACGTGTTGGGAAGCGGAGTCGATTTCTTCGGACCCTCCTACCGGCACCCGCCGAGCTGGGACTTGGTGGGCCGCGACAGCCGTCTACCCAACGGGCTGGTCGGTCGGCGCGCCAGCGACCTCGCCTTCGGACAAGCTGGACTGACGCGCGCCGACGTCGACGTCCTCGAGCTGTACGACCCCTTCTCCTTCGAGATCATCCGCCAGCTGGAGGCATTCCGGTTCTGCCCCGACGGTGAAGGGGGGGCCTTCGTGCAGGACGGCCATATCGAGATCACCGGCACCCACCCCGTCACGACCGACGGTGGGCTGATGTCCTTCAGCCACGCCGGCTCGAGTCCACAGATGCTGCAGCGGGTAATCCGCGGTGTGCAGCAGCTGCGCGGGGAGGCAGGTCCACTGCAGGTTCCCGACGCCCATGTCGCGCTGTGCAGCAACGGTGGGGCCGGCGCCCTGTTCAGCACCGTCATGCTGCTAGGAGATGAGCGCCCGTGAGCATCAAACTGCTGCCTCAGTACGCCGACCTTCCGCACGCTGTACCCGGGCCGCTCACCGCGCCCTTCTGGGCCGGCTGCGCCCGAGGTGAATTGCTCTACCAGCGTTGTGGACGGTGTGCCGCGGCCACATTCCCACCCGCCGAACATTGCCGCGAATGCCTGGCTGTCGATCAGCGCTGGGAGCGCGGCTCCGGCCATGGCGTGCTCTACAGCTGGACCGTCGTATGGCGTCCGGTCACTCCCGCGTTCACCCCGCCCTACGCCCCGGCGATCGTGACCCTTGACGAGGGCTACCAAATGGTCAGCAATGTGATCGGAGCCGACGTCGACCAGCTGCGTCTCAACCTCCCGCTAAAAGTGACGTTCCGCGCGGTTGGCAATGAGCTACATCTTCCCTACTTCGAGCCGGCCGACCAGCTGAGCAATTCGACGGAGGTTTCCTCGTGAACAAGGACGATCTGATCCTCATCAGTGTCGATGACCACATCGCCGAACCGGCCGACATGTTCCTCGCCCATGTCCCGGAGAGGTACAAGGACCAGGCTCCTCGGGTGATCATCGAGAAGGGCGGTGTCCAGCAGTGGTACTACGGCGATCTGCGAGGCCGGAACATGGGCCTCAATGCCGTGGCCGGCAAGCCGCGCGAGATGTACAACATCGACGCCAGCAGCTACGACGAAATGCGTCCGGGCTGCTTCAACGTCGACGAACGCGTCCGGGACATGAACGCCGGAGGGCAACTGGCGGGGCTGAACTTCCCGAATTGGACCGGGTTCTCCGGCCAGGTGCTCAATCAGGGCCCCGACCACGACCTCAATCTGGTGATGATCAAAGCGTACAACGACTGGCACATCGACGAGTGGTGCGGCGCCTACCCCGGCCGGTTCATCCCCTGCGGCATCCTGCCCCTCTTCGATGTCGAGGAGGCCGCCAAGGAAGTCCGACGCCTGGCCGACAAGGGCTGCCACGCCGTCACGTTCTCCGAGAACACCGAGGCGCTGGGGATGCCCAGCATCCACACCGACTACTGGTATCCGCTGTTCACGGCGGTCTCAGAGAACAGCACGGTACTGTGCTGCCACGTCGGCTCATCGTCGAGGATGCCGCTGATCTCCAGCGACGCACCGCCAAGCGTGGCTATGAGCGCCTCTTCGATGATGAGCATGTACTCGCTCATCGAGCTCATCTGGGGGGAGTTCTACCAGAACTTCCCTGACCTGAGGTTCTCCCTGACCGAGGGCGACGTCGGCTGGATCCCATACTTCCTGTGGCGTTCCGAGCATGTTTTCAACCGCCACTCCGGCTGGACCAACGCCTCATTCCCCGAGGGTTACAGCGGTCCTACGGACGTATTCAGGAAGCACCTGTACACCTGCTTCATCAGCGACAAGGTCGGGGTCAAACTGATGGAGTACTTCAACGAGGATCACCTGTTCTGGGAGTCGGACTTCCCGCACTCGGACAGCAACTGGCCCTTCGCGCCGGAGGATGTCATCGAGACGATGGGCCACCTGCCCGACGCCATTATCAACAAGATCACATACGAGAACGCGATGAAGGCCTACTCATTCGACCCGTTCGCGTATGTGCCCAGAGAACAGGCAACCGCCGGCTACCTGCGTGCTCAGGCCGCCGACGTCGATGTAGTCACCCATGTCGGGCACGAGGCCAGTGAACGCGACCGCGAGGCCTGGGCGCGGATGACCCAATACGGCAAAGCGGCGGTCAAAGCCGTGACGGAGCGGTGATCGGGCCGAGGTATCCACCAGCAAAGGAAGTACGCGATGGCGATTAGCCTGTGCGTCCCCCCGCACAAGGGTGAGTTGTGCGCATCGATCCGGTTCGAACTGAGGTCGACACACACGGTCCTCGAGCTGACCGCGCGACACCGCATCACAAAGGTCGAGTCCGGCTCGGAGGACGGCGGCGCGGTGGTGTGGATCGACATCGTGGACCCGGAGACCTCGCGCCCCGTCGATGTCCGGTTCAGCCTGCTGCCCGAGGGCAGCGAGATCCCGCCCCGCACCCACCTCCTCGGAGAGATCCAACTCGGGAACGGACAGATCGGGGTCTACGGGACCTATCTTGGCGTGGTGTCGGACGAGAACTGATCCGGACATGGACCCGTCGCGGGTCGGGGCGGCGTCTCACTCGAGATCGTGGGGCGATGTGCAACTAGAACTTTTAGTCCATTAATTCTCAGCCGCGACTGCGCCATGAAACGGCGGTGTCTCACTTCAAAGCCCCATAGTACCTGGATGGAGGCGTCAACCGACTCGAGTGCGCTGACAGGTAGGACTTGACCGGGGGCACTTTGAATCAGTCTAATAGTCCTAACTGGTAAGAGGCGGAGAACACTCAGCTCCAGGACGAGAGCGCCATGACGATCGATGTGCCGAGCACCGCCGACGAGGCTCCCCTCTCCGAGCTCCGGGTTCTCGAGCTGAGCACCGGGATAGCCGCCTCCTACTGCGGGAAGCTGTTCGCCGACGCCGGTGCTGACGTCGTGAAGCTCGAACCGCCCTCGGGTGATCCACTCCGTCGCTGGACGGCGTCCAGGACAGCGCTTCTGGATGGCGAGAACAGCGCTCTGTTCGACTTCCTCAACACCGGGAAGCGCTCCGTCCTGGGCGAGTTGCGCGACCCGGCCGGCATGGCGCTGGCGGAGCGCGCGGACGTCGTCATCGTGGACGAGGGCGCGTCACCGACCCTCGATGGCCTCAGCGCGCTGCACGACCGGATTCCCCGCACGACAATCGTCTCGATCACGCCGTTCGGGCTCACCGGCCCGTATCCCCAGCAGGGAGTGCGAGCCACCGAGTTCGTTCTGCAAGCCCTCTGCGGATCCATCGCCAGCCGAGGGCTGCCGGAGGAGCCTCCGCTGCAGGCAGGCGGCCGGATCGGGGAATGGATCTCCGGCTGCTACGGCGCGGTAGCCGCGGCAGCGGCCGTGCACGGGCGCCACGGCAGCGGACACGGCACGCTGGTGGACCTGTCGATGTACGAATCGATGGTGACGACGATGGGCGGCCTGAGCGCGGTGGCCGCCGACGTGCTTGGACCGCGCCACGCCACCCCCGGTCGAAGTATCGAGCTCCCGTCGATCGAGCCGACGGCGGACGGGTTCGTCGGGTTCTGCACGATCACCGCCCAGCAGTTCGGCGACTTCCTCGCGATGATCGACCGTGCCGACCTGCTCGACGATCCCCACCTCGCGCGGGCACCCAGCCGGATGAAACGGCGTGCGGAGTTCACCGCGATCGTGACCGAGTGGACGACCAGACACACGACCGCGGAGATCATCGAGCTCGCCGAGGCGATGCGGATCCCCGTGGCGCCGCTCGGGCGGCCCGACCGCATCGAGTCGATCGACCACTTCGTTGCCCGCGAGGTTTTCGTGGAGAATCCCGCCGGATTCCGCCAACCCCGCGTCCCGTATCGAATCGGCGACTTCCGCGGCGTGCCGCTGACTCCTGCCCCACAGCTCGGCGAGGACACGATCGACTGGCCGGCGCGGCCGATCGTGGTCCGCGGTAGCCGACCACCGAGTGACCGGCGTAGGCCGCTGCGGGGGCTGCGGGTCCTCGACCTCACCGCCTTCTGGGCGGGTCCCTCCGCCACGCTGCTCCTCGGCTCGCTCGGCGCGGACGTCGTGAAGATCGAGGGAGTGCGTCGCCCCGACGCCATGCGGTACTCCGGGGCGATGCCGCCATCCCACCAGCGGTGGTGGGAGACGAGCAGCATCTTCCTGGCCAGCAACAGCAACAAGCGTGGCCTCTCCCTCGAGCTGAGCAAGAAGGAGGCACAGGAGCTGGCGCTCCGGCTGGCAGCTCAGTGCGATGTGGTCATCGAGAACTTCTCGCCGCGGGTACTCGCCAATCTCGGCCTGGAATGGGACGCGCTGCATGCCGCGAACCCCCGTGCCGTCGTGGTACGGATGCCGGCATTCGGGCTCGACGGGCCGTGGCGGGACCGGGTGGGATTCGCGCAGACCATGGAGCAGGCCAGCGGCATGGCCTGGCTCACCGGACCGGCCGACGGACCACCGCTGATTCCCCGCGGCCCGTGCGACCCCATCGCGGGACTTCACGCGGCGTTCGCCACGCTCGCCGCTCTGGCGCACCGGGAGCACACCGGTTCTGGGGCACTCGTCGAATCGACGATGGTAGAGGCCGCGCTCAACGTCGCCGCCGAAGCGATCGTCGAGCACACGGCCTACGGGACCACGTTGATGCGCGACGGAAACAGGGGCCCCGTCGCGGTACCGCAGGGTGTCTACCGATGCCACGGCGACGACGAGTGGATCGCCATGGCCGTCACCAGCGATGACGAATGGCTGGCCCTCTGCTCCGCAATCGAGCGTCCCGACCTCGCCCGGGATCCGATGCTCGCCGCCGAGACTGATCGTCGGGCCGCTCACGACCGCATCGACGAGGCGATCCTCCGTTGGTCCGGCGGACGGTCACCGGCCGACGCGGTCGCGTCCCTGCGCGACTCCGGGATCGCGGCGGGTCGGGTGACGGGAGGGGCCGATCTCTTCGAGGACGCGCAACTGATCTCCCGCGGATTCTTCGAGCACGTGAAGCACCCGGTCGCCGGCGAGATCCGGATGCCCGGCCTGCCGTTCCAGATCGTCGGCGAAACGCGCGCGTGGGTCTCCCAGGTCGCTCCCACGATCGGTGAGCACAACCACGACATTCTGGTGGGCCTCCTCGGGTTGTCGGAGGACTCGCTCGACGAGCTCGCGAAGGCCGGCGTCATCGGCACCCGGCCGGCCGGCCTGTGACGTCGTTGGTTCATCACCCCCGAGGTACGCTGCCGGGCGTGCCCGGCCGATCCAATGCGGACGATCGCCCCGAGGCCGACGACGCGGGCGGTCTTCCCGCCACCGCGTATGCCGTCCTCGGTGTGCTGTCGACGCTCGATGAAGAACTCTCGCCGGCAGAGATCAAGACCCGCTGCGACTACACGCTCAGGCTGTTCTACTGGTCACCCGCGGTCAGCCACATTCGCAGCGAGCTGCGGCGCCTGCGCGACCGCTGCCTCGTCACCGAGCGCGAGATCGATTCCGGCAGGGTCCGTCGTAGCTTGGTCTATCAGACCACCGACCGCGGCGAGGAAGTCCTGCGGCAGTGGGTCTCGAGCCTGCCCGTCGACGAGCCGGTCGTACTCAAGAACCCGACTCTTCTTCGGATCTATCTGGGGTCCTTGACCCAACCCCACGAGCTGGTCAAGATTCTCGACAACCGGCTTGAGCAGCTCCAGGAGCAGATCGAGGACCTGGTCTGGAGCAGGCGCCGCACCGAGGAACTGGGTCTTCGCGGAGCCGAGCACCTGCGCTACAAGGTTGCCCTCGGCGAATATCTGATGCGCGCCGCCCATTTCGAGTACGGCAACATCCGGCAGCTGCGCGACCGGATCGCCGACTTCGACCCCCAGCACCCGGACCTGGTGGTGTCACGGCCGAGGGGGCCGCTACGCAGGCGGCGCCACCTCCGGACCGCCCCGCCCGACGCCGGAGAAAATGGCGCTCCCTAACCACCTGGCCGTCCACTGCTCGCCGGCCACCGCGCTCAGTCGCTGGACGGCAGCGGCTTGGCCGCCTTGACCTCCATCGGCACGCCGTCCACCGTCAGTCCGGTGGAGCCGGCCCTGGTCACCAGGATCTCCAGGCCATCGAGGTCGGCGGCGGTGTAGCGCTTGCCGAGCAGGGCGGGGCGACCTTCGCCCGCCGCGGCCAGCCCCGAGGAGGGCTCGGCGGCCAGGTCGATCATCGGGTGGCCGCCGCAGCAGAGTGTCAGATCCTCGGCGGGCGCCCGGACCACGATCACCTCGGTGGAGTCGACCTGGCTCTTCAACCGGGTACCGGGTTTCAGGCTCATCGTGCTCCTTCTACGGCGTGTTCTCGGGAGAGCGTATGTACCCGAGCAAAACGTGCTTTCAAGTATAGATTCTTAAGATCCGGCAGCGAGAACCCGAGCTGTGCCGCCGGGTCAGAGCCGATCGAGCCCGGCGATCAGCCACTGTCCGTCGATCCGCTGCAGGGTCACCCGGACCCCGCTGCTGTCGAGTCGCGGAGCGGTCAGGTTCGTGCTCGTGGTGACCTGGCTGAGGAACACCAGGGCCACCACCTGGTCGCGACTGGCGCTCAGCACCGCGCTGTCCCGGGCGGTGGCCTTGGTGACCAGCTGCTGGCCTGGCGCGTTCGGCTGGACAGACCGATCGATCAACGACCGGTACTGGTCGGCGAACGCCCCGGTGGTCGCCGCTTGGGCACGGGCCGCGTCGGCCGGCAGCGTGCGGTAGTCGTAGGTGAGCAGCTCCGGGGTGAGACGCATGGCGGCGGCCAGCCCGTCGGCCCGAGCACCGGCGGTGGCGGCGGCCTCCCGGAACTGCCAGAACCCCACCCCGGCGAGCACCGCGAACGCCAGCGCCAGTGCCCCGAGCGCGGCGAGCGTCGCGGTGCGCGCACGCCCTGGCCGGATCACCGACCGCGACCGGCGACCGACGGTTGCCGCGATCGCACCGGCGAACCGCGAGGCCGACCCGATCATCCGGCGGCTCACGGGAGGAAGTCCAGCTTCGACACCAGCCACGCCGGCCCCTCGTGCCGCAACTCGAGGAGGATCCGGTACTGCCTGGGCTGACCACCGGGGGCCTGGCTGTTGTGCACCACGCTGGCCGCGGTGACCAGCACCCAGGCGTCATCGTCGGTTGCGGTACGGATTCCGGCCGCGCTGATCGACCCGGTGGAAGACACCTTCGAGCCAGTGATGGCTTGGGTGAAGATGTCGGACTCGCTGACCAGTTGCTGGGTGAACTCCCCGGTTGCCGCACGCATGAGGCGATCCAGCGAGGCTTGCGGGTTGGCCTGATCGACGGTGAGCAAGTCGCTCACGGTCTGCCGGGCCGCGCCGAGCAGCGCCTGGTCCCTGGCCTGCTCCCGGTCCCGCTGCCACACCTTGGGCCAGATCACGGCGGTCGCGGTGGCGAGCAGGGCGACCAGGAGGACGAGTCCTACCAGCGGGATCAGCGCGCGGCGGGATGGCGGCGGATCGGGCTGCTCTTCGATGGTCGGCGGTGGCGCGGCGGCCCTGGTGGCAGTCATCGGCTGGGCAACCCCATCGGGTCGAGCAACAGGGTGCGCCAGTCCGAGGCCGCCGCGCTGCCCGGTGCTGGGCCGCCGGCGGTGCGCCCACCACCGGCAGCGCGTCCGCCACTGGCAGTGCGTCCGCCACTGGCAGTGCGTCCGCCTAGCAGGTACGGCTGCCCGTCCGGAGCCTGGATCATGCCGGTGCTCTCGTCGTAGGTGGTCACGGAGTCGGCCTCGTCAGGGCAGCTGGTCGGGAGGGTGTAGATACCGTCGGGTTCGACGCCACCAGGGTCGGGCGGTGGGGCACACTTCGGCTGCGGGGCCCAAATCGGCTGGTGGCGCCTGACCTCCATCATGGTGTCGATCGCCTCGTCGCTGGCCCGCTTGGCGTCCTCGGGGCTCTGG
>Ga0137415_10008137_pt1 | contig 10387 bp, 15 predicted proteins | sample CZODoug3_1_1_16f_FD_183082 | JGI IMG/M metagenome (GOLD analysis project Ga0137415, IMG submission 183082) | Vadose zone soil fungal communities from Angelo Coast Range Reserve, California, USA - CZODoug3_1_1_16fungal (Hybrid Assembly) | ecosystem: Environmental > Terrestrial > Soil > Vadose... | reverse complement strand
AGTTGCTAAAAGAAAACATAAAAAAAGAGGAAGAAAAAAATCAGGCAAAATTACAACTGGCAAAAAACATCACTACAAACATCATAATATTTTTCGCAATTGTTAAGCAATGGAAATTTCGGAACCAGAAGTCATAAGTGCTGAAAGTGGAGAAGGCATTCCCAATTATTTACAATTTTTTCAAATTCCGCGCACCAATTTAACCATTGAAAAGACTTATCTGCAAAAATTTAATCCTTTGGAAACATTTAATACAACTGATTCAAATTTAAAATTTCGAATTAATGGACTTCCTGATACATTTTTGGATTTGAAAAGTATCAGATTAAGTCTTCAGTTTCGTGTTACTAAGTTAGATGGAACAGATATATCAAGCACCGAACCTGTTTTACCAGCTGCAAATGTCTTTCATACATTGTTTAGACAAGTATCTTGTTACTTAAAAGATTCAACAATGATTACAAAACAACATGATTTGTAAGTGAAGTAAATAATTATAATCTAATTCTAATGATTAATTATTTATTTTACTTTTAGATACGCATATCAAGCTTACATTCAGAATGCTTTTTACACGAGTCAACAGTATAAAGACACAGCGTTAACTAATGTTGCATTTTTTGGAGACACACCTCAATTTTTTCAAAGTTTATTTCCAACTGTTGCAACTATTAAAACTGAAGCTCCGAACGCATACAAAAGATGGGAATTAATTACAGCATCTCGATGGGCAGATTTAACAGGACCTATTTATATACCTTTTTTTGATTCTGAAAATTTGTTATTAAATAATATGAATCTCGATATAGAATTAGTTAGAAATACTGCTGAATTTATACTTTATGATGAAAAAATTGGTGCAGGGGGTTATAAAATAGAAATTAGAAATCCTAATTTAACAATTAGACGTTATAAACCATCAGCCCCATTTTTATCTTCAGTAGTACGAAATTTAGAAAACAGCAAGGGTAAATATTCGTTTCGAAATATTGATATGAAAGCAACTAATTTTTCAAAAAATTTAACCAGAATAACAATTCCAAATATAACAACTGGTCAAATTCCATCAAGAATTATTTTTGCATTTGTTGATTCTCAAGGTTTTAAAGGTCATTATGAAAAAAATCCATTTTTCTTTCAACATTTTAATTTAAAAGAAGTAAATTTATATGTAAATTCAGAAAAATATCCCGGAATTCCTATAATTTATGAATTTAATCATCAATTAGTGTCTCAAGGTTATGATTTTTATCTTGAACAATTGGGATTAAATCAAAGTAAAACTAATGGAATTAGTAAATTTGATTATCTGAATGGTTACACAATATTTGTTTTTGATTTAACAACTGATTTATCAGCATCTCAAGATCATTTTTCTATGATACAAACAGGTGATATATTTGCAGAATTTAATTTTGAAACTGAATTAGTTCGCGAAATTACTTGCATTATTTATACAGAATATGAAAAATTGATGGAAATTGATCAGTATCGTAACGTAAATAGTGGTGAACAATTATTTTAAGTTATAATGAATTCATTAGAAATAGAAAAAGTGCTTGAAAATAATAAGTGGAATAGATATAAATTTCTCGGTTGTTTTTCAGCAGATGATTTACCAACAGAAATAAATAAAGAAATACCAGTTTGTTTTATTGGTAATGTTGATCAATCATCTGAAAATGGTAGTCATTGGGTTGCTTTTGTGATCCCTAAATTAGGTTATTTAGAATATTTTTGTCCTTTAGGGATTAGTTTTTATCATTGGCCAATTTTTGTTAATTATATAAGAAATGTAATGAATTTTGAATCAATTGTAATGAATAGAAAAAGGGTTCAAAGTTTAAATAGTAATCTTTGTGGAGTTTTTTGTATTGAATTTCTTATAAAAAGAGATAGAGGAAAAAGCTTTGCATTAATTATAAACAGTTATTCGACAACAAATTATTTGTGTAATGATTTACAAACTTTAAATTTTCTTAACGAATTTAGAGAAAGACTTAAAATAAAATAATATTGTTAATTTTTATAATTGTACTAAAATAAAATTTTATCTTATAAAACTGTGCACATTTCTTTTTAAAAAATAAAAAATAAAAAATGGATATTCAAGACAATATTGCTCAAGTGTCGTTTAGATATGTTCTTTATGAAAAAGAAACATTTTATCAAACAGAAAGAGTGATAGAAAGAGGACAATGGTGTCCTAGCTTTTCTTTGATTAAACAAACTGCAGAGGTATAATTTAAAAATATTTTTAAAATACAACAATTATTAATAATTTTTATATTAGGTTAAAAAGAAGGATGCTGAACAAAGAAAAGAATTGCCTGTTAACAAATTATACGAGGGTGAAAATGCGGTTGCTTTGTTAAACCGTTTCCAGTTTTATTATTCCATTGAATCCAGTTTAACGAATAGAAGCACAACTCAAAGAGGCGTTAATGGGACAGATATTGCTGATATCAGAATGGATGTTGAAAATATAATTTTTACAGTGTGTATAAAATTTATAACACACATTATTTTGAAACAAGATGGTGTCAACTGCATATCGAGAATGGAAAATACTCCAGAATTAATAACAAAAGCTTTCCATTTAACATTTAAACTTTTGGATAAAGCTGTTTTGTTTACAGAAATAAAGGATGAATTATTAAGAGATATTCGTTTCAAAAAGGATGAAAAAGCATGCGAATATTTTAATTCTAATGTAAAAGTTCTTGTGAATTGGTTAGATTATAGATCAACATTTTTTTCTATTTCAACACATATTAGAAATATATTAAATAAAAAAAGAAATTTTTATTAATATTATTTATTACATTATGTTATTCTATTAACAATTATACTTATATACATTTAACATTTTATTAAAATAAAAATTATTTACACATTAAAATAGTTTGTTGACTGTATCACATTATATCTCATTGTTCCAAAAGGGCGAGTTTTGTAATTTTTTTCGATAATTCTTTTATCGTAGGTCATTTGAACTCTTTTTTCCATGTCACCCTTGGATATCGTAGAATCAAATTTATTTCGTACAAAGTGGAGTTTTAATCTAAATTTGTGGACAATTTCCCTCGCCTCAGATTTCACCATTCTTTTGTAAATCTCATACGTTAAGCCATGATCACCCTTAGGGCAACCTTTCGCTTTCACCTCTTCTTTTCCATTGGATAATATGAAACTGTACGTTTTTGGACCTATGCTGCAAAATTTTCTTATGTTAATATTGTCTCCATAATCAAGTGTTTCATCTGTGAGTTCACCCAAAGCGTTGCCTATGGGTAAATTGGGAATCACTGTTCCTTTTTTCTGACACCAAATTGCAGAGTCCTTTTAAATAAAATAAAAAAAAGTTCTACATGTCCAAACTTGTTCGATCAAGTTTCAACATGCTCTAACTTGTTCAAACTTGTTCTAACATGCTCTAACTTGTTCAAACTTGTTCGAACATGTTCTAACATGCTCTAACTTGTTCAAACTTGGTCTAACATGTTCTAACTTGTTCAAACTTGTTCGAACATGTTCTAACATGCTCTAACTTGTTCAAACTTGTTCGAACATGTTCTTACAGATTGAAATAATAAAAAATTTTTTTTACTGTATCAAAGTATAATAGCTCGCTGTCTGGATGTGTATCAACTTTGTGTAGTAAATTATATAACCATATTCTTGCATACATAGTGACAAATGAAGCAAGAACTACATTTGTTCTATAATTGACTTTGGATGAACTTTGATCAGCGTTTTCATAAATAACTAACAAATTATTTATCTTCTCATCTAGAGGTTTGATATCCTTTGGTGTGAATAAGGGATTGAAAATGATTGATACCAAATCATTTTTTGATGTTACAATTTTATGATGGTCTTTCGTAGGATTTTGACCAAATTTTCTAAAAAACATAATTTTGTAAAAATTAATACATTTGCTTTAAAATTGTAATATAATACCCGTATAAGGAATTTAGAAACAATTTGCTAATTGTCTTCATTTGAGGGTTCTTCTTAATGTTTTTTGGATCAAGCTGAATGTTTTCTCTCTGATTGATTTCTTCAATATATTCATCTTTCTCTAAGTCTGTTTTTACATTAGATGGATAACCAGTTGATTCCAATTTCAATTTTAAAAATGTGTTGACATATCCATTAAAATACTTATTTGGATCTGATTCTGATGCTTTGAAATACTTAGTGTAATGGAAAACTGTGAAAACTCTAAAAACAATTATTATTTAATTTAATAATTTATTATTATTTTTTAAATTAATTTTGTTTAAATTACCTCAAAATTCTGTATCCATGTTTTAAAGCTAAGACCATTTCTGGAGTACCCCATGTTCCAATAAATGACCTTTCATTTGCATTGTGTTCGCAAAAATCGGTATTGTTTGTTGTCATGCAAAGATCACAAAGTGAAAAACATAATTTTCCATTGAACTTCTGGGGTAATATTGGTAAATTCAAGATCTTTGGTGGTAATACTCTGCATGTGATCAAACCAAAGTACTTTGAAATGTCGAAAGTTGTAGTTTGTGCTTGATTAAATTTAATAATCTGTGGGTGACCTATTTTTTAAATATACTTTATAGCTATAGATTTCATAATAATTTTAATATTTCTACCTAAAGGATACCGTTCTTTCTTCATAACAGCTGGATATAAGGATGTAAAGTCATAATATTTGATTTCTTCATCATCCTTACATTCCTTAAGCAACACTACAGCATTCACACGACCTTAAAATATAATTATTAATCAATATATTTATTATAATTATAATTTTATTTAATAATCTAACCTCCAAAATAAAAACTTCTCGGTTGAATAAATGTTGTAGCTATCTCTTGCTCAACTTCTTGCAATAATTGATTGTTAGAAGAATCCTTGTAATTTTTATCGAATTGACATTCTTGAATTGAGACAAATTTGTAATTAGGCATTTGTTTCTTAATCAACATTTCACGACGTTTAGTCATTTCATTTGCATGGATTAATTTAACCATTGTTTTTGGATCGTTGAACCATCCACTAATTATAAAATTATTAACATAGTTATAGTATTTTAAATGTATCATATATTATAATTTTATTTAGTACTTCTCTTCAGAACATTTGTAACAATTACCATGCCACCAACAACCATAAAATTCATATATGACTTTGTTTGCATGATCAATTCCGTCCAAAAAATGAGTGCCAATTTTAAATTCTCCTCTCGGAGACAGTGCATGTTGAATTGTTACGTGTTCATTTTGTTCAATGGTCTTTAACCACAAAATACTTTTCTTCGAAAAGTTCGATCCAATATAACCCTTTTTAAAATTAAAACATCATAAAAAAATTTTTTTGTTTTATATAATTTCATTACTTGGTTTGGATAAGCTCCAATAGAATTCTTTGGTAAATACTGAACTTGAAATGTTCTAAAACAAGCTGATGCAAGAGTACAATCTTTGCTAAAAATTAACAATATTTTATAAATAATATTTTTTATTTTAATAAATTTTAATAATTACGCAAAAGGATTAATTTTAGCTGCTTGATAAAATGTCCTCATATATGTGAAAATTCCACAAAATAAAACATGGACATCTTGGATACAGTAATCCGTAGATACATTTTGCAAACTCCATAATTGTTCATTATTATAATCATGATAAAATTTTTCGAAATCATCTGTATCACTCAATCCAACATCATAATAGCTTTTGGATGGTATTTCACCAATGTAATCGATTGTATTTTCATTTACGAAAGAATATGGGAAATATGTTTTACTGTCAGAAAAGCCAAAAAGGGTTGGAAATTTTCTTAAAGGAGCTGGGATAAAGTTTACTGAGTCTATAAAACGTAATTCTACATTTTTCGTTTTTACTGTCATTTGCATAATTAGTGTGCCATTTATTACTAAACTTGGGATGAAATATTTGGTTTGATAAAAATATTTAAGTACAAAATAGAAATCAAATTTTTGACCATTGTGTGCTACACAAACTGTTCCTTTGGGAAGTAAACCACTTGTTAAATAAAGGAAAAAATCTTTTGAGCAATTTAAGCCGAAAAATATTTTTTCAGTGAATGAACAATCTTTAGGTTCAAAATTTGGATTTGAATAATCGAAAATATTTTCAATGTTGTAAAGGCGTGAAACACATAAATAAGGAGTGACATAATTTTTAGTATCGTTAAAAGTTTCAAAATCAAAAACTAAAAGATGAGAGAAATTATCTGGAGGACTAAATCCACTTTTTATGAAGTGCTTATGTTCGGGATGAATACATTTGCAAGACATACAGTAATTTTTTGCATAGCACTTGTGTTCTTTTGTTTTTTTCATAACATATAGTTTATCACATTTTAAACAAATTTTTTTTCTATCACAAATTTTATTTTTTATATGTAAATCTTTGCACGATCTACTGTAAAAATAACGATTGCATTTGGTACACATATGCATTCTTATAGTTGACTCAAATTGTCTATCATGTCTTTTGTGTGATTTACACATGTAGCACTTAAATTTGCATAAGTGATTTTGTTTGCTTTTTGATCTTTTAAAACAGAGATTGCAAAGAAATTTTTCGAAATACCCATTGGGTTTTCTCACAAAATCGTAGTGGTATTTTTTTCCAAATTCACCTTGGCTCCTTAAGAGAAATAATTTTTGTCCTTGTGAATTCGTTGAAATTACATTTTCATTAACAATTCTGTAATGTGAATTGGCACAAAATATTATCAGATCAAACCCTAGATGTTTTAAAAATGTTCTCCACTCTTTAATGCGTGTTGGCTTAAAACCTAAATAACTTGTTGCGTCAGCACACAATTTCTCTGTCAACTCCTTAAAATGTTGTTTTGGTTGATTCTTAATTTGACTGGGCTGAATATCATATCTTTTTGATTTGTAAGACAAAGCTATTATCACAGATATCAAAAATGAAAATTGTTTTGATTTCACAGTTACTACACTTTTCTTTCTTTTAATAAAGTCAGATAATGTTTGTTTAGCACCTTTCTTCATTTTATACACCATTTTTGAATCCTTTTAGATCATATCTTCTTCGTTTTCACTGTCTATTTCATTTATAATGTCTTCCAAAACAGCTATGGGTCTATCATCTTTGGGTAAAAATGTAAAGGACAATTGCATTTCACCACCAGTAACTACATCTCTTCTCGACTGCAAAACACGATAAAGTTGAATTAAAAATAACTCACTTGATAATTCAGATAAAGGTAAAAATTCCAAATTAACACTCAAATCTTCACCAGTAATGTTTAATTTAACTCTTGAAAATTTATCTTTAAATTCAAGATCAACTTTTTCCAACACTCTATTAAAAATGTCTTGAAAAATATCACGAAATAAATTTATGAAATTATCTGGTTTCACATGTTCATAAATTTCTGGGTTAATTAATGTTTTAAAATGAGAAAAAACAAGACCATATTTTTTGGATTTTTGTTCACTTGTTTCATGCAATTCGTAATTATCTCTTATTAGAGATAAATATTCTTCATCAGAGAGTTGTGGATGTGGTAGAGGAGATGGAACATAATTATTGTCGAAATAATTATTGAAGCTGTCATTTGATAATTCGTCAAATTGATCTTGATTTATTTCTGCATTGTTTTGTTCATCTTGTTGAATTTCTTGAATTTCCTCAGAGTTATTTTGATTAATATAATCGGGATTATTAACTATAACACTTATTTCTGCATTATTTTGTTCATCTTGTTGAATTTCTTGAATTTCCTCAGGGTTATTTTGATTAATATAATTAGGATTATTAATTATAACACTATTTCTTTCACTATTTGGATTGAATATAATAACACTTGGTCTGTTAAAAGGTTGCACATTGTTATTAGACATTTTTTCTGATTTTAGAAAATTCCAAATTTGTGCAAAAATCTTAAAATGTATCCATTTAAAATAAATTAACTATTGATATTATCTATGACCATGACCATAACCATATTTGGACATAGTTATTATATAAGAAATGGTTCACGTGTTCATTTAATTGATCAGTTAACGCATAGCATTTTAATTATCAAATTATTAATATTACAGTTAAAAATAGTTAATTAAATAATTAATTTTATAATAGTATAATTGAATTTATAATACTTGTATTAAATTTTTTAAAAAGGTTCAACTGTATTTCTTTCAAAATAATTTATAATCAAATTTCTTAAAATTTTAAAAAATAATTAATAATCAAATTTCTTAAAATTAATAATATTTTTATTTAAATTATAAGTTCAATGTCAATGTGTAAAATAGTCACATTTTTTCTTATGATTTATCGATCAAATTTTTCTATAAAAAGGCCGACAATCAAATAAAAATTATAAAAATGAAGAGATCGTCAAACTTACAAAAACAAGTCGTTAAGAAGAAGTCAATGGAGAGTAGAATACGTCAAGCCATTGAAGATGAAGAGGAAGACAGAATACGTCAACGTCAAGCTGTTGAAGATGAAGAGCAAGCCTCTTCATCTTCATCGGACTTGGTAATCATAGCAACTGTTGAGACTGCTTTTGATGTAAGACAATTAATAAGAAGCAAAAATTTAAAGCAAATTAAATTTTATTAGATTGTAAAATAACATTTATAATATCATAAAATAACGGTTATAATATGAACCAAAATTTTAAAGCAAAATAAATTTTATTAGGACAGTAAGATATCAGCTAAATGGATAAAAAACCCTTTCAAACTGCTGGTGATAGAGAGAGAATACTCCATCCCAGATATCCCAAACCCCTGGACCCACAAGGTCCAGTTAACTACAACAGAGGTTGGAGCATTCATTGCACTATATGCTACAACATTGAATGGAATGACCATTGATAGGATGAGTTTGTTGAGAATGGGTGTGGAATTCACACCTATCAGGGAAACCATACGCATAAGCAAGAATCATTACGCAGTTTTGACCATGCTTTCAGAAGGCCCTCCATCCATCAATCTGGTAAGCCATTGGTCATGGAACAAAGAAAAAGTGAAGGAAACAGAAGAATACATCACTGGTCTATTCATACCAGCAGTCTTTACAGAGACAACCATGACAAAAGTGATTGCACTTTTTAACAAGAAAGATGCTATTGAGAATGTTGATGAGTAGAATGGTAATTAATTTTGTTTATGAAGATTAACACACTTATAATCAATTAAAATATCTTTATTAAAATTTTCTCTTAAGATTAACAGAATATTATGATCAATTACTTTAAACAACTTTAAGTTGTTAATTTTTATTTTCGGTTATGTATTTAATTATTTTAAATATTATCTCGCTTTACATTTATAAATTTATTCAGTTATTTACTAATAAAATTTGAAAAAATTAAATAATGTTTATAGATAGTTATTTACCAATAAAATTTGACGAAATTAAGTATTTATCTTGCTATAAAATTATATATTTTCAAAGAATTAACAATGATTATAAATTAAAAAGAAATTTATTAATTATTAATAATGTATTTAAACATTTGTAATTTTGAATTCTAATATTATTTGTTTTGTTTGAATAAAAATTACTTGAGATTTTAAAATATGTGTATTATTTCTTATTTTAAATTGATTAGAAATGTTGAAGTTCAATTAAAACAATAATTAAAAATTCTGAATACTTGGATGATGATATTCGGTTGAGTATTTAAAGCCTCGACATCTAAAATATAATATATTATTTTTAGGAAACTCTTTTTTGATATCACACTTCCATCTGTTGATGAAATTTAGAATTAAAAATATTATGCTTCCATCTATCAATGGAATATTTAGCAATGAAATTAAACCAAGCAAAGCGTATTGTATTTAACATGCTTAAATATCTTTAGTATTTAGGATTAAAAAAATCTGCCAATAAAATATTTAAAGATGAAACATGTTAATAAAATAAAACAAGACAAAGCAATTCATATAATTATGATCAAGTGTTTATCACACAAAATTATTTGTCATAACAAAATGTAATGTCGTGAACAAAAGCAATTAACAATCAAATCAGTATTGTTATCATGAACAAAATCAAAATCAAAGTATTCAAAAATGAATTAAATCACGATCTTGGTCATCATCAAGCTCACAATCTTCGTCACTCTATAATTTCATCCAAAATATTTAATTATTAAATTAGTAAATTATATACAATTAATCAAGCCTTACATTCAAATCAATCATTCTCAGATGAAAAAAGAACTCATCCATCAAACTACGGTTTTCAACATGCTATAATATTAACCAAAAGCAATTAATTATAGCTATATCATTAGAAGATTAATTAAAACTTACAATCAAACTTTCAGTAACAATTGGATTAGTTTCGTCAAGCAAATTAACTCTTGTTTCACCAAGTGT
>Ga0137415_10008135_pt1 | contig 10388 bp, 9 predicted proteins | sample CZODoug3_1_1_16f_FD_183082 | JGI IMG/M metagenome (GOLD analysis project Ga0137415, IMG submission 183082) | Vadose zone soil fungal communities from Angelo Coast Range Reserve, California, USA - CZODoug3_1_1_16fungal (Hybrid Assembly) | ecosystem: Environmental > Terrestrial > Soil > Vadose... | reverse complement strand
TTGCCTTCCAGCACCGCTTCCTTGCCAAGCGCGTTGATGCCGGCGGCGACGCCGACATTGGCGTTTTGCTTCACCACCTTGCCGAGTCCCGGAATCGCCCGGTCCAGCGCGCCGAGCAAATTGTTGACGTCCTGGGTTTTGACGCCGGGCGCGACCCGATCGAGCGTTGCCTGCGGCACGCCTTCATCGAGCATTTTTTCAATACCAAGCGCCGGAATGACCTTTTCGATACCGGCGACCGTCATCTGCAATTCGCCGTCGAGACGGCCGCCCGTGGTCAAGCCCAGGGTGCCGGCGGCGACCGCGATCAGATCGCCTTGTTGAACGCGGGACTGCACGATCTCGACATGCCCGCCGGCGGCCTGGATCTCGCGAAACCGCTCGGGCCAGGGTTTTGGCGAAAAATCCTTCAGACCGCTCAGCATCGTCCGCACGTCGGCATCGAACGGCGCCGCGAGTAGCGGATGCAGCCCCTGCACGCTGCCGCCCGCGATCTGCAGCACGGTTTCGATCGCGGGACGATCGAGCGCCGCGCCTTCGACAAGCCGGCCGTGCAGCTCAATATGTTTTGCGCCCGCAAGCGGCGCCTGCGCCGATCCATCGAGGCGAACGATCGAGGGATTGTCGAACACGATCGAGGCGCGCTGCGGAATAGCCGGCAGTCCCACCACGCTGCTGCGCGCCTTGCTCCAGTTCACGATCATCGATGGTTGCCGGCCATGATCGGCGATCGTCGCCGGCGCGGTAAATTCCGCGATCAGCAATTTGGGATCGTAGACCTGGGCCACGACGAGGATTTCGCCAAGCTGCGCGGTGATGGGCGTCCGCGTCGCCGCCTGCCCCGCGGTCTGCGACACCAGCGACACGCTGGCGCCATCGCAGCGGACTTCGAGGCGGAACGGGAAGCCGGCCACCGAGCGTTTGGCGCAATCGTAGACCCGGCCGGATTTCGCCTCCTGTGCGCGCCAGGCATCGGCCCTTACGTCGACTTGGGACGCGGCAAAGAACCAGAATGCGCTCCATGCCGCGGCGGCGACAAGCAGCAATACGGGCATAATGAAAAGGCGCCAAAGCGGGCGCCGGCGCGGCGCGAGGGTCATATCGGGCATAAGAGCGACCTTTGGGCAATGATTTTGTCAATAAAGCGATGCACACCCGCCACAATCAAGTTACCGGATGTTCCCGAATCATGGAATTCCGCTTCGCCTAAAAACCTTCTTCTGATAGCCGTTCGCGCAATGCCAGCGAAAATAATCCCCGAAGCCGAATTGTCCAAAGGCGACCTCTGGGTGTTCGGCTATGGCTCGCTGATGTGGCGGCCGGGCTTCGAATTCATCGAGCAGGTTCCGGCACGGCTGATCGGCGAGCATCGCGCGCTCTGCGTCTATTCGTTCGATCATCGCGGCACGCCGGAAAAGCCCGGCCTTGTGCTCGGGCTCGACCGCGGCGGCGCCTGCCGCGGCGTCGGATTCCGCGTCGCGGCGAAGCAACGCAGCGATACGATCGACTACCTGCGCAGCCGCGAGCAGACCACCCACGTCTATCGCGAAGTGATGCGTTCGGTCTGGCTCGAAGACGAGGCCCGGCAACGGGTCAGCGCGCTGGCCTATGTGGTCGATCGCGGCCACCTCCAATATGCCGGACGGCTCTCGTTGACCGAACAGGTGCGCTACGTGCGGCAGGGGCACGGCCGTTCCGGAAACAATCGCGACTACGTGCTGTCCACCGTGAAGTCGATCGAGGCGCAAGGTTTTCGCGACCCGCAATTGCATCAGCTTGCCGCGCTGTTGCATGACGACACGCCGCTGCATCGGTGACTTTGCCCTCCCCTGCGGGGAGGGCTATCGCATATGGAATTTTTCGCCTGTCGTTTCAACGAGTCGTCCCTGCGAACGCAGGGACCCATACGCCGCGGACTCTCGGTTCGCCACCGGAGCAGAGGCCTTTTTTCAATTTTGAGGCCAGGGGTGATGGGTCCCTGCGTTCGCAGGGACGACCTGCTGAGGGTTTGTTCGAGGCCACGACTGCACCATCGCATGGCGCAATTCAGTCAATTGCGACAGCCCTCCCCTGCGGGGGGTAGGCGGGAACTCCCTACGCCTTCGCCGGCGTCGAACCCGGCACGCGGCCGAACAACTGCGCCTGCTCCTGCCGCGCCGCTTCGACCAGCCGGTTGGTCGCATCCTCGATCGCGTCCCTGATCCCCGTGATGAAATCCTTGCGGGTGAGGCCCGCCGGCAGCGGATCGAGGAATTCCACCACCAGCGTGCCGGGATAGCGCATGAAAGTCCGGCGCGGCCAGAACAGTCCGGAATTCAGCGCGACCGGAATGCAGGGCACGCCGCTGTTGACGTAGATCTGCCCGACGCCGGTCATGTAGTCCGGCGGCGCGCCGACCGGCCTGCGCGTGCCTTCGGGAAAAATGATCAGCTGTCGACCGCTGCGAATCTCCTTTGGCGCTCGCCGCGCCATCTGCATCAGCGATCGCACGCCGCCGCCGCGATCAACGCCGATCATCTTCGACTTCATCAGATACCAGCCGAAAAAGGGAATCCAGGCCAGTTCGCGCTTGTAGATAAACAGCGGCGCATCGAAGAACTGCAGCAGCGCGAAGGTTTCCCACATCGACTGATGCTTCGACGCGACGATCAGCGGCCCTTTCGGAATTTTCTCCAGCCCGCGATATTCCACTTTGGTGTTGCAGATCACGCGCATCAGCCAGACGCTGCTGCGCGCCCAGGCTTTGGCGACGGCCATGAAGGCCCGCGGCGGCATCAGATAGGTGGGGATTGCAATCAGAATCCAGAACACCAGCAGCGCATAGAACAGCACGTTGTAGACCAGCGAACGCAAGAAAATCGAAACCATCGAAAACCCGATCAGTTGGCTTGAGCCGTCGCCGGTCTGGGCGGCGCGAGAGATCCGCTCGGCTGATCCGCGAGCTCGGGCGTCAGTTCGAGGCCGGCGTCAGCCAGACGCACCCGCACCTCGGCGGCGACGTATTTCACATACTCCGATAGCAGCAGCCGCAACGTCGCGCCATTCGTCCACCACGGCTCATCCCGCCATTTGTCGCCGACCACCGCGAACGGAATCAGCGCGACGTCGGGCATCGCATGCGACAATTCGACGATTGCCCGCGGCATGTGGTAATTCGATGTCACCACGATCAGCGACTTGAAGCCGCGGCCGCGCGCCCAGCGCCGGGTTTCCGCCGCGTTGCTGCGGGTGTTGATGGCGGAGCGGTCGAGATCGACGCAGCAGCTCAGCAACGATTGATTATCCGGCAGCGAACGCGAGATGTCGCTCGCGGCATTGGTCGGATGGACGCCTGAGATCAACAGCCGCTTGCCATAGCCGCCCGCGAGCAATTCCATCGCGTCAGAAACCCGCGACGAGCCGCCGGTCAGCACCACGATGCCGTCGGCCTTGCTTGCAGGCTTCATTTCAGCACCGCGCAACTTCGAGAGAAAGCCAACAAACCCGATCGCCGCGGTGACGAACACGATCGCCAACATCGCCACCATCGTTGCGCGCAGCCAGCCCCGCCGCGCAGAACTCGGCGCGTTTGGCGATTTATCGTCGGGCTGGAGACTCATGTGATGCCGGCGACCCTCCGTGCATTCAGTCTAGAGGCTTTTCCGTTTCGATAGAATCGAAACGGGGCTCTGGATTTCCTGATTTGACGCGTCTTGTTGACGCAAACCGGCGTCCACCCCGGATCAAGTCCGGGGCAGGCTCCCGGATCAAGTCCGGGGCAGGCTCCCGAATCAAGTCCGGGGCAGGCTTTCGCTCCAACACGCTTCAGAACGTTTTCAGACGAATGAGCGTCGGGCCGGCGCGGTATTCGGGCAAGCCGCATCAGTCGATGTCGTCAAGCGTGGCAAACAGCGTTCGCCGCGACGCCCAGGCGGTGATCGCCGCGATCAGCGCCGCCTGCGCCGCCAGCGCCAGATAGCCGGACGGGCGCAGCGCAAACGTCCCCAGCAGGGCCCCGAATTGATCCCCGATCGGGGTGCCCGAGAACCAGCCGGCGATGGATTCGGAAAATCCGAAAGTGAACATCGCGACGCCGCCGCCGATCACGCCGCCCTGCAGCCCCAGCCGGAGAAAATGCCGCAGGAACCGGTTGGCGATGTAGCGATCTCCGGCTCCAACGAAGTGCAGGACTTCGACGATCGGGCGGTTGGCCGCCATCGCGCCACGGGTCGCAAACGATACCGAAATGATGGTCGCGATAATCACCAGGGCCAGGATGCCGATGCCGGCAAGCACGGTTGCGCCGGTCATCGATCGCATCCGCTCGATCCAGGCGCGGTGATCGTCGACGCTGGCCGGCGGCGCCGCCTTTGTCACCCGGCTGCGCAGTCCCGCCAGATCCAGCGTCGTTCCGGGCTGCACCCGCGCCACAACGACGCGCGGCACCGGCAGATCGTCGAGCGAGAGTCCGGTGCCCAGCCATGGCTCCAGCAATTTGGCGGACTGGTCCTTGGTGAAAGGCCTGACATCGACGATGCCCGGCTGCGCCCTGATCGCTTCGGCTACCGCCGCCGTATCGCGTTCGATATCGCGCCCCGGCAGCGGGCGCACCTGGATGGTGATTTCGCTCGCGACCTCCGACTGCCACTCCGCCGCCGACGCGCTTATCAGCAGCACCGCGCCCGTGGTCATCGATGCAAGGAACGTCATGATGGCGACGACCGCGACCAGCGCGCGGCCGGCGATCGAGCCCCGTGGCACGATCGGCGACAGATTGCGCGCGCTCGCCGACACCCGCGGACGCTCTTGCCCCAAATCCACCAACAGGCCGCGCTCGTCACCCATTCTATTCATAGATATGCAACCGTCCGTGATGCAGCACCATCCGCCGCGCCTCATACTGATCCATCAGCGTAATGTCGTGGGTCGCGATAATCACCGCGGTCCCGGACTTGTTCAGTTCGATGAACAAGCGCAGCAATCGTCGCCCCAGGGTCGGATCGACGTTACCGGTCGGCTCATCCGCCAGCAACAGCAGCGGGCGCGAAATCACCGCGCGTGCGATCGCCGCACGCTGCTTCTCGCCGCCGGACAGGACCGGCGGGAGCGCATCCATTCGCTCGCCGAGACCGACCCATTTCAAGAGATCGATAACCTCCTTGCGATAGCTCGATTCTTCGCGCCCGATCACCCGGAAGGGCAGCGCCACGTTTTCATAGGTAGTCATGTGGTCGAGCAGGCGAAAGTCCTGCAGCACGATGCCGATCCGCTTGCGCAGATCGGCCACGTCATCCTTGCCGAGCATCGAGACGTCATGGCCGAACAGATTGACCAGGCCGCGGGTCGGCCGCAGCGACAAAAACAGCAGCCTCAGCAGCGAGGTCTTGCCGGCGCCGGAGGGGCCGGTGAGGAACTGGAACGAATGGGCGGGGATCTGGAAACTGAGGTCGCGCAGAATCTCCGGGCCAAGCCCGTAGCGCAATCCGACATTTTCGAACCGAACCAAGCTCAGCTCCGTTCGACGTAGGGCGTGGCCGGAAACCCGAAACCGGAGGCCCGCAAGCTCATTGGCACGCTGCGGCTGCGAACCCGACAAAATGGTTGTGCTTCGATTATGGTTTCCGTTTCGTTAACGGTCGCCTTGTAGCATTTCGGCAGCGTCATTGTGGCGATCGGCTCCATGCACATCATTTGCCCCCATTGTACAACGTCCTATGCCATTGATTTGGCGACATTGGGCGCATCCGGCCGTACCGTCCGCTGCTCCCGCTGCAAGGAGGTCTGGCTGGCGCGGCCACAGGATGCGACCGAGATAGCCGCGTCGGTGCCCGCGATGGCGGAGGCCGGGCAGACCTCAGCCGCAGACGCCGCCGCGGAATGGGACGCGCTTGCGCGCGAAGACGACAGCCAGGAACCCCCGGTCGTCGACAGCCCCTCGATATCCGCCGACTGGCCGGCCGACGGCCAAGGCGCCCGCCAGGATAGCGAAAACGACTGGCCGTCGATAGCCCGGCAAGACATGTCCGACCCCGAGACCGCCCACCCGCAACGCCTATCCTGGCTCCGCAGGCTTGTGAAACCGCCACTCCGGGCTTCGGGCAAACCGCTGGTCAGCCTGCCCACGGTCTGCGCCGCAATGGGCGCGCTGGTGCTGGCGCTGATGATCTGGCGCGTCGAGGTGGTGCGGCTGCTGCCGCAAACCGCGGCATTCTACAAACTGGCCGGCTTCGACGTTAACCTGCGCGGGCTTGCATTCAAGGACGTCAAGATCGCCACCGAGACGGTGGAAGGCAAACCGGTGCTGGTGATCGAAGGCGCCATCGTCGGCGAAGCCCGCAAGCCGGTCGAATTGCCGCGGCTGCGCTTTGGCGTTCGCGACGCCCAGGGCGCCGAGATCTATGCCTGGAACGCGGTGCTGGACCAGCTGGTGCTGAAGCCGGGCGAGACAGCCTGGTTCAAGTCGCGACTGGCTTCGCCGCCGCCCGAAGGGCGCAATATTGACGTACGCTTCTTCGGCAAGCGGGATGTCGCCGCCGGCGACACATGAACGGGGCCACCCTCCCGCTCGCCAAGGACAGGGCATCCATGCCGCGCGTGCTGATCGCCGACGATGAAGACTCCATGCGCACGCTGGTGGCGCGTGCCATTGCCATGGAGGGCCACGACACCGTCACGGCGGAAGACGGCGCCGAAGCGCTGGAGATCCTGATCCGCGAACAGGGCGCGTTCGATCTCCTGCTCACCGATATCCAGATGCCGGTGATGGACGGGATCGCGCTGGCGCTGACGGCGGCGCGCGATTTCCCCGATCTGACCATTCTGTTGATGACCGGGTTCGCCGCCCAGCGCGAGCGCGCGCACGGCCTCAACGCCATCGTGCACGACGTCATTACCAAGCCGTTCTCGGTGGCCGATATCCGCACCGCGGTGGCCGACGCACTGGCCGCGCGCAAGAAAGGCTAGCGGAGGCGCATCCAAACCTCGCCCCGCTTGCGGGGAGAGGTAAGAAGGCAGCGCCGCCTCAATAATCCTTCAGCAGCCGCTCGATGTAATCAAGCTCGATCTGGGGCCGCTGCGGATCGGCGAGGCGGCGGCGCAGTTCTTCCAGAATCCGGCGCACCCGCTGGACGTCGATCTCGCCGGGAATCTTCACCGTCAGATCGTCACCGTATTCGCGCCCGTGCAGCGGCCGCCCGAGCGGATCGTTGCTGTTGGCGCCGCTCTGCTGCCTGCCTGCGCGATTGCCCGGGCTGTCGCCCTGACCGTCGCCGTCACCCTGCTGCATCGCCTCCGCCAGACTCTGGGCGCCCTTGCGCAGCGCTTCCAGCGCCCGGCCCTGCGAATCCACGGCGCCGTCGGCGTTGCCCTCCCCGAGTCTGCCGGTGGCATCGTCCATCGCCGAATCGGCTTCGCCGAGACCGTCCTCACCGTTGCCCTGGTCGCCTTGCTGGCCTTCCTGGCCCTGCTGGCCTTGCTCGCCGCGTTGCCCTTGCTCACCGCGCCGGCCTTTCTCGCCGCGCTGGCCTTGCCCCGTGCCGCGCTTGGCCAGCTCTTCCTGCAATCTCTTGAGCCGGTCGTGCAGGCCCTGCTGGTCCTGCTGCAGATCGCTCATGCTTTGATCGCCCTGCTTGCCGCGCATGCGGTCGCGCCGCGAATCCTGGCCCTGCTTGAAGGTCTTGTCGCGCAACTGCTGCTGCTTGCGGATCATGTCGCCGAGTTCGTTCAGCGCCTGTTCCATGTCGCTATCGCCGGACTGGCCGGGCTGCGCCATCTGCAGGTTTTCCAGCATCTGCTGCAGCTGGTCGAGCAATTGCTTGGCCGCATCCTTGTCGCCGGAGCGCGACAGGCGCTCCATGCGGTCGATCATGTTCTTGAGGTCCTGCTGGTTCAACATCTTGGTATTGGGATCGAGCGGCCGCGCCAGTTGCTGCGGATTGTTGCGCTGCTGTTCGGCGAGTTGACGGATGAAATTATCCAGCGCCGCGCGCAAATTCTCGGTGAGCTTCTTGATCTCTTCGTCGCTGGCGCCGCGTTCCAGCGCCTGCTTGAGCGCATCCTGCGCGGCACGCAATGCCTTGTCCACGTCGGTGATGTCGCCATCCTCGATGGTGACGGCGAGCGCCCACAGGCTGGCGACGACCTCGCGCATCGCGTCGTCGGTGCGGGCGGCCTCCAGCTGCCTTGCGACGCTGTACAGCCCGAGATACTGCCCGGTTTCGGGCATGAACAATTCGGGTGCGATCATCAGCGCATCCAGCGCCGCATAGACTTGGGTGTTTTGATTGGCGTCGAGCGCGAGATTGCGGCGCTGCTCGATCAGCGCCCGCGCCAAGGGCTTGGCGAACAGCCGCTCCGGCAGCCGCATGTTGAACGGCTCGCTGCGGCCCTCATTGCCGGCCTCGTCCTTGGCCGTCAGCGTCAAGGTGACGTCGGCGCCGGCGTAAGGGTCTTCGCTGAGATCCTTGACGGTCTGCCCGACGCCATTGCGCGTCCGCGCATTCGGCAGCACCAGCGAGAATTGCGGCGCCGCGAACAGCGGCCGCTGCTCCGCACCGGCTTTCGGCGCATCGGCTTTCGGCGCGTCGCCGGGCCGGACTGCAAAATGTGCCTGCGCTTCGGTGACGCCGTAGTCATCCTCGATCTTGTAGGACATCTGCAGCGAGCCGCGGGCCTGACGCTCGGGATCTTTCGCAAGCGCAATGGTCGGAGCGCGGTCGGGAATGGCGCTGAACTTCCATTGCGGCTGCCCGGACGGCGCGCGGACATGCGCCGTACCATCGCCTGCTATGGTGAAATGCCGTTCGTTGGTGCCCTTGGGCGCCTGCTCGGTCGGCACCGCTTCGGTTACGTTGCCGGCGGCGACGACATCAAGCGTACCGCCGCTCGAGCGCACGATCAGCGTGCTGCCCGCCGGGACCGGCAACGGTCCCGCGGCCGGCACGGCCGCTTCCTTGTTCGCCGCCGACAGAATGATCGGGGGCTTGCCGGTGTAGAGCGGCGGCGTCACCCAGGCGTCAACCCTGATATTGGCCGGCGACAGTACGCCGTTCCAGTCAAACGCCGCCTCGGTGCGCAGCCTGCGCTCGTCGCCCGCGGCAATATAGGCCGCGACCATCAGCACCGCGACCAGCGCGCGTAACGCCCAGGGATCGTGGATCACAAGCCGCGGCGACGGCAGGCCGGCGCGGATCCGCTTGATCGATGCCAAAGTGCGCTCGCGCTGCGCCTGCCACAGCGCCAGCGCGACCGGATCCTGCGTCGCAAGCGTATCGGTGAGCGCGGTTGCCGGGCGATGGCGGATGCCGGTGCCGCGGTCCAGCCGGCTCAGCCCCTCGTCGCGGCTGGGCCAGCGGAACCGGACCAACGGAAGCAGTGCCCCTAGTGCCAAAAGCACGAACACACAAAGGCCGATGGCGCGCGCGACAAATGGCAATGCCAGCCACAATCCGGCCCAGGATACCGCGAGAAACAGCCCCGCGACCGTCAACAGGCGCGCAAAATGCGGCCAGCTTCGCTCCCACGCGATCGCGTATTTCGCCCGCTGCAAGGCCTGCGTCAGCTGCAGCCTGGAGGCGGCATCAGCGTCGCGCGCTGGCTCTGAGGGGTCGGGGGTGGCGCCGCTCAATCAACTCTCCTGGTTGCCCGAAACAGCACCCTAGCACAACGGCGGCAATGAGGCACGTCTCGCAATGCACAACCCACACCTTAAAACGCGCATAACACGAAGGCGTGACGCCAGCGCCCCGACCTCGTAACGTCCGGTGTCATCCCACCGTAAGACCAAAAGGAAACGCTATGGACAAGAAAACCCACGATAAGGGGCTGGAAATACGCAAAGCCGTGCTCGGCGAGGCCTACGTTTTGAACGCCCTGAAGAATGCCGACGATTTCAACCAGCCATTCCAGGAACTGGTCACCGAATATTGCTGGGGCGCGGTGTGGGGCCGGGAGGGACTGCCGCGCAAGACCCGCAGCATGCTCAATTTGGCGATGATCTCGATCCTCAACCGGCCGCATGAATTGCGGGCGCACATCAAGGGCGCGCTGATCAACGGCGTGACCAAGGACGAGATCCGCGAAATCTTCATGCAGGTGGCGATCTACGCCGGCGTCCCCGCGGGCGTCGACAGTTTTCGAATTGCGCGCGAAGTGTTCACTGAAATCGACAAGGGCTAAAGGCGTATCATCATGGATATCGGATTCATCGGCCTCGGGAAAATGGGCTTTCCCATGGCCCGCCGCCTGATCGAGGCAAACCATCGGCTCGTGGTATTCGACCAGCGCAAGGAGGCGGTGGACAAACTGGTCGCGCTGGGCGCGCAAGCCGCTTCGTCACCGAAAGACGTCGCCGACCGCGCCGAGACCGTGCTGGCGAGCCTGCCGTCGCTGCAGGCCTCGCTCGAGGTCGC
>Ga0137415_10008134_pt1 | contig 10389 bp, 8 predicted proteins | sample CZODoug3_1_1_16f_FD_183082 | JGI IMG/M metagenome (GOLD analysis project Ga0137415, IMG submission 183082) | Vadose zone soil fungal communities from Angelo Coast Range Reserve, California, USA - CZODoug3_1_1_16fungal (Hybrid Assembly) | ecosystem: Environmental > Terrestrial > Soil > Vadose... | reverse complement strand
CTCGACCACGATCGGGCCGACCTGATACAGCTGCCAGTCGTTCGTCCCGCTCATGACGTCCGAGGGCCGCCAGGCATTGATGCCGCCCGGCCGAAAATCCAGCGTCAGCCGGGCACCGCTCGTCGCGCCACTGCCAAGGCCATCGGTCTTGATCCACGCGCTGAGGAGGTACGTTCCGGCCTTCAGCTGCACCGTTTGGGCGGAGGTATCCGCACCGGGTGCCCGCCGGTAGCTCACGCTGCCGGAATGCACGACCAGTTGATCGGCGCTCCAGCCCGCTCCGGAACTCCAGGCGACCGGCAGGCCACCACTCAGCGTCTCGAAGCCGGAGTTCTGGATCAGATTCGGTCCGAAGCTCGTCGGCGCGAGCGCGGTGAGGCCGCCGATGGGACCGGGCGTCGACGGCAGAGCCATGACGTGCATGGGGCCGATCACGAGAACGGCGAGAACCGCGGACAGCAAACTCACCAATCGACGCATCGCTCCTCCACATGCGCACTTCTACAATCGCGATACGACGTCACGCGCGTTAGCCGCGCGACATTGCCAGAGCCGACGACGCGGAGTCAAGCGACAAATCCGGTCAGATCCACGAAGCGACAGAGCGCGTTGATGAGACGCATCTGCTCGAGTTCGTGATTTCCGGCCACGCCAGGCTCGAGATGCAACGGCGAGACGTCACGGACGACGTGGTCCAGCAAGTCGTCGCCGCGGCGGAGCAGCGCTTCCCGGTGCGTGACGGGCGAGTCGTTCTGCAGTCGCGAGTCACCATGGGAATGCCCCCGAAGATGTATCTTGTACGCGTGGTCGTAGATATTGACCGACGGCCCGCCGAGGTCGTCACCGTCTACCGGACGACCAGGGTGAACAAGTACTGGAGGGATCAGCCGTGAAGATCACCTACGACCGCCGGACGGATACGCTCAGCGTGGTACTGAAGGACGGGGTCGCCGTCGCTGAGAGCGACGAGGACAAGCCCGGCGTGATCCTGGACTACGACGCCGCCGGTGATCTCGTCTCGCTGGAGATTCTCGACGCGTCTCGACGGGTCACCGAAGCGGGGCGGGTCGAATACCAAACGACGGGATAGGTCTGCATCTCCGATCGCGAGACCTCCGACGGTCTGGTCGGGCGAAGCGTGCGCCGACCTACTGCTCCAGCAGCCGGCTCGCGCATCCGTGTCCCGCGCAGCTCGACCTCATCTGAAACTCGGAAAACGTCGTCAGTCGTCGCTGATTTGGTTTAGAACGATCGTATAGCTCTGCACGAAGTCGCGGACTTCTCCAGCGTCCGAGAGCACACTGATGTCCAGCGTGTCGTACGCCAGGCCGGTCGCTGAGCGCAGACGCGTCGGGTCGTAGGTCACGGTCACGGCGCACGTCGATCCGACGGGAATTTGCCCAGTGCACGTGTTGCTGCTGACTGTCACGATGCCCCGGAGCGCGCTCGCTTGCACCGAAGAAATGCTCAGCGGCATGTCGCCATCGCTCTTGAGGGTGGCGGTCACCGTGTACACCGTCTGTGACAGCACGGTGTAGGGATTCGGCGTGAGCCAGGAAAAATGGGAGCCGGGCGTGTAAACGAAGCCGTGAAACGGCAGGGCGGAGTCGCTGCCCGTGAAAACACCTTGCGCGTTGGCCGCATACACCGTCTGGGTGCCGTTGACAGAGAGCGGCGCGGGTACGACCGGTGCGCCCGGTATGACGGTCAGGAGGTTGCCGTAGAGGTCCCACGTGCAGGTCTGGTCGTGATGCGTGGTGATGGTTCGATAACCGCCACCCCTCCCGGATCCGGACTGCACCGTGTAGTAACTGCAATTGCCGAGCACTGTATAGCCGCCGAAGGAATTCGCAACCAGCTGGTAACCGGCGACGACCAAGCCGCGATAGCCGGCGCCCGGCGTGAATTGAAGCGGATACTCGTTGCCGCCCCCTGAGGTTGTCGTCGTCGCGACGGGTGTTACGGTCAGCGTCACCGAGCTCGTCACGGTCGTGTAATCCGTCCCGTCGGTCGGTGTGAAGGTCACCGACAGAGTCTGCGTGCCGACGCCAAACACCGTGCCGGCCGGCGGGCTGTAGGCAAACGTGCCAGGGGTGTTCGCCGTCGCGTTGAGTTCTCTCCCGCTCAGCGCTCGCCCATACGCGATCGACGCTGGCGGGTTCCACGTGATCACCGGTGCTGCTGCTGTCACGGTCAGCGTCACCGTACCCGTCGCGATCGCGTAATTCGTATCGGTCGGCGTGAAGGTGACCGCCAGCGTCTGCGGCCCGGCCTGCAGCACTGTGCCGGCCGGGGGCATATACGCAAACGTGCCCGGCACGCTCGCCGTCGCGTCCAGCTGCGTCGCGCTGAGAGCCGTCCCGTACTCGATGGGCGCGGGCGGGTTCCAGGTGATCGTCGTCGGGATTGCGCTCCTGAGCCGAAACGCCGTGCCTCCGCCGAGGGCCCCACCCGATTGGGTGACGCCGTAGAAGCTCCCGTCGGTCGCCTGAATGACGCCGGCAACGGGAGCTGCGCCGTCCGTCTCGCCCGTAAACGCGTACAGGACACTGACGGCGCCAGCGGGCGTCAGCTGAAACACCGTGCCGGCGCTGGAGGCCCCGCCGTTGGCGGTTGTGCCGTAGAAGCTCCCGTCGGTCGCCTGGATCAGGCCGGCAAACGGAGTTGCGCCATCCGCCCCGCCCGCAAACGCGTGCAGGACACTGACGGCGCCAGCGGGCGTCAGCTGAAACACCGTGCCGACGCTGGAGGCCCCGCCGTTCACGGTCGTGCCGTAGAAGTTTCCGTCGGTCGCCTGGATCAGGCCGGCAAACGGAGTTCCGCCATCCGCCCCGCCCGTGAACGCATACAGGACACTGACGCCGCCAGCGGGCGTCAGCTGAAACACCGTGCCGGCGTTGGAGGTCCCGCCGCTCACGGTGGTGCCGTAGAAGTTTCCGTCGGTCGCCTGGATCAGGCCGGCATAGGGAGTTGCGCCATCCGCCCCGCCCGTAAAGGCGTACAGGACCGTGAGAGTGCCGGCGGGCGTCAGCTGAAACACCGTACCGGCGTTGGAGGTCCCGCCGCCGACGGTGGTGCCGTAGAAGTTCCCGTCGGTCCCCTGGATCAGGCCGGCAAAGGGAATTGCGCCGTCCGTGCTGCCGCCCGTAAACGCGTACAGGACCGTAAGAGCGCCGGCGGGCGTCAGCTGAAACACCGTACCGGCGTTGGCGGCCCCGCCTTGGGACGTCGTGCCGTAGAAGTTCCCATCCGCCGCCTGAATCACGCCGGCCACGGGCCCTGCGCCATCCGTCCCGCCCGTAAACGCATACAGGACCGTCAGAGTGCCGGCGGGCGTCAGCTGAAACACCGTGCCGGCGCTGAAGGTCCCGCCGCTAACGGTGGTGCCGTAGAAGTTGCCGTCGGTCCCCTGGATCAACGGCGCTTGCGGATTCTGTAGGCCGGCGGGGCCGAACGCCGCGAGCACGTCGAGACGCGTCTGCGCGCGGGCGACTCCGCTCATGGCCAAGAGGCCGATCACCAGCGACGCTGCGCTGATCACGGCGGTGACCCGCCGCCTGCGCTGCTCCATCCCCCTCGCTGGACACGCTATCGTGGGTTGGCATCCAGGCATGGCGACATTCCTTTCAACTTCCCTCTCGCGCTGCGGAGCGCAGCGCGCCGTGGGGAACGCGGGCCACTCGCGGCCCAGACACCACTGATCGCGCCTGTTCGGCAAGCGGACCACTGATGCCCACCTCAGAGGCAGTCCCGTCGTCGGCACCCAGACTTTCCCGACGAGGCGGTTCGAGCCGCTCGACGCGCGCAGAGTCTGCCGAAAGAACGTCGATGTCAAGCGACGTTCAGCCAACTGTCAGCCAGAATCTGCCGCCCGGCACCTGCCCAGTCAGCGACGATGTAGTCGCCGAAGAGTCGCCGCCGCACATTACTGGTTATCGCCGCGACGATGACGTCTTGCCTGCTGCGGTTGTACCGGGCCGAACTGAGGACGAGAACTGGGCGGATCTTTCGTCCGGTCTCCTCCGAAAAAACGAATGGAACCAGAACGACGTCGCCCCGATTACAGCCGATCGTACGCGGCGTCTTGGCGATTGTTCCAGAGATCTGCGAGCACCGGATCCGTTTGGGGAGTCATGCACGAGGTGTCGGCACCGCCCAGGTCCTCATGGATCCGATCCTTGACGGCGTGTAAGACGTACTGCCGAACGGTCAGATCCCGTCGAGCGGCCGCCAACTTGAGCCGGCCCGCTACTTCGTGATGGATCGCGATCTCGAGACGCTGACGTTTCATAGCCTCGTCAGAGCGTACTGCTCCGACTGGCACCCACGCAATGTCCAAAGATTCAGACAGCCGGTGCGGCCAGATCCACGAAGCGGCAGAGCGCGTTGATCAATCGCATCTGCTCGATGGTCCGCGCGCGCGATTCCAGCAGCAGCGGACTCGCCACGACGATCGCCAGGCACATCGCGCGCGACACGGCCACGTTGAGCCGGTTGCGCGAGAAGAGGAACTGGAGCGAGCGCAACACGTCCTCCACTCGACGTCGCTATCCAATAGAAGACGACCGGCACCTCCCGGCGCCGACCCAGAAGCGCGCCATCGCGCGTGTCCAGCCACCGAGCGTATCGCGCGTGGCGTCGTCGCGGCGGCGACCGTCACCAGCACCGTCGGCGACGACGCCGTGGACGCGTCGGCATTGATATACGCTTTTGTCTTGGGCGTCGATTCGGATTTCACCTCACAGACTAAAGAGTTACGTCGCAAAACTGCATTTGTTTTGTCTTTTTGCGCCGTGAGATACAGCGGTCGTTCTTCAGCGCCCCCGGGGCTTCCCGGCCTCCCAGCCGCGCAACGGCGCGAGGTCCCACTCCAGCCGGCGGATCTCGCGGTTCACCTCGCGCGCGGCGCGCGCGATCTTCTCGAAGTGCTTTCCATGGGGGACCCCACGCCGCGTCTCCTCGGCGGTGGCCAGCTTGGCTTCCTCATCGCGGAGACGGGACTCTTCGACCTGCATTAAGCCCAGAAGGAACGACCTCGGACAATCGCCGGACGGAGACGCAAAGACTAGCCGAATTCGGACCTCGGGTGCTGATCGTAATGGAGATTGTCGCAAGAACTCACGAAGGCGCGCCTCGTGCCTCGGCCGGCTACTGAGTGCTCGCCCGACTTGCACGATCGGCCGCAATCGTCTTGAGCGAATCTTGCTCTAACGTGAGTAGGTGCTTGGCTACGACGCGATAGGTCCATTGGCCTGCTGCTGTCTCGCTGTTGAATTGCTCATCGGTCAGGCCGATGAGCGAGCCGATGAACCGGGCGCGCTCAGCAAGCCACTCCGCCACAAGGCGTTCCATCGGCGACGCCGTGATTCGTGATTCATAGCGTGCTTCGAGCACCTGTCCGGTGTGGATCTTCTCGTGGTCGATGTCATTGGTAATGAGTGTCCAAGCTTCCTTCCCCTGCGCACACGCATGCGACGACGGCATCGCAAGCTCGCGGTCGGATGTCTCAAGCAATGCATCGATCGTAACCATGGTCTGCTCTAGCAGCTCGCGGATCGCTCCACGCACGGTGGCTGCCATAGAACCCTCCGATTTCTTTCTACCGGATCCCACGTCCTGCAGTCCGAATCTCTACGCGGGAGGGTAGCCCTGGTCGGCATCGGCATGTGACCTACCCTGACATCAAGTACGAAAGGACGGTGCCGCGGTAGCTCGCTACCCCCTCCCGTTCGGCGGAGAGGGGGTAGAGAGCCTTCGCGGTGTCGCCTACGTCGACCGTTTCGCGATCCACCCGTGCGCCGCGTTGTCGCGCAGCGAGTCTAGCGTGCCGGCCATCCGGTATTCCTCCTTGATCTGGGCGAACTTATCCTCGGTGAACCGCGGATAGCTGGCGCGGAGGTTGATGTTGTACATGCTGGCCGAGTTGAGCCCGAGAATCTGGTTCTTCACCCGGCCGTTGGCCGGTCCAAGAGGGACGAACCCATACTTCTTCTGCATGTCCGCAGGGATCTCGAGCCGACGCAAAGCCTCGATCTGCCACTGCGGCGAACCGTGGAAGACCGAGTCAGTGCCCCAGATCACGTTGCTCGCACCAAGCCCCTTGATCCACGTGCCGAGCATCGCCGCCGCGAACCGGGGGTCGATCACGCATGTGGCGGCGAAGCTGGTCCCCATCTCCGCGTAGACGTTCTGGGTGCCGCTCTTGTCGGGCACCCGGGAGAGCTCGGTCGCCCACTTGATGTCGCCCGTCTTCTCGAACTCGGCCACGGCCGCACCCGGCGGGTCCATGAAGGCACGGAAGCACCCGTGGTAGATGATGAAGTTGAGCTGTGGCCAGTCCTTGGCCACCTTGGGGAGATCCCAGGCGGTCTGGTACTGCCAGACGCCAGGCCAGCTCTGCTCGTAGTCCGCCGGCATCAGCCCCTTGTGAATGCAGATGTTCCGGATGCCGGCCTTGTCGGCCTTCTCGTAAAAGCGGTACATCAGCTTCTCGTCATCGAGCCGGAACGGGTACTTAGTCTTGGCCGAGAGCGGATCACCGATCGTGTACATCTTCCAGCTGGCCGGCGGCCGCTCGGCCAAGGCCCGGTCCACCTCGTCCATCCAGCCCGGCTGCCCCGGCGTGAGCACGGCGTGCCCCAGGATCCGAGTGCTGCCCGCGGTCTTGTTGACCATCTTGACGCCGTCCGCGATCGCCTGGTTCGTCAGGAACTCCCACGAACGGTCGTCGAACGGCGCGCCGCTCAGCACGGCCACCGACGTGTCACTGTTGAGGAAGATCTGCCGGACGTAGTTCTCGAACTTGACGTCGTACGCCGTGATCTTGCTGGGGTCGAGTCCGCTCTTCTCGAGTTGGTTCACCTCCTTCAGGAAGCCGACGAACCCTTCCTGGTTGTAATCGTCGCGCACCCAGTGCGTCTGCACGTCCATGATGAACTGGCCCTTCGTCCCCTCGGCGCGCGCCTGGGCCACCATGGGGTCCGCCGCCTCGGCCTCGGAGACGTCGAACACCTTGCCGAACACGCTGTTCATGGCCACGAAGGCGGCGGCCATGCCGCTTGCGGTCTGGAGAAAGCGCCGGCGGTCCATGCCCAGCTTCTTGCCATAGGTGTCGGCCAGCTCCTTGATGCGGGCCTCGACCTGCTTCTGCTGGGACGTCTGCGCGGGGGGATTGAATTCCCCGTTCGAGATGACCTGAGTCGGAATCGGCGAGCAGAAGGCGTTCTCTGCCGGCTCGACTCGTGCGAATTCTCGATCACTGAAGTACGTACCCATGGGCGTCTCCTCTCCCCTCGCAGTGCTCCCGCGTGCGACGGTCACTGCGCTAAGAGCGTTCGTGTGGCGGCCCCCGAAGGCTCCGGAGTCTCCGGCAGCGTTCGCCGCCCCACCCATCCCGTCACTGCCAACCAGCACCTTGACATCACCACGACGCTCGGCCCGGCCGACCACTGCCCGTCGGGTGTATCGCGACAGCCAGTGCCCCGCGCGGCGGCGCCCTCGCCTGTCGGCGCCGCTCCGCGGCGCCTTGGGACCCCGCCGCGCTCGGCCTCCGCCGAGGCTCGCCCCAGGCCCACTCCCTCTCGACGAGAGCCGCGTTCACCACAGCGGGGCTCATCCCACGTTGTCTCTGGCTTGTCAATTGAGAATCTGTACGCCGGCCGGAATACGCGCGGTCCGCTCCGGGGGCAACGCGGCGAGGCGGCAGAACGAAGCGCATGGCGCCCGTGGTCGGAGCGCGTGCAGCAGCGGCGTGGCGCGTGCGGCGGTGCGCGCCGCGGCGCACCGACGAAGAAGCCTAGATCGCGCCCGTGCGCGAGCTCACTGCCGTGGCGGTTGACTTCCGCACGTTTCTACTCGCGAAACTTCCCATCGAGCGTCGCCGCCTCCGCGCCGCGGCAGTCGCGCTTCCGCGATGACCGAAGCGGCCTTGAGTCGCGTTGTTGACAAGCCACGCCGTTCGTGGAACGGTCGCGGCAGCCGGTGGGGCCAGCGCTGGAACGCAGCTGGGCCAGGCGGAACAGGAGGTCCTTCCTTCATCAAGTACACCACCTGACAAAGGAGCGAGGTCCGTCATGAAATTCATGCTGTTCGTGCTGCCCACCGTGCCCGGAACCCTGGACGACAGGAAGCGGCTCCGCCCCATCGCACGCAACAACGAGCGCTATCAGCAGATGCTCGAGGAGCTGCGCAAGCTCGCCATCTTCGCCGACGAGGCGGGATTCGACGTGTTCGCCACCACCGAGCACCACTTCCACTCCGAAGGCTATGAGACCTCGGTGGCTCCGCTGCTGCTGTACGCGGACCTGGCCGCCCGCACCAAGCGGATCAAATTCTCGCCGCTCGGGCTGGTCCTTCCATCATGGGATCCGATCCGCGCGGCCGAGGAGCTCGCCGTGCTCGATCACCTGACCAAGGGTCGGATCTATGCGGGCTTTGCGCGCGGCTACCAGGACCGCTGGGTCAACGTCCTCGGCCAGCAGTATCACGTGACGGGCGCCCCGATGGATGGGTCGTCTATCGACAACCACAACCGGAAAGTCTACGAAGAGAACGTGAAGGTCATCAAAAAGGCGTGGACCGAGGAAGCCTGGGATTACGACGGCGAGTACTACAAGGTGCCATATCCATATAAAGAAGGAATCCGTCGCTGGCCGGTCGCCGACTGGACCCGCAGCTACGGCGCTCCCGGTGAGATCGACGAAGCGGGTGTGGTTCGAAAGATATGTGTCGTGCCGAAGCCGTATCAGTTGCCGCATCCGCCCATGTTCCAGCCGTTCTCGGTGAGCGAGACGACGATCCGCTACACGGCGCAATCAGGCATCGTTCCCTGGATCCTGGTCGCGAATCCGCCGGACTTCCAGCGTCTATGCCACGTCTACCAGGATGTAGCGGCGACGGCGGGTCGGAAGCTCCGTCTCGGCGAGAGTGTCGGTGCCTTCCGCGCGGTGCACTTCGGCAATACCGAGGCGGAGGCGGTCGCTTTGCTGCGCGACACCAATTACGCGGGCTTCCAGAACTATTTCGGCGGATTCGGATTCTGGGAGGCGTTTCGCACCGCCGAGGACGCGGCGAAGTACCCGCTGGATCCGTACACGCCGCTGCCGCCGGCGGAGTGGACGGTCGACCGCATGCGTAAGGTGAAGTACGGGCTGGCGGGCACAGTGGACCAGATCAAAACCGAGATCGCGTCGCTGCGCACGATCGGTGGTGGCGGCGACCTCGAGTGGTTCGGCTGGTTCTTCGATCAGGGTTTCATGCCGTGGGAGGAGGAGGTGCGTCAGATCGAGCTATTCGCCAAGCACATCATCCCGACGTTCAGATAAATCCGTTTGCCGGTGCCACCTTCACCCTGCCCGGGCCGGGGACAGGTAACGGGCGCTTCCGATCTTCGGAAGCGCCCGCGCAGTTCGTACGATCAACTCAGTTTTGATTCTGACGCGGAAGAACCAGTTCAGAGTACTCGAAACATGAAGTTGGTGGCCCCAACGGGATTCGAACCCGTGTTTGAGTCACGATCACGTTTTCGCTCAGCAACGTACGAGGTTGCACGCTGTTTAGTTTCGAAGAATGCGACACGATTAAAACACGCAGCCCAATGTTCCTTGAAACTTAGCCGCTACTCGTTTAAATCACGGGCCCGCAAGCACCGATATCAAAAATCTTTCGGTTTCGAGGTCGACTTGACCTAGCTTCGTGACCGATGATGATCGAGCACATATGACGGTGCCTGGCCGTTTCGCCGCGATCGGTGTCGTCGCGAGTAGCCTCCTGTGGAGCATGGCGACCCACGCCGGACAGCCGTGCGAAGTCGTGCCGATGCCGTGCACGTTCGAGGCAGTCCCATTCCGGTTCACAGCCGTCGATGCCGAGACCCGCCGCCCCTTGGCGGAAGTCCATGCGCTGGCCGAGTGGCAGGTCCATGGCCCCGGGGGAGGGCTCAACGGTCCTTTGATGGTTCTGGACGCGATGAGTGATCCTGATGGCGTGCTCAAGTTCCCCGGCTGGGGACCGAGCGAAGGGCCTTGGGACGGGATCGGGATCGGCCGCGATCCGGTGATCACGCTGTTCAAGTCTGGCTACAAGACGGACATTCTGGACAATGGCTATCGTGGGCCGGCTCGAGAGCGAGAACGCGTACGGCGCGCCACGCACGACGGCCGGACATATCCGCTGGAACGGTTTGTCGGCACCCCGCGGGAGTGGGTCCGCGAGCTGAAGAAAGTCCGGGACGGCGTGGCGATGCCCAGGAGTAACGAGCGCACGTTGAGATTTCGCGCTCACTACCTCCGTCGCCTCGAGCTCATCGCGGCGGAGCGCGACAAATTCCCCCCCGAGGCGTTACAGATTGGCGAATTCGCATGGCACCTGGACCGGGAACTTAAATTCCTC
>Ga0137415_10008133_pt1 | contig 10390 bp, 12 predicted proteins | sample CZODoug3_1_1_16f_FD_183082 | JGI IMG/M metagenome (GOLD analysis project Ga0137415, IMG submission 183082) | Vadose zone soil fungal communities from Angelo Coast Range Reserve, California, USA - CZODoug3_1_1_16fungal (Hybrid Assembly) | ecosystem: Environmental > Terrestrial > Soil > Vadose... | reverse complement strand
ATTTCAGCCTCAATGGGCGGATCTGTCTGCCCTGCTCGGTGTTTAGCGCCTATTATGGAACTGAGCAGCTTGCACAAACCGCCGAGCCCATCTTGCGTCGATCATCTCGCACGCGTGAAGCCCGGCTGACAGAAACGAGCCTACGCCCTCGCATCTTCGTTCAATCGATCATCTGTTACAATCCCTGCCTGCGGCACTCGAGGCGTTGCTTCAGTATCTCGAATGGTCGAGTTGGTCAGGGAAGCTGTCCTGGTTGAACCAGCGCGCCGTCGACCCATGTCAGCGCAAGGCGGTCTCGCGTATGGCCAATGCGCTTCAGAGGGCTTCCTCTGCGCTTACTTTCCTCGCAGCGATGTCACTTCAACGTTCGTATTTCTGCCGCGGAACGGAATGGTCGACGCGTGCATGATTGACGGCGATAGCGTCGTCAATGCCAGCGATCCTCACACGGCGATAGCGCAGAGCGCGACTTTGCGCATCGCAATTGATCTGCACCAACGCATCAGCCCGGCGCAGGTCGAGTAAGAAAACCCCGTCAGCACTCGATATGCTGAGTGATTGGCCTCTCCGTTCCATCTGCACGATAGCAAGCATATGAACAGAAACGGTGCGGAGTAGCTGCCCCTGGTTGCCAAATTCCCTTGCCAAAAATGCGTGCAAGGCTCATTTTGCACATCGGACACGTGCATAAAACTGGCGGCCACAGAGACCGGTTGTGCTCCCGTCAAACAGGAGACTTCATTGGACTCGGCACCTCGTTCTCCCAATGGATTTTTGTCGTCGCTGGCCGCGGACGATTTCGAATTGATCCGCCCGCACCTGCGAAACGCCGATCTGGTCCAGGAACACGTGTTGGTCGAGTTCGGCGACACGCTCAAGCGCGCATATATGCCGCACAAAGGCGTGATCTCTCTGGTCGTGAAACTTGCGAGGGGAGAGAACGTCCAGGTCGCACTGGTCGGTCGCGACAGTGTCTTCGGCTCATTCTTCGCCCTTGGCGACGCGACCGCGCTGAACAGCGCGGTGGTGCTGGTGCCAGGCGTCGCCTCGACGATTGATCTCGATCGCCTTCGGGCCGCGGCCGATCAAAGTGCGACGTTGCGCGCGATGCTGATGCGGCATGGCATGGCCATTTACGCGCAGATCCAGCAGACCGCCGGATGCAACGCCTCGCACACGGTGGAATCCCGGCTGGCGAGATGTCTATTGCACACTCGCGATCTATCCGGCAGCGACAAACTCGTTCTGACGCAGGAATCGATGGCGCAGATGATTGGCGCGCGGCGCAACAGCGTATCGCTGGTGGCCAACACCCTGCAGCAGGCCAATTTCATCCGCTACAGTCGGGGACACATCGAGATCACCGATCTGGAGGGCCTCAGCAACACTTCCTGCGAATGCTATGCAACGGTCAAGGCCCAGTACGAAAGGCTGCTTTCTCCTCGTTGCCTGTCGTGAGCGTTGGTCGCGCCGGCAGGCGGGCGATCCGGACCCGAATTCGGGCATTCGCCGGGATATCGCACATTCACATGACGATGAATCGCGAACCTCGCCCTTGACCTGAGCCCGTAGAATTACGGACCCGCCACGACGGCACCGCAAAATTATTCGCGCCGGAATTAACTGGCTGTTCAAGTACCGCTGATAATTATCACAGGGCCGACGGGCAGGAGCACGGATACGCATCGAAGATGTTCGCATGCTGCCGGCATCTCTCCCCGTGTTCGGCCCTTTTCGAACTGCGCGGAGTAAGAGACATGGCCTTTGATTTGTCGATGCCGATCCTGGTGGTCGATGACTACAACACCATGATCCGGATCATCCGCAATCTCCTCAAGCAGATCGGCTTCGAAAACGTCGACGACGCCAGTGACGGATCCGCCGCGCTAGCCAAGATGCAGGGCAAGAAATACGGCCTGGTGATTTCCGACTGGAACATGGAGCCAATGACCGGCTACGACCTGCTCAGGGAAGTTCGCGCCAGCCCGGAACTTTCACAAACGCCCTTCATCATGATTACCGCGGAGTCAAAGACCGAGAACGTCATTGCCGCGAAGAAGGCGGGGGTCAGCAACTACATCGTCAAGCCGTTCAACGCCGCCACGTTGAAGACCAAGATGGAAGCGGTGTTTCCGGGGGCCGCCGAATAGGATATGCAAACGATATCGGCTCCCATTTCGATGCGATAAGCAACTGGCAACGACGGTCTGCCGCTGCCCTGTCCGGGGCCGGCCGAACCGAATTCAAATTCCCCTTCTCAACATTTTCGTCGATGAGCGTCGTGGCGCGAACCTTGACCGTCGCGACAGCCGGACAGTAGGCCGAACAAATGCCGCGCTGCATCCATTGGATTATTCGGTGGCGCACCGGGTCGAAGCGCCGGATGTCCGCACCTGGCGCGACCCGCACCGCAGTCGCGTAACGGTACTTCTACGGCTTCAGATTTTCATACATGGATAATATTAAGCGGCGATAGTTGGCGGGAACAGAGGAGCGCTTCATGTTTACGTTTGAGACGACCGACCAGAAAGAAGTTCGGCGTTTCCGTATCGCGCAGTTCAACGGCAGAACCGCAACCGTCAGGTCTGGCGGCACGACAATCACCGGTCATGTTCGATCGGTGCTGGAAAGCAAGTCGAGCGTTCCGGTCCATTGGACGATCACGATCGTTCCGACCGACCAAAAGATCAAAGCCGACGCAATGCGGCCGACGCCTCGTGTTCGCGCCTTCGCGGAAGACTTCTACTGAGCAGCAAGGTGGCCGAAAGGCATCGCCGGGCGCCCACATCAACCCACAACTCCTGGAGCCCTTTCCGTTTCGATAGAATCGAAACGGGCTCCAGATTCTTGATTGGACGCGTTTTCTTGATGCGAACCGGGGGCCACCCCCGGGATCAAGTCCGAGGGCATGCTTCGCTGAAAACGTTCTAGACAACCGGATGCAACAGCGCCTTACGGACAAGGTCCGCGGTGTTTCGTGCCCCGAGCTTCCGCATCGCCTCGGCGCGATGGCTTTCGAAAGTCCTTGGGCTGATACGCATCCGCAAGGCGCCTTGCTTGTTGGAGTGCCCCTCGCTGATGAGGTTCAGAACCTCGCGCTCGCGCCGCGTCAAGGGTTTCTGGCCGGCGCCTGATGACAACATGACGTCCGGTGCGCGAACGGCATCGTCGGCTTGGCCGGCTCGCGTCTTCCAGGCACCCTTGCGGCTTGGCGCAACAGCCGATCCCGGGTGACTGTCTGCAAGCTGCTTCATCATGGCGCAGACGCGCTCGGTTTGTTGAAGCGCATTTTGCACCACCTGCTGCAGGTAAACCCGTTCCCCCGCAGATTGCGAAAACTGATGGCTATGTTGCTTGATCTCGCCCATGTAGAGCAGCAGCGCAGTCAGCGGCCCGTTGAGCTGACGTGCTATCGCAGCCCCGGCTTCATCCATCGCCAGCGTGCGCGCAGCCGACAGCCGGACAATTTCCTGATCGCCTTCCGAAGGCGTGCCGCCTTCGGTCCACTTCGAGAAATGCGAATCGCTGATTCGGTTTTCTGGCTGTGACATATAATTTGTTTAACGAGCCTGCCCTCTTTGAGGGTTAATTTTCTACCTAGTAAGACTACGGTGATTTTAGGTTAGCAAAGCGTTGCCGCTGTGGCTGAATCGGTCGGATCGGCCGCGCATCGCCACAAACGTTACGTGGAGAGATCAAACCTCCGTAGTTCTACTGACTTTTTGGGGCGCCATTGGCTAATGCCCATGCCCGTAATTTCACGGGCGCGTATTACTCTTAATTTACGGCGATCTGCTTCTCTTGGTTCCATGCGCGCGAACCTACCTGCACGCAAAGGCGTCGATCGCTGACATCTTATCGAATTGCAGAAATTGCGTACCATGCCAGAACCCGATCGGATTCAGGATTTTCTGCGGCGATTGACGCCGCTGGCTCGTAACAACCTTCTGACCGAACTCGAACGGTTGGAGGCCTGCGGCTCAGCATTGCCTGGCTGCGCGACGGTCGTGGAAAAATTGCGCACGGAGTTTCGCAAGGACGGGCAGCCCCATCGCCTGGACAATCCCGCGCGCTATTTCTTCGCGCCGCTGGAACCGCTGCTCGTCGATGGCGCTCCCGAGCATACCAATTCCGGGCGGATACTGCGCGGCTCACTATCTCCAATCTGGGAATGGATCAGCCGAAACCTGTTGCCGACGATGGCGCGCGACTTTGTCAACGAGATGAACCGGCAGATCGCCACCGACAATCAGCGAGAGGCCGGGCGTGTTGTCAATACGTTCCAGACCAAGGTCGTCAAATCGCTCGAGGGCACGCTCAACGTGCCGGACAGCGCCGCCCTGGCTCGCACCAAGCTGGCGATCTATACGGCCTCGCACGCGGCCTATGACGATGTAACCAAGATGCTGTCCGTGCTGCGCGCACGCGACGCGTTGGCGAAGCTCGGCGATGCGCTGCCGGCCAAAATCGGAAAATTCGACGACGCGCAGGTCACCAAGATATTGGCATTGCTGGACGGGGTCAGGAAAACCAACGCCGAGACGGTTCCCTTCGCGCTGGCACTGGTGGCGACGCGGCTCAAGACTCCCTGGCAATTGATCCGTCTCGCCACCAAGGTTGCACCGAGCAAGAACGTTGCGGACGTCGCCGCCACGCCATATGCGGCCGTGGTTTCGATGGTGCTGGACCGGTTGGAAGACAGCGGGTCGGCGTTGCGCATCGCGTTGAAGAACAATCGTGTCCTTGTCGCCAAGGAAATTCTGACGGAGATTTACGACGCCGAATACGCGTTACAAGTCCGCATCGATCGGTTCGACGAATCCGACTGGGGGAAGCGTCTGCAAATTCTGATGAGCGTAATCTGCGCTCTGGTGGAGGCGGAGGTGAGCCGGTTTCCCGACAATATCGACCACGTTTTGGCATCGCGCAGCCTGCGCAGCCATCAATCCCTGGCCGGACGCCTGACCCATTTGGCCTGGAAGGGACGCGATGCCGTGAGCGACGGAGCGGCCTATTGGAAGAAGTTAATCAGCGCCTGAGAACTTTCGCGCCCTTTGAGTTAGAAATCCTCTCATGCTTTACTTACCGTGGAAGCGCGTGTTTTGCGCGTGAGCGCGGACCCCCCGTCGTTTCACGGGTTGAACTCTTAATTTACAATTTGCGCAATGCTGTTTTCCTAGGCTCCATTTCGGCGAGCGGGCGACGATGCATGCCCGCGCGCCGGGGCGATCGCTGACCGCCACTCAAATTGCGGAAATTGCGTGCCATGATAGAGCCCGACCGGATTGAGGAGTACCTGCAGCGGTTGACGCCGACGGCGCGCAACAACCTGCTGACCGAGATTGAGCGGCTGGAAGTCTGCGGTGCCGAAATACCTGGCTCCGCGGCTATCCTGGAAAAATTGCGCGCGGAGTTTCGCAAGAGTGAGCAGACCCAGAAGAGCGGGCAGAACCAGAAGCGCGTGGCCAATCCATCACGCTATTTTTTCACCCCGCTAGAGCCTCTGCTTGTCAACGGCGCTCCAGAGCATGCCAATTCCGGCCGGATACTGCGCGGCTCGCTGGCCCCAATCTGGGAATGGATCACCCGGGATCTATTGCCGACGATGGCACGCGACTATGAGAGCGAGATGAAGAAGTTGATCGCCGCCGACAACCAACGGGAAATAAAGCAGGTTGCCGGCACGTTCCAGACCAAGATCGTGAAATATCTCGAGAGCACGCTCGGTTCGCCGGATGGCGTTAGGCAGACCCGCATCAAACTCGCAACCTATACGGCTTCGCACGCTGCTTATGGCGACCTGACCAGGATGCTGCGCGTGCTGCGCGCACGCGACGTTTTGGCGAGATTCAACGACGCACTGCCGGCCGCAATCGATAAATTCGACGACGCGCGCGTCTCTCAAGTGGCGCAGTTGCTGGATGCGTTCAGAAAAAACAACGTCGAGGAGCTTGCCTTCGCAATAGCGCTGGTAGCTATGCGGCTCAAGCCTCCATGGCAATTGATCCGCCTTGCCACCAAGCTCGCGCCAAGCAAGAACGCCGCGGACATCGCAGCTACGCCCTATGCGATCGCAGTCACCATGGTGCTGGACCAGTTGGACGACGAGCGGTTGGCGTTGCGTGTGGCCCTGAAAAACGAGCGGGTCATGGTCGCCAAGGAGCTTCTGACCGAGATCGACGACACCGAACACGCATTGCAGGCCCACATCGATCGGCTCGACGAATCCGAGTGGGGGAAGCGTCTGCGCAATCTGATGGACCAGATCAACGCGATGGTCGAAGCAGAAGTGAGCCGGTTTCCCGACAAGGTCGACCACATCCTGGGATCGCGCGGCCTGCGCGGCCATCCCTCGCTGGCTGGACGTCTGACCTCTTTGGCTTGGAAGGGACGCGATGCTGTCAGTGACGGGGCAGCCTATTGCAAGAAGCTGATCGGCTAGCGTTTTCCAGCAAATCAAGAATCTTGAGCCCCGTTTCGATTCCATCGAAACGGAAAAGGTTCTAGCCTGAGAATCCCGCACCTGGAAAGTTGGCTTGCGGCCATCGACTGATGGAACGTGTGCTGCATGGTCGCCTGCACTGGTCGCGAATCGTTATCAACGCCGCGCACGCCGCAAGTTGAAAAATTTCTCGAGAAATCGTCCCGAGACGACGAATCTGAACCACCAATATGCCATCCGCCGCGTCGTCATGTGCCGTACCCTTGTGCCCCGAATGTGGCCCCGCATCATGGATAGCGCCGAAGCCGGGAATCGGATGTGACATGGTTCACATTGGCGGGCGCAAGCGCCGGCGAGACGGATGGGCGTGTTCGGGTTCGTTTATTTCGTCATGCCGAACAACGGCTGCGAGGCGATCATCTTTTTTCGCGGTGATCCTCTCGCTGGCGCCGCGCGACATCCAGTACGGCTCGCAAGCCGCCCTGATCGGTGAAGGTCTTACCGCGCGCTTGCCTGCAGCGGCGCCTCGGTTGGCTATCGGATCACATCCATCATCGCCGGAGACCCGGAGCCGTGATCGCGGCGTGGCTGTCCGGCAACTATCACTCATCCCATGCGATTGCGATCTATATCGCGATTTGCGCGGTGATACGCTCGCCGCCACCGACTACACCGGCAAGGACATTTCAGGAGAATATCAATCACGGTGATATCAGGTTTACAGCCATCGTTTCTCTGCGATGATCGCCATCCGCAAATCCTGCAAGCAATGACCGGGCGTTTCAAAAAAAGGAGATGGCGATGGGTCGGAGGATCGGTTCACTGATAGCAGCGGCTGCGCTGGCCGCCGCTTTGAGTTTCAATTCAGGCGCGGTGGCGCAGACGCCGCCGGCGCCGGCTGAAAACGCGGCACCGACGGCCGACAACGCTGTCCTGCTCACGATATTTTTGAAGCACGACCAGTCGCGCCCGTTAAGCGAACTGAACGCGCAGCTCGAGAAGCAAGGTTTTTACAAAGCCTTTCCCCCACCCGGCATCGAGGTGGTCAGCTGGTATGTGATGATGGGGATCGGACAAGTGGTCACGCTGCGGCTTCCAGCGTCCCGGCTCCGCGAGGTTAACCGCATATTGGAAGACAAGGCCTGGGGCAGCTATCGCACCGAATTCTATCCGACCTACGACTACAAGGCGGTCGGCATCGCGGCGCACGACAAGGCGCAATAGGTGTCGCATCGCGAGCGATCGGCCTGTTCTGCAAGGAACAATGCCTGTCGACACCACGAAAAAGGCCCGCCCGGTTTAGCCGGCGGGCCTTGATCTCGTATCGACGACAGCGCAACCGATTTCGAGATCCCGGTACATCCGTGGGAAAATCTCGCGATCGGCTAGTGTCACATGGCGCGAAGGTTTTCCGCGCTGGTCTTGCCGCGCATGCTGTCGAGCTTCGATTCGAATGAAAGCTTCTGGCCCTCATTGAGCGAGCCCATGCCGGCACGCTCGACGGCGCTGATGTGCACGAACACGTCGTTGCCGCCATCGTCAGGCTGAATGAAGCCAAAACCCTTGGTCGCGTTGAACCACTTAACTGTTCCGGTAGCCATATTAACTTCTCCAAGATGCGCATATGCGCTAATGCCCGCACGACCTTCGCGCGAGCTTGATCCGATTTCAGCGATGTCTTGGGGAGGGGAGCCGGTTCGGCGCGATCAACAAGGCAAATCGACTATTCGAATGGGTGGCGTTTACGCCGCTCTACCGCAAATAGCAAGCGCTAACCGAATCCGCCGGCAGGCACAAAACGCACGAAACCAACGGCGGCCAGATCAACCCAGCCGGCTGATCTGTTCCTCGGTCACCACGCGCTCGACATTTTCGGTCTTGCTCTTGATGCGGTAGCGCGGGCGTCCGTCCGCCTCGATCGGCAGGCAAGAAACGACGGTATAGACGCTGCGCTGCTTGACGCCGGCGCGGCCCTGCGGCCCCTGCAACTGGTGGTGGACATCGTCGTTAATCGCGTAATTGTGGGCCATCGTTTGTCTTCCCGTTTAAGGGGGGCTTTTAGTCGCAATGGACCTCCAAAGCAACAAATCTCGAACGGTAATGCGGGAAACAGTAAACGCGGATACCGCCCGCCCGGCGGATGCATCCGTCCGCGGATGGCCGAAAAAGCAGTAAAATAAGGCCGTTTCGATCCGTCCACGGCCCCTGGCCGGCCGGAGCCCGGCCTTCATGCCTTGCGGCGAGCCAAAACCAGTCCAAAGATGGGTCCCCGATCGACACTTCAGGTTGTATTTCTGGCCCCGGCTGACGCAGGCAGCATCGAGGAACACATACTGGCCCGGCGTTCAGCGATTTTCGTATCGGCTCCCCCGTCCGGCAGCCTAGGCACGTCCCACCGTCTGGCGAACTTCGAAACCTTCGAACTGCGGGTGATCCAGATACAGCGGCTTGTTGTCCCCTGCCCGACTATGCGCTGCGCGGAACGCCTCTGATTTGGTCCAGGCTTCGAAGACCGCGCGGTTTTCCCAGATGGTATGCGAAGCATAAAGTGTGTGATCCTCAGCTTCGGGACCTCTGAGAAGGTGGAACTCCACGAAACCCGGCACCTTGTCGAGATGACTGTCGCGGGAGAGCCAGACCTGCTCGAAAGCAGCTTCCGACCCTTTGGCTACACGGAAACGGTTCATGGCGATAAACATTGAAAGGTCTCCTTGACCTGATGGTGCGAGCCAACATACCGCCGCATAGTTGGCAAGATTGCGGTCAATGAAGCCGGGCTCGAAGACGTTGCGGCCATCCGCGTCCGCATGAGTCCCGGCCTGGCCGGTGTTTGTTCTCCAGCTAACCTCCGGTCTTGCCGCCGCCGTTTTTCTCAGCGGCGCGGCGCAAGGCTTCGGCGAGCGCCCCGCCGCCCGACGGCTGCTGCGCCTTGCGCGGTGCCGACGATGTCATCGACGCGCGGGAGATGTCGCGCGGCTTGCCTTGCGCCGGACGCTCGCTCCTGGCGCCGGTTTCGTCATCGAGCCGCAGCGTCAGCGCGATGCGCTTGCGGCCGACCTCGACCTCCAGCACCTTTACCTTGACGATGTCGCCCGACTTCACCACCTCGCGCGGATCCTTGATGAAGGTCTTCGACATCGCCGAGATGTGCACCAGCCCATCCTGATGCACGCCGATATCGACGAAAGCGCCGAACGCCGCGACGTTGGTGACCGTGCCTTCCAGGATCATGCCGCGCTTGAGATCCTTCAGCGTCTCGACACCCTCCTTGAACACCGCGGCCTTGAAGGCCGGGCGCGGATCGCGGCCCGGCTTTTCCAGTTCGCGCAGGATATCGGTCACCGTGGGCAGCCCAAAAGTGTCGTCCACGAAAGTCTGCGGCTTCAATTGGCGCACGATTTCGGCATTGCCCAGCAGCGCCTTGATGTCGCTTTTGGTGGCGCTGAGAATCCGTCGGATCACTGGATAGGCTTCCGGATGCACGCCGGAGGCATCGAGCGGGTCCTCGCCATCATGGATGCGCAGGAAGCCCGCGCATTGCTCGAACGCTTTCGGCCCCAGCCGCGGCACCTGTTTCAGCGCCTTGCGCGATTTGAACGGACCGTTGGCGTCGCGATGCTGCACGATGCTTTGCGCAAGGCCCGCGCCGATGCCCGACACCCGCGCCAGCAGCGGCGCGGAGGCGGTGTTGGCGTCGACGCCGACCGCGTTGACGCAGTCTTCGACCACGGCATCGAGCGAGCGCGCCAGTCTGCTTTCGCCAAGGTCATGTTGATATTGCCCGACGCCGATCGCCTTCGGATCGATCTTCACCAGTTCGGCCAGCGGATCCTGCAGACGCCGCGCGATCGACACCGCGCCGCGCAAGGTCACGTCGAGTTCCGGCAATTCCTCGGATGCAAAGGCCGAGGCCGAATAGACCGAAGCGCCGGCTTCCGACACCACGAT
>Ga0137415_10008132_pt1 | contig 10390 bp, 12 predicted proteins | sample CZODoug3_1_1_16f_FD_183082 | JGI IMG/M metagenome (GOLD analysis project Ga0137415, IMG submission 183082) | Vadose zone soil fungal communities from Angelo Coast Range Reserve, California, USA - CZODoug3_1_1_16fungal (Hybrid Assembly) | ecosystem: Environmental > Terrestrial > Soil > Vadose... | reverse complement strand
ACGGTGAATCAAGGCGATAGGGGCTCGGGCAGATTTCCACTTTCTTCCTAGGAGCGAAGCGACGAAGCAATCCATCTCTCGGCTTGCGGAAGCATGGATTGCTTCGTCGCTGACGCTCCTCGCAATGACGATCGAAAGTCTAGTCGGCCATCGCTGTTTGACAATTGAATCAGATCCCACTTGAACGCGGCTTCGCTCTGGTGCGACAGATGCAGGTATCGCGATCGTGACAATTTCGCCGGCAGATCCAGCTCTACAATGGCCCCGTGGTGTGCAAGGCGAGCGAGGCGCAGTAGCGCGTCAGCCCGGATGTTCCGCGAAGAACTTCTTGTAGATCCATTTGCGCCCGTCGTGGCGGCGCCAGACCGTGCCCGTCAACAGCCGTCCGGTGATGGAGCGGCGCGGCATGATCACGGTCTTAAGATGCCAGACCTCGGTCCCGGCGGGTTGTGGGTTGAGGCCCAACATGCGGGGCCACTCGCGGTTCTCGGCAAGCATGGCGACCACCATCTGACTGGGCCGTCAGGCGGAACATGATCGTCCGGCGGCGCGGCTGAACCAGATTTGAAATCGAAGATCGTTCGCACCATAGCGCGCGAGGCCGGCGGTGCAATTGAAGTCGTATCTTAACCTAACCAATCAACCTTACCACCGGCGCTAACTCGCCTCCGAATGATCGGCTTCAACCGACCACCGCGGCGAGCCAGCGCGCATCGCGCGGCGAGGGCCGGCGATGCAGGCGGCGGTCGAGCAGCGTGCGGGCGCGGAAAAGTTCGCCGCCGCGCATCAATGCGACGATGAAAGTGTCTTCGATGATTTCGCGCTGCGCATGGCTGCCGCCGATCCGCACCACATCGTCGAGCACCGGCGCGAGCTGGCGGATACAGGTTTGATAGTCTTCGCCGGCGAAGGCGTGCATCGCTCGGCAAATGGTTGGCACCACCGGCCCCGCCGCCAGTCTGCCCTCGGCGACACGCTGCTCGATCACGGCAAGACGCGCCTGCAGCGCGGCCTGATCGTGGGTTGCGGCTGCGAACAACGCCATATGGACGTCGGCAAAGGCAATGCTCGATTTCGGAAAGGCGCCTTGCGCAAACGCGTCCGCCTCACGCCAGAATTCATCAGGCACGTCATGGCCGTACGCCTGCAGCCGCCACAACAGCGAAGCGCCATCGGAGATGGCGTTGATCGGCGGCGCCGAGGTGACGGAGGGTTTCAGGACATCGGCATAGATCGCGAGCGCGCGCGTGGCGTCGCCATGTTCGAGCGCGCCGAGCGCCTGATGCCAGCGGATATGGCCGTGCAGGATTCCGGAGCGGTGGTAGCCCGGGACCCACTGCGTCACCAGCGCATCGGCGTCCGCGACCGAGCCATCCTCGAACATCGCATGCAGCAGCGCGTGCGCCGCATTGGCGTTGGCGCGGCGCAGGCCGAACGCGCGCTCGGTCATCGCGCGGCCGCGGGCGACCTCGCCGTTCTCGGTCAGCGACCAGCCGTGATAGGTGAGAAACCACCAGTCGTCGCCATAGTAATGCGCGAAGCGCTCGCACAGATCGACGCGGGCCTGGTCGTGATCGGCCATGCCGGAAAATGCGAACAGCCCGAACGCACCGAGCGGCAGCGACATCACGATCGCATCACGCGGAAAAGTTTCCAGATGCGCCAGCGCCTGACCCAGCGCCGCCGCGGTCTGGCCTTCCACGGCGAGCGCCAGGGTTTCGATATGGCTCCGCTCGCGCAGCGTTCCGCGTTGCGCGACCAGCTCGCGTGCCAGCGCCGCCTTTTTCCGGGCGACGTCGCCCTGCTGATAGAAGCTATGGATGCGGGCGCGGGCGATATGGGCGAGCGCGAATTCGGGATCGGCCGCGATCGCGCGGTCGAACGCTTCCGCCGCCCCCGGCCACGCCGACAACAGCAGATCGACGCCTTCCCGGTAGGCGCTGGCCGCCTCCGACGAGGCGGTCGACAGCGTCAGCCCGTAGCGATCAAGCTCAACCATCCGCGCCTCACGGTCGTTTCCATCTGCCTTAGCGCTCCGCCGGCAACGCAGCGGCCGCGCACGGACATGATGTTCCATGGAACTTGTTCCACGGAACTTGGGTGCGGGGCGCCGCGATGATGGGCTGAAAAAAGTGCCCGCGGAAGATGTTTTGCTTTGCACCCTTGCGTTTGCCGTGAAATGCTCTATGTACGACCCATTCGATTTAGACGGTTACCTTGTTGATCGTGGCCTAAGCCTCCTTCCCCGAGACATCGCTGAGATTGAATGGGAGCCTGCACGGAGGTCGTGCGGGCCTAAGGCGTTCTGCGCCTATGGAGAGCTAAATGGCTACAGGTGTTGTGAAGTGGTTTAACGGCCAAAAAGGTTTCGGCTTCATTCAGCCGCTCGATGGTGGGAACGACGTGTTCGTTCACATCAGCGCGGTGGAACGGGCTGGCCTGACCGGCCTTGGCGAAGGGCAGAAAGTGTCCTTCGAACTCAAGACCGACAAGATGCGTGGCAAGACCAGCGCGGAAAATCTCGCGCTGATCTGATTCGCTACGACGAATACGACGAATACTATCACGGATGTACTGAAGTCTTTGTCGAAGGAGGACCTCGCTGGAAACGGCGGGGTTCTTTGCGTTTGCGAGTACGGTGAATTGGGCTAGCCCGTCCGGGCCCGCCGCCCCTCGATTGGGTAGGCCGGATCGTTGAACCCCGGCGTCGAGGGATGGCCGCTTGTGACCAAACGATCGATCAGCGCCTCGTCCTCGGCTGTGAAGCGATAGTCGAGCGCGCGGATATATTCGTCCCATTGCTCCTCGGTGCGGGGACCTGCGATCACCGCGGAGACAAAGGCCGAGTTCAGCACCCATGAAACCGCGAACTGCCCGGCGGTGATGCCCTTGGCTTCCGCGTGCTGCCTGATCTCCTGCGCGAGTTGCAGCGATTCCGGCCGCCATTCGGTCTGCATCATGCGCTTGTCGTTGCGCCCGGCGCGGGTGTCCTTGTCGGGCGCGGCGTCGGGGCGGTATTTGCCGGTCAAGACGCCGCGCGCCAGCGGGCTATAGGGCACGATGCCGAGGCCGTAATAGCCGCAGGCCGGAAAATGCTCGACCTCCGGCATGCGGTTCATCGCGTTGTAATAGGGCTGGCTGGCGATCGGCCGATCGATGCCGAGCCGGTCGCAGATGTTGCAAATCTCGGCGACGCGCCAGGCGCGGTAATTCGAGACGCCGAAATAGCGCACCTTGCCCTGGCGGATCAGGTCGCCCATCGCGCGCACGGTCTCGTCCAGCGGCGTCGCATGGTCTTCCTTGTGCAGATAATAGATGTCGATGGTGTCGGTGCCGAGCCGCTTCAGGCTCTCTTCCGCCGCCTGCAGCACCCAGCGCCGTGACAGCCCGCCATGATTGGGATCGTCGCCGATCGGATTGGCGAGTTTGGTGGCGAGGATCCAGTTTTGCCGATTATTGGCAATGGCGCGGCCGACCACCCGCTCGGAATTGCCGCCATTATAGGCGTCGGCGGTGTCGATGAAGTTGATGCCGGCCTCGCGCGCCTTCGCCACGATCCGCGACGAGGTCGCCTCGTCGGTCGGGCCGCCGAACATCATGGTGCCCAAGCAGATCGGCGAAATCTTCAGGCCGCTGCGGCCGAGCTGGCGGTAGTGCATGGGCTGGTCCCTTACCGTTTGGGCGTCATTGCGAGCGCAAGCGAAGCAATCCAAAGCGCAACGAGACAGGTATGGATTGCTTCGTCGCTTTCGCTGCTCGCAACGACGCGGAGAGAGCTTTCACTCGTTCTTCAATATCTTAAACACACCGCTCGCCATGGCGATACAGCGCTTGTCGACCGTCAGTTCGGTGGTGATGAAGATCAGGCTGCGGGTGGAGCGCACCACATGGGGCTTCGACACCAAAACCTCGCCGATCTTGCCGGCCTCGACGAAATGCGTGTCGAGCTGCACGGTCGCTAGCGTCGGCTTGCCCGAAACGAAGCGGGCGGTCATGCCGCAGGTACGGTCGGCAAAGGTCATCAGCACGCCGCCCTGCACCAGGCCGCGGCGGTTGTGGTGCTTGTCCTCGGTAACAAGCGCGTATTCGTGCTCGCCATCCGTGACCCGCTGCCACAGCGGCCCCAGCAAATGCAGGAAGCCCGATGTCTCGACGATTTTCCAGCCGTCGGATTTGAGTTTGTCCGCGGCCTTGTTCGTCATGTCTGTGTTCCGTTCCCGGCAGGTGGTTATGCTTTCCGGGTCATTTCATCGGGCGCAGGACTATTGTAGTCAAGGTCAATGGCCCGCTCATTTGATGATGCCACCCGGCGGAATATCGCAGAGCTCTGCGCGGCGTTTACGCGCCTGAAGTCCGAGCAGGCCGCGCCGGCGCTGAAGCGCGCGGCGGTCGCCATCGCGCTCACCGAAGGCGAGGGCGGCAGCGGGATGGCGTTCCTGTTGACCCGCCGCACCGCGAGCCTGCGCAGCCACAGCGCGCAATGGGCCTTGCCCGGCGGACGTTGCGACCACGGCGAGACGCCAACACAGGCGGCGCTGCGCGAGCTGCATGAAGAGCTTGGCCTTCGGCTTGGCGGGGGCGACGTGCTCGGCCTGCTCGACGATTACCCGACCCGGTCCGGCTACCTCATCACCCCGGTCGTGGTGTGGGCGAGCACGCGTGCTGCGATCGTGCCCAATCCGGCGGAGGTCGCTTCCGTCCACCGCATCGCGCTGGAGGCGATCGCAGCCGAGGACGCCTTCAGCTTCACCACCATCCCTGAAAGCACGCGGCGGGTGATCCGCTTTCGGCTCGCAGGCCAGCATATCCATGCGCCCACTGCGGCGCTGATCTATCAGTTCCGCGAAGTGCTGGCGGGGCGCGAAACCCGCGTCGCCGATCTCGAACAGCCGGTGTTCGCCTGGAAGTAAGCGGCGTTTACGGGCTGACTTCGCGGGCGCGATTGCTACAACGGGGCGATGCGCTCCCAATTGATTCGCTATTGTCTTGGCCTTGCCGCGCTCGCGCTGCCGGGCGTGCCGTGGGCCGTGGCCATCGAGGCCAGCGCGTTGTCGGCCACCGCGACCGAGGCGATGGCGCAGGCCGTCTTGCCGCAGGCGATCGCGGAATACCGGCGCAAGCTGAGAGACTATCAGGAGGCCCGCGCGGCGTTCGACCAAGAGGCCGGCGCATATTGGAGCGCAATTTCCGACAAACGCCGCGGCCGCAACGCCAAGCGGCGCGACCGCCAGACGATCACGCTCGACGATTATGTGCTGAGCCAGCCGCCGCTCTATGCCGGGCCGAAGCGGCCGATAAATCCGGAGCCCGCGTCCGAAGAGGAAAGGCGGCGCGAGCGCAAGGCGATTCCGGTGGTCGCGGATTTGCTGCAGGCCGCCGCCGAGCAATTCCAGTTCACGCCGCAGCGGCCGGCGACCGAAGTCGCGTTCAAGCGCGCTTATGCCCGCTACGCGCAGGCCTCGGGCCTGACGCGCGAGCAGGCGGTGCGGGTCTATTCGTTCGAGACCGGCGGCACCGGCAATCACGACATGCAATCGGGATTGCGGCGGGGCTCACACGCGATCTCGACCGCGATCGGCTACAACCAGCTGCTCACCACCAACAGCGTCGAACTGGTCGCCGAGCAGGGCGATGAATTCGTCAGGGCGCTGACGGAGAAGGCCGCCGGCCTGTCGGGGAGCCAGCGCAAGGCGATGGATCACAAGATCGCGGTCTTGAAGCAGATGGTGGCGTTCACGCGCAGCGTGCCGGACGACTGGTCGGCGCACGAAAAACTCGCCGATACGCCGCAGGGCTGGGCGGTCCACGCCATGGTGCTGGACATCGACGTCGGGCCGATGCTGCAGACCCACAAGCTGCTCACATCGGTGATCTTCGCGCGCGCCAAGGGTTACACCCGTCCGCTGACCGCAGCCGAACTCGAGATGATGAACCTGACCGGCGACGGCACCGGGCTCGACATGGTGACGATGCCGCAGGCGATGCGCGAGCAGGTGCCGACCGCGAACTTCTTCCAGCGCGGCGGCTATGAGCGCAACCCGGTCGCGATCCGCCACAACACGGTGGCGCAGCTGCTGGCGGTGACGAATGCGCGGATGGACGCACAGAGCAACAACGCCGGCGCGAAGGAACTGGCGGCGTCGTATTAGGGTTCACCGTCGTCCCGGTGTTCGCCGGGGCGACGGTGAGTTCAATTCGTCCCGAACAGGAACTTGCCGTCGCCCTCCAGATACGGGCCGGTCCGCATGTAGAGCTGTCCGTTGTGGCCGATGAAGAACAAGGTGCCCTTCGGCACCTTCCTGGCGCCCTTCAGGAGCAGGCCGGCATTGTTGGTCCCCATCTTGTAGGCGAACGTCTTGCCGTCCTTGTCATAGCCGTAGCCCATGTCGGCCTTCAGCTCCCACGGCGCCGGTGCTTGCGCAAATGCGGATGTGGTCGGCGCGGCAAGTGCCGCCGCCGCCAAAAAGCTCGCCATAAAAAGGGTCGTCTTGAAAAAGGTCGTCTTGAAAAAGGTCGACTTCAAAAAGGTCTTGGTCGAAAATCCCGTCATCGTCATCCTCCCGGCCGAAACGGCCTCTCGGTCTTTTCGGTCTTTCGAACAAATCACGAACGCTGTTATTCCGTCAATACGGCGCGAGCCGTCGTCGCGTCACGCCTCGCCTGCGACTTTGTGATTTCCAGCTTTCCGCATCGCGACTATGTTCGCATTTCCGTCTACAAGCGCTGTATTGCCAGAAGCGTCACAGGGATGATTCGGATGAACCTCGTCGTGAAAGTCGGTCTTGGTGTTGCGCTGTCGTTCATGACGCTGGCTCAGATGGCCCGGGCCGACGAATTCAAGCTCTCCAACAACCAGCGCATTTCCTGCAGCCGCGGCCTGGCCGCCGGCAAGCTGAACACGGCGACCTGCAAGTCCTACGCCTATCTCTTCAACGTCAAGACCTCGGAATATTTCCGCTGCCAGGTCTCGCTTTCGCTGACGCGCGATAACAAGGAAGTCATCAACGTGCAGACCGACGGCGGCTGCACCAAGAAGCCGCGCATCTTCGAGACCGACGGCAATTACTCGTTCGACGCCACCGAGACCGAGCCGCCGAACACCAATTCGTTCTTCGGTCCCGGCGGTTATGCGATCTGGGCCAGCGACAACACCACGCAGAAGATCCGCGGCTGCATTACCATCTCGTCCGGCCTCGGCTCCGACATCTCGAAATGTCTGGATATGACCTTCCAGTGAGCCTCGATCCGGCGGACGGCTCACGGCTTCGGGTCGGCAGCGGACGCCGGTAACAGACGCGAGCGGGCGAACTTCCTGACCCCCATCGGCTTGCCGAACAGATAGCCCTGCACCAGATCGAAGCCCATGCCGTGGGCTGTGAGGAAATCGGCACGGGTCTCGACGCCCTGGGCAAGGACGCGCGCGCCGTGGTCGTGCGCGAGCTCGACGATGCGGCGGCAGACGGTCTGCTTGAGCCGGTCATCTGCGGAGCCGGTGATAAATTGATGATCGACCTTCAGTTCGACGAATGGAAAATGTTGCAGCCCCATCAGCGACGGCCATTCGGCCCCGACATTGTCGATCGATATCGCAATGTTGTGGAGGCGCACCCGCCGTGCGGCGTCGATCACGAGATCAAGATTGTCGACCACCTCAGCGCTGTTGATCTCCAGTAACAGGCCTCCGAACGCCGGATGATTGGGCATCCGGCGGCACAGCTCGCGCATCGCCCGGCTATCCCCCAGAAACGAGACCGGCAGATTGATCGAAAGATCGACCGGTCCCTTCTGTTCCAGCAGATAGCGCCAGTCGTCGATGGCGCGACCGATCACGAACTCGGACAAGGCATGAAAATGCGGATCCCGACCGTCCGGAATAAAATAGGCCGGGGGCACCACACCCCACGCGGGATGCCGCATCCGCACCAGCGCCTCCGCGCCGCCAGGGACCAGGGTGCGAAGATTGATTTTCTGCTGATACCATAATTCGAGCCAGCCGGCCTTCAGCGCCTCGGCGACGTCGACCGCGGGGCTTGGCGCCGGCTCGACGGGCAAGAGCGGCGCGACGCTGGCGCGCAGCGAGCCCGCGCTGAAAGGCGTCGGCAGCGACGGCAGCATCGCGATGCCGTATTCATCGCCAATTTGCCTGACAGCCTTTACCATGATCGACTCAGGCTGGCCGATCACGAGAACCTTGCCGCTGAAGGCTTTCCTGACCAAGGTCTCGAGAATTTTACTTACTTCGATCCCGTCGACCGCGACGCTGAGCACGAGCAGATCGGTCTGCTGGGCGTCCAGTAGCCGCTCCAGTTCGCCGGGCTCGCCGCATTCGCTGGTGATGAAACCGAGATCCTCGAGCGCCTCGACGAGGAAAGTGCGAAGGTGCTTCTTGCTGTCCGCGACGCAGGCCCGGGGCGTCAATTTTCGATGTCCAAACCAGCCGGGTCGCACGTGCTCGTCGGGATTTATTTGATTCATGCCCCGCCCCTTTTTTTTGCGTTGTCGCACAAATGTCGTACATCCGCGCGCCGGTAGTAATCATGGAATTTTCGGGACCGGGCGACGAATGCTTCGGTAGGGTTAAAGCTGCGATTGAAAATAAAATTGTAGCGATATCAGCGGGGCATCGGGCGCAACGGCATGTTGTAACAGATGTTCGCCGCAGCTCCGTCCGGCGCGAAGCGCAAGCAAGCTATGCCTGTCCGATTTTTCGTCGACTGTGCGTTAATGCTTGTGATCGTTTCTCGACGTCGTCACGGTTGATCTCCGGCTTTCGCAACGTCTCCGGCATCATCACACAAAATCCGATCAAGCCTGCGCCGGCGATCGCTGCGAGGAACAGAAACGCCGCGCTGTCTCCCGCGCGCACGATGATGAGGCAGGCGACCGCGGTGCTCAACGCGCCGCCGAGGCCCGTGGCGGTTGCGCCCTCGCCCTGGCTGATATTGAAATGGCCGGTTCCGTGGGTCAGATCGGCCACGGCAAGCAGGAACAGCGCGCCGAAAATACCGGCGCCGATGCCGTCGAGCAACTGCACCGACGCCAGCCAATATGGATTGTCCGACAAGGGATAGAGCGCGCCGCGGATCGCGAGAATTGTATCGCTTCGACGATGGCGCAGGCAGCCGGTTCCCGCCGCGGCCTCGGGCAGGCGGCGGGACATGGATGTTTTGCCCGCGCATGCGTCGTTTGGATGGGTTGACCCCGGAGGTTCGTCCGTCCAATTTCCCGGCGAAAATTAAGGGAGAATAATGCTCATGAATTCGAAGTTGATGGCTGTCGCCGTTGCGGCGGCGGCGGTTTTTTCGGCGCCTGGCGCGAGCGCCCAATCATTCATTAACGTGCTGACCGGCGGCACCTCCGGCGTCTATTACCCGCTCGGCGTCGCCATTGGGAAAATCTACGGCGACAAGATTCCGAACGTGAAGACCCAGGTGCAGGCCACCAAGGCCTCGGTCGAGAACCTGATCCTGCTGCAGCAGGGCCGCGGCGAGCTTGCATTCACGCTCGGCGATTCCCTTAAAGCCGCCTGGGAAGGCGACGAGGAGGCCGGCTTCAAGACCAAGCTCGACAAGCTGCGCACCATCGGGGCGATCTATCCGAACTACATCCAGATCGTCGCGACCGCGGAAAGCGGCATCAAGACGCTGGCCGATCTGAAGGGCAAGAGCCTGTCGGTCGGCGCGCCGAAATCCGGCACCGAACTCAATTCGCGCGCGATCCTCGCCGCCGCGGGCATGAGCTACAAGGATATCGGCAAGGTCGAATATCTGCCGTTCGCCGAATCCGTCGATCTGATGAAGAATCGCCAGCTGAACGCGACGCTGCAATCGGCCGGATTGGGCGTCGCCTCGCTGAAGGATCTCTCGACCTCGACCGACATCACCGTGGTCTCGGTGCCGAAAGAGATCGTCGACAAGATCGGCGCGCCCTTCGTGTCGGTGACCATCCCCGCCAACACCTATACCGGCCAGGACAAGGATGTTCCGACCGCGGCGGTGGTGAATTATCTGGTGACCAGTTCCGCCGTTTCCGACGACCTCGCCTATCAGATGACAAGGCTGATCTATGAATCGCTGCCCGAGCTCGCGAACTCGCACGCAGCCGGCAAGGAGATCAAGCTCGAGACGGCCGCCAACGGCAGCCCGGTGCCGCTGCACCCCGGCGCGATCCGCTATTACAAGGAAAAGGGGCTGATCAAGTAGGGGCACTTCTACGATCCCCGTTCCGTCATTGCGACCCGTTGGCTCGCAAAGATGGGGTGGACGGCCCCCGACGGCATCGATGTGCCAGACTGGTGATGTTGATTCGACCAGACAAGGGAGCCGCCCATGAGCGAGATTAGCACAGTTGGTTTGGATTTGGCGAAGAACGTGTTTTGGGTTCACGGGGT
>Ga0137415_10008131_pt1 | contig 10390 bp, 10 predicted proteins | sample CZODoug3_1_1_16f_FD_183082 | JGI IMG/M metagenome (GOLD analysis project Ga0137415, IMG submission 183082) | Vadose zone soil fungal communities from Angelo Coast Range Reserve, California, USA - CZODoug3_1_1_16fungal (Hybrid Assembly) | ecosystem: Environmental > Terrestrial > Soil > Vadose... | reverse complement strand
CCAGAAAGCGAATGCGACGTGGATATTTACACCATCATCTTCCTGGCGCTGGCGGTCTTCATCTTCCTGCGCCTGCGTAATGTCCTTGGACAGCGCACCGGAAACGAGCGGCCGCCCTACGATCGCGCCGCGCGCAACGTCGTGCAGGGGGCACAGGACAATAATGTGGTCCCGATTCCGGGTGCCGTGATCGACCAGGCGCCGCTGGCGCCGACAGCGGATGTGGTTCCGCCGTCGGATCGCTGGAAAGACCTGGCTGAACCCGGCACGCCGCTCGCTCAGGGACTTGATGCCATTGTGGCGCATGATTCCTCGTTTGATCCGCGACATTTCATCAGCGGTGCGCGCAGCGCCTATGAGATGATTGTGCTGGCGTTCGCCAACGGCGATCGCCGCGCGCTGAAGGACCTGCTGTCGTCCGAGGTCTATGAGAGTTTCGAGACCGTGATCAAGGATCGCGAGAAGAATGAGCAAAAGACGGAAACGCGATTCGTTTCGATCGACAAGGCCGAGCTCGTGGGTGCGGAAGCACGCGATCGGGCGGCGCAGCTGACCGTTCGTTTTGTGTCGCAGATGGTCTCGGTGACCCGCGACAAGGCTGGCACGATCGTCGACGGCAATCCGGATAAGGTCACTGACATTACCGACGTTTGGACCTTTGCCCGCGACACTACTTCACGCGATCCGAACTGGAAGCTGGTTGGCACGGGAAGCGCTCACTGACGCGCGCGGCTTCGGGCGATACGCCGCGACGTTGTATGTCATCGCCATCGCATTGTCGCTGGTTCCTGTTGCCGCGCATGCCGCACGTCGGCATCTGCCATATCCCAGCCTGGCCTCGCCGCTTGAGATCAGCGGCAGTCAATATACTCCGATCGGGTGGGCCGATATCCCGGGCTGGAGCGAGGACGACCAGCTGCAGGCGTACAAGGCGTTTCGCATCAGCTGCAAGCCGATATCGGCGCAACAGAAACCTCCCGCCGATCCCAAGGCATTGGGCATCTCGTTACGCGATCCCTGCCGCGCGGCTAAAGCTCTCGATATTTCCGATGGCGCACGGGCGCGGGCATTCTTCGAGCAGCATTTTCTGCCGTTGCGAATCTCGCGGCTCGGCGAAGGCGAGGGTTTTGTCACCGGCTATTACGAGCCTGTCATCGACGGATCCCGGACCCAGACCGACGTCTACACCGTGCCGGTCTATCGCCGGCCTTCGAATCTGTTCGTCCGCGGCTTCAAGCAGAGCGCCGCCAGCCTGCCCAACAAGGGAGAGGTGTTTCGCAAGATCGGTCGCCGCAAGCTGGTGCCGTATTACGACCGGGCCGAGATCGAAGACGGCAAGATTGCCGGCCGAGGCCTCGAGATCTGCTGGCTGAAGAACCAGACCGATTTGCTGTTCACGCAAATCCAGGGCTCGGCGCGGGTCCGCCTCGAAGATGGCTCGACCGTCCGCATCAATTACGACGCCCATAATGGTTATCCCTATACGGCGGTCGGCCGCATCCTGATCGATCGCGGCATCATCCCGAAAGACCAGATGTCGATGCAGCGGATCAGGGAATGGATGGATCAAGACCCTGACGGCGCCAACGAATTGCGGCGGCAAAACCGCTCCTACGTGTTCTTCCGCGAAGTGCAGCTCTCCGACAAGGATGAAGCGGTTGGCGCGCAGGGCGTGCCGCTGACGCCGGGCCGGTCGATCGCGGTCGACAAGTCGCTGCATGTCTACGGCACGCCATTCTTTATCGAAGGCGAGCTGCCGATTGAATCCGAGCAATCGAAGACGCCGTTTCGCCGATTGATGATCGCGCAGGACACCGGCTCCGCGATAACGGGACCGGCGCGAGCCGATCTCTATTTCGGCGCCGGCGTGGAGGCCGGGCGGGTGTCCGGCCGGCTCCGGAACAATATGCGCTTCGCGATCCTGGTGCCCAGGAGCCTCGATCCGGTGGCCCGAGGCCGCAAGATGCCGCTGCCGGATGCGAGGCCATCGGAGAAAATCGCAAAGCTGTTTCCTCAAGTGGATCCATTGAAGGATCAGAAGCCAAAAGATCAGACCCAAAAAGATCAGAACAGAGGCGCGAAGCCGACGGAGGCTTCCGCGGCGCCTGGCTCGAAGGACACTTTCAACGCCAGGGAGCCTGCGAAGACCGCCGCGCCCGCGGCGGCGCCACCTTCGGCAGCCGTCGCGCAAGCTTCAACCCCGGTGGCCGTCGCGAAACCGGTACCGCTGCCGGAAGCACGGCCGAACCCCAAACCGATCCAAGAACTGCGCCACCAGCGTCGCTATCGTGACTACGTCCGCGTCCGATGAAACGCTCGACCTCGATCCCGGAATTGTCGTCACCGCCTCGCCGCAAGCGTGCGCTCAGTGAAGAAGAGCGCGTGCTGTGGGAAAGCGTTGCGAAGCAGACCAAACCGTTGCGGAAACGATCCCGCGCCGCAAAGCCGCAACTCGCGGCTCCGGATTCGGAAACGCCGGTCGCCGCGAAAGCTGCAGCGGCGCCGAAGGCTCATCCGCCCGCCAAAGTGTCACGTGCGCCCAGACCGGACGTGGCGCCGACAGCGCCGCCGCTGGCGCCACTTGGACGTCGTGAGCGCTCGCAACTTTCACGTGGCCGGAAGGAAATCGATGCCCGGCTCGACCTGCACGGCATGACGCAGACCCGCGCACATCGCGCGTTATCCGGCTTTTTGCAACGGGCCCACAGCGATGGCTTGACGTTTGTACTCATCATCACCGGCAAGGGCCGCACCATCGGACCCGAATCCGAGCGTGGGGTGCTGCGCCGCCAAGTGCCGCAATGGCTGAGCCTGCCGGAATTCCGCTCGCTGGTGGTCGGCTTTGAGGAGGCGCATATCGGCCATGGCGGCGAGGGCGCGCTCTATGTGCGGATCAGGCGATCGAGAACGTGAGCCATGACGAACTTTGATGTCGTGCGTTAGAACGGCCTCACGATCCCCACCCGCGGGATAACCGTGATGATCCAGCCGAAAATCGAGACCTTTCGATCATCTGTTGCTACCGGCGGCACGGTCTGCGAAGTGGGCAAGGTCTTTACCGCGTGCAGGATCAGGAACATGCAGACCGCCCAGTTCGAAATCCATCGCGAATAATCGAACACGATCGCAAACATGATCAGATAGGCCGCGCTCACCATCATGATGGCGGCCATGACAATGCGGCGGTGGAATTCTTCCCTGAGCGCGTGGATCAAATTGACAAAATATACCCAGAGCGGGGCATGCAGCCAGATCAGCAGCGCAAACACCGGCACGCCCAGCAGGTTCGACGGCATCCGGGTCCAGGTTTCGCGGATCTCCTGAGCAAGCGGCTGATACCAGATATAACTGAAGCTCAGCAGATTGGTGCGCGCAGGGTCGGCCATGCGGCCCTGCAGATAACGAACGAATTCGTCGGGCGACACCGTCATGGTGCCGTAGAATTGCGCGGCGAAGAACAGCAGGCCGATGCACGCCACCACCGCGATGCCGACGGTCGCATTCCGCCGGTTGAAGCCCTGGACGAGATAATAGCGCAGCACCACGATGACCGCGATGGTCGGCACATACATCAGCAGATGAATGTGGTGGATCAGAACGAGGATCATCGAACCAAGGGCGGCCGATATCACAAAGGCAACGGAACGCGCCGGCGCCAGCAAGAGACAAATCGCAAGCGCACAGCCGTAGATATCGAAGTGTCCCAGCGTATGCATGAAGTTTTTCAGAAAGAACGGCGAGCCGGCCATGAACACCAACAGCGGCATCTGCGCCTGGTCGAGACCGAAGGTTCGCCGAAACAGCGCGACAAAGAGACCGAGCGTGATCAGCCAGACACCGCCTGAGAGCGCGAATACCAGCCACACCGGCACCTTTGCAAAAAACAACGATACGACGGCGCCGATCAACGCGCGCTTGGTAAAGCCGAAATGATAATCGACCAAAAGGTGGATGTAGGGGACATAGGGTTCGCGCGTGATCTTGTAGAAGAAAACCCCGATCAGGACGGCGACGTTGACGGCAAGCATCAGGCGCCAGGGGTTTTCCCGCATACGCAGAATCATTCGGCACCCGAAAACAGCGGCTGAAACAGGCGCAAACTATCACACGGCGGATGCTCGGCATGCAACGTGCCAATATTCTTGACGTCGTCCCGGCGAAGGCCGGGACCCATAATCATCGGCGTTCGTATTGCAAAAAGCTGGAGCGGCCATCGTCTGCAACGACAAAGCTTCTCCGGACCTCATCCTGAGGAGCGCGCCCTTGCGCGCGTCTCGAAGGATGGCCGCGAGTCCGTGCTTTGGCGTCCATCCTTCGAGACGCTTGCTTCGCAAGCTCCTCAGGATGAGGTCGGAGATATATTTCACTGCCTCCTTCGCCGGGACGACGATGCCAAATCACAAAATAAACCGGCTCAGATCGGCGTTCTTGGCGAGATCGCCGACGTGCTTCTGCACGTAGTCGGCATCGATCTGGATGGTCTCGCCATTGCGGTCCGGGGCTGCGAAGGAAATCTCGTCGAGCACGCGCTCCATCACGGTTTGCAGCCGCCGCGCGCCGATGTTCTCCACCGTGGAATTGACCGCGACCGCCACGTCGGCGAGCGCGTCGATGGCGTCCGGGGTGATGTCCAGGGTCACGCCTTCGGTCTGCATCAGCGCGATATATTGCTTGATCAGGGAAGCTTCAGGCTCGGTCAGGATGCGGCGCATGTCGTCGCGGGTCAGCGCTTCCAGCTCGACCCGGATCGGCAGCCGGCCCTGCAATTCCGGCAACAGATCGGACGGCTTGGCGATGTGAAACGCACCCGACGCGATGAACAGGATGTGGTCGGTCTTGACGGCGCCATGCTTGGTCGACACGGTGGTGCCTTCGATCAGCGGCAACAGATCGCGCTGCACGCCCTCGCGCGAGACGTCGCCGCCGCTGCGGCCGTCACGGACGCAAATCTTGTCGATCTCGTCGAGAAACACGATGCCGTTATTCTCGACCGCATTGATCGATTCCTGCACCAGCTGATCGCTGTCCAACAGCTTGTCGGACTCTTCGTTGACCAGAAGCTCGTGGGAATCCTCGACGGTCAGGCGGCGGGTCTTGGTCCGGCCGCCCATCTTGCCGAAGATATCGCCGATCGAGATGGCGCCCATCTGCGCCCCCGGCATGCCCGGAATTTCAAACATCGGCATTCCGCCCGAAGATTGCGTCTCGACCTCGATTTCCTTGGTGTTGAGTTCGCCGGCGCGCAGCTTCTTGCGAAACGAATCGCGGGTCGCCGCGCTGGAGTTGGCGCCGACCAACGCGTCGAGCACACGCTCCTCGGCGGCGAGCTGCGCGCGGGCCTGCACGTCCTTGCGCTTGCGCTCCCTGGTCTGAGCGATCGCGATTTCAACCAGATCGCGGATGATCTGCTCGACGTCGCGGCCGACATAGCCGACCTCGGTGAATTTGGTGGCTTCGACCTTGATGAACGGCGCGCCGGCGAGTTTCGCCAGCCGCCGCGCGATCTCGGTCTTGCCGACGCCGGTCGGCCCGATCATCAGGATATTCTTCGGCAGCACTTCCTCGCGCAACGAGCCGGTGAGCTGCAGCCGCCGCCAGCGATTGCGCAGCGCGATGGAAACGGCGCGCTTGGCGTCGGTCTGGCCGACGATGAAGCGGTCGAGTTCGGAAACGATTTCACGGGGTGAAAAGTCGGTCATGCGTTGCGTGCCATCATGATGTCGATAAACCTGGTTGCGGGAGCCGACGCGTCAGCGCGGATGGTACGATGCCCAGAATTCCAGCTCGGAGCGGTCGCCAGCCGGCACTGAGCAACAAGACGAACGCGCCGAGCGTCAATATTGTGAATGGGGTTGTCATGTCGGAGAAACCCGCTTGGCTGATCAGCGTCCAGAAAGCAAATCCGGCGTAGGAAAGGCCGGAAACCAGCATCGCGCGGCGGTCGATCAGGACCGCGACCAAACTCAGTGCCAGAAACACGACCATGATGGCAACAGCCGATCCGGGGCTGAGTTTGGAAGCTGCGGTCACCATTCCCTTGATGAGCGAGTGAACGATCAGGGGCGCCGCAAGCAGATGAAGCCAGAAGGCAATGTCGGTTCGGCGGGTCAGCCGTTGTGGATCAGCCATATCGAACCGCATCGCCAGCGCGAAAATCGCCAGACCGCAGACAAGAATGACCGCGTTATGTGCAACGGGCGATAACTCCGGAGCCAGTCCATAAACCAGTCCGATGACGGTGCCTGTCAGCGCCCCGCAGCCCGCCGCGATCGTGATGGGCACACCAAACCGCCAGTAGTGAACGGCAGTCAGCAAGACGGTAAGCAGCGCCGCAGTAGCCAATAGCGTAGGCTCGCCGGTGTTGATGCCAAACATACCCATCGGGGTCACCGGATAGCTGTACGGCGATATACCCGCGCCGAGAAAGATGCTGGCGCCTATGAACACAGCCACCGCGAACACGATCAGAAGGACAATGCTCGGTAGCGCCATCCGCCGCAGCCGGGTGAAGAATTCGGCGAGCAACCATGCCGTAGTGGCGATGGCGATCCACATCCCGAGCTTGCCGCCGGCCTGCAGCGAAAAATACCCGATAGCGCCGAGGAACATGGCAAGGCCGATGGTGACGAAGATGTCGCTGAAACCGCCGATGAAGCGAAGTTGTTCGTCGTCGGGCGAGGCGGGCAATTCGGGCGGCTCACGGACATCTTCCAGTGCACGCAGGCGCTCAGCCTGTTCGGCACTGATGATGCCCTGCTCAACCCCTTTCGCCAGAATTTCACTTGCAATCATCGGTACCGAACCTCTGGTATTAGCTAAGCCGGATCGGCGCTCTCGCAAGCAGTCCGACGCGATCGTCCCTAGAGCATGATCCGGAAAAGCATGCCCTCGGACTTGATCCGAGGGTGGATACCGGTTTTCCCTCGGGACAAACGCGAAGCGTTTGCCCGGAGATCATGCTCAAACAAAAAGATAGAGCGGGATGACGATTCGAAGAAAAGTCATCCCGCTCTAGATGATCGGCGGCCCACTCTGCCATAGCCGGATCGCCTCAACCGGATGGACCAGCATCAGAACGTTCAGGGTAAGATTGTCGCGAATGTGAAGTGCCATCACGAGTTCAAATAAAAGTGCGAGCGCAACGGTCGCCGCAATCGGAAGCTTCCTGGCGAGCAGAAAGCCTGCGACCATCGACAGCGTATCGGAGACCGAATTGACGATGCTGTCGCCAAAGTAGTCCAGCGACACCGTGCCGGCGCGGTATCGTTCGATGATCCAGCTGGAATTTTCAACCAGTTCCCAGCTGCATTCGACCAGCATCGCGGCCATCAGCCGCCCCTGCCAGGGCAGGCGCGGCAGCAGCAGCCAGGTCGCGCCATAAAACAGGAAGCCGTGGAGGATGTGCGAGAACGTGTACCAGTCGGTAATGTGCTGCGAATTCTCGGAGCTTTGCACCACGCCGTGCCAGAGCTTCACATATCCGCAGGCGCAGATCGGCAGCCGCCCCATCGCCAGCAGGATTGAGGCTTGCAGGGCGATCAGGCCGGCCGCGAACAGCCACCACTGCCGGATTGAAAGACCGGTGGCGGCTGTCGCGTTGCGCTCGAGCGTCATGGGTTGCGGATCATCAGCAGGGCGGGGCCATCGGGCGTTTCTACCATGCGGTCCTTTTCAAATCCTGCTTTCTCATAGGCACGGACCGCCCGACCATTGGCTGGGTCAGGATCGGTGACGATGCGCGGGGCGCCTTTTTGCAGCCGATCATCGACGAAGCAACGAACCAGCGCCGAACCGTGACCTCGTTCGATCATGTCGGGTTCGCCGATGAACAGATCGATGCCGCGGGTCCCTGATGGATGCGGCCCGAAACCTGAATTCCATGCGGTCAGATCATAACACTGGAGGTAAGCGAACGGGCCGCCGGCTGTCGAAAAGATATACTGGTCCATGGCCGGCTCATCGAGGTCACCGCTGACCAGTGTATACTGCTCCTGCGGATCGCCCCACCATTCCCGAACATGCGGCAATGAGAGCCAGTGCCGGATCAGCGGAAGATCGCTCACGGTCATCGGACGAAACAAATAATCCGGCGCCATCGATCAGCCGCCCTGCAACGTCTCGATGGTCACATTGCGATTGGTATAAACACAAATGTCGGCGGCGATATCCAGCGACCGGCGCACGATGGCCTCGGCGTCCTTGTCGGAATCGACCAGGGCCCGGGCGGCCGCCAAGGCATAATTGCCGCCGGACCCGATCGCCATCACGCCGGCTTCCGGCTCCAGCACGTCGCCGGTGCCGGTCAGAACCAGCGACACATCCTTGTCGGCGACGATCATCATCGCCTCCAGCCGGCGCAGATAGCGGTCGGTACGCCAGTCCTTGGCGAGTTCGACCGCGGCACGGGTCAGTTGCCCCGGATATTGCTCGAGCTTGCTTTCCAGCCGCTCAAACAGGGTGAAGGCGTCCGCGGTGGCGCCGGCAAACCCGCCGATGACGTCGCCCTTGCCGAGTTTGCGGACCTTTTTGGCGTTGGATTTGATGACGGTCTGGCCGATCGACACCTGGCCGTCGCCGCCGATCACCACCTTGCCGCCCTTGCGGACCGTCAAAATAGTGGTGCCGTGCCAGACCGGCGACTGGGATTGTGATGTTTGCATGAGACCTCGCGTTGGCAGGGATTTAGGGATTGGCGCTCGGGGTTGCAATCGGCACGGTCTGGAGCGTTTTTGAGCGAGGCAGTCCTTCGGACTTGATCCCGGGGGCCGGACACCGGTTCACTTGAAGAAAACGCGTCAAACCAGAAGGCCTGCGGCCCGATTCCGGTCACCATAGGCTGAAGTTCGGCTTCCTGCGTGCCATGCCGCAGTAGCGAAGGCGGCATGAGCCTGTTAAAAGGGCCGCGTTTTCGGGACAGGAAAGCGGTTTTCATGCGCACGGCGACCATCAAGCGCAAGACCAAAGAGACCGATATCGAGGTTTCGGTGAACCTCGACGGGGCAGGCGTGTCCAACGTTGCGACCGGCATCGGCTTTTTCGACCATATGCTCGACCTCCTGGCCCGGCATTCGGGCATCGACCTGTCGGTGAAGGCGGTGGGCGACCTTCACATCGACCACCATCACACCACCGAGGATGTCGGTATCGCGCTCGGCCAGGCGGTGAAGCAGGCGCTCGGCACCATGGCCGGCATCACCCGCTATGCCAGTATCCACATGCCGATGGACGAGACGTTGTCGCGCGTGGTGATCGACATTTCGGGGCGGCCGGTATTGGTGTTCAAGGTGGAGTTTCCGCGCGACAAGGTCGGTACATTCGATACCGAACTGGTTCGCGAGTGGTTCAACGCCTTTGCGATCAATGCGGGCGTGACTTTGCACGTCGAAACCCTATATGGCGAGAACAGCCACCATATCGCCGAATCCTGCTTCAAAGGTCTGGCGAGGGCGCTGCGTGCGGCGGTCGCGATCGATCCTCGCGCCGCAGGCGAGGTGCCATCCACCAAGGGTCAGCTCGGCGGCTGATTTTCTGTTCTCGGCGGAGAGTTACGATGCCGGTTTACACAGTTCATGCTCCGGTGGTGACGAACGCGGGTATCGCTGCGGCCGACAGGTTCGCATTCGTCCGCGACGGGTTTCACTTTTGGGCCGCGCTCACGGGCGGGTTGTGGCTTGCGTGGCATCGCCTGTGGCTGGCGCTGCTTGGCTGGATCCTGATGCTGGTCGCTGTCGATGTCGGCCTGTCGGCACTCGGCGCTGGCGGGAGCGCGATATTCTGGGCGAACGTCCTGGTCGCGCTGCTGATGGGATTTGAAGCAGCCAGCCTACGGCGCTGGACCTTGTCGCGGCGCAACTGGCGCCAGCTCGACATCGTGGTGGCCGACGACGAAGAAGCGGCCGAGCGGCGGTTTTTCGATCGCTGGACCGCCAAGCAGCGCGCGCTCAGCAACGATCAAGCGGCGGTCGATCGCGGCGGGCCGCCGCCGACGCGGGATATCCCGGGCCAGGCATTTTCGAAGCCGCCGCCGATGCCGGAGAGCAGCATCATCGGATTGTTTCCGGAACCGGGAGCATCGCGGTGAGCGTTGCCATCATCGATTACGGCTCCGGCAATCTGCACTCCGCCGCGAAAGCGTTCGAGCGCGCCGCGCGGAGCATGGAAAACCCGGAAAAAATCGTGGTGACCCGCGATCCCGAAGTGGCGTTTCGCGCCGATCGCATTGTGCTGCCCGGCGTCGGCGCCTTCGCCGATTGCCGCCGCGGCCTCGATGCGCTTGACGGCATGATCGAGGCGATGACCGAAGCGGTGCGAAGCAAGGCGCGGCCGTTCTTCGGCATCTGCGTCGGCATGCAGCTGATGGCGACGCGCGGCAAGGAGCACGTCACCACCG
>Ga0137415_10008130_pt1 | contig 10393 bp, 7 predicted proteins | sample CZODoug3_1_1_16f_FD_183082 | JGI IMG/M metagenome (GOLD analysis project Ga0137415, IMG submission 183082) | Vadose zone soil fungal communities from Angelo Coast Range Reserve, California, USA - CZODoug3_1_1_16fungal (Hybrid Assembly) | ecosystem: Environmental > Terrestrial > Soil > Vadose... | reverse complement strand
ACAGAGCGGGAAGTGCCGTCCTCCGCGGTAAGAGTCAACCCCACTGCGATCAGCAGGACTCAGGTCACGACGTCTCACTAATGTCAAACGCGCACGGAATTGTAACGAGCCACAAGCCTAGAAGCATCGGGACATTTGCAGTATTAGCCGGCCGCTGATATCAACGTCTTTTCTTCTAATGTATCGCTGGCATCTACGAATATCCATAAAATCGCTCCAATCGCGGTCAGCATTGCGGCGAAATCCAGAGCCTTCGTCCATCCAAAATGCGTCGCAATATATGCTGTGGCGATTGGCGCGAGCCATGCGCCTGAGAAAGTATTCATCAAACCTGAGAGGGATCCGGAATATGTCGGTGTGAGATCAATGCACGTCGCCCACCAGCTCGATGCAGCAAAAAAGTTAAAACCGGCAGCGAGCGCCAACATGAGAATAGCTCCAACATTACTCACCATATGACTGCCAGTCCAGAGCAGAATAGCCGAGCATCCCATGCCTATCCATACCGTGGTCTGTCGCCCTCGACGCTTTCCAAACTTGGCAACTGCGAAGTCGGAGAACCAGCCGCCCAGAGGCGCAAGCAACATGATGGCGATGAAGGGGGTTGAACCCCAGAAACCTCCTTGCAGCATAGTAAGCCCTCGCACCCGAACTAGATATATGAAGAACCAGGTGACATAAATATATGGCATATAACCTTGGCAAAAAAAACTCAGCAACATTGCCCAGACCGAGACGCTGGTTAGCATTCTGCCCCATGGCGGCCGGCCATGGGGTCGCCAGTTTGGCGAGTTCGAGGAACTAGATTCCATTCTGGAAGGACGAATAAGAGCGAGTTCCGCGGCATTAACGCCGCCATGATGTTCAGGGAAGTCGCTGGTGTAAAACCACCATAACAGAGCGACGAGAACCCCGAGTAAGCTCGATAAGTAAAAGCACGTTCGCCAGCCTCTTTGTTGTGCCAGCCAGGTCACAAACATAGGCGCGAACGTCCCCCCCAGCCCTATGCCTACAATGTGAAAGCTCACGCCGAGGCCGCGTCGTACAGGTCCCATCCAAGAAGCTACGACCTTCGCAGTGTTCGGACTCGCCGGTGCCTCTCCCATACCTATCAGGAAGCGCAATGTCGCGAATGACCATGCTAGTCCCAGCCATCGGCTAATCGCCAGGACCGGCAAAAGTGCGATCGCGGCTGTGGCCGCCGCCCATAACAAAATACTGAGTGTCAGTATCCTACGAGGACCATAACGGTCGCCGGCCCAACCACCCGGGATCTGAAAAGGATGGTAAGCAAGTGAAAAGGCGGTAAAAATCCACCCCATGGTTTGCGCACCAAACGCAAATTCATCCTGGATGTACTTTGCGAGAATTCCAAGGTTGAGCCGGCCCAAAGTAGCTACAGCTAATGTAAGGATAACTATAGTCATTATTCGCCAACGCACACGCGTCGGCCGAGAGGACGAGATACCCTTATCGAGTCTCGCGGATCCGCAACGATCGCGATCCATAGGACATTCTCCGGAACACGACTGTTGAAGGACCAAAGCTTGTTACTTTCCTCATCGTGATTTTCGGCATACGAGCCCACAATCAAGAGAGAATCAACCCCCGTCAGCACGTCAGGAATTATTACAAAATTGGGATTCCTCGGTAGAGCCGCTCAGAGCGGCCGTGGAGAGGGTATCACCAGCAATAGTTCTGGCCACCTTGTCAAAATATCCTGCCCCCGCAAATCTTTGATGTGTCGCGGCTCTGTAACCTGTCTTTTGCACCTCAAACTCGGCCTGTTGGAGACGGGCATAAGCGCTCATTCCAGTCTCTCGGTACGCGCGTGCTAAATCAAACATGCCCAAGTTTAGCGAGTGAAATCCCCCGAGAGAACAGTTCAGAAACTTGTATCCCATTTTGGCGATGTCGGGCTGGAACCGGGCTATAGTCTTATCATCCAGCAATTTCTTCCAATTAAAGGAGGATGAGCAGTTGTAATAGAAAAGCTTCTCTGGGAATCTCGCATGAATAGCCTCCGCAAATGTACGGGCCTCATCCAGGTTGGGCTCAGACGTTTCGTACCAAAGGAGATCGGCAAATGGGGCAAAGGCAAGACCGCGAGAGATTGCCGCATCAAGGCTCGCTTTGGTCCGGAAAAATCCTTCGGCTGTTCTTTCGTCGGTCAAAAAGGGCCGATCTCTCGGATCGATATTGGTGGTAATTAAGCCGGCATCACGAGCGTCCGTGCGTGCAATTAGAATAGTGGGAACGCCCAATACGTCCGCCGCCAGCCGAGCAGCAATGAGCTTCTGAATGAATTCCGCAGTGGGGACAATGACCTTCCCGCCCAAGTGCCCACACTTCTTGGCCGAGGACAATTGATCTTCAAAGCTCACTGCGGCCGCTCCAGCCCCGATCATCGCTTTCATCAATTCGAACACATTCAGGGGCCCCCCAAAGCCCGCCTCGCCATCAGCCTTGATGGGTGCAAGCCAATAGATCTCGTCTCGACCTTCCAAATGGGAAATTTGATCGGCCCTTCTAAGAGCATTATTGATTTTTTGGACGAGTCTAGGAGCGCTAGTCACCGGGTATAGACCCTCATCGGGATACATCTCATCGGCATCATTGGCGTCGGCCGATATCTGCCAGCCGCTTACTGTTATAGCCTTGATTCCCGCCTGGACTTGTTGGACTGCCTGATTCCCAGTAACAACTGCCATGGTTTGCACATATGGCTCCGTGCGGAGCAAATTCCAGAGACGATCCGCACCCATCCGAGCTAGCGTGTGCTCCACTTGTATGGTCCCACGAAGGCTAATAACGTCTTCCGCCGAGTAAGGGCGTGTAATCCCGGTCCACCGTATGTCTGATGACCAGGCCCGCAAAATCTCTGTTGCGGAGCGAATGTCAACCATCCGTTCCTCCTCGTAACAATCGTCTCTGTTCCCTGGTACTCTCGCATAGCAGAGGGGAGTAGTCACTACCAAATGAACTTTACCGCGAGTTGGATCTGCCGTGCCGTAGTCGTAGTCGAAGTTAGCAAACCCGCACCTGCAGTCGGTGCTCCGCTGGAGTCGAAAATTTGCGTATTGTCGGGCGTAATCGGAACAGCGAAATTCGCTCGGTTTAAGATATTGAAAACCTCTGCCCGGAATTGCACGTTGAATGTTTCGGAGATTCTTCTGACAGGGTTGTTCTTGAATACTGAAAGATCAAGGTTCACGAGGCCCGGGCCGATCAAGGTGTTGCGCCCGGCGTTGCCCCGAAGATTGAAACATTGCGGGAAAGTACCCATCGTGGGATCACAATGCGCCGAGTAAAAGGCAGCTGATGGCGCGGTTGGGACTACGAAACATTGGGTTTTGATATACGCCCCCGGATTTCCGGGGTTGACCAGGGATGAACACCCGGGGCCGGTCAGACGATCAGGAAAATCCCAGGGATCGCTACTGTTTAATCCTAGCGGGTCCCCATCGCTGCCGAAGGTAACTGAAAATGGCACGCCATCGTTGGCCTTGAAAATCGCTCCTAGCTCCCAACCGTTAATGCTCCAGCCCGCGAGCCCGGAAAGAGAGTTTCGAATGGGCGCCTGCCAGGTTCCGCTGATCACTAGAGTCCGGCCCACATTGAAATCGGATACGCTGCGACTCAGTCTTAAATCAAACCAAGGCAAGCTCGTGATCCCGTTCGAAAGCGTGTCTCCGGCTATAGCTCCAGAGCTCGTATCGATGCTCTTGCCCCATGTGTAAGATCCCTGGATCTCCAGGCCGTGACTCATGTTTTTAGTAACGCCTACTTCAAGAGCGTCGTAATAGGAGTCACCGCGCCAGTTAAGATACTCGATTGCGCCGGCACCCGGATTGATCGTTGTTCCGCTGCCGATCGGCGACGGCCATACGTAGCCGCGTGGGGTCAAATTGGGAAGGACGATATCGGCATCATCAAAATGCACTGGCTGATGGACCCCGCGTGAGCCAACGTATCCAATGAATGCGGTCACATGCTGCGCCAATTCACGTTGGGCGTTGACATTCCATTGCATAATATAGTTTCGACGAGGCTTATGTTCGATGGAAACGTCCTGGAAAGAGGAGGGGCCGAGGAGTGCAAAGGCTCCAGCCGGAAATGACCCAGCTGGCAAACTGTTCGTATTGCCGATCTGAAAGAATGGGGCTGCTCTGCCGTTCAGAAGGATGAATTCATACGGGAGAGGAAGCCCATCATAAATCCCGAATGCTCCATGAATCGCAGTCCTACCGTCGTGGAACGGATCCCAAACAATACCCACCCTGGGCTCGAAATTCCGTAATGTCGGGTTCAGAAAATATGGGTCGCCCAGATGAGGAGTCGCATCCGTTAGATTGTAGAGATTTGAGAGTTTGCCTTTAACTTCCGTTGGTACGGTTGCGATCTCATAACGCAAACCCAGGTTCACAGCAACATTAGGACGCCAGTGCCAGTCGTCCTGAACATACAAACCAAAAATGGTCTGCCGAATGCCTCGCTCAGGCGTTAGTCCCGGAAACGCTCCGGTAAAGCGCTGAGGTTTGCCTGCGAGAAAGTCAGCTAGCGAGCCGAAATGAAACGTTCCTGCGGGTTCGGTAATTGTTAGTTGGTTAAGTTGCTCCCGCTCAACGGCAACGCCGAACTTCAAAGAGTGCAGTCCTCTTATGATAAAAGCGTCATCGTATGCTTGAAAGGAATTCCATCGGTAAAAATAAGACGATCCCGAGCCGACCCCTCCATCGAGCGTTGAAAGCTCCGGCACATCAATCGAGGCTGCGTTATGTCCAGGGATGGCGGCGAGAGACCGATCAGATGCTGCTGGATTGATCGCGCTCACCCCCTGACTAGAGTTCGCGAAGTCGCGATTGAAGCCAAACCGAAGTGAATTGACCAAGTGAGAATTAAACGTATGGTTCTCCTCAAGAATGAGGAACTGGCGCTTAGTCAGATAGCCTATCAAGACATCATTGAAGTTATCGGGCGTGGTTAGGGGAGTTTTATCGAATACGTACGTTCCAAAAACATGATCTTTCTCTGAGAGCTTGTGATCGACTCGGATTGTGAAGTAATTGGCATTCACAACCTGCTGCTCTTGGGTGGCGAAGATGCCTGTGTCACCCGGGGTCAGCAGGCCAGCATTCGGCAGACCATAAAGAGCCAGATACTTCTGCACCCCAGGAGCCACACTGATAGTGCCTGTCGAAAGAATTCCGTCCCTAGCTGCCGGTGATGGAACGGTGACAACCGATGTGAGGCCCAATGATTGTCGTATTCCTTCGTAAGCCCCGAAAATGAATGAACGATTTTTGTTAAGCGGCCCTCCGGCTGATGCGCCAAATTGATTGCGCTTAAACGGCGGAGTGGCCGAAGGATCAAAATAATTGCGCGCGTCAAGAACACTGTTCCGCAGAAACTCGTAAGCACTTCCGTGAAAATCATTTGTTCCAGAGCGTGTAATGGCGTTAACGACCCCTCCAGAGGACTTGCCGTATTCAGCCGAGTAATTGCTGGTAAGGACAGAGAATTCTTGAACGGCATCCACTCCCAGATTCTCGCCGAGCACATTGCCTGGGCCTCCGTTTGCGTAATCATTGAGACTCACTCCATCGAGCCGGTAGTTATTCTGCTGCGGCCGAGCGCCGGAGACTTCAACTTGCGCTCCGAATCCACGGTTACCTCTGCCGTGAAGGAGGGCTGGCTGGGTCTGAATGGGAGCAATTCCTGGCTGAAGGACAGCGAGGTCTGTCCACGAGCGGCCATTGAGGGGGAGCTCCCGGACTGTTCTAGAATCGACCACAGTGCCAATGGTCGACGATCCCAGTTGCACACTCGGAGCTTCGGTCGTGACTTCGATTTGTTCAGTCACTTTCCCGACCGCCATCCTTACATTCAGAACTTGTTCACCACCCACGGTAAGCGTGATGTCAGTTCGTATCTGGGTCTCAAATCCAGTTGCCGCGACGGTGATCTTATACTTTCCAATCAAGAGATTCGGTGCTGCGTAAAAGCCAGCTGCATCCGTTGTGACATTTGCGGTGAATCCGGTTGCTAGGTTTTCCATGTAGACCCGCGCATTGGGAATCACAGCACCCGACCGATCTGTAATCGTCCCTAGAACTGTTGCCCCAGCTACCTGCGCGGGCAGTCGAAGGGACATAAGAATGCAAAATACCAGTGCAAGGGCAGCTAAACAAGGTGAGGAGATCCATCCAGGCCCAATCAGAGAAGCTTTCATAGCGTCCTCCATCGCCGAACCCGGTGCATTGAATCAAGCGCACCTGAGTTTCACATCAGTTCGCTTGCTCAAAACAAGGCTGCATGTATGCACCGATGAAAGCTGTAGCATCGCCAAGCTGTTGAAATTACAGCGAGACTATTAAATCCCGCTGAACTGAACATTAAACTTTGTTCATACTACGGATCGCTGCTACAAAAGGAAACAAGCCGATTGATACCCGAGAGGCGATCATACATGCGGTTGTACTTGCCCGCTCTTCAACCTGTTCGTTATGGTTAGATTCGGCCGAGTTCGGATACCTTAGTTAGTGGCCCGAGAAAACAACAGCCAGGACGCATACGGCAGCGATCGGGGAATGGTATCCGGCGGCGTGACCTTCGCGCCGAGCGCGATCAAACACACTGTCAGCGTGGAAATGTGGGTTTTGCCGCAGACGATCTCGAGTGGCGGTACCGCATACATATACTCGCGGCGAGACCCGATTTGTAGCGAGAACTTCAGTGTCTATACCTGCCGGGTACGGAGACATGGCCATTGGCCAACTGCTACCTTCGTGGTATGGAAGTTAGTTGATCCAAGTCATCGCAATGGCTTCATTCTTTGCCAAGTCCTTGGAATCGTGGACCTGATCATGGTGGTGAGTCTCGGCACGACCGCCCGTTTGCTTGACCCGCAACGGCGCTTCGATGGTGGCCATGACAGGTGCTTCCGCTGAGTGTAGTGTCGACGTTCGTAGTGCCGCGATCTGTCATAAGACGCGTGCTGTGGTATACGACGAGAAGACTGGGTATGGCTTAATGGAGTATACGAATGCCGACGCGAGTTCTCACATGATCAGATAGGCGTGATGCTGCAGGTTTGGAGCAAAAGACAGGATTTGGCAGGTTCCTCTCCCAGTAATTAGCTCACGCTGCGGTCGTTGATTGTGGAAAGCGCGAGCACTCCATCGACTGGTGGAACAGTCCACTTTTTGAGTTGCCAGAATTTTCGTCTACCGACCTAACGCTCTTATCAACTTCCACCGACACGGCAAATGGCTTCGCGAATCGCTTTCTTTGGATCTGCGTTCCGTGAGCGAAAGAATTTGTGAAAGGAAACGTACGGGAGCTCTCAGGTTGGAATAACCAAATGGATTTACGTGGTGACAATACAACGCGGTTCACTGACCGCGTTAATGCATACCGCCGTTACCGTTCTCGTTACCCCCGCGAGATTCTCGGTTTGTTGCGAGAGTACTGCAGGCTGACGCCAACGTCCGTAATCGCGGACATTGGCTCAGGTACAGGAATGCTTGCCGAGGTGTTCCTGGAGAATGGCAACAAGGTATTCGCTATAGAACCCAACTCTGCCATGCGAAGCGCCTGCAAGGAACTCGAAGCCTCGCATTCGAGTCTTTGCTGTATCGAGGGAACCGCTGAAGCGACTACTCTTCCTGCGCAAAGCGTTGATTTTGTGACGGCAGGTAGAGCATTTCACTGGTTCAAACATGAAGAATGCAGATCGGAGTTCATGCGCATCCTCCGCCCAGGCGGATGGGTTATGTTTGCGAGTCTTGGCCGCCGGAAAGGAACCGAGCCGCTTTTGCAAGATTTCGACAATCTACTTATGAGGTATCCCGATTATGCTTCCATTCGTGCGCAATTCGACATGGAGGAAGCTTGTCGAAAGTTCTTCGTAAACTGTGAGATTCATCGTGCCGAGTTTCCTGACATCCAGAATCTGAATTACGAGGAGTTGGAGGGACAAACCCTTTCGTTCTCTATGGTACCCCTGCCCGAGGATGCGGGTTTCCCGGCGCTGAGGCGTGCGCTACAAGATTACTTTTCCCGATATCAATCGGGGGGTAGAGTGCCGGTTCCGACAGACTGCACAATATACGTCGGGCAGCTACGAAGCTAAGCAAAGCAATCAAGGGATTTTATCGCATGAAAGATGAGCGCAGCCGCAGTAGGGAGCGACTGAATTCTTGCATCGAATCAGGCATCGAAGGTGCGCGCCTTCGCGGAAAGGGTCGTGGTGGGTCGAGAGTTGCTGTGTCCCCTCTGCCCTGACGTAGTCAATTTGTCGGAAGTTGTCGGTTCCGTTTCAACAGCCGCCATCAAGGGCAGCTCAACAAAAAAGCTGCTACCAAGACCCTCAGTACTGAGAACTCTGATCTCACCCTTATGCGCCTCGCAGGTAGCTCGTACAATTGCCAGACCTAGACCGGCGCCTTTAGAATTCCGAGACCGTGCCTTGTCGGCACGATAGAAACGTTCAAAGATGTGAGGAAGGGCTCGAGACGAAATTCCAACGCCGGTGTCGACGACTTCGAGAGTCGCAGAACGGTCGCCACCGGCTACCCGGATGATTATCTGGCCGCCAGCCGGAGTATATTTTATGGCGTTATCGACCAAGTTAAGGATAAGCTGCTTGAGATGCAACTGATCTCCTTCGACGCAAACGTTTGAGCTTACCTCACAACGCAACGAAACTCGTTTTTCTTCTGCAAGAACTTGCATCGGTTCGACTACGGAAGCCACCAAGTCGCCCAAATTTAGCGGTGCTCTTTCGATGGGTATAGCACCGGAGTCCAACCGCGCGATGACCAGCAGATTTTCAACAATTCCAGATAGGTGCTGAGCCTCTTCCAAGGCGCTTTCGATCTGATCGACAAGTTGTGGGGCGAGTTCACGATGCTGCACAATTCCCTCAAGTTCCAGCCGGAGTATGGTTAAGGGCGTGCGCAATTCATGGGACGCATCGGCGGTGAAGCGGGCGATGTTCTGAAATGCGTCATCCAGTCTTGTAATCATTTCATTAAGCGCCTTCGACAAACGTTCAATCTCGTCCCCCGTACTAATCAATGGCAATCTATCGCCAAGGTTGGTGCACGTGATCGCTCTCGCGCTCTTAGTCATCTCATCGACGGGCCTTAGAGCCTGTCTCATCAGCCAGTAACCCACTACGATTATCACTGAGACTGCAAACGGTACTAAGATAGCCAACATCGATAATAATTCGTCTAGAACCTGGTCAACTCGCCGATAGGACGCTCCGCTCTCGACCAAAAATCGGCTGCCATCAGGGTTAGAAAATACTATCCCTTCAATGAGCACTCGGTGCCCGTCCGTCATTTCGACGTTTGTCGAAAACTTGTCCCTGCTTACTCTGGTCGGCAATGGAATCTGAGATGGCTCGAAACTGTGATCCTTAGGCAGGCCTGAGGCGTATACAATCCCTCCGTCGATTCGACTAATACGAATGAAGTACCCATTGAGTTCGGGCTGGTAACTCTCATCTATTTCAGAGGCCAGCCATTCCAGACCCTTTGTCGGGAATCCAGGTAACTCCCCTCCGATCGACTGAGATCGTTCAATCAGGGTTCTCTGCAGATTCGAATCGAGGTATCGTTTCAGACCAATATAGATGGCAGTCGCGAAAACTAGCAATATGCCCGCGAGGATAGCGGCGCAAGAGGCGGCCAAACGAAAGCGGACAGAGCGTGTGTTTACCAACACGTGTTGCCTCTTATCGTATAGCCTACGCCGCGAACCGTCTGAATTAATTTTTGATCATGCGCATCATCTACTTTATCGCGAAGACGTTTGACAAAGACGTCGACGACGTTGTTCAGCCCATCAAACTTTTGATCCCAAACGTGTTCGATAATCATAGCCCGAGAAAGAACCCTGTCGGCGTTTGCCATCAAATACTCCAACAACGAATATTCCTTCAAGGTGAGATCAATCCGTTTGCCTTGCCTTCTGACCCGTTGTGAAAGGCGATCAAGCTCCAAATCCGCCACTTTAATGGTGCTACTTTGGTTCGCTGTGCCCCGCCGCAATAATGCTTTTGTTCGCACCAAGAGCTCGGCGAATGCGAACGGTTTAGTCAGATAGTCATCTGCTCCTGCTTCAAAATTACGGACTTTGTCGGATACCGTATCTCTGGCGGTTAGAATGAGAATTGGAACACCGGAATTTCGCCGCCGAATATGGCGCAGAACCGCGGTGCCATCGATGTTTGGCAGCATCAGATCGAGGATCACTAGGTCGTAATCGTAGGTGTCTGCTAGCTCTATGGCATTCTGCCCTTCGCTGGCCACATCCACCGCAAAATGCTCAGCCATCAACCCGCGAGCCACTGCTCGCGAGACTTTGGGTTCATCTTCAACTA
>Ga0137415_10008129_pt1 | contig 10393 bp, 9 predicted proteins | sample CZODoug3_1_1_16f_FD_183082 | JGI IMG/M metagenome (GOLD analysis project Ga0137415, IMG submission 183082) | Vadose zone soil fungal communities from Angelo Coast Range Reserve, California, USA - CZODoug3_1_1_16fungal (Hybrid Assembly) | ecosystem: Environmental > Terrestrial > Soil > Vadose... | reverse complement strand
CCGGTGGCGATCTATTCGCTGTTCGTGCTGTTGTGCGCGAACCTGATCGGCGGCGCCGGCTGCTACGCGCTCGAGTACGCCAACCGCGTTGCGTTCCTGGAACGGCGGCGGCTCGCGGAGGTCGCCACGCACGACGGCCTCACCGGCCTGCTCAATCGCGCCGCACTCGAAGAGCAGGCGCGCATTCTATGGCAACAGGCGCAGGTCGCCCGCCTGCCGGTGTCGGTGATGCTGATCGATATCGATCACTTCAAGGCTTACAACGACCGCTACGGGCACCAGGCGGGCGATCGCTGCCTGCGCGAAGTCGCCGCCGCGATCCGCGCCGCGGTGCGGCGCCGGCCGCTCGATGTAGTGGCGCGTTACGGCGGGGAAGAGATCATCGCCATACTGGTCGGCGGCGATCGCGCCGCTGCGGCCGGCGCGGCCGGCAGCGTGCTGCAGGCGGTGGCGGATCTCAAGATCGCGCACAGCGCCTCCACCACACGCCCGTGCGTGACGGTGAGTGTGGGGGTGAGCACGGTCGAGCCGGGCGGCGAATACTCCCATGAGCGCGCCGTACACGAGGCCGACACCGCACTCTACGCCGTCAAGGGGCGCGGCCGGGACGGCTGGTCGTTTCATGAGCCGGCGCCGGCCGACGCCGGTCTGCTGAAGACCGCCAGCTGAGAGGCGGCGCACGCGTGCGCGCAGCTGCGGGTCAATACCCCGCCTGCTCACTTGCGCTCGAACGCGAGAGCCCCGATCCTTTCCGTATGAATGCACTTTCAGTACGCGGTCTGACCAAGACCTACAGTAACGGCGTGCAGGCGCTCAAGGGCGTCGACCTCGAGGTCGAGCGTGGCGACTTTTTCGCGCTGCTCGGACCCAACGGCGCCGGCAAGACCACCCTGATCGGGATCATCACCTCGCTCGTCAACAAGACCGCCGGCGAGGCGCGCGTCTTCGGTTACGACATCGACCGCGAGCTGGAAGCGGCCAAGGCCTGCATCGGCATCGTGCCGCAGGAACTCAACTTCAACATGTTCGAGACGCCGTTCACCATCGTGGTCAACCAGGCGGGCTTCTACGGCATCCCGCGCGCCGTGGCGCGCGAGCGCGCCGAGAAGTACCTCAAGCAGCTGCAGCTGTGGGACAGGCGCAAGAGCATCTCGCGGGGGTTGTCCGGTGGCATGAAGCGCCGCCTGATGATCGCGCGCGCGCTGATGCACGAGCCGCGCCTGCTGATTCTCGATGAGCCCACCGCCGGGGTCGATATCGAGATCCGCCGTTCGATGTGGGAGTTCCTGCGCGAGATCAATGACCGCGGCACCACCATCATTCTCACCACGCACTATCTCGAGGAAGCCGAGACCCTGTGCCGCAACATCGCCATCATCAACGGCGGGCGCATCGTCGAACGTGATCGCATGAGCAGCCTGCTGCGCCGGCTCCACGTCCAGACCTTCGTGCTCAACCTGCGCGACTCGCTCGCCGCAGCGCCGCATCTGGAGGGTTACGTCGCGACTCTGGTCGACGATCACACGCTCGAAATCGAGGTGTCGAAGGAGGAGAACCTCAATGACATCTTCGCGCGCCTGTCGGCGCTCGGCATCGAAGTGCTCAGCATGCGCAACAAGGTGAACCGCCTGGAAGAGATCTTCATGCAGCTGGTCGAGGGGCGCGGGGTCCCAGGCGAGGGTGCCCGCGGCGCAGCCGCCGCGGCGCAGTCCGGCTCGGCGGGCGCCGCACCCCTGCAGGCGGGTGCGCCGCGATGAGCAGCGTGGCACTTCCCGGCGCGCCGCCCGTCAATCTCAACGTGGTGCGCTGGATCGGCTTCCAGACCATCGTCATTCGCGAGTACGGGCGCATCATCCGTATCTGGGGGCAGACCATCGTGCCGTCGGTGGTGACCGCGACACTGTATTTCGTGATCTTCGGCAGCCTCATCGGGCGCCGGGTCGGCGTCATGGGCGGCTTCGACTACAAGCAGTACATCGCGCCCGGCCTCATCATGATGTCGGTGATCACCAACTCCTACGGCAACGTGGTGGCATCGTTCTTTGGAGCGAAGTTCGGCAAGCACGTGGAGGAGCTGCTGGTCTCGCCGCTCCCTAACTGGGTGATCGTCGCCGGTTATGCGACCGGCGGGGTGGTGCGGGGGCTGCTGGTGGGGGTCGCGGTGACCGTCGTGTCGCTGCTGTTCACGCACCTGCAGGTGCAGCACCCGCTGGTGATCCTCGCGGCGGGGCTCCTGACCTCGGTCATCTTCGCACTCGGCGGGTTCCTCAATGCGCTGTTCGCCAAGAACTTCGATCAGGTCAACTGGATCCCGACCTTCATACTGACACCGCTCACCTATTTCGGCGGCGTGTTTTACTCCATCACGCTGCTGCCGCCGTGGGCGCAGCAGGTGTCCTATGTCAACCCCATCCTGCACATGGTGAACGCGTTCCGCTTCGGGTTCCTCGGCGTGTCGGATGTCAATATCGGCATCGCCTTCACGCTGATGGCGGCCGCGGCGGCGGCGCTGTTCGCTGCCGCGGTCGCGCTGATGAACCGGGGCACGGGAATCAGGGAGTGAGGACGGCGGTTGCCCTGGTGAGCGCGCGCGCCGCGCGCGGTCTCGACGATGACATGCCTCCGCTGCTGGCGGCGTTCAGCGCCGCAGGCGCCGACGCCGAGATCGTCGACTGGGACAACCCCAAGGCCGATTGGGCACGCTTCGATGCGGCACTGCTGCGCTCCGCCTGGGACTACACCGAGCGCCTGAGCGAATTTCTGGCCTGGGTCGAGCGGGTTGCCGCGCTGACGACGCTGCTGAATCCGCCGCCCGTGGTGCGCTGGAACGCCGACAAGCACTACCTGCTCGAGCTCGCACGAGCGGGCCTGCCGGTGGTGGCCAGCCGCTTCGCGGAAGCCGGCGCGGACCCCGATCAGGTGCTCGGGCAATTTCTCGCGCGCCAGACCTGCGCAGAGCTGGTGGTGAAGCCGGCCGTGGGCGCCGGCTCGCGCGCCACGCGCCGCCACGCGCGCACCGCCGTCGCGGAAACGCTGGCGCACATGCGCCAGCTGCTCGCCGCCGGGCGCAGCGTGTTGCTGCAGCCCTACCTCGAGGGTGTGGACCGGGACGGCGAGACCGCCGTGATCCATATCGGCGGGAGCTTCAGCCATGCCGTTCGCAAGGGTCCGCTGCTGCCGCCCGGGGGGCCGCCAACCGGCGCTCTGTTCGCGCCCGAGGAAATCACCGCGCGCACGCCTGAGGCCGATGAGCTCATCGTCGCGCAGCGGGTGCTGGCGGCGCTGCCCTTCGGCGCACTGCTGTACGCGCGCGTGGATCTGATCCGCGACGCCGCGGGCGCCCCGTGCCTGCTGGAACTGGAGCTGACCGAGCCGTCTTTGTTTTTCGGGCACGCGCCGGGCTCGGCGCAGCGCCTGGTCGCGGCGACGCTCGCCACGCTCGCCTGATTATGTGAGACGGGCTCGATAGCGCCTAAGTCATTGGCGCAACAAAACTTTCACAAATCTGCAATTTGACTGACGTGCGCATGCGCGAGGCTGTACTCGCATGAAAGCCACGGGTTTCAACACGTTCATGGCGCGTATCGACGCGGCGGAGTACGGCCTGTGCCGCACGCTGAACCACGGCGCCTCCTTCGCCCTGCCACGCCGGATCTTCCAGATCGCGAGCCGCCTGGGCGATGGCGCCCTCTGGTACGCGCTGATTCTGGCGCTGCCGCTGCTGTACGGCGCGGCCGGTGTGAGGCCGGCGATCGTCATGGCGCTGACGGGCGGGCTCGGAGTCGCGCTGTACACGCTGCTGAAGCGCCTGTTCGTGCGCGAGCGGCCCTTCATCACTCATACGGCGATCGATCCGGCGGCGGCGCCGCTCGATCGCTACAGCTTCCCTTCGGGTCATACCCTGCACGCCGTGTCGTTCGCGTGGCAGGCGAGTGCGCACTTTCCGGAGCTGGGCTGGGTGCTGCTGCCGCTGGCGGCACTGATTGCCGGCTCGCGCGTGGTTCTGGGCCTGCACTACCCCTCGGATGTGCTCGCCGGGGCGGCGATCGGCGCCGCGCTGGCAGAGCTGGGCATGTCAGTCGGGTAAACTACCCAGCGCGTGCGCGTGCTGTTCATCTCCGACGTCTACTTTCCACGCGTCAACGGCGTCTCCACTTCCATCCGCACGTTTCGTCAGGACCTCGTCGACCATGGCGTGGACACGCATCTGGTTGCGCCGCGCTACGACGCGCCGCCCGACGCCGCGCCCGAAGAGCCAGGCGTGCTGCGCGTGCCGGCGGCGCGCGTGCCGCGTGATCCGGAAGACCGCCGCATGCACTGGCGCGCCCTGACGCGCGCGCTCGATGCCCTGCCGGGGAGCGAGTTCGATCTGGTGCACATCCACACGCCTTTCGTGGCCCACTACGCCGGGGTGCGCTTTGCGCGGCGCGCCAACCTTGCTTGCCTCGCGACCTACCACACGTTTTTCGAAGAGTATCTGCATCACTACCTGCCGGTGCTGCCGCGGCGCTTCGCCAAGCTGCTGGCGCGCAGCTTCACGCGCTCACAGTGCGCGGCCGTGCAGGCCCTGATCGCGCCCTCCGAGCCGATGCGCGAAGTGTTGACCGGCTACGGAGTCACCACTCCCATCCACGTGCTGCCGACCGGGCTCGCGGCGGATCGCTTCCGCGCCGGCGACGGTCGCGCGTTTCGCGCCCATGCCGGCATCGACGCGCAACGTCCGCTGGTCACCTACATCGGGCGGGTCGCGCACGAGAAGAACATCGGCTTCCTGGTGCAGGTGTTCCGCCAGGTGCTTGAGCGCGTGCCCGAGGCGCTGCTGGTGATCGCCGGGGAAGGTCCGGCGCGCGAACCGCTGCGCCAACAGGTGGCGCATCTCGGGCTCGAGGCCCAAGTGCACTTTGCCGGGTACCTCGAGCGCGACTCGGCGCTGCTCGATTGTTACGCGGCGGCGGATGTGTTCGTGTTTGCATCGCGCACCGAGACCCAGGGTCTGGTGCTGCTCGAGGCCATGGCGCAGGGCGTGCCGGTGGTCTCGACCGCCGAGCTCGGCACGCGCTCGATCCTGGTCCCGGGGAGCGGGGCGCTCGTCGTGCCCGAGCAGCAGCAGGAATTCGCCGCCGCGGTGGTGCGCGTGCTCAGCGACGCGGGCGTGCGCGAGGAACTCGCGGCGCGCGGGCGCGCCTACGCGCGCAACTGGTCATCGGCCGCGATGGCGCGGCGCCTCGCTGAACTCTACGCCGGGCTGCGGGCTGCGCCGTCCGCCGCGCACGCCGGCGTGCCGCAAAGGCTCCTCTGATCCGCCGCGGAAATCGTCTTCACTGCGCGACAACGTTGAACGCCGGGTGTTCTGAGCTACACTTTCCGAAGATGCCGGGCGCGGCGCTGGGAGTGGGGGCATGAGCGCAAAACGGGCGTTGATCGTGGACGATTCGAAGTCCGCGCGCGTGTTCCTTGCCCGGGCCCTGGAGAAGTACGACATCGACGTCGATGCCGCCGACAGCGCCGAGGCGGCCATCGCGTACCTGAGCAGCAACCGCCCGGACGTGATCTTCATGGATCACCTGATGCCGGGCATGGACGGCCTGCAGGCCGTGCAGGCCATCAAGAACAACCCGCGCACCGCCACCATCCCCATCATGATGTACACCTCCCAGGAGGGCGAGCTGTATCTGGGGCAGGCGCGCGCGCTGGGGGCGGTCGGCGTGCTGCCCAAGCAGATCAAGCCGACCGACGTATCCAAGGTGCTGTTCGAGTTGCACCTGGTTCCCGAGCGGCGCACCGTCGAGCAGACGAGCTTCACGCCGCTGAACCCGCGCGTGGAAGGGGTGCCGGCGGAAGCCGGCGGTGCGGTAGCGTCGAAGCCCCTCACCGACAGCGCGCTGCGCGAGCATTTCGCGGAGCTGCGCCGCGCGCTGGTCGCCGGCATCGACACCCAGACCGAGCGCATCACCGCGGAGGTGCGCGCGCTGCTGCTCGAGTCACTGCCGCCGCCGCCCGATCTGGCCGCGCCGCCGCCGCGGCGCCCGGCCACTGCCGCGTGGGGGTGGGTCGCGTGCGCGGCGCTCGCCGTGGCACTGAGCGCCGCGCTGTGGTGGCGCACGGTGAGAGTGCTCGATGGCCTGACGACCCAACTGACGCAAATGCGCGAGCAACAGGACGCGCAGGCGCTCGCGAGGGCGGCGGGCGCAGCCTCCGTCGCACCCGCGGCGCCCGCAGCCGCAGCGCCCGAAGCCGTGGCGTCTGCGGCAGCGGCGCGCTCTGCCCCGGCCGCCGCGGCGACCGTCATCCCGAGCGACAGCAAGCCGCTGGTGGTGCCGGTGCCGTACGGGGCCGACGCATTGGGCGGCGCGCGACTCGAGCTCATCGGCAAGCTCCTCTACCGCCTGGCGCGGCAGAAGGTGGCGGGCGTCGTGGATATCAGGACATTCCCCGGACGCTTCTGCCTCGTCGGTAACGCGCTCGACGGGTACTCGCTCGCGCCGGAGGAGACGCTGTTTGCCCGGTGTGACGTGGTCGGTAACCCCTCGGACGAGCCCCAGCGCACGCCACTCGCACTGGCCAATCTCATCGGCGACATCCGCAGTTCCACCCACGGGGCGCTGCAGGTGCAGGTGGCCGTGGGCGACGCCGGGAGCGTGCTCGCGCCGTATCCGCTGGTGGTGAGCGAGCTCACCGCGGGGGACTGGAACCGCGCCGCCAGTGCCAACAACCGCGTCGAAATCCGCGTGCACTGAGGCGCACTGAGCTGCACGATACGCCTGTTCAGCACGTCGAGGACGACTTCCGGCCGCCGCGCTGGTTACGCAACCGTCACCTGCAGTCGATGCTGGCGAGCACCGCCTGGCGGCGCGGCCGTATCCTGCGCGCTGCCGCGCCGCTGCTCACTGCGCAGCGCGAGCTGCTGCTCGATTGCGGCGCGGGCGTGCGGTTGCAGTGCTTCCGCTCGAGTCCCCCACACGGCAGCGCCGATGCGGTGGTGCTGCTGCACGGCTGGGAGGGGAGCGCGGACTCGCTGTACGTGCTGTCGCTGGCGCAGCAGCTGTTCGCGCAGCGCTTCGAGGTGGTGCGGCTCAACCTGCGCGATCACGGCGACACGCATCACCTCAATCGCGAGCTGTTCCATTCCTGCCGCCTGCCGGAAGTGATCGGCGCGGTGCGCGCCCTGCAACCGCACTTCGCGGGCAGCGCGCTCAAGCTGGTGGGGTTCTCCCTCGGCGGTAATTTCATGCTGCGGGTGGCCGCGCAGGCGCGCGAGGCCGGGCTCGACCTCGCCCGGGTGATCGCGGTGTCACCGGTACTCGATCCGGGCGAGACGCTCACCGCGCTGCAGCGGGGCGTGCCGGGCTATGAGCGCTACTTCGTGCGCAAGTGGCTGCGCTCGCTGCGCCGGAAACAGGCCGCCTGGCCCGACAGCTACGACTTCGCCGAGCTGGCGCGGCTGCGCGACCTGCGACGCATGACTCGAGAACTGGTGCGCGGCTACACCGAGTTTCCGACGCTCGAGGACTACCTGAACGGTTACGCCATCACCGGCGCTCGCCTGGCACGGCTCGAAGTGCCGGCGCTCATCCTGACATCCCTCGACGACCCGATCATTCCCGCCGGCGCACTCGCACGCCTCGCGCGGCCGGCGGCCCTGTCGATCAGCGTGACCCGCTACGGTGGTCACTGCGGATTCTTCCAGCAGCTCACCGGTCCCACCTGGCTCGAGCGGCGCATCCTGGCCGAGCTCGGTTCCGCGCGATCGATACCAGCTACCGCGCCGCGCGCTTCTCCTCGAACCGCACCACCGGCTCACCGCTGGTGACCGTCACGGCGCCGTCGATGACGGCGCCCTTGGCGACCGCGATGCTGCGCGCGACGATGTCGGCGCGAATCACCGCCGTGGCGCCGACCTCGAGCTTGTTCTCGACCACGAGCCTGCCGGAGATTCTGCCGGCGATCACGGCCGCGTGCGCGTGGATCTCCCCGTGCCATTCCGCCGTCACGGCCATGCGCAGCGTGCCGCCGACGCGGCCATCCCCGCGAACGATCCCACACATCACCAGGGGGCCAGGGGTCTCCACATCCCCGGTCAGGAGGGAGCCCTCCGCGACAAAGGTCGGCGAATCCCCGATCTGATCGATCAGTCTGCGCTTGATGGTCTCGCTCATCCGGTGCTCCCTGAGGTGCGCCGGGGTCATAATACGTAACGTCCGTCGCCTGAGGATGCCGATCATGACCACATTCGGTGCAGGAGCAGTCGCCCTGATCACGGTTCTGGCGCTGCTGGCGGCGGGGTGCAGCCGTGAGCAGCAGGACTGGCGCTCCGCGGAAGCCGCCGATACCAGCGAGGCCTACGGAGGCTTCGTCGAGCAGCATCCCGACAGCGAGCTCGCCGTCCAGGCCCGCGCCCGGCTCGCGCGGCTCGCGGAAGAGCGCGACTGGACGCAGGCGGGGAAAGTCGCTACCGCGGACGCCTACCGGGGGTTCCTGGCCGAGCACCCGAGCGGCAGATGGTCCGAGGAGGCGCGCATCCGCATCGAGGCCTTCTCCCTGGGATCCGCGCCGCGCCTCGCGCCCTCGACACCGGCACAGCCGGGGGGCGCGGCTCAGGGGCCCTCCGGCGTACGCGCGTTGCAGCTCGCGACCGCGATGGCGCCACCCACCGTGCACGAGAGAGCCGCGCCGCCTGCGGTCGCGCGGCTGGCCCGGGCCGAGCCTACTGAGGCGGCGCCCGCACGAGTCAGCGCCGCCCGCCCAGGGGGCAGTTCGTACGGCGTGCAGCTGGGTGCGTTCGGGAGCGAAGCGAGCGCGGACCGCGAATGGCGGCGGCTGCAGGGGCGCTTTGGCGCGCAGCTCGGCGGCCTGTCACCGCGGATCGTTGCGGCCGGCAACACCTCCCTACCCGTCTATCGGCTGCAGGCCCCCGCGGCCGGTGAGGCGCAGGCACGCGCCTTGTGCGATTCGCTCAAAGAGCGCTCGCAGCCCTGCGTGCCCGTCCTGCCTCGCTGAACGCACACCGCCCTCGCTGAGCAGCGCGCCTCCCTGACACAGCGCGCCGCCCGCTTCAGGCGTGGGCGGGGCAATGGTGGCTCCGGCCCGCTCCAAAGTGACAATTCACGTCACCCCCCATCCTGCGCGCAGGAATCAATAACTCACTGTTTTGGCTGAGTTATACGACCTGGCATGGGCCTTGCTCTTTCCTGCTCAGGTTGCGAACAAATCCCCGTGTTCGCTTCTGTGCGCCGCGACGCGATTTCCCCCGCCTCGCGGCGCCTTTTTTTTCAGGCGGTGATCGGAGGGGAGACGAGGCGTACGCTCGAGGGGGATCGAATAGGACACCTCGTCTCCCGCTCCGGTCATTTCGGCTGTCTGTGAGACACACGATACGTACCGCCGGGAGAGGGCGACAAACGAAAAGAATTGACCCGACGCATGACCAGGTCTCATCCACGCTGGTACTGCGCGAGCGCCCAGCGGGTGAGCGCCTTCACTTGCGGCCGGTCCGCATCCTTGGGCCGGCTGACCAGGAAGTAGGCGTCGCGTGTGGGGAGCTCCACCGCAAACACGCGCACCAGAGCGCCCGAGCGCAGCCAGGAGTCGCACAACAGCGTCGGCACCAGTGCGATGCCCAAGCCGCGCTCCGCCGCGCGCACCACCGCCGACATGGTGTCGAGCTCGATCACCTGCTTCGGCTCGGGTGTCTCGAGGCCCGCCTCCTCGGCCCAGCTGGTCCACGCAAACGGCCGCGTGCGGTCGACGATCAACGCCAGCGCGCCGAACACCTCGCGTCCGAGTTGTGAGACGCTGGCGAGGTGCTCGGGTGCGCACACCGCGACGAGCGCGCTCGCGAACAGCCGCTCGCTCTTCAGTCCCGGCGGCACCGAGTCGGTGACCAGGATGGAGACATCCGCGGTGGCGGGATGGCTCGTGGGGCGCGGATCGTGCGTGTCGAGCTGCACGTCGATCAGCGGATGAGCCTCGCAGAAGCTCGCGAGGCGCGGAATGAACAGCTCGTTCGCAAACAGCGCCGGCAGCCGCACGCGCAGCGTCTGCCGGCCGCTGCTGCGCGCCAGCTGCGTCAGCGCACGGTCGAGCGCCTCGAGCAGCGGCTCGACTTCCTCCAGCAGCCGCAGACCCACGGTGGTCAGCTCCAGCGAGCGCGTCTTGCGCTCGAACAGGCGCAATCCCAGGGCCGCCTCGAGCTCCTTCATCTGGTGGCTCACGGCCGAGGGCGTCAGACACAACTCATCGGCGGCGAACTTGAAGCTGCCCTGGCGCGCCGCCGCGCAGAACGCCCGCAGGTTTCTCAGGGGCGGGGGTCGGGACAAGCGCATGAGTCGGTAGAGCAAGTTCCGTGCCCCGCCCGGATAAGGAGCGCGCCCGCGCACCGCGAGCTAAGCGACGG
>Ga0137415_10008128_pt1 | contig 10396 bp, 6 predicted proteins | sample CZODoug3_1_1_16f_FD_183082 | JGI IMG/M metagenome (GOLD analysis project Ga0137415, IMG submission 183082) | Vadose zone soil fungal communities from Angelo Coast Range Reserve, California, USA - CZODoug3_1_1_16fungal (Hybrid Assembly) | ecosystem: Environmental > Terrestrial > Soil > Vadose... | reverse complement strand
TCGGTAAAGATAATGCGATTCACCATTTGAACATCATAATCTTCGGGAAACCAAACACAGGCAAGTGCCTGACGAGCGATGATGTGGTGCCGACAACTGATGGTTCTATCGTGCGCGTCGGCAATCTTCATCCGGGACTCGAGGTGTTTTCTGTTGACGAGAACTTCAGACTGGTAAGGGACAAAATAGTCGCAGTTGCATCCAACGGCGTAAGGGATGTTTTCAGGGTCAAACTCAGCGACGGGCGACAGATCAAGCTGACCTCAAACCATCCATTGCTGACGGCTTATGGCTGCAAGCGGTTGTCCGATTTGCACGAGGGAATGACAGTTGCTGTTCCGAGATTTCTTCCAGTTCAAGGCAAGGGCATCAATCATGATGCGGCCAGGGTTCTAGGCTATCTAATCGCGGAGGGAGGTCTTACCGGCATCACTCCAAGGTTCACGAACGCGGATCAGACGATTGTCGCTGATATGGGAAGGGCTTTGGCACCGTTCGGCCTACGATTGAGCGAGCCGATAGAGCAAATCAACTACCAAGTGGTGCAGATCAATCCGGGCCAGCCGTTTAGGACCGACGATCCGCGCCATCAGTCCTATGGATACTACAAGCGGTTCGCCGATGAGTTTGGTCTTCAGAGGGTTGACTCCCGCGGAAAGAGAATCCCTCAATCAGTCTTGCGTGCAGACAACGAGTCTCTCGCAATCTTTCTAAGTGCTTTGTTCGCAGGAGACGGGTGGGTGGACGCACCCGGTACCATAGGCTACGGGACCATCTCTCCCGTTCTTGCGCATCAAGTTCAACACTGCCTTCTCAGATTCGGGATACTGAGCAGGCTTCGTAGAGGCGAGCGAGCTCTAGCATGGGACCGCAAGCGCCGGACCGTCTCGTACGAGGTATGGGTCCCGTTAGAATATCGACAGAAATTCGAGCAACACATCGCACTACCCCAAAGAAAGGTCCTAGAAGGCGCAGACGCCGTGTCCCGGCATGAGCCTCGGCAGGTCCGAAGATGGAGCCAGGATGACTTTCCACTTCCTATCGCATACTTGAGATCAAGACGCGATCGGCCCGGTGCCTGGTCTGGCGGAACATTTGCCAGTATGAAGGAAGCTCAGGAGTTCGCGCGGAAATACGAGCGTCCTTATGCTCTGAAAATCGCTGAGGGCGATTGCTTCTGGCCCCGAATCAAATCGATTGAATTCGTCGGCCCCACTGAGACTTTTGATGTCCAAGTCGAAAAAACGGGAAACTTGGTCGTCAACGACATCTTCGTTCACAATACTACGCTCTCGGAGTCGATTGCTCAAGCGCTAGCGAAGAGATACGGGCAGGAGAATGTGAAGGCCCTTCGATCAACACGCGACCTTCCGGCACTCTTTGAAAATATGGATAAACTGTTCAAGCGGTTCCGGAAGCCTCCGAAGGCGGTGGTGTTGTTTGCTGATGATATGACGAAGGCGTTGAAGAAGCTCTCTGGGACTGTCGCGGTGAAAGATTCCAATGGACAGGTGCAGAAGATGAAGAAGGTCGACTACTGGCTGGACAAATGGTATGATATCAGAGGCGAACTCCTCAAGCGCGGCATGCGCCAGGGTCTGGTAATAATGGTCGCCGCCCTCCACCGCTTCTATGGTGGTGATATAGATCTACGGGCTGATGCGGACCTGCTATTGGTCAGGAGTACGGGAACGCCTGGGACGTTTGATGCGAACAAGGTCGAGCGGATGCTTGGCCCAGTCGTCTACTACGCCATGCGCCAGCACGAAGTTGACGCTCTACGAGACAGGAAAGAACTCGCATGGACAGCGTACGTGGCAAAAACAGGCTCAGGAGTCTTCCGCGTCCCACGACCACCAGTCACCAAGAAATGGCTACTGCAAAACGTAGGAGCTCGCGAAACCGCAGAGGAAACCGCTGTCGAGATAGTTGAGCCTACCCGGAAATCAGACCCAACGGAGCCTAGGAAGAGATCGTCAGTCGAAGAGGAACTAACCATTCAGACCAGACCACGTCGCGGAAAATGGGGTCGACGCTTCGTTATGGCCACGGGGGTCTTAGCGATACTATACTTGGCCTGGGAGTACATTTTGCCCCTTATCCTCCGGTAGAATCAATCAAGCGGTACGTCAAAGCTATCCTAGTCTCCGCGAGATTTCGATTGAGACGACTAATTGAAAGTGGACTAAGAATGACTAAGCGAGTCTATGTTGATGCGAAGATTGAGGGCATCCAGGACCCGAAACTAAACAGGAAGGCCTACGTCGCTTACGTTGTGAAGGATGCGCCCGGTCTTCAGGGGTTTGGTAAGGTCGACGCCTATGAAACGGATGACGCAGAGTTGCATGCTATTGCCTTCGCCATTCAACAACTAAAAGACAAGCTGAAACGGTTCATCGTGTTTTTCAGACCACGAACCTGCAGTGTCGCAAATACTCCTCAAAGACAGAAGCGGTGGGAAGAAGCGACCGATCCTACTCGAGATTCTGAACGAGCTAGAGTCAAATTTCTCGATCAAAGTCGAACTATTCGGCAAGAATCCAGCACACAGGGTCCTCAACAAGTACGTTGCCGAACTAAATACTTCGAAAGAATAGCTCTACTTCACTAGGGATTCTTGTCTAGATGGACTTGACTTGGTCGTAGGCTCCGCCTTCGTTACTATAGCGAGCATAGTCGTGAGCGGTCGCCAGCCATTCCTCAGTTGTGGGACGCATGCCCTTGGCAGCATCCAACAGGTTCGCTGTAGTGATGCGCTCCGTTTTTCCGGATTTCATTGCTCGCTTGATCGCTTCTTCAACGGCTCGGTCTACACGGTAGACGTTTCAGACGCCGAGAACAACCTATTCGAATTCACGGTGACATAATAAGAAAAAGTCGAATTATTATTGCGCCAAGGGAACGAAAGGGGCAACATTTCGCGGCATAATTCCGTTTTCGGAACTGAACTTGTTCAGAATCAACACGATTTGCTTTGATAGACTTAAGCCCCTTTCCCACGGCCCCTTGAGGCTGGCGATTTCTTCCTTTTTGGTCCCGTCCAAAGTGCTGAGAAGCGAGTTTTGGGTGAGAGTCATCTTGGGGTCAAGCCCCTTGATTTGTTCGGGGGGAATCTTCCTAAACCCCCAGCGGTCGAAAGCATAGTACAAATGAAATTCCCGTCTGCTGGCTTTTTCGTTCTCAAAGAGATGAGTGAGCTTCGGGTTGAAGTCTTCCGCGACTGTTAGCAAGTTTGACACGAGCCTCTTCTTGACGAGTTTTGATGGATAGAGTTTGAGGGGACCGTACCTACCATATTTCACCGCCGAGTTCATCTTGTCTCCAATTTCCTCTCGTCTATCCGGGAAGAAGTAAGTGCTCCCGATTATTTGTCCGTTAACACTATCCCTTACGGGTTTGAGATAGTTGTCCCAGACTTGACGCAATCGCTCGTGTAAGGTTGAACGGAGTTCTCTCCAAACGAGCACGTCAACGGACGTAAGTGCCGCTACGACTCCGATTAGGAATGGATTCGGATAGAGGTAGTAGGCAATGGCTGATCCCACAAGTATGAGAAGGATTGGTATGACGAGACCGACAATCGCAAACTTCGAGCCGATCGACACAGCCCCACACTTCCTTCAATCTCTTACTTAACAATCCCCACGACTCAACTAACCTACGGAATCCGGTTGTCGAGTAAAAGGTTGCCAAGGTGTAGCTCTGTCAAAGTGCAGAGGATGTTTGTTTCGGTTTTGCGAGCCACAGTACCGTGAGCACGCGAAGACTTGCAAGTTCAAGTAAGGCTTCCAACTTTTCTGCTTGTTCATGGAGAATACGGTCAACTGCCCGAATGGGCATGGAAGCATGAGAGCTTCGTCATTGGGTGTTGAATGGAAACTAAAGGGAGTGGAGTCGAAGGTCTACGTTTGCGACAAGTGCCACGGAATCTGGGTTGAGAATAGCGAGGACGCGTCTAAGCAGACTTGGAAGAAAATTCGGAGCCATTACTATGCCGGTGGAAATCGGTAGAGTCACTTTCAGTCGAGTAAACGGTTAAAGCACACCCGAGCAAGTATCAGTTGGATTTGTCCGAACGAGTTCGAGCCACTGGTTGGGAAACCGCTTGGGACATTATCAAGGGGGTTCTGATTCTCATAGTATACGGAATTCTCCAGAAGGCATACCACAGCCCCAAACTACTCTTGAGACTTGCGAAAGGGGTGCTCAAGGTCGCAAGATTGACCCTAATCAAGTCAGTTGGTCTGTCTATCGTTTTCCTTAGCTCCATAGTGCTTTGCGTCGTTCCAATCTTTTCATTTCTGTTCGTTCAGGCGGGAGTGAGCGGGCACGTCCCCATAGTGTATCTGACGATTGGTACGTTAGTTACTGACTTGCTCTATGGTTTTCTTGGGTTAGTCGGCTTTGGAACCGGATTGTGGATAATCGCGCCCAAGCACTCCATTGGAAAGTTTGGTCGAAACCTTGTTGTCGTTCACATCTTTAGGCGTAGAAAGGGCAAGGGGAGAACTAGGAGCTTTCTGGCTTCCACTTCTTTCGGGCTTATTCACAGATTAATACCGAAGCTTCCGTAATCCAAGCCCGTGGTTGAGACCACTACGGAAATTCGACTGCTCCAAGTTCTTCCAGAGAATCTGCCCTACCCGAAGACAACGAACGGAGTGTTGGTGACGATTCTTGTCACCGTGGCTCTTACTTTCGTGCTCCACCGAATCTCAAAGTCAAGATGGGCTTGGCTTCCCGCTTTGGTAATAGGCATCATTGCGGGTAGTGTAGTGGCGTAACAGCCAGAGTTTGTAACCGGACCTCGCAAGCCGGAAGAAGGTGAGTTTATTCCTGTCCGGTGTCTCAGTCGTTAATGAGAAACTATGCTAACCGGCAAGTTCTCAATTCTTGGGAAAATCTCAGCCCCCGCTGTTTCTTGGGAAAGGCAGAAAAGGTTAGCCTATCGGGGTCGAGCCTGCTCCGGTGGTGTAGCCCGGTTCAGCGTAGCGGTCTAATGCTTCCAACTAGGCTAGTTCTTGCAGCGTTATGGGTTCGATTTTTCGATAAACCTGGCTGGGGTCCAATGGCCTCCCTTGAACGATCAAAAGATCCCTCTTCACCGATATTCCGAACAGTTTCTCATTTTCTTCGAGAAACGGTAGAGTCAGCTCCCAATCCTTAGCGGTGAAGTCCGCTAGTCGTCCTCCGTTCAACTGTTCGCTCGATACCTTTCGGTATGGATCCCTGATGAAAATGGCTCCGCCAGAGGCCAGGGAGAATAGGTTGCTTCCTGGATACGGGTATTCTTGTTCCACGAATCGTCCGTCAAACGATGGTCTCAACCCGTTCACAACGACAAACCCACCGCCATTGTAAGGGTCCCCAGCCATGAACGACTCCGCAAGATAGTCTAAGCATGTCCCATTGATCACGACTCTTGGCCTGCCTACTGCGTTGATGAGTGGGCGTCCCGCCGCATTACCAAGCACGTACACGTCTCCTCCCTTCGCTGCGTACATGAACGCCTGGCCCACATCACCGTGAACCACTAGTTTTCCATACTTGAGAATCTGCGCCGCCTGGTCCTGAGCGGCACCATGAACTGTGATCTCACAGCCATCAATACCAGACCCGACGTAATCTCCAACATCTCCGTAACAATCAATCTTCAAACCGTTCGTTCGTGCGCCGAGCCCGCTGCCAATGAATCGGTGGCCTCGCAGGTTGTAGAGTAGAATGTTCTTCCAGCCTTGACCATATGCATCGAGCACGAATCTTGCAGCGCTTTCCTCTCCCTCAGCCGGAAATTCTAGAGCGTCAACAACCAGGACTTGCCCCTCAATCCCTGGGTGGATCAATCGAGATCGATTCTTCCAATCCAGTCGAGTATGCAGGTCATAATTTGACAATGAAACAGAAGAGAAGACATCGTTCAACGCTTCATGATACAGTTGTAGTAGTGAGCTTCGTTTCTTTCTTCCAGTATCGTAGATTCTGTCGTATAGTAGTGAGAGTGATTTTATCGCGAATTGTCTGGACTCTTGTCCTTTCATAGCCAGCCGTTTCAGCTCTTCAAGAATCTCCCCCACATACTGGAAGCCAGTATCCCTCAATGCAGGACGAACATACTCGTAGAATCCCAACGGGTCCTGCGTACTGGGACCCTTCTGCAGCTGAATCGCAATACTAGCATTCAGAGAGACACTCGAACCAGCTTGAGGCAACCAGTCCTGCTTAGGGAGATCGATAACTTTTCCAAATTTGTCAGCACACTCCAACTCCTTCCCATTCTCACCATCCTTCACAGCAAAGAGAAATGCTCCACCGTCAGTGAAGCTTCCACCCCGGGCGTTCCAGTACGAATCCGCAAATCTACTCGGAATTCTTTGATCTTCCTGCAACTTTCCCAGTACTGCATTGATCGCCTGTCTCTCCGACGCAATAATCCCAATCTTGATCGGACCCTCCTGAACCGCAAATACTTGCGGTCTCAGCATCGAAGTATCAGTAATCCCCAACAACTGCCACGCGTTCTTCTCCACGTCATTCCTGGCCACGATGAAGAACCATGGGCCGTCAGGGGACCCGTGAATATGCGTCGACTGTATCAGTCGGTAGATCTTTTTCTTCTCCTCCGGCAGCATCTCAAAATCTCTCTCCGTTGTCGGTGCCAGAGCTTCAATCAGATACTCCAGTGGATACTTGTAGACGCGGCTGAGAAGGTCGAACAGTAACACAGAGACCTCCGTATCCGTCAAGAATAACGGGTGAATGTTCCGCTGGGCCAAGTACTCCATTATCGAATGATAATTCGCAAAATCACCATTATGCACCAACGCCTCATGCAATCCCACGAACGGGTGCGCACCGCCTGGATGCCAGACCCGGCCCTTCGTCGGATACCGATGATGACCAATCCAGACGTGAGCCTTGAAATCCTCTAGTCGGTAATACCTGACAACATCATCCCCGTAACCTACCAGTTTCAATACAACCATGTTTTTCCCATGGCTGACGACGAAGGCCTTCTTCTCGCCCAGCGACGAGTAATACTGCTGATTCAGTCGGTAAGAGTTCTGGTAGAGAAATTCATCTTCTATTTCGTTTTCCTTGAGCCTTTCTAGACCGTTCTTACGAGCAAATTCCGAGAGAGTATCTCTCTTGATCCTGACAAAATACCGGTAAACCTCAGGCGGTTCTACCTCCAGACCTGGAATTGAATGATAATCGTCAACAGCATCCACCCTCACCTCATAATCAACGACAAAGAAAGGCCGAAGGTGCTCATCCTCAACCTTCTTCCTGACCGATTTATCGAGGTAGGCAACTTGTAGGATGTAATCTTCTTCCAGGATTTTCTTGGAGACTCCTAGCTGTTCTGGGACAAGTCCGACAGCTGCGATGCCTCCGCCCTTCCCGTTTCCCCTGTTTCGCATCTGGACGAGGGATTGTAGGAGATATTTTCCTTCGAGTGGGACGTTGCATGCCAGACCTACAACTCCGCATCCGCCCTCCGCCTCCTGCTTGCCGGCTTCGACCCTGTCAACAGGCAGCGATTTTCTCGAATCAATAATCGGTTGTCCAAGCAATGTTCTCACTCTGGTGACATCTCTTCTAGGATTTGTCGGAGTTCCGGTGGTCTGTAGTTCTTCGCTTTCAGTACCTTGCCATTCGAGGTGCGGAGGACCTCAGGGTCCCCCTTGCTCATGTTCGACTCGTGAACTTCTCTGAATATTGGATCGAGATCGATTCCGTAGGAAACGCCCGTTCCGTATGTGACATACAGGATATCAGCGAGGGCATCTGCTACTTTGACTAGGTTTCCTTCGTGTGCAGCTTTTTCGAACTCATCTGTCTCCTCGCGGATCAATCTTATCCTGAGTTCCGTGGTCGCTTGGTCCACTAGGCCGGGGGAAGAACGGATGAATTCTCCGAACCGCTGATGGAACTCTTTGACCATCAGTTGTTCTTTGTTCACTTGTATCTCACCAGCAAGTCCTTTCTTCCCCTTAGATCACGGATACTCTTCAATCCGAAACCAGCCAGTATCGATCTTAGCCGCTTTGTCCATGCCGTGTAGAGATTGACAATTCTCGTCTCGCCCCATTCAGGCTCGATAAATTGTGACAGCTCCGGGTCCGTCGTAGTGATTCCGACCTGGCATCCGCGTCCTCTCTCACAATTCCCACAGTGCGTACAGCCAACAGCCACCGCCTCCGCAGTCGCAACGACGCATCCATCCGCTCCTAGCGCAATCGCTTTCGCAATATCGTCAGCCGTCCTGATACCGCCACTAGCTATCAACACAACATCGTCCCGGACCCCTTCAGACAAGAGGTAATCGTGGACTTTTGGAATCGCGTACTCGATCGGCATTGCAATGTTCTTCTTCGCAATCTCCGGAGCCGCCCCGGTCCCACCGTACCCACCGTCAATATGGATGATATTCGCTCCAGCATAATAGCTCCCAATCGCCACCATATCCACATCAGTCGGCGTGGACACTTTCACCGAGACAAGCGCGCGCGGATTAACCGTCTTGATCCAGTCAACATGCTTCTTGTGGTCCTCCACCGAATAGACACTATGGAACGGAAACGGCGAGTATAGACTGGTAAACATCGATGACTCTCTCATCTTTGCAACCTCCGACGTCACCTTGTCAGCCAGCAAGTGCCCGCCGAGACCCGGTTTTGCGCCTTGAGCGTACTTGAACTCGACAATCGGCGCGTACTGTATCGTCTCCTCCCGGACCCCGAACATCCCCGTCGCGACCTGCGTAATCACATGATCACGATACGGAACAATAGCATCCGGATAACCACCCTCACCAGTAGACATGAAAGTATCCAGCCTCTTCGCAGCTCTCGCCCGCGCGAGCATGAAGTTGAGAGAGATCGATCCAAAAGACATACCCCCACCATAAATCGGCAAAGGAATCTCGATCTTCTTCCCACCCTCTCTCTTGTTCAACGAGATAGAAAGATCGACACTATCTGGATCGACCTTCGCGAAACCATTGTTCTTCCATCCTAGAACATCAAAACCCCCACCCGAATCCCCAATCTTATACTCCAACCCATTTTTCGGCAGATCCCCTGTCAACGCCATCTCGTAAGTCGCCAGTATCAGTTCCGCGGTCCACCGCTTGTTCCCCAGCCCCGCCGGCAAACCATGACGAAGAGACGAGAGAACCTCTAATCCATGATGAATTCTCTCCGAATGTTTCTCGACAATCAGTTCTTGGTTGCCCATTCTATCCCCTTGAACGACTGCTCCCTCAGCTCCGAGTCCATCATCGACCGGCCAATATCCCCTCGCAACCGCCTAACATCGCGCATGCCCATAGCGCTGAGAATTTCTATCAATTGATCATGCCAAACACCGAAGAGATTCACAAGACGCTGCGCACCCCATGCTGGATCGATTCTCCGCGGCCTCAACTTGTAGCTAGCCCTGTCTCGAGTCTCGCCTAGAAACTCCGCTTGCAAAGCCACGAGAACAGTTGTGTCTATCCCGACAAGATCCGCCCCACAGATAATCGCTTTCGGAACATGCTCCGCCAACGTTATCCCGCCGCTCGCGATGATCGTGACCTGGTCTCTCAATCCCTCTTTCACCAGCTGCTGGTGGACCTCTTTCAGGGAGGCGGAGATGTGTTGAGGCTGTTTGGAGTAATCTTGACCATGATAATCAGCATACAGGTGCAACCCGTGCACTCCCTCTCGTGCCAGCTTGCACGCCACCATTCCAGTCTCCTCCCGTAGAGGCAGTCTCGCGATCATAATCGAGGATGCAAGCACGGTCGCCAGCTTCTCGAACAAATCCGATCTCTCGCCATCATACTCGACGACAGCCGGGTTCTTCTCTATCGTTTCATAGATGCTGTTCTCGTCAACAATCGGAACAATGCTCCCGCCATAGGAACCGCCCACCATTTGGTCTCTCGCAACAAACAAGGTCCCAAGCTTCTCGGACGCCATTCCCACAGCCATCCGAACACTCCAGTTTCCCGTAGGCAGCTCGTCGAAGATTATGGGAACAGGAACCTCCACAGTAGAAGGAGTCTCGTCTATCTCGCTGAAATCCACACTCGTAGGCTTTCTCCCAATATCAACGGAGGTCGAGATGTACTCGCGACCATAAACACCATCTCTGGTCGGCCGGACAATCTCTGACATGTCCGTCCATATCCCGTCAAATCCTTCTCCACCGAAAGCCCCCTTGTACCCCATCCCCTTCACCGGAATCTTGCCGGTTGAAGCTTCATTCCATATCGTGAACACGGCCTCGGGAGTCCAGAACGAATCACCCAACCTCTTGTATTCATCAGACTGTTTCACCGTCATGATATGCGGGTATTCCTGGACACACCTCATGCACCCGACACACTTGTGCTTCAACGGCTTGA
>Ga0137415_10008127_pt1 | contig 10397 bp, 7 predicted proteins | sample CZODoug3_1_1_16f_FD_183082 | JGI IMG/M metagenome (GOLD analysis project Ga0137415, IMG submission 183082) | Vadose zone soil fungal communities from Angelo Coast Range Reserve, California, USA - CZODoug3_1_1_16fungal (Hybrid Assembly) | ecosystem: Environmental > Terrestrial > Soil > Vadose... | reverse complement strand
CCTTTGACATTGAAGCTGAATCGTCCCGCTTCATACCCTCGCGCCCGCGATTCCGGGACGGCGGCAAAGATCTCTCGAATCGGCGCGAACAGGCCCGTGTACGTGGCCGGGTTGGAGCGGGGCGTACGACCGATCGGACTTTGGTCGATCTCGATCACCCGGTCGATGTAGTCGAGGCCCTCGATGCGATCGAAGTGCGCGGTTCCGGCCGACGCATGATTGAGCTGCGTCGCCACCGCGCGGAACAGGGTGTCGTTGACCAGGGTCGATTTACCGGAGCCTGAAACTCCTGTGACGCAGGTCAGCAATCCCAACGGAAATTCCGCCGTGACATTCTTCAGATTATTGGCCGTCGCGCCGAGTACCCGCAGCATGCGCGCAGGGTTGGGCGCGCGGCGCTTCGCCGGAATCTCTATGCGGCGCCGGCCGCTCAGATACTGTCCGGTGATCGAATCGGGATGCGCCGCGACTTCGGCGGCCGTGCCCTGCGCCACGACGCGGCCGCCATGAACGCCCGCGCCAGGACCCAAGTCGACGACATGATCGGCCTGCCGGATCGCGTCCTCGTCGTGCTCGACCACGATGACCGTGTTGCCCAAGTCGCGGAGATTGACGAGCGTGTCGAGCAACCGCTGGTTGTCGCGTTGGTGCAGACCGATCGAGGGCTCATCGAGAATGTACATGACGCCGACTAACCCTGAGCCGATTTGACTCGCGAGGAGAATGCGCTGCGCCTCCCCTCCGGACAGGGTATCGGCGCTGCGGTTCAAGGTGAGGTAGCCGAGGCCGACATTGCCCAGAAACCCCAGCCGGTCGCCGATTTCCTTGACGATCTTGACGGCGATTTCACCGCGCCAGCCCAGCAGTTTGAGTTTGCCGAAGAACTGCAGGGCGTGCTCCACCGACAACGAAGACACTTCGGGAACGCTTTTGCCGTCGACGAAGACGTTTCGCGCGGCTCGATTGAGCCGGGTGCCGTGGCACTCGGGACAGGGGCGCGAGGAACGGTACTTTGCCAACTCTTCGCGCACCGTCGCCGATTCCGTTTCCTCGTAGCGGCGTTCCAAATTTCTGACGATGCCTTCGAAGGTGTGTTTTCGCTTGACCGTGCCGCCCTTGCCGTCGAGGTACTTGAATTCGATCTCAACATCGTCGCTGCCGAACAGCACCAAATCTTTGATCTTCTGCGGCAGGCTCTCGAAGGGCGCCTCGATGTCGAACTTGGTATGCCGCGCCAGCGATTGAATCAGCTGAAAGTAGTAGGCGTTGCGCCGATCCCAGCCGCGCACCGCGCCGCCGGCGAGCGACAAATGCGGATTCCCGACGATCTTTTCCGGATCAAAAAAGTCCTGGGTGCCGAGGCCGTCGCACGCCGGACAAGCGCCGATCGGGCTGTTGAAGGAGAACAAGCGTGGTTCGAGTTCGCTCAGGGAATAGTTGCAAATGGGGCAGGCGAATTTGTCGGAGAACACGAGTTCGGCGCGCTCGGGATCGTCCATGTAAGCCACACGAGCCACACCCTGACCCAGCCGCAGAGCGGTTTCAAAGGACTCGGCGAGGCGCTGACTCAAGTCGGGCCGCACTTTGAAGCGATCGACGATCGCCTCAACGGTGTGTTTGCGGCGCACATCGAGTTTGGGCGCTTGATCGAGTTCCACGACCCTGCCGTCGATGCGCGCGCGCACGAAGCCTCCCGCCTGCAGTTCTTCGATGAGTTCGGCGTGCTCGCCCTTACGCTCTGCGATGGCAGGCGCGAGCAACATCAAGGCAGTCCCTTCCGGATGCTGAAGAACGGCGTCGACCATTTGACTCACGGTTTGGGCGGCGAGGTCGATGTGGTGATCCGGGCAGCGCGGCGTGCCGGCACGGGCATACAAGAGACGCAGGTAATCGTAGATTTCGGTGACCGTGCCCACCGTGGAGCGCGGATTGTGCGAGGTCGATTTTTGCTCGATCGAGATCGCGGGCGACAGGCCCTCGATGGTATCGATATCCGGCTTCTCCATCATCGAGAGGAATTGCCGGGCGTAAGTCGAGAGTGATTCGACATAGCGCCGCTGGCCTTCGGCGTAGATGGTATCGAAGGCGAGCGAGGACTTGCCGGAACCCGAAAGGCCGGTGAATACGATCAGCCGATCGCGCGGCAGGTCGAGATCGATGTTCTTTAGGTTATGGGTCCGGGCGCCCCGGATTCGGATATTTTGCATGTAACCGTTCATTATACCCGCCGCGTCAAGTGCGGGCAGACGCCCTCAAGGGCTGGAAAAGGGTGGGTCGGCGTAGGTCGATTTCGGTGAATATCTGCATGATCGCGGGGATCAATCCCGGTATTGGGGCCGGGACCGGCCTGTACAAGGCCCGCCATCTGGCGGCGACGCCCCAAATCGGGGACCGCCACTTTATCCGAGTGAATTAGGCTGAATCGGACACTTGCCTAAATTTCGTCCGTTCGATTTCGACCGCTTGCGTGGGTCGGCGTCGGCCGATTTCGCTGTATATCTGCATAATCAGGGGGTTAACCGCTGGGGTATTGGGGCGGGTTTCGGCGTGTACAATGCTCGCCTTCAATGGTTTGCAGGGGTAGGACATGGCGCGCGGCGTAAACAAGGTCATTTTGGTAGGCAATCTTGGCGCAGACCCGGAAACGCGCTCCACGCCGAGTGGGACGACGGTCACCAACATCAGAATCGCCACCAGCGAATCTTGGAAGGACAAGGCCTCCGGGGCGTCGCAGGAGCGCACCGAATGGCACAGGATCGCGCTGTTCGGCCGTTTGGGCGAGATCGCCGCGGAATACCTGCGCAAGGGCTCGCAGGTGTTCATCGAAGGCAAACTGCGCACGAGTAAGTATCAGGATAAACAGGGAAATGAACGGTTCAGCACCGAGATCATCGCCGACAACATGCAGATGCTCGGAGGACGCGCGGGCGGCGGTTCAGGCGGAACGAGTGGCGGCGCGGAGCGCAGTGCGGGGGGCGGTGCACCGCCTCGGGACGATTATGATCAATCATCGGCGCCCGCAGGCGGCAAAGAGGACTTCGACGACGATATCCCTTTCTAGAAATCACCTTTTTTATTTCGTAAACAGCGGCATTGCCGAGCAAACCCACCGGTAACTGACCGTTTGCGCAGAGTGACGTCGCTTCACGACGCACGGTGGTGGCTTTCGGTGCACCAATTCGACAATTGTCGTTTGGGTGGCATTCTGGTAGATTATCAGCGGTGCACCAAATCGACAATTGTCGTTTGGGTGGCATCAGCGATCTACATCACGAGGTGCACCAAAATGGCATCTGCTGGCACCACCCCCTTCTATGGACGTGAGCACGAGCTGCGGCGCCTCCAAGAGCTTGCGGGCAAGAAAACTGCCAGCTTGGTCATCATCAAGGGCCGCCGCCGTATCGGCAAGAGCCGCCTGGCCACTGAACTCGCCCGTCGATTACCGGGTTACGGCGCCGTAAGTTTTCAAGGGCTGCCGCCCACCGCGCACTTGACCGCCGGGCAGGAACGCGAAGACTTCGCGCAGCAGATCAATCGCCAGCTCGGCATCCCGGCGCCGCGGGCCGATGATTGGAATACGCTGTTATGGAGCCTTGCCGATCGAACCAAAACTGGCCGGCATTTGATCGTTCTGGATGAAATCAACTGGCTGGGATCGAAAGATCCTACATTCCTCGGGAAGCTGAAGAATGCCTGGGATGCGGAATTTTCTAAAAATTCGCATTTGATCCTCATTCTGTCCGGTTCGTTGAGCGGTTGGATCGAACGCAATATCTTGCATCACACCGGCTTTCTGGGGCGGGTGTCACTGGACTTCACACTGCCGGAGTTGCCGTTGGCGACCTGCAATTTGTTCTGGGGCAAGCACCGCGATCGCACTACCCCGCATGAAAAGCTGCGCTTACTTTCCGTGACGGGCGGGGTGCCGCGTTATTTGGAAGAAATGAATCCGGCGCTGTCGGCAGACGTCAACATTCAGCGCATGTGTTTCACGCCAGAAGGGCTGTTATTCAAGGAATTCGACCTCATTTTCCACGACCTGTTCAGCAGACGCGACAAAGTCTATCGCGAGATCGTGGCGGCGCTGGTCAACGGCTCTTTGGACCTAGAGGGACTATATGCGGCACTCGGCGTCGGCAAGACCGGGAAGATCGGCGAATACAGCGCAGACCTGGTGCAGGCGGGCTTTTTGTCGCGCGACCATACCTGGGACCTCAAGACGGCGGATGAGGGTAAGCACAGCAAATTACGCTTGAGCGACAACTATCTGAGGTTTTATCTCAAATACGTTCAGCCCAATCGTCGGCGCATCGAACGCGGAACCTTGTCCCGGTTGCCGAATATCGACGGCATATTGGGCCTGCAGTTCGAGAACATCGTTCTCAAGAACCGGCTGGCCATATTTGAGCGACTGCACATCGACCCCAACGACGTTCTGTACGACAACCCGTTTTTTCAGCGAAAAACACTGCGCCACGCGGGCTGCCAGATCGACTATCTGATCCAGATCCGGCAGAAGACGCTCTATGTATGCGAAATCAAATTCTCCAAGAACGTTGTGCCGCTAACCGTGATATCCGAAGTGCAGGAGAAAATCGCGCGGCTCAGTATGCCGCGACACATGAGCTATCGACCGGTGTTGATCCATGCGGGCGCCATTGCCGAAAGTATCCCCGAACAAGAGTATTTTGCGTCCGTGATCGATTTCGGCGAGCTGATGGCTTCTGCGGATACCTCAACATAGGCCAGATTCCATGAAGCGCCGTAACACTAGTGGTTTGGGGATTGTTCGAGCACATGCATGATCCGTCACGAACCAGGACTCTCGAATTCTCCGGTGCACCACTGAGCTCGAGGGTGCTTACTACGAGAACGGCAAGAAATTCGACATCGCCGATCGCCAGAGCAGCACGGTGTTTCCCGACCAGCAGGTGCAAGTGGGTAACTGGCTGGGAATGGATCAAAAGTCGGGCGCCACCTACTCGGTGAAGTGCCACGCGATTTGAAATTCGTTTCTGCCGCGCATTCCGTGCCGTGTATTCGACGCGCATTTGTCGTATGGATGAGATCTTTTCCCGATAGCTTGCAATGCGCGATGCGACCGCGCTCGCGGCAACAACAATTCAGTACGTCCAAACCATACGCCCTGGGGTGCGACCATCGCCTCCGATTTTGCCTTCATCTACACGCAATATGCCTACTGGCGCGGCATGGTGGGCAACACCTTCGAGACCGGCACTTCTACTACGCCGCCGAATTCAACTTAGGCTCCGGGTTCGACCATCAACAGCATTCAGGCTTATCTCATGGCGGGGTCGGATCAACCCGGCGCCACCTTCACAATGGCCATCTACGGGTCGGACCTACTCACCAACCGCTTCGCGCAGCAACTGTTCTCCGGTCAGGCCACATACACGGCGGACGGTTGGACCGGTCTCAGCGGTATAAACTTTACCTCCACGACAGCCGGCAATTACTGGGTCGCTCTCGAAGTGGGCGGAGCGGATAGCGCAGGCGGGTTGACGTTGCCGCAAACCGCCGGCGGCGGCGGCACGGCTCCCGCGCTGGCCTTCGCATTTAACAGTGGCGGCGGCTACGCCACCACGCCGGTGCCGCTGCCGGCCGCGGTGTGGTTGCTGGGAACCGGACTCGTCGGATTGGGTTCGAGGGCGCGGCGCCGGCGACACAACTAGCTCAATCCACCGGGAACGATACTCAAACCACCAGGAACGATATTCGTTTAAGATTCGCACGTTGGGTAGAACCATTCTAGTCTTGGGGCGGGGGCCGAGCGGCTCCTGCCGCGGCTGAAGGCAGACTAAGGGAGTACCAGACATGCGGACACAGGCCACGACGGCTTCCGGATCCGTGCCGGTCAAGGATGGCCAGGTCGTCAGAACAACGCTGGGGACCTGGGTAAAAGCGATCACCCGCGCCTTGGAGGCCGCCGGTTGCGACAGCGCGGCGTTGCTCGCCGAAGCTGGTTTCGATCTCAAGTCTCTCGACGGTCCCAACGTCCGCTGTCCGCTGACTCAGACGGAACGCCTTTGGCGCCTTGCCGTGAAGGCGACCCGGGACCCGGCTTTCGGAATCAAGGTGGCGAGCCATATCAAGCAGACGACGTTCCATGCGCTCAGCTTCGGCCTCTCTGCGAGCTCGACGCTCAAGGAGGCCTTCGAACGCGTGCAGCGCTACTGTCATGTGGCGAGCGACGCCATCGAGTACGAATTCTGGCGCAGCGGCGCCGAGTATCACTTCGTTATCGAGCCGGCCGCCGGGGTTGCCGACGAATCGGTCGACGCCCTGGTCGCCGCTTACCTCAGGATGTGCCGCTCCTTGATCGGGTACGACTATTCACCTCTGCGCATAGAGTTTCGCCGCGCGCGCCCGGCCAGTATCGAGGACTTCCAGAGTCAGCTGCGCGCCCCGTTGCAATTCGGCGCCGCGCGCACCCGATTGGTGTTCGACTGCGATGCCATCGAGCGCCCCTTGGATGGCGGCAACCCGGAGTTGGCGCGGCACAATGACGCGATCGCGCTTGAATATCTCTCGCAGATGGAGCGCGACAATATTCAATGGCGGGTGCGCGAGGTATTGACGCAGCGGCTGGCTCACGGCGAACCGTCTCAGGAGGATGTCGCGGAACTTCTCAACATGAGCGCCCGCACGCTGCAGCGAAAGCTGGGCGACTGCGGCATCACGTATCGGGAGATTTTGGACGAGACCCGCCGGGTTCTGGCCCTGGCCTACCTCAGCGCCGCGCGGCACACGGTCAGCGACGTGACTTATTTGCTGGGGTTCTCCGCCGGCAGTTCTTTTACGCGCGCGTTTCGCCGCTGGACCGGCCGGTCGCCGTCCGATTGGCGCGCAGGTGCGGGGGCGAGTACCCGCGCCTAGCGTGTGCGCAAGTCAACGCGCGGTGCCCAGGGATGTTTCCAGTTCGTTGACGAGTGCGACCAGCCGAGGCCGCACCCGCTCCAATAGGAACTCCTTCGACACCATGTACGCCGGCGCGCCGCAATTGATCGCCATCGGCGGCAAGCCGCCGCCCGGCCTCACGGGCGCCGCGATCGCGTTGACGTCCTTTTGCCAATCCCCGAAAGAGCAGCACACGCCCAGCTCCCGAATGTCGCGCAGAGCCTTGGCGACGCCGCGCTGCAGTTCGGGCCAGCGGCTGGCGTCGGCCAGTTCGCATACGCGTTCCATGATGTCATTCCGCTCTTCTTCCGTCACCGCCGTGAGGTAGGCGCGGCCCATGGCGGAAGTGGCGATCTGAATTCGCGCGCCGATGTCCAGGCTCAGCGTGATCGCCGCGGAACCGCGCACCGCGTCGATGTAGATCATCGACAGACGATCGCGGCTTCCGAGACTCACCATGCACTGACCGAACTCCGCCAGCTGCTGCATCAGCGGATGCGCGAGCTTGCGGATGTCGAGTTTCGACAGCATGGCGCTGGCCAAGCTCAGCGTCGCGGTGCCGAGACTGTACTTGGCGCTTTCATCGACGTAGATGAGATATCCGAGTTCGGTGAGTGTATGTGTGAGCCGCGACACCGTCGATTTAGCCAGACCGCAGCGCTTGCTGAGTTCTTGATTGCCGAGCATGCGATCGCCGTGGCGAAAGCAGGCCAGCACCTCGAGTCCGCGCGCCAGCGCCGTCACGAAATGGCGGTCGGACTTGACAATAGCCACCTTGAGCGGCGGCTTCGCCCGTCCGGCGGCCTGCGCCTCAGGGGGTTTATTCATTGACAAGCTCCAGCATGCGGGCATAATTTTGCCCTAATTCGGAATTAAATTCTGTAGTGCAGAACAGAGAGGCGTCCAAGCCCATGATCCCCGGCGGCGTGCATGCGCCTTGAATTTACCGACGAAGAACAGTCGTTCCGGGAGGAGGTGCGCGGTTTCCTGCGCGAACAGCTCTCCCCTGAGATCAGCGACAAGGTGCTCAACGGGTACGAGTTGGGCCGGGAGGAGCACTTGCTGTGGCAGCGTCGCCTGCACGAGCGCGGCTGGGGCGGCATGGGTTGGCCGGTGGAATTCGGCGGTCCGGGTTGGAACTCGGTGCAGCAATATATCTTCGAGGAAGAGTCGGCACTGGCGGGCGGTCCGCGCCTGATCCCATTCGGCACCAAGATGGTTGCGCCGGTCATCATGGCCTTCGGCACGGCGGCCCAGCAGAAGCGCTTCTTGCCGAAGATCAGCGCCGGGGAGGAGTGGTGGTGCCAGGGGTACTCGGAGCCGGGCGCGGGTTCGGACTTGGCGTCGTTGAAGACGCGGGCCGTGCGCGACGGGGATCATTACATCGTCAATGGCCAAAAGACCTGGAATACCCTCGGCCAATATGCCGATTGGATCTTTTGTCTGGTGCGCACCGACACCGAAGCCAAGCAGCAATCCGGAATCACCTTCTTGCTGATCGACATGAAGAGTCCGGGCATTACCGTGCGCCCCATCATGCTGCTGGACGGCGGCCATGAGGTCAACGAGGTGTGGTTCGAGAACGTGCGCGTGCCGATCGAGAACCGCGTCGGCGAAGAAAACCGCGGCTGGACCTACGCCAAGTTTCTGCTCGGCCACGAGCGCACCAATATCGCCGGCATCGGCATCGCCAAGCGCGAGCTCGCGCGGCTGAAGCGAATCGCCGCGCGCGAGTGCCTGCACGGACGGCCGCTGATCGATGATCCTCTGTTCGCGGCGCAGGTCGCGCAGGTCGAAGTCGACCTCTGGGCGTTGGAGATCACCAACTTGCGCGTGCTGTCGGCGGAGCGGAGCTCTCCCGCGGCGGGACCCGAGGCGTCGATTCTCAAAATCAAAGGGACCGAGATTCACCAGAGCATTTCCGAACTTCTGATGCGCGCGGTCGGACCGTATGCGCTGCCGTTTCGACGTGAGGCGATGGAAGCCGGGTGGCAGTTCGATCCCACGCGCGAACCGCCGGGACCGCGCTATGCGTCGACGTTGGCGGCCGCGTACTTCAATCAGCGCAAGCTGTCGATTTTCGGCGGCACCAACGAAATTCAGAAGAACATCATCTCCAAGATGATCGGTCTCTAGGAGCATCCCTTGAACTTCGAATTCAGCGACGAACAGCGGCAGCTGCACGACGCCGTAGAACGCTATTTGAACGAGCAGTACACTTTTGATCGCTATCAGTCGATCAAGCGTTCGGCCGCGGGCTGGGATGCATCGGTCTGGCGCGGCCTGGCCGATTTAGGAGTGCTCGCCATCACCGTGCCGGCGGCCCAGGGTGGGCTGGGTTTTGGGCCGCTGGAAACGCTGGCCATGATGGGCGACTGCGGCCGCAGTCTATTGCTCGAGCCGGTGCTGAGCAGCGCCGTGATCGCGACCGCCGTATTGCGCGCATTTGCCGACCAGACGACGGCCGGCGAGCTTCTCGCCCACATGGGCGCGGGCGAGAAGATTGCCGTGCTCGCGCATTTCGAGAGCGACGCGCGCTTCGAAAGCCAGTGGGTGACCACGCGCGCGCGGCGCGTCGGCGAGAGCTATCGGCTCGACGGACACAAGGGTGTGGTCATGCATGCCGGCGCGGCCGATATGCTGCTCGTCACGGCGCGTACTGCCGGGGAGGCGGGCGATGCTCCAGGTGTATCCCTGTTCCTCGTGCCGCGCGCGGCACCTGGCGTGGTACTCGATGCCTATCCCATCGTCGACGGCCAACGGGCCGCGGATGTTTACCTGCAGAATGTCGAAGTGCCGGCGACCAACCGCCTAGGACCCGATGGCGACGCGCTGGCTGCCGTGGAGGCAGCCCTCGACATCGGTCTCGCGGCGTTGTGCGCCGACGCGGTGGGGGTCATGCAGGCGTTGGTGGATGCAACCGTCGATTATGTGCGCCAGCGCCAGCAATTCGGCCACCCCATCGGCCGTTTCCAGGCCTTGCAGCATCGCATCGCCGACATGCTGATTCACCTCGAACAGGCCCGTTCGATGACTTACCTGGCTGCTCTGCGCTGTACCGACGAGGACGTCGGCGAGCGACGGCGGGCCTTGTCCGCGGCCAAGGCGGTGATTGGTCAGGCTGGACGATTCGTCGGACAGCAGGCGGTGCAACTGCACGGCGGCATGGGCATGACCGACGAGTTGAAAGTCAGCCATTGGTTCAAACGGCTCACCGCCGCTCAACTGATGTTCGGCGACAGCGACACCCATCTGCAGCGTTTCGCTGCGCTCACTCGCGTCCGCTGAAAACTTCGCCGGGCAGCATGGGTCAAAGAGCCAAAGCAGTCGTGGCGCGCGAAATCGGCGAGCCGGTCGCGGTCGAGGAAATCGACGTCGAGGCGCCGCATCACGGCGAAGTGACCATCCGGCTGGCCGCGTGCGGCGTCTGTCACAGCGACCTCTCGGCCACCAACGGAACGATATCCTACCCCTTGCCC
>Ga0137415_10008126_pt1 | contig 10401 bp, 11 predicted proteins | sample CZODoug3_1_1_16f_FD_183082 | JGI IMG/M metagenome (GOLD analysis project Ga0137415, IMG submission 183082) | Vadose zone soil fungal communities from Angelo Coast Range Reserve, California, USA - CZODoug3_1_1_16fungal (Hybrid Assembly) | ecosystem: Environmental > Terrestrial > Soil > Vadose... | reverse complement strand
GTTCATGACGATGGCGTCGCATTCGACGTGGCCGTCCAGATTGAGGTGCGAGCCGTAACCGGCGTCGAAGACGGGGTTGTCCTCGAGCACGATGATGGCGGCTTCGATGGCATCCAGAGCGGAGCCGCCGCGGGAGAGGATGGACCAACCGGCAGTGAGAGCGCGATGGCAGCCGGACTTGCAAGCGTCCACGGCTTCGTCGGGAATATCCCACGCGCCGCCATGAACAATGAGAGATGGTTTCATCGAAAATTAGGATGGCAAAGGGATGGCGGTTTGTCTAGGTGAGGAAGGGCGAAACGGTCTAGAAAAACAAACAAAGAAAAGCGAAGGATTTAACGCAGAGGGTACAGAGAACGCAGAGAGAGGAAGGCGTCAGACAAAGAAGTCGAGAGCAAACAGTAGGAGGCCGATCAGAAGAAGGGCTGCGGGGCCGTTGATGCGCCTGCGGGGGAAGCGCGTGATGGAACGGACGAAAGAAACCGGGATGGCCTTGAAGCGGGATTCTTCGCGGATGGCGTAGAAGGGGCCCGCCGGGGTGTAGCGCGAGAAGTTGCGGCGGAAAAAGGAAAGCTCATCGTGGAACCAGATGGAGAAATCGCTGCGGCTGCGCCACATGAGTGCAGCGCCAGCCAGGAATAGGAGATAGCCGGAAACGGTTAGTAGCCCGAGGGCCGGGCCTGCTCCCCAGTTCATAAGTCCTCAAAGGCGGCCCACACGATATATGGAATGGGACACCCAGAACAACCGGATATTTACCCGCCGTCGTGGATAGTGACGAGGCGGACGACTTCAAATTCTTTCTTGCCCGCGGGCGTGGTGACTTCGATTTCGTCGCCGACCTTGCGGTTGAGGAGGGCCTTGCCGATGGGCGAAGTGGTGGAGATGAGGCCCCTCTCGGCGTCGGCTTCCTCGGTGCTCACGAGCGTGTATTCGATTTTTGTGTCGCGCTGCAGGTCCAGAACGGTGAGCCGCGAGCCGTAGCCGGAGCGGTCCGTCGGAATGTTGGTCAGATTCAGCATGCTGAGATCGCCCATGCGCTTCTTGAGATGGGTGATCTTGAGGTTGACATAGCCCTGGCGCTCCTTGGCGTACTTGTACTCGGCGTTTTCGGAGAGGTCGCCGTGGGCGCGGGCGACCGCGATTTCCTTGGGTAGCTCGACGCTAAGCTCGTGGGAGAGCTGGTCGATTTCGTCCTGGAGCTTCTTCTTGATCTTGGCTAGTGGGTCGGACATAGTAGTCGGTTGTGCGTTCGCTAAAAAAGTCGGCGGAGCCCGAGACCAACGGATGGTCTGCCGGACCCCGCGTAAGGAAACATTATAGATGCTGGGGAATTGAAGTCACAAGGGGAAGCGCGGGCTCGCGCCAAAATTGTTCTTTGCGGGCGTTTCCCGGGTCTTCAGGGGGCCGAGACGCGAGGGCGGGGTACACTTCAGGAAGAGGTTGTTGCGGCGTCTAGCGAACCTTTACTTCCAGGGTCTGGGTGCGGGTATTGCCGGCGGCGTCGGCGATAGTCAGCGTGTAGGTAGTTGATTTAGTGGGAGTTACGTCGACACAGCGGGAGTAAGAGGGCCACACCGGACTGGACTGAGGTTCGAGCTTGACGGTCTTGGCGTTGGCCACGCCGTAGCACAACTGGACAGATTCGCCGCGGCGAATCGTTTCAGGATAAGCGTAGAAGTCTTGGATGGCGAGCTCCTTTCCGCCGAATTGTTCGAGGGCGATGCGATCCTGCTCCTGTTGTTTTTGGGTTCTCTCCTGTTTGGCGCGATTGTCAATTTCGCGGTTTTCCTGCCAGCGGGAGAAAAGAATCCAGCCCGCCACGAGCGCGGCGATGCCAAGAACGGCCCCGGAATAAAGAAAGGGATTCTTGAAGGCGGATTTTTTCGTCGTATCCGGTTGAACCAGCATGCGTATACTCCGTTGGAGCGGAAGCCTCCATAGAAAAAACAACTCGAAATGGTGCCCGAAGGTAAGATGCAGCGGGGCACCCACGCGGATTCTCGCGAAGTCGGCAATTCGTTCTTAGTCCGGCAGGGTTGCGCTGGAGGTGATTGTGAATGTTGTCCGAGCGCCCTTGGAAACACTCACGTTGACTCGGAAACCTCCGTGGACTTCGGGCTCCGGGAAAACCTAACATCGTCGCCCAAGGGCGGAGCCCTTCCCACTTGATTGGCCAAACCATCTCCCACTACCGTGTCATCGAGAAGGCCGGGGGCGGCGGCATGGGTGTGGTCTATAAGGCTGAGGATCTGCGTCTGCACCGGTTTGTGGCTCTGAAGTTCCTCCCTGACGATGTAGCCGGAGACCCGTACGCCCGGGCGCGCTTCGAGAGAGAGGCACAGGCCGCCTCGGCCTTAAACCATCCCAATATCTGCACTATTTACGACGTCGGCGAGTCAGACGGCAAGACGTTCATTGCCATGGAATATCTGGAAGGCGCAACTCTGAAGCACTTCGCCGCCGGCCGCCCTCTGGAACTCAAACCGTTGCTGGACCTGGCTATCGAAATCACGGATGCTCTCGACGCCGCACACTCCAAGGGCATCGTTCACCGGGACATCAAGCCAGCCAACATCTTCGTCACCTCCCGCGGCCACGCCAAAATTTTGGATTTCGGCCTAGCCAAACTGACTTCCCCCAGTACTGCCTCCGCGGTTGGCGAGGGCCTCACATCGTCAGGCACCGGCACCGGCCTGCTCACCAGCCCGGGCACGGCTTTGGGCACGGTGGCGTACATGTCTCCGGAGCAAGCGCTCGGCCAGGAACTGGATGCCCGCACCGACTTGTTCTCCCTCGGCGTGGTGCTTTACGAGTTGTCCACCGGCTCCCCGCCTTTTCAGGGCGCCACTTCTGCCGCCGTCTTCAACGCCATCATTAACCAATCTCCCGTGCCGCCTGGACACGTAAGGCGCGCTCTCTCCCCTAGGCTGGAAGAAATCATCGGCAAGGCCTTGGAAAAGAGCCGCGAGTTGCGCTGCCAAACCGCCTCGGAAGTGAATGCCGATCTCAAGCGCTTGCGGCGTGAACTCGAATCCGGGGCGACGGCTGGGGCGGTTGTTGCCGCACAGCCACCGGTTCGCGGGCGGCGAGCGGTGTGGGCGATTGCAACGATTCTCGCCGTGCTTATCGCGGGCTACTTTCTCCGCAAAGGATTCAGTGGAAACCCGGCCAATTTATCTTCGGCAGCCAAACTCGCTCAGCTCACCACCACGGAAGGTCTTCACGAGTTTCCAGCTTGGGCCCCCGACGAAAAAAGCATCGCCTACAGCAGAGAGGTTAACGGCTTCAAGAAGATATTCGTCAAGGCGCTTCAGGGAGAACCGCAACAAATGACCGCGGGGACCGGGGACGACATCCAGTCGAAATGGACGCCCGACGGCCAAAGTATTTTGTTTGTTCGCTCCAATCAGCCTCGCGGCAAGCTGGAACCTGGCGACGTATTTGGCCAGTATGTGAATGGAGACATCTGGAAAAAGGACCTCGCCTCCGGCAAGGAAGAGAAATTTCTCGACAATGCATTCAATCCATCTTTCTCCCCCGACGGAAAGACGCTCGCCGTGGATGCTTCCTGGGCCGGCCCTCGGCGCATTTGGATCGTCGATGCCCAGGGACACAACCCGCAGCAAATTACTTCAGACAGCTCTGAAGCCGTGGACCACTTGGAACCGAACTGGTCTCCCGACGGGAAAAACATCGTCTTCCAGAATGTGGAACGCACGAAATTCAGCGTAAAAATAGTCAACGCCGCGACGCGCGCGGTATCAGCGCTCACCGACGGCCGATTTCACGACCTGAACCCAGTGTGGTCCCATTCAGGAAAATATATTTACCTTTCATCTGACCGGGGAGGCGGTCTGAATATTTGGCGCATGGAAGTCCCCGGGAATGGTGCGTCCGTCGGCGTCCCGCAGCAGGTGACCATGGGCTCCGGCCAGGACGTTCAGTTGGCGATGTCCCCGACCGGTGAACAGTTGTCTTTTGCAATCTTGCGGCAGAACGCGGACCTTTGGCGCCTACCGGTTTCCCCGCAAACCGGCTCGGCCACCGGCAACCCTGAGGAGGTCGTGGCAAGCACGCGCGAAGACAGCCGTGGCGCCTGGTCACCGGATGGGACCCAAATGGCATTCAATTCCGACCGCAATGGCGAGATGAACCTCTACATAAATTCACTAGCGGACCATTCGAATCGGCAGGTGACCCGCGGCCCGGGCGGCGACTTTCAGCCCCAATGGTCACCCGACGGCAAACGATTGGTGTTCTTCTCTTCTCGCGCGGGAAACGCGGATATCTGGCTGGTGGACCTTGCCACCGCTACCTTGACACAACTGACCTCCGACCGCGCCCTCGACATCAATCCCTTTTTTTCTCCGGATGGCGCCTCGATCGCCTTTCAATCCGATCGCAGTGGCAGACTGGAAGTCTGGGTGATGAAGTCCGACGGCAGCGAACAACGTCAGCTCTCAAAGATTGGTGTTACAGGGCACTTTCTCCGCTGGTCGCGCGACGGGGCGAACGTAGTCTTCCGTTGCCCTTGTGGTGGAAAGCCTCAAACCTACCATGTGCCTCTCACCGCTGTAGATCCTGTTCCGCTCAACAGTGAAATCGTTGGCGGTTCCCACATGTCATTCTCGCCCGACTATTCGCTCATCATGGACGTAGTCGGGCACAAGACGCTCTGGGTTTCGCCCGTTTCCACCGGCAAGCCCGTGAAGGTTTACGAATTCCCCGACGGCGAAAGTCGCATCGACTATCCCGTATGGTCTCCCGACGGAAAGTGGGTGCTCTTCGACCGCTTCCGCCCACAGGGCGGCGACATCTGGATGATAAAAAATTTCGAATAGCGCCGGTCACGGGCCGGCCATGCTTCCTCAATTTCGGCGTAGTGCCTTGCAGACGAGGATCTTTGTCAGTGCTATACTTGTCTAGCGGAGTTGCTATGTTAGCCGTACGGCTTCCACCATCCATCGAAAAACGCCTTGAAAAGCTGGCCCGCCGCACTGGGCGCACCAAAACCTACTATGTCCGGGAAGCCATCCTCGAACACCTTGCCGATCTGGAGGATCTGTATCTCGCCGAGGGCACTCTCGAGCGCATCCACAGCGGGAAAGAAGAGACCATCCCCCTGAAAGACGTGATGAAGCGTCATGGCCTGGAAGGTTGAGCTGTCCGCTGAGGCGGATCGCCAACTAAGCAAACTCGACGCGCCGCAAGCCAAGCGCATCCTGAAGTTTCTCTACGAACGAGTTGCCCGCTTGGACGATCCACGCAGTGTGGGACAGGCGCTGCACGGCTCGCGGCTGGGCGAATTCTGGAAATACCGCGTCGGCGACTACCGGCTCATCTGCAAACTTGAAGACAACCGCCTGGTGGTGCTGGTCCTTCGCCTCGGACATCGCCGGGAGATCTACCGCTAACGCGCTCTTCAACTACTAACGATCTTCGGCAGGAACATCCCTGTTTCCTTCGCATGCATTCCAAATCTTTCACCAAATTCCTGTTTCAGGAAAGACTCCTCGCGGCGCGCTTTCCAATAAAACGATACCCAGGCAATGGCCAAAGCGAGCAATCCGCGCACTGCGCCCGCAGCTACGATAGTCCCCAGGAGCGCGAGAAGAATGCCCGTATAAATCGGGTGGCGAATGGCGCGGTAAGGCCCCGTGCGTATCAACTCGTGGTCCTCTTTCAAGGTGACAACCCCGCTCCAGTTGGTACCCAGATGCCAGCGGGCCCAAAACGCGACCGCTACCCCGGCGGCGGTCAACAAAACTCCGGTCCATTCCGTTATCGGACTCGCGGGCACAAATCGCGCCCCCAGCCACCCGTAGCGCGCCTCCGGCCGAATCAAAAGACAGGAAGCCGCCACCAGGGGAAGCACATAAATCAGGCGCTGGCCCCACGATTCACGCTGTTTGGTTTTCTTCCGCTTGACCGCCGACACGAGCCAGTACAATCCGAACAGAATCCACAGCCCGTTGATCCATTCCCGTGGTGAGGAGAAATCCATGTTTGCCTCCCGGTGACCGATTTTCTTTAGGTGCCGTGCTTGCCGGCTTTTCGCTTCAGATGCGAAATCCATTTGCGCTCGGAACGGATCTGACCCCGCATGAACTGCACGACCTCCCCGCCCCACAGGCCCAAGTCCAGCTTGCCGGAGAGCCGCGCCAGGTGCTTTTCCCGATCGGCCAGCCACCGTTCCCGCTCGGCGAGAATCCGGTCGCGGGTTTCGCCGTCCAGCACGCTGAACAATCCCACGCGCAAACGGAAGCCGTTTTCCGAACGCATTTCTTTATCCGTCGATCGGCTGAGGCGCCGAAGCAATTGTTTCCTGCCCTTGTTGGTAAGCGCATAAATATCGCGCGTCTGTCCGCGCTCGCCGGGACCCTTGCGTTTGCTGACCCAGCCGCTCTCCACAAATCGTCGGAGGAGTGGATAGACGAGATTGTTGTGCATCTCGCCCTTTCCCGAAATCAAACCCACCTGCTTCTTGAGCGCATATCCGTGCTTGGGCGCATCCAGAAGATTGGCCAGCAGAAGTAGGTCATTCATGACACTGTCAGTGTTGCCCTAGTCGAAGAGAATTGTCAAGGCCGCGCGGGTCACCAAATGGGGGCTTGCCGGGACAAGGATGGGCTCCAAAACGGAGGCACTATGAAGAATAAATCTGCGCGCAAACTGGGCCAGCAGACTCAAACCATTCACGGCGGCGAACCCCGCCGCCACGCTCCCAAGCTCCCATGGATAGCGCCAGCGAACCGGTCACAACGACTGCGTGCGTCGCCACATCAACTCTTCGACGAACGTCGTGAATCACCAGACGCGGCACGCGGGATGGTGCACCATTTTCTGTCCTTCGCGGCACCCGAAGGCCCGCCGGAACTCAGGGCTGTTGGCGACCACATTGTTCACGCGGTACTTCGGATAGGAATGAGGATTGGTGAGGACCAACGTGCGAGTTAACTCCGGCGTGTACTGGTCACACCAACCGAATGCGTAGGCCAGGAAGAAACGCTGTAGCACCGAGAAACCGTCAGCTCCCTTTTCGTCCATGCTCTTGCCGCTACGGGCCAAGTCGTCTTGCAGCGCCATGAAAGCCAAGTGCAGGCCGCCATTGTCGGCGGTGTCTTCTCCCTGCGTGAGGCGGCCATCCTGCTTCACTCCCGGGCCAGCTTCAGGCACTTCCTGCGTGTACTGGTCAGAGATACACTTGCCCCGCGCCTCATACTCCTTGGCGTCGTTGGAGGTCCACCAGTCTCGCAAGTTACCGTGAGTGTCGAACTTGCGCCCCTCGTCGTCGTAACCATGAATTATCTCGTGACCGATGATTGCGCCGATGGCGCCATAGCTCACCGCATCCTCCTGATTGACCTCGAAGAAGGGCGGTTGGAGGATCCCTGCGGGAAAATTGATGGTGTTGGATTGCGCGTCTTCGTAAGCATTGATGGTCGGCGGAGTCATTCCCCACTCGGTCCGGTCCACGGGCTGGCCGATTTTGTTCACCCAGCGCTGAAACTCAAAGGCCGTGGTGTGCTGACGGTTGAATAAGTAACTCTCGCGGCCGATGGTAACGCTGGAGTAGTCACGCCATTGATCGGGGAAACCGATCTTATTGAGTGTAGCGTGGAGCTTCTCTTGCGCCTGCTTTTTGGTTTCCGGCGCCATCCAGTCGGCGGCCTCAATGTCTTTTGACAAAGCGGTCTGAATGTCCTTGACCAGCTGAAGTACGCGCTGCTTGCTGGAGGGCGGGAAAGCCCGGTTGACATAGACTTGCCCTAGAGCTTCGCCCAGGTTGTTATCCACGTTGCGCACGCAGCGCCGCCAGCGCGGCTGCAGTTGTTTTACGCCAAAGAGTGTGGGGGAGAAAAAATCGAAGTTTTCGTCGACGAAGGCATTACTCAGCGAATTGGCGCTGCCGTGCAGCATCTGCCAGCGAAGGTAAATCTTCCAGTGCTCGAGCGGATGCTGGTTCAGCATGGCCTCTGCGTTCTTGAAGAAGTTCGGGGAGGTCACGATGTAGTGAGGCGTCGGAGGCGTCTTGACGAGTTTCAGGTATCGGTCCCAATCGAAGGAAGGCGTGAGCGCTTTCACCTGCGTCAGGGACATCTTGTTGTTGAGGTTCTTGGGGTCACGGCGCGCGACCGGGTCCATGGCCGCCTTCGCCATGTCCGTCTCCATTTCCAACACCACGCCTGCATCGCTCTTGGCCTGCTCTGGCTTTTCGCCCGCCAACACAAGCATGCTGGCAACGTGCTTTAGATATTTTGCGCGGACTTCCTTGGCTTTGTCGTCTTGATCGAGATAGAAGCTGCGTCCCGGCAGCGCCATGCCGCCCTGGTCAATCATGGCAATGTTATGCGAAGCATCGTCGAAATCGGGCTGTCCGGAATAGCCAAACAAGGCCGCAGGGGTTTCATTGTCGTCCGGCGTCCAAGCGCCCGGAATTGTCTCATGTAGGTGCGCGAGTTCTTCCGCAATGTCTGATTTGCTGCTGATGCGGGCGATGCGCTCCAGTTCAGGCTTCAGCCATTCCGCTCCGTGCGCCTCAATAGCCTTCGTATCCATACACGCGAAGTAATAGTCCCCCACTTTTTGCTCGTTGGGCGTGCGCTGGGAGTTGTTGGTTGAGTTCTGTTCCAGGGCCAGCAGCAGCACGGTTTCATTCCAAAGGTTGAGCGGGCTCGCCACGCCCCACGTCGCTTGATCGGCGGGGATGGGATGCGCTGCCAGCCACTTGCTGTCCGCATATTTATAGAAATCATCACAGGGATCGGCCTTTGCATCTACGTTTGTGGTATTGAAGTGCTCCAGGTCCGGGAGCGCCTGCCGTGGAGTCTGTGGAGACGGCAAAGTTTGCTGGGCGAACCCCGCGGAGACAAAGAGAAGTGCCGTTGCCAGTGATACTAGAACGCGCATGCAAGCCTCACAGGATTTAGGGTCGTTACATCAGCTCTTCAACGAACGAGCGGGCCACGTCGGGGGGCACCTTGGGATCGCCATGGACCAGCGGGCCGTCGTTTAGAACCGGCTCGGCCCCGTGCAGTGTGGGCACGTCGGTGCGCTCAAAGAATTTCCCGATGGGGATCTCCTCGCCCCAGAGTAACGATTTCTCCATCGCCGCCATCCAGTTGGTTGGGTCGTAACCCGAGTCGTCTTCCAGCTTCTTCACGCGCGGACGGAACCATTGGTAGGTATTGTCATGATTGTACGTGACGCAAGGGCTGAACACGTCCAGGAACGAGAATCCAGGATGCTCGATACCATGCTTGATCAGCTCGGTGAGATGCTTTTGCTCGCCGCTGAAGCCGCGCGCAACGAAGGTGGCGCCTGCGGCTAATGCGAGGGAAATGGGATTGACCGGCGCCTCGATGTTGCCGAAGGGCATGCTCTTCGTCTTCATCCCCACGCGGCTGGTCGGCGACGTCTGGCCCGTGGTTAGGCCGTAGATCTGGTTGTCCATGACGATGTAGAGCAGGTCCACATTGCGGCGCATCGAATGAACAAAGTGGTTGCCGCCGATCCCGAACCCGTCACCGTCGCCGCCTGTCACCAGTACGGTGAGTTCATGATTGGCGAGCTTCAGGCCGGTGGCCACCGCCAGGGCGCGGCCGTGCAGCGTGTGCATGCCGTAGGTATTCATGTACCCGGGGAAGTTGGAGGAACAACCGATGCCGCTGATCGTAACCACGTTATGAGTCGGAACGCGCAACTCAATTAGGGCTTTCTGTACGGCGGCGAGCACGCCGAAATCGCCGCAGCCGGGACACCAGTCGGGATCGACTTTGCCTTTCAAATCCGCCATGGTCAGTTGCTGACTGGCACGCTGTACGCTTGTTGCCATGTCGTCTCCTCCTCAAACCATAATCTCGTGCATGGGAACAGAGAGTTTCGTCTGCCCGGCGAGTTGTTGCTTCACTGCTTCCACAATGTGGTGCGGCATGAAAGGTTCGCCGTCGTACTTGCGAATGTGGCCGTCCGGCACAAAGCTGCTTTCGCTGCGCAGGTAGCGCGCAAACTGGCCGCTGTAGTTGTTCTCCACGATGATGGTGTGCCGTGAGCCTTTCAAAATTTCGAGAATGGCATCGCCGTGCAACGGCACGAGCCAGCGGATTTGCAGTTGATTGGCCGAGACTCCTTCCTCATTGAGGATCTCGCAGGCTTCCTCGATTACGCCCTTCGTCGAGCCCCAGCCGATCAACGTAACATCGGCGTCGCGTGGGCCCGAAAGCGTTGGCGGCGGCACTGCGGCCTCAATACCAGCCACCTTGCGCATGCGCTTTTCCATCATGGCGCGCCGCTTGATGGGATTGGTGAATTCGTCGCTGATCAGCACACCGTCTTCCATGTGTTCGTCCGTCGCAACCGTGTGGATATGGCCGGGAACACCGGGAACAGCGCGAGGGG
>Ga0137415_10008125_pt1 | contig 10402 bp, 6 predicted proteins | sample CZODoug3_1_1_16f_FD_183082 | JGI IMG/M metagenome (GOLD analysis project Ga0137415, IMG submission 183082) | Vadose zone soil fungal communities from Angelo Coast Range Reserve, California, USA - CZODoug3_1_1_16fungal (Hybrid Assembly) | ecosystem: Environmental > Terrestrial > Soil > Vadose... | reverse complement strand
CGCTCGAGAAATTGAGCGAGTTCGGCCGGAATCCCGAGGGCGGTGTCACGCGCACCGGATTCTCGGAGACCGATATGGCCGCTCGGGAGTACGTCATTGGCCTGATCAAACAAGCTGCGCTCGAGGTCCGCGTCGATCCCGCCGGAAATATCTTCGGTCTGCGCGCTGGATCGGAGAAGCTGCCCATATTGCTTTTTGGCTCGCACATTGATTCCGTTCTCCATGGCGGGAACTTCGATGGAGACGTCGGCAGCATGGGGGCAATCGAAGTAGTCCGCGCTCTGAATGACGGAAGCGTGAAGACTCGCCATCCCTTGAAAGTGGTCATCTGGACTAACGAAGAGGGCAACCACTTCGGCATAGGTACTTTGGGTTCGGGCGTCGCCGCGGGGGCTCTAGGACCTGAGATTCTCGATCGTAAGGATGAGCAAGGGCTCACACTTGCGGATTGGCTGCGACGGTATGGTCAGGATCCGTCGCATCTTACCGACGCGCGCATCCCGCGCGGGGCCTTGGCGGCATTTCTCGAATTGCACATCGAACAAGGCCCGTACCTCTATGAATCCAAAATCCCCATCGGCGTTGTGCAGGGTATTGTCGGTATCAAACGGTGGCAGTGCGGGGTCACAGGTTTTGCAAACCACGCTGGCACCACACCCATGAATCGCCGTAAGGATGCGCTGGCGGCAGCCTCCCGTGAATTGCTTATCGTGCGCGAAGTGGTGCGCGCGGAAACTGGCCACCAAGTGGGCACCGTCGGCTACTTGCGGGCCGAGCCTGGCGCGATTAACGTCATTCCCGGCCGCGCTGAGTTCCCGATCGAGTTGCGCGACCTGGAAGCGTCAAAAATCGACCGCATGTGGGAACGCATGCAAGCAAGATTCAAGCAGATTGACAAGGAGGAGAACGTCGAAACGCGCTGCACTGCGTTGGACAAATCCGATCCCGCCCACGCCGACCCAGCCTTACAGGCTGCCGTGCGCGATGCGGCAAAATCACTCGACCTTGCCACCATGGATCTGCCCAGCGAGGCGGGTCAGGACTCCCAGGAAATTGCCAAGATTGCGCCGATGGCGATGATCTTCGTCCCCAGTCGCGACGGAATAAGCCACTCTCCCAAGGAATTCACTTCGTGGCAAGACGTAGCCAACGGCGCCGAAGTTCTCTACCGCACGGTTCTGCTGCTCGACGATCGGCTCAACCGCAAATGATTCCGGGGACTGCGAGGCTTTCCGCCTCCCGCGGTCGTGCGCGGCCTCGTTTGAACTATTCGAAATGCACTGCTCGGCTCGCGTCCACTTAACCGTGCTTGCCGCGGACCACTTCTTCCTTCTCTTGCTTGCGTCCATTCGTATGAATCTTGTTGAGAAAACCTACCGCACCGACCCAGACTGCGCCGGCACAGTACCCGGCGATGACATCGCTGGGGTAATGCACTCCTAGATAAATGCGCGAATATCCGATCATTCCGATCAGCAGCACCGCGCCCGCCCAAATGCACCATTGGGCGCCTTTTCCGCGCGCATGTGCCGCAAGAATCGCAGCGAGGACGCCATAAAAACAGACTGAACCCATGGCGTGGCCGCTCGGAAAACTGTAAGAGGCTGGAGTGGGGCCAAAGTAGGCAACAGGCCGGTGGCGATGGAACGCCAGCTTCAACGCTACATCAAGAGCAGCCATGCCTGCCATCGTCACCGCCAACAGCGCCGCGGTGCGGGCTTGGCGGAAGTAAAGAAAGGCGGCGATTGCCAGAACACACAATGTGCTTACCACCGCGACGGATCCAAGGAATGAGAATCCCTGCATGAACCAGGTAAGCTCTGGCGCGGCGTGACGGTGTACCGCATTCCGCATAAACTCGTCGAATTTTTGGGTATCTCCCTCCAGCATTTCTTCCGCCAGCCACCCAAAAACGAACAGTGCGGTTGCGGCCATCAGAAGACCGCCAAGGAGCAGGAATCCGCTTTTCACTCTTCTTGGCTTTTCCATATTGTTGTCGTTGGATTTGGTAAGCCTCGGAATCTTACCTGTTCCAGTCACATCGGTCGAACCTCGCAGGACTCCCTCGGAAACGCCCTCGCGAAAGTGACCTCAAAGTTGGTGGCGCGAACCGCGCTTTGATGGAAGAATAGCGTGCCGGCGGCATCGCAGTCGCAAGATACTCGGCCGTTTCATTCCACACAGTGTACCGGGCGGCAGGAAATCCAGCCGTCGAGGAGGCAAGACCTTGCCTGGCATCCCTTTGCGAAGTGGCGGCGCCGCTGCGCGCATCGCCGTGATTCCCGGCGACGGCATCGGTAAAGAAGTCATCCCGGAAGCACTGAAGGTGCTGCGGGTGGTGGCCGCGTCAGCAAAGCGGCCTCTGGAATTCATCGAATTCGACTGGGGTGCGGACAAGTATCTGCGCGAGGGCATAACGCTGCCCACGGGCGCCGTCGAAATGCTCCGCGATGAGTTTGATGCCATCCTTTTTGGAGCCCTGGGTGATCCGCGGGTTCCCTCGAATCAGCACGCCGCCGATATTCTGCTGGGGCTTCGCTTCAAACTCGACCTCTACGTCAACTCCCGGCCCGTCGAATTGCTCCATGACCGGCTCACACCACTTCGCGGCCGCACTGAGAAAGATATCCGGCTGATGGTCTTCCGGGAGAACACCGAAGGCCTCTACGTGGGCGTCGGCGGATTCTTCAAAAAGGGCACCGCCGACGAGATTGCCGTCCAGGAAGATGTCAACTCCCGTAAAGGCGTCGAGCGCATTATTCGGTACGCCTTCGAATACGCCCGGCACAACGTCCTGAAGCGCGTATGCATGAGCGACAAGTCCAACGCCATGACTTTTGCCCACGACCTTTGGCAGCGCGTCTTCAAGGAAGTCCGCCCGGAGTACGCGGAAATCGATTCCCGTCATCTCTACATCGACACTTTGGCGACGGAGATCGTTCGCGATCCCCGGCAATTTGATGTCATCGTGACCTGCAATCTCTTTGGGGACATCATCAGCGACCTGGGCGCACAGCTCGCCGGGGGTCTCGGCCTCGCCCCCTCCGGCAACATCCATCCTGGGAGAACTTCGCTGTTTGAACCCGTGCATGGCTCCGCGCCCAACATCGCCGGGAAGGGAATCGCCAATCCGCTCGGCTCCGTGCTGGCCTCGGCCATGATGCTCGAATTCTTGGGCTGGAAACCGGAGGCGGCAGCGCTTCGCGAGGCCGTGCGTGCGGCACTCCGTGAGAATTACGTGACGCCGGATCTCGGGGGCAAAAAGGAAACACAAGCTGTTGGAGATTGGCTCGCCGATCGGGCCGCGAAGAGCGTGTCAGGCCTGAGTTAAAGTAACACTTTAAATAGGGATGCGACCCTACTTAGTGGCCTAGCGACGGCGCACTACTTGCGTCAAAAGCACTCCAAGCAGAAATCCTCCGACGTGCGCCCATACTGCGACGCCCCCTTTTGCACTCGTCCCCAATGCGTCGATGCCTGCAAGAAACTGAAGCAGAAACCAATAACCGAGAATGAAGACCGCCGGGATAGGAACCACAAAAATGAACACGAGGGTAAGAATTCGTTCTCGAGGATAGAGCACCATGTACGCACCCATGACCCCCGAAATCGCCCCGCTTGCACCGAGCGCCGGAATCGTCGAGCCAAGATTGAAGAGCACGTGCAGCAAACCCGCCCCGAGGCCGCAGGCCCCGTAAAAGAAGAGATACGGCAAGTGGCCAAAGGAATCCTCCACGTTATCGCCGAAAATCCAGAGGAAGAGCATATTCCCTGCGAGGTGAAGGAACCCCGAATGAAGAAACATGCTGGTAATCAGCGGCAGAAATGCGGCCTCGAAACCTACGTGGCCACCTAGAAAGGCAGGGATGCGGGCCGGAATCGTGGCGTTGGACAATATGAATAGCTGCTGGTCATGGGGCGGCAGTGCAAGTTGGTAGAGGTATACCACCACGTTTGCGAAAAGCAGCGTGATGTTTACGACCGGATAGCTTCGGGAAGGATTGTTGTCCTTGAGCGGAATGAGCATGAGTAGTGGTCCATCGCAGAGTAGCGAATCGCAAAAGAAAAAGAAATGAAAAGAGGAGGGAGTTAGGCCCGCCCGGCGTGTCCGATAATATTCGCCACAGGGATTTGCAAGTTAACAGAATAGTTTCTGCCCAGAAACCCTTCAAATGGCCCGGTTTTTCTTGATCCTTTGCGCCCAGAAATCGTCGCATCGCTTTTGGAAACTTCGAATTTACGCACCTGCCCTCCGCAAGATTTTTCTGAATTCTCCACGAGGAGATTGCGCCGCGAGTGCGCGTATGGTATTTACAATAGTTCCGCGTGTGCGTGCGTTTCGAGCGGGGTGCGGGAATTCGTTCGACGCAAGGTCGGCACGCCGACAGCTCATGCCTGCCCGGGAAACGGAAGCCATCATCCTGAAGACATTTCCACTGGGCGAGGCGGACCGCCTGGTCAGCTTTCTAGGACGGTCCTCTGGTCGCGTGCGCGGAGTGGCCGCAGGAGCCCGGCGCTTGAAGAATCGCTATGGCTCCACGCTTGAGGTTCTCTCGCACGTCCAGCTTTGGTACGTCGAGAAGGAGACTCACGAGCTGGTGCGTATCCAACAGGCCGAATCGCTCGAGTCCTTTCACAAGGCGCAAAGTGATTATGGCCTGAGCACCGGCCTTGCCGTGGTGAGCGAAGTCTCGGAACGGGTCCTCCCGGAACACGAAGTCTCGGAATCCATGTTCCGGCTGATCCTGCTGGTGGCCCGGGAAGTCGAGCGCACCAGCGACTGGAATCTGCCGCTCAGTTACTTTGCTTTCTGGACGGTGCGGCTGGGCGGGTGGCTGCCGCGGTTCGATCGCTGCGCCGGATGCGACGCGCCGCTCGGCTTGAAGCCGGCGTTTTATGACGCGCATCAACCCGGCCTGTTCTGCCTGAAGTGCCGCCGCTCCGGGATGAAGCCGTTGCACCACGAGGCACGACTTCTCGCCGAGCGTTTTACCGGCGAGCGGCTCGATCGCATCGAGTTCGACAAATCGATGCAGCCTAGCGCCGGGGAATTGCGTGAGGCTTCCTTGACCTGGATCGAGCACAATCTCGAGCGCCGTTTGATCACACGGGAACTTTTGGAGCAGACTTGAAAGTTAAAGTAAAACTTGAGAAACGGACGAAGGGACTTACCTTCCAGGACTTGATCCTGCAACTCTCCCAGTTCTGGGTGAAGCAAGGCTGCGTTCTCCAGCAACCGTACGACGTGGAAGTCGGGGCCGGCACCATGCACCCGGAAACATTTCTCCGCGTCCTCGGCACCAGCCCCTATCGCGTCGCGTACGTGCAGCCGAGTCGTCGGCCCGCCGACGGCCGCTATGGCGAAAATCCCAATCGCCTGTACAAGCATTCACAATTTCAAGTCATCCTCAAACCTTCGCCTGTGGACGTCCAGGATCTCTACCTTAGGAGCCTAGGTGCTATCGGCATCAACCTTAAGGAGCATGACATTCGCTTCGAAGAGGACAACTGGGAATCCCCGACGCTCGGGGCCTGGGGCATCGGCTGGCAAGTGCTTCTCGACGGCCTCGAAATCACCCAGTTCACCTACTTCCAGCAGAGCGGTGGCATCGACCTCGATCCGATTTCTGTCGAGCTGACCTATGGGCTTGAACGCATCTGCGCTTTCCTCCAGGGCGTCGAGAGCGTCTACGACCTGCGCTGGTCTGCAGACAAGACCTACGGCGACATTCGCCTTCTGGAAGAGCAGCAGTTCTCTGAGTACAGCTTTGATCGCAGCGACGCCGCCGCCATTCGCGCCGAATTCGAACTCCACGAAAAACAGGCCAAGGAACTCCTGGACGGCTTCAAGACCGCGGAAGGGAAGGACCGCGTTCGCTGGCCGCTCCTCGCTGCGTACGACCACTGCCTCAAGTGTTCGCACCTCTTCAACTTGATGGACGCGCGCGGCGTTATCTCCACTACCGAGCGCGCCGCCCTGATGGCCCGCGTCCGCACTATTGCCTGTCGCACCGCTGCCGCCTATCTCGAACAGATGAGCGGCGCAACTCCTCGGCGCGAGGTGCGAGCGTGAAACCCGTGGCCAAAGACAAGCGCGTCGAACTCCTCTTCGAAGTCGGCTGCGAAGAAATTCCCGCAGGCATGCTCCCGAAAGCCGAAGAGGAACTTCGCGCCAACATCGCAAAACTCCTCTCCGCTGAAAGCCCCGCCGAAGGCGTGACGGTAGAGACCTTCAGCAGCCCTCGTCGGCTGACCGCCTGGGTACGCGGCCTCCTCGCCAAGCAACCCGACGTCGAGATCGAAGTCACTGGTCCGCCCAAGTCCGTTGCCTACGATGGCGTCGGCGCGCCGACGCGCGCAGCCCTTAGCTTCGCCGAAAAGCAAGGCGTCCACGTCAGCGGCCTCTACCTGGTCCAGACTCCAAAAGGCGAGTACCTCGCCGCCAAGCAAACCAAGCTCGGCCGTACCGCGGCGCAAATCCTCACCGCCATTCTCCCGCGCGCCGTGCACGACCTCACCTGGCCTCGCTCCATGACCTGGACCGGTCTTGAGGGCCCTCGCTTCATCCGTCCCATTCGCTGGATCGTCGCCGTCCTGGACGGCAAGCCCCTGAAACTTTCCGTCGGCGGCATGCCCGCTGGCGACACTACGCGCGGCCATCGCTTTCTCGGCTCTAGCTCCGTCCGCGTTAAGAGCTTCGCCGATTACGAAAAGAAGTTGTCTTCAAACGGCGTCATCGTCCGCCCCGCGAAGCGCCAGGAGAAAATCGAGAAGGAACTCACCGTACATGCCAAGCGCGGCAACTATCACATTCACGAAGACGCCGCGCTTCGAAAGCTCGTCGCCTATCTCAACGAGTATCCCACCGTCATCCAAGGCGACTTTGATCCCTCCTTCCTCAACTTGCCCGACGAAATCCTGATCACGGTCATGCGCGACCACCAGAAGTATTTCGCCGTCGAAAAGAAGAACGGCGACCTCGCCCCGCACTTCCTCGCGGTAATCAACGTCGCTGGCGACGCCAAGGGCATCATCCGCGCCGGTCATGAGCGCGTCCTCCGTGCTCGCTTCTCCGACGCCCAATTCTTCTGGCAGGCCGATCAAAAATGTCGGCTCGCCGACTATCTCCCGAAGCTCGCGCGCGTCACCTACGAATCCCGACTCGGCAGCTATCGCGACAAAGTCGAACGCGTCCGCACCATTGCTCGCTGGCTCGCCGAGCAGTGGTTCAACCTCGGCATGCTCCAGGCTCACGTCGCCGAGGCCGACCGTGCCGCCGAACTCTCCAAGTGCGACCTCGCCACCGAAATGGTCCGGGAATTCCCCGAGCTGCAGGGCATCGTTGGCGGCCTCTACGCGCGCGCCCAAGGTGAGCCCGTCGAAGTCGCTGACGCTGTTTACGACCACTACCGCCCCGTTGGCCTCGACGATCCCATCCCGCGCAATCTCACCGGCTGCGCCGTGGCTCTCGCAGACAAACTCGACTCCGTCGTCGGCTGTTTTGCCGTTGGCGTCGTGCCCACCGGCTCGAGCGACCCTTACGCCCTGCGTCGCGCCGCGCTCGGCATCGTGAAGATCATCCTCGACAAGAAACTCCCCATCTCGCTTTCTCTCTCGATCGGCGCCGCTGCAAAGGCGCTTGTCACGCTGAAGCCCAAGCGCGGGGTAACTCCCGCGCAGGAGACTCAGATCCTCGATTTCATTCTCGACCGTGCGAAATTCGTCTTCCGCGAAAGGGAAGGCTTCGGCTACGACGAAGTCAGCGCCGTCTTCCGCGCCGGTGCCGATGATCTCGTCGATGCACAGAAGCGGCTTGTGGCCTTGAAAGCCATCCGCAAGTCCAAGAACTTCGAGCCGCTTGCGGTTTCTTTTAAGCGCATCCGCAAAATCCTCGAGAAAGCGAGCCTCCCCGCAGGAGACGGCCGCCAGGTGAATCCGCAGCTCTTTGAAAGCCCTGCCGAACGCGAACTCTACTCTGCAGTTCACGACGCGGCCTTGAAAGTTCAATCCCAGAAGCGCGCGGGGAAGTATCAGGAAGCTCTGGAAGTCATCGCTGGCCTTCGCAAGGCCGTGGACCAGTTCTTCGATGGCGTCATGGTCATGGCAGAGAATGAAGCCGTGCGCAATAACAGGTTGGCGCTTCTCTCGGAACTTCTCCGCGAGTTCACTACGGTTGCCGACTTCTCTGAGATTGGCGGAGAAGAGCGGCGCTAAGAACTTCAAGTATCACTTGAGGTTCGTATTGGTCGGCGCGCCGACCAATGCCGCCGATCTTTTGTTTCAAGCGTTGCCTTGGCAGTAGAAACACAACAACCAAAATCCTTAGCGAGGGACACAGTGAAAAAATGGGTTTACTTTTTCGGGGCTGGCAAAGCGGAAGGCGATGGGACCTGGCGCGATCTTCTCGGCGGAAAGGGCGCCGGACTCGCCGAAATGACCAAGATCGGCTTGCCGGTTCCCCCGGGTTTCACCATCTCTACCGAGGCTTGCGACTATTTCTACAAGAACGGCAAGAAGTACCCTCCGGAATTGAGGAGGCAGGTCGCTGACAATATCGCCAAACTCGAACGCGTCAGCAGGAAAAGACTCGGAGACCCCGGAAATCCGCTACTCGTGAGCGTCCGGTCCGGCTCTGCTCGTTCCATGCCCGGCATGATGGAAACCATTCTCAACCTGGGCCTTAACGATCGCTCGGTAACCGGCCTCGCTGCCGTCACGAAAAATGAACGCTTTGCCTACGACGCCTATCGCCGCTTTGTCCAAATGTATTCGACTGTCGTCATGGGCATGTCCAAGGAGGATCTCGAGCACCGCCTTCGTGCCATGAAGGATCGCCTCGGAGTCAAGGAAGACACTGCGGTCCCCGCCAGCGGCTGGAAGGAACTCGTCGCCGAATACAAAGCCTACTTCCGAGAGAAATCCGGCAGCAGTTTTCCCGATGACCCCATCGAACAACTCTGGGGGGCTATCGGCGCGGTCTTCGGTTCCTGGATGGCCGAAAAAGCTGTTACCTACCGTCGCGTCGAAAAAATCACGGGACTTCTCGGCACCGCCGTCAACGTCGTGCAAATGGTGTTCGGCAATACCGGGGACAATTCCGGCACCGGCGTCTGCTTCACGCGCGATCCGAGTACCGGCGAAAAAATCTTCTACGGCGACTACCTGGTCAACGCCCAGGGCGAAGACGTCGTTGCAGGCATCCGTACGCCCATGCCTCTGCGCGAAATGGCCAAGACTATGCCCAAGGTGTACGCCCAGCTCGAAAAAGTTCGAGTAAAACTTGAGAAACACTATCGCGACATGCAGGACATGGAATTCACCGTCGAGAACGGCACTCTCTACATGCTCCAGACGCGCACTGGCAAGCGCACTCCCGCGGCCGCCTTCCGCATCGCGGTGGACATGGCCAATGAAAAACTCATCACCAGGGAAGAAGCGCTGCTCCGCGTCAAGCCGGAAGACATCGAGCGCCTCTTCTACCCCGTAATCGATTCGAAAGTGGACAAGAAATCTCTCGCATCAAAGATTCTGGCCACCGGTATCAACGCCGTCCCCGGCGCCGCCGTAGGCAAGGTGGTTTTCTCTGCGCAAAAAGCGGAAGAGTGGGCCGCCCGCGGCGAGAAAGTGATTCTCGTCCGCCGCGAAACCAGCCCCGAAGATGTCGGCGGCATGGCCGTTGCTCAGGGCATCCTCACCGCCACCGGCGGAAAAACCAGCCACGCCGCCGTCGTAGCGCGCGGCTGGGGCAAATGCTGCATCGTCGGCGCCGAGAAGCTGGACATCGACTACAAATCGCAGGCCATGTCCGCTGCCGGCAAAGTGGTCAAGGAAGGGGATTGGATCACGCTGGATGGCGGCGAGGGCGCGGTCTACATCGGGGCGATGCCTCTCGTTACTCCCGAGTTCCCTAAGTCTTACGAAACACTGATGAACTGGGCCGATCAAACGCGCCGCCTCAGGGTCCGCACCAATGTGGACACCCCGCAGGATGCCCGAAAAGCCGTCGAGTTCGGCGCCGAAGGCATCGGCCTCTGCCGCACCGAGCACATGTTCTTCACCGACTTCGAGCAGCCGGAAAGAAGCCACGAGCGTCAGCGCGCCATCCAGGAAATGATCCTGGCGGACGAGAAGGACGCTCGCGTCAGGGCACTGGATAAGCTTCTGCCATTCCAGCGCCGCGACTTCGTCGGCATCTTCAAAGCCATGGACGGATTCCCAGTCACCATTCGCTTGATTGACCCTCCGCTTCATGAATTCGTTCCGCATGATCGCGCCAAACAGGAAGAGCTGGCCCGCGATCTGAAGATCGACATCGAGAAAGTCGCCCGGCGCGTCGAGCAATTGCACGAAGCCAACCCCATGCTGGGACACCGTGGCTGCCGTCTTTCCATCACCTATCCCG
>Ga0137415_10008121_pt1 | contig 10403 bp, 7 predicted proteins | sample CZODoug3_1_1_16f_FD_183082 | JGI IMG/M metagenome (GOLD analysis project Ga0137415, IMG submission 183082) | Vadose zone soil fungal communities from Angelo Coast Range Reserve, California, USA - CZODoug3_1_1_16fungal (Hybrid Assembly) | ecosystem: Environmental > Terrestrial > Soil > Vadose... | reverse complement strand
ACGCCAGCGACGCTATGAATGCGCGTCGTTTCGATAGCTTCGTCCAGCGACATTGGCGGCAAAATCGTGGGAATACGTTTGGCGAGCATGGTCTTGCCCGCCCCGGGCGGTCCGATAAATAAAATATTGTGACCGCCTGCGCAAGCAACTTCCAGCGCGCGCTTGGCCGCTTGCTGGCCGTGGACATCGCGCAGATCGACTGCGTACTGTGCCGCTTCGCTGAGCAACTGATGCGCATCGACGCGCACCGGCTGAAATGATTCCGGTGAATTCACCAAATCTACGGCTTGCGGCAATGATTTCAGTCCGTAGACGTCGATACCTCCCACCACTGCCGCCTCGCGCGCGTTTGCTTCCGGAACGGCCACGGATTTCAAGCCGACTTCGCGTGCAGCCAGGGCCGCGGAGAGCGCCCCACGCACCGGCCGCACGCTGCCGTCCAGCGAAAGTTCGCCCAGAAACATGCACTTATCCAGAACCTTGCCGAAGAATTGACCCATGCAGCCCGTCAAGCCCAGGGCCATTGGCAAATCGAAAGCGGAGCCTTCCTTGCGGACATCGGCAGGCGCAAGATTGATCGTGACACCCTGCCCATGAGGAAACTCGAAGCCGCAATTTCTCAGGGCGGACTTGATGCGCTCGCGGCTCTCTTTCACCGCATTGTCTGGAAGCCCAACCACGTTGAAGTCGGTCATGCGCGCCGAGCCTACATCCACCTCCACTTCGACCAAATAGGCGTCGATGCCGTACACAGAAGCGCTGAGTATCTTGAAGAGCATAGGGAGGAGGAGCGAAAAATGTAGGGCGCAGCATAAACCAATGCACAAATATACGCCAGAGGTAACAATTTAAGAATAGTATCGCTGACACACCAAGCCGGACGGCCGTTCTTTACAGCTATCGACACAGCCACGTATATTGATTTTACCGGCTGTGTGCATCTACGTGAGGTTTGCTCATGATTGGCTGGATTATCCTGATCGCGCTGGTCCTGATCATTATTTTCTTGATCGGAATGTACAACAGCCTGGTGCGCCTCAAGGTCACCTGCGACAACGCCTGGGCAGACATCGACGTGCAACTCAAGCGCCGCTACGACTTGATTCCGAACCTAGTGGAAACTGTCAAGGGGTACGCCGGCCATGAGAAGGGCACGCTGGAAGCGGTGATCAACGCCCGCAATCGCGCCATGACCGCGACCAACCCCGGCGATAAGGCGCAAGCGGAGAACATGCTCTCCGGCGCCCTGAAAAGCTTGTTTGCACTATCGGAAGCATACCCGCAGCTCCGCGCTGTCGAGAGCTTTACGTCGCTGCAAAACTCGCTGACCCAGATCGAAGACACCGTCCAGAACGCGCGCCGCTATTACAACGCCGTGGTCCGCGACCTGAACACGAAAATCCAGCAGTTCCCCACCAACATCTTTGCCAATATGCTGGGTTTCAAGCCGCGAGAATTCTTCGAAGTCTCCGTGCCCGCGGAACGCGAAGCTCCCAAAGTGAGCTTCAGCGCTCCCACCGCATGACATTGGAGCCGCACACCGAATGATGCGTGCCCGCCCCATCGCCATTCGGTTGTTTTTACTAATCTTTGTAGTTTCTATTTTTTTCTTCCCTGCTATTTCGGCTTACAGCACGCGCGAATTGCGCATCGAAAATTTCCATTCCGAAACACTCGTCATGCCTGACGGCGCCATCGATGTCACGGAGAACATTCAGGCGCATTTTATCGGCGGGCCGTGGCATGGGCTTTATCGAACGATACCGGTGGAATACGTCACCCCGCAGGGGATGAATTACACGCTGTTCCTGGACATAAAGCGAGTAACAGACGCGAGCGGCCGGACACTCAAGTACGAAAGCAGCCAAGAACGCCACTATCGCAAGCTCAAAATTTATGTCCCGGACGCCGACAATTCCACGCAGACAATTTCGATTGAGTACTCGGTTTCGGACGCGTTGAAATTCTTCGAGGATCATGACGAACTCTATTGGAATGTGACCGGCGACGAGTGGGACATTCCCATTCAGTCCGCCAGCGCGCGCATCATTCTTCCGGAAGGCACTACGAATATTCGCGCCAATGTCTTTACCGGAGCTTATCGCTCGCGCGCGCAAAATGCCGACGTGGACATCGCCGGTAACGGCGTCGAAGTCCGCACTCGCGATCCTCTGCGCTTGCACGAAGGACTGACCGTCGCCGTTGCTTTCGACAAAGGCTTCGTTCGCGAGCCGACCTGGACCAGCAACGCTATTCTGTTTTTCCGCAGCAATTGGCCGCTCGGCATTCCCCTCGCCGCGTTTGTGGTGATGTTGTATTTGTGGTGGACGCACGGCCGCGACCCGCGGCTGCGCCCGATCGCCGCACAGTACGAACCGCCGAACCAACTGACACCCGGAGAAGTGGGGACGCTTGTAGATGACTCCGCGGATATGCGTGATATCACCGCGTCCATTGTGGACTTGGCCGTGCGCGGCTACATCACCATCGAGGAGCACCAGAAAGATCGCATGCTGGGCCTGATGCACGATAAGGATTACAACTTCATCGTGCAGAAAAATCGTTCGGAATGGTCCAAGCTGAAACCGCACGAGCAAACGCTGCTCGAAGGCCTGTTCGCGGCTGGAACGGTAGGCGAATCCGTTCCCATGTCCAGCCTGGAAAATCACTTCTACGCAAACTTGCCCACCATCAAAAGCAACATCTTCGATTCGCTCATGACGGACGGCTACTATCGCACGCGCCCAGACAGTGTCCGTTCCGCATATATCGCGGCGGGCTTCATCGGGGGCCTCCTCCTCCTTTTTGGAGGAGTCAAAATCGCCTCTAACCAGGGCATGTCTCCGCTAGCCTTCATCATTGCCGGAATCCTGACCGGTGCGATCGTTTGCGCGTTTGGCTGGTTCATGCCCGCGCATACCGAGAAGGGTGCGCGAACTCTCGAAGGGGTCCTGGGATTTGAAGATTTCCTCGTGCACGTCGAATCGGAGCGCTTCAATCGCATGATCAAGACGCCCGAAATGTTCGAGAAGTTCTTACCGTTTGCGATGGCCCTTGGCGTGGAGAAAAATTGGAGCCGCGCCTTCCAGGGTATCCTCACTCAGCCGCCGCAGTGGTACCGCGGCTCCTCCTACGGCCCCAGCTTCTATCCCATGATGTTCACCAACGATATGAGTGCGATGTCGTCGCGCGCCAGCAGCGTGATGTCCTCCGCGCCGCGCAGCTCGGGCGGCTCTGGTTTTTCCGGCGGCGGAGGCTCTTCTGGTGGAGGATTTGGCGGCGGCGGTGGCGGCGGTTTCTAGCGACGTAAAGTATCTTTTGACAATTTATCTGCCACGATTACAATACCCGCACTCTCCGGCAAGTTGTAACCCAATTAGCTCTGTTTTTGACCAAGAACTCGACTCGCACCGGAGAGAACCTAGTGAGTCGGTTTCGTTTGTATTCGCTTTGCGTTAAATCACGAAACCGATCAGTGGTGGAGGGAACGATGGTGCGGGCACTCTTAATCTTCGGTGTGGCACTTCTCGCGGCAAGCATGTCCTATGCTCAGAATTCGACTCCTACGGATCAGACCGAGCAGGTAAGGGTGCTCCTCGAGCGTGTGCAACAGCTCGAGAAGCGCGTCACGGAGTTGGAGGCGCGGCAGGCACAGCCTCAAGCGGCTACCATTTCCGCGGCGAATGAGCCCAGGGCGCAGCAATTACCCGCGCCGCAACCGGCGCAAGCACCGGCTGCGGCGGGACCCGGGCCCGGGCAGCACCAACACGAAATGCAGGAGCAGGCTGCTACCGTTCAGCAGATGGAGACACACTATCCGTCGCTGCAGATTCGAGGATTTGGCGACGTCGATTTTTCGGCAACTGACCTAAAGGGAACGACCAGCGGCTTCAACCTCGGACAGCTCGATCTGCACTTGGCTTCCGCGCTGTCTCGCAAGATTACCTACTTTGGTGAACTGACTTTCAACGCGCACCCTGCCGATTACACCGTGGAAGTGGAGCGCAATATCATTCGCTACGACTACAACGACTACTTCAAGATCTCCTTTGGCCGCTATCACACTCCCATCGGCTACTGGAACACGGCGTTCCACCACGGAGCCTGGCTGCAAACCACCATCACTCGCCCGGATATCGTGCGATTCGGCGGCACATTTATCCCTATTCACTTCGTGGGATTCCTCGCCGAAGGAAATATTCCGTCAGGCGGCGCGGGATTGAGCTACAACGTGGGCGTCGGAAATGGTCGAGGCAACGTCATCTTCCGCCCTGGCGATGCAGGAGACAACAACAACAATCGCGCCTGGGTCGCCAATATCTACTCCCGCCCCCGGCGATTCTACGGTCTGCAAATGGGCGTGTCCGGTTATCGCGACAAGATCACTCTGATGGGCAGGGATTTCCGCGAATGGATCGCCGACGGGTATCTGGTCTGGACCAAGGAAACGCCCGAATTTTTGGCGGAATTCGTCAACGTGAACCATCGTCAAGTATTGACCGACATTTCGACGAACAGTCAAGCGTTCTACGTCCAGGTTGGTTATCGCTTGCCTTGGTTTGATAAGACACTGAAACCCTACTATCGCTACGAATATACTCACACTCCCTTAAGCGAACAGGTCTTCACGAATCAAGATTTGCAAGGCTCGACTATCGGTATGCGCTACGACATATCGAACTACGCCGCATTTAAAGCGGAATATCGCTATACCAAGCGTGAAATCTCAAACCCGTGGGTTAATGGCTTTTTCCTTCAGACTGCTTTCACGTTCTGAGCGAGCACCCTATGAATGCCACAAAAAAACGTGTCGCAGTCGTTCTCCTGACTCTGATCTTGTTGTTCGCCACTTTCGGTGCGCCCTCGATCGCCCAGACCACTCGGGGCGGCGCCGACATCGCCGTTGTCGTCCATCCGGAAACGCCGGTCAGCGATCTGTCACTCTCGGAGGTACGCCAGGTCTTACTGGGGGAGCGGCAATATTGGAATTCCAAGCTGCCGGTGGTCCTGTTGATTCGCGCCCCGGTCGCTCGCGAGCGCGATGTGGTCCTCCGCGTCATTTATCAAATGTCGGAAGCGCAGTTTAAACAATATTGGGTAGCTAAGATCTTTCGCGCGGAGGCCGCTTCTCCTCCCAAGATTGTCTACTCCAACGACATGCAGTTTGAGCTCGTTTCTGGCATTCCCGGTGCTATCGCGTTTATGGATGCTCGCAATATCCGGCCGGGCCTAAAGGTCATACGAGTCGATGGACACTTGCCGGGAGATAAGGACTACCCGCTGCACTAACCTTTCGGCAGCCTATGCTCCCGACAGCTTCATGCGCCGCACGATATCGACGAACCGCGGATTTGTTCGCATGGGATCGAACATAGGCTCGACCGCAATCGAGACTAACCCGCTGTCATGTTCTTGATACGCTTTTTCCAGCCACTCCAACGCTTTCTCTTTCTGGCCCAGGCGCATATAGCCTTCCGCGATGCTGTAAGAAGAGACGTAGCCGTGTTTTGAGATTTCCGTCAATCCGTCAAGCCAGCTCTGCTGCACACCTTTGTAGCCGAGCTTCGAAAAATCCTCGGCAATGGAGGCGGCCAGTTCGGGGCTTCCAGACAACGACACCACCTTCTCTCGTTCCTCGACGGCTTCTTTCTGTCTCCCCGTCTGCGCATAAACCTCTTCGAGTACCCGCCGTGCTGGAGTAAATCTGGCGTCGATGTCCAGAACCTTGCGCAATTGCTCGATGGCTTGATCGCTGCGCCGCGCCAGATATAGTTGCCATCCCAACGTAGTGTTAATGATCAGCGAAAGCGGATCCAACTCCTGGGCCCTCTTTGTCTCACGGAGCCCTTCCTCCGAGCGTCCCATGTTCGCCAGATAATCTCCGTACCAGTGGTGTGTATTGGCTGAGTTGGGATTCAGCTCGATCGCCCGCCGGAATTCCGTCTCGGCACCGGTCCAGTCCCACTCAAAGTGCTCTTTCACCAACGCGAGCGATGTATGCGCCTCCGCCAGCGTGTCATCAATTTCCAGCGCTTGCATGGCCGCCGCTTTTGCCTTCGGCCAAGCCTCGGATGGAGGTAAATAACCAGCGCCGCCGAGCAGGCTGTAGGTATCCGCAAGCCCCGCATAAGACAGCGCGTATCGCGAATCTTTTTGCACTGCCTGAGTGAAATAATCCGCCGCCTTTTTGAAGTCTGCTTCGGTCCATTTGTTCCAATAGAACAATCCCTGCAGGTAAAGCTGGTACGCCTCGACATTTTCCGTGGGCCGCTTGGCCAGTAGCTTTCGTCCTTCGCCCTCCAGTTTGGGGCGCAGCCGGCCATATATATCCGCTGCGATTTCCTGTTGCACCGACACTAAATTGGAGAGCTTGCGGTTATATTGCTCACCCCAAATTTGCCGGCTATCGCGCACGTCTTCCAAGCTAACGCTGATCATCAATTCGTCGCCTGTTTGGATCAGCCTCCCGGTCAGGATGGCCTTTACCCCCATGTCCCGCCCTATTTTTTGCGGGTCGCTGGTCTGCCCTTTGTATCGAAAAACCGTGTTACGCGCCGTCACGGAAAGATTGGGCAGCTGCGAGAGGCTGTTGATTAAACTCTCCGTAATCCCGTCGCTGAGATACTCGGTCTTAGGGTCGTTGCTCACATTCGCAAAGGGTAAAACGGCAATCGAATCGACGCGTCCCTGCACACTGCCGTGAAGCACGCGGTCACGCAGGCCTCCAATATTGAAGCCGAACAGGACCAGCGCTAGCCCAAGAACCCCAGCCCAGACGAAATGAATCCAGGGACGCTTCGCGGGCTGCGCAGAAGGCGTACCCGTTGTGACCTGAAACGCGCGTGCCGAGTCCGTATCGCGCTTCAGACGCAGCAGGTCTGCACTGAGGTCCGCTGCCGTGCGATAGCGCAGCATTCGATCCTTTTCCAGCGCTTTGTTGATGATTTGCTCGAGTTGCGGAGAAATCGCCGGATTCAGGCGCACTGCCGGGACTGGCGTGCGATTGAGAATGGCCTCGAACAAGACTCCCGACGTGTTTCCCACAAAAGCTTGTCTGCCGGTGGACATTTCATACAGCACTAGCCCCAGGGAGAATAGGTCTGTGCGTTCATCTAGTTCTTCGCCGCGCACCTGTTCGGGGGACATATACGCCACGGTGCCCATGGAAACGCCGGTGCTCGTCAAGTGCGCGTCTTGCGTAGTGTTATTGAACACCGCCCCTGCGTGCGTCAATGACCCGATACCTTTCCGTTCGGGCAGCAACTTGGCTAGACCGAAGTCGAGCAGCTTGATCTGACCGCGTTCCGTCAGAAAAATGTTGGCCGGCTTGATGTCTCGATGAATGATGGCTTTGGCATGAGCTGCCTCCAAGGCGTCCGCCATCTGGTGCCCGTACTCTGGCACTTGCTCAATGTGCAGCGGTCTTCCCTCGATGCGGTGCTTCAGCGTCTGCCCTTCGAGAAACTCCATCACGATAAAGCTCTGCTCTTCGTATTCGTCGACGTCGTAGATCGTGCAAATGTGCGGGTGGTTCAGCGACGATGCCGCTCGCGCCTCGCGTTGAAAGCGCTCCACGGCTGGATGGTCTTTAGAGAGCTTCTCAGGAAGGAATTTCAGGCAAACAAAGCGACCCAGCCGGATGTCCTCGGCCTTATACACAATCCCCATGCCGCCGCCACCCAGCTTTTCCACAACCCGGTAATGGGAGATGGTTCGTCCGATCATGAAGGAAACCGCTGTCCGCGGTTCATCTTAGGTTGCGCTTAGGGGCAAGTCAACGCGCTCTCGCTCGGATGTGTTTGGGACCGCAAAACCATACAGCTTCATCACGTCTTGCAACGCTACAATGCCCTCCAGTTTGTGCACGTCGGCTCGACTAACCACCGGCAGCGCATCCAGGCCCTCCGCTCCCATCCGCTCTAGTGCCACTGTAAGCGACTGGTCCGCATGCAAATGAGGAAACTCCTCCCCTTCGATCAAATCGATCAGCTTTTTATTGGAATCTCCGTCAGCGGCGGCCTTCTCCAACGTGGCCAATTTCACGATGCCGGCGATACCCCGTTCATTGTTCAGCGGTAACGCTTCCAGTCTGCTGTCGCGCGCTTTCTCTAACGCATCTTGGATCGTCATGTCCGCGGTTAATATCTCTGTCGCCGGACGCATGGCCTGAAAAACACGCCGCTGCCCCGAACTAATGCGGGATTCAGCGGACGGCAAGTGTATTCCGTCCTGGTAAGCAAGGACTTCATAAATGGGTTGGCGTTGAAAGTGTGACGAAACGAAAAAACTGACCAGGTTGGAAATCATCAAGGGAACGATCACGGCATAGTCTCGGGTAGTCTCGAAGATCATCACCACCGAGGTCATCGGAGCCCGCACAATGCCGGCGAACGCCGTTCCCATCCCCACTAAGGCGTAAGCTCCGGCCGTCGCGACATGAGTGGGGAATAAGTTGTGCGCGACGCTTCCTACCGCTCCCCCGAGCATTGCCCCCAGGAACAATGCCGGTCCAAAGATGCCGCCCGCGTTTCCGGATGCGTAACTGACCACCACTCCGATGAGCTTGAGCACCAGCAGCAGCACCATCAACCTCAGAGCCATGCCACCGTTCAGCACCTGCCCAACGTGACTGTAGCCCACCCCGAGCGTCTGGGGCACGAACCAGCCCATGATGCCGACGACGACTCCACCGACCGCCGGCTGGAGCCACATGGTCTTCCGCGGCAGCCGCAGAAAGCGTTCCCGAAGCTTGAGCAGCAACTTTGTAAACGCGACAGACAACAAGCCGCCCAGGAGGCCCAGGACTGCGTAAATCAAGAATTCCGCGGGGCTGACCAGTTGATACTGCGGGACCTTGAATAGCGGATCGTTGCCCAACAGCAATCGCAGCATTGCCCAGGAAGTCGCGGAAGCCAGCACGACCGAACCCAACACCGGAGCGTGCAGGTCTCCGACAACCTCTTCCAGTGCAAACAGCACTGCCGCAAGTGGAGTGTTGAACGCTGCTGCGACCGCCGCTGCCGCTCCCACCGGAATGAGCGCCTTGATTTTTTCCGGGCTCAGCCTGAGCCAGCGTCCAAGCAGCGATGCGATGCCCGCTCCTACTTGTACCGACGGGCCCTCGCGTCCCAGCGGAATGCCGCTGGCCAGCGTCCCCGAAGTGCAAAAGAATTTCCCAAGCACCGTGCGCAGAGAGATGCGTCCGCCGCGCGCAAATAAGGCCGCGTTGGTCTGCGGCACCCCGCTGCCGCGGGCGTCCGGAAAATATTTGTACAGCAGAAAACCCATGGACAACGAGCCTACGATAGGAACCACCAAGCGCCGCCATGCCGCCGCAACGGTCGCATCGATTCGCGCGCCAAATCGTTCGGTCAAAACAATGAAGGCCACAACGGTCACACCAACAAGCACGCCAATCAGTAGCGTGACCAGTAGAAACACTTGCTCCTCGCGCTGTTTGACCAACGCAGCCCAGCGTTGCGACGGCGGCCACCAGCGGCTCGCCTTGATCTCGCCCTTGGTGTCCGAGATCATCTGGTGCTTTCCAGGGTTTGCGGCTATCTCGTCGTTATCCACGCTTTTCCCGCTTCCTTGACCGCTTCTCTCGATTTGTCTGTGGACGCTTTTCCAGCAATTGGTCGATGGCGCGCACGAATTCATGCCCGTTCGAGCGCAATTCACCAATGCGATGCCGCACCACTTCTTCCAACAGACGTTCTCCGCGAGGCAGCAACGAGACCAACACGCGTCGCCGGTCCTCCCGTCCGCGCGTGCGACGCACGTAGCCATGCGTTTCCAGACGATCGATCAATTCCACAACGCTGTGATGTTTTAGCGCCAGCCGCTCCGCCAGAGTCCGAATCGTCGCGTCTTCCCCAGCCGGCAACCCTCGAATCGTAAGCAGCAACAGATATTGCTGGGGTTCCAATCCCGCAGCCTGCGCTACAGCATCCCCGTCCCGCAGAAAGCGCCGAATGCGATAACGCAGCTCCGCCAAAGCCCGATACTCCTCTGTAGTAATCTCCATCGTCATGCCCCCAGTATATCGTATTGCGATACACTTGCCTTGCCGGTCGGCTCTGATATTCCAAGTAATCATTTACGGATTTTCTTGTATTGTGGTCCACCGAATGAGACCGCATTGTCTGCTGCCGCGACTCCGCTCAGGTTCCCGGCTGCTCCCCGCCCTTGCGCTGGCTGCGTGCGGTTGCGCTGATGTGCAAGACATCGGCAGCGCTCCCGGCATTCCTACGTTCGGAATTCCTCAAAACACGGGGCATATCCCGGTTTTGATTGTGAAATTAGTCCGCACCTATCCCCATGACCCGCACGCCTTCACACAGGGATTGGAGTATTACGGCGGATACCTCTACGAAAGCACTGGGATCGCTGGCCAATCGACT
>Ga0137415_10008119_pt1 | contig 10404 bp, 10 predicted proteins | sample CZODoug3_1_1_16f_FD_183082 | JGI IMG/M metagenome (GOLD analysis project Ga0137415, IMG submission 183082) | Vadose zone soil fungal communities from Angelo Coast Range Reserve, California, USA - CZODoug3_1_1_16fungal (Hybrid Assembly) | ecosystem: Environmental > Terrestrial > Soil > Vadose... | reverse complement strand
TCGGCGGCAATGGTCTGCAGCTCGTAGGTCAAGGTGTTGTCGTTTCTTCCGTTCTGGTAGTGAAGGAAACATCGCACCTGGCTTATAAAATCCACGGCATCCAAAGCCATATCGCGCTCGACAATATCTGCACCTCGGATTTCACTCGTTCTCCCGGCAACCTGGCGCATCCACGCGCTCGCGTGAAAATCTCGCAGCCCTCCCGGTGAGTCTTTTACGTTAGGCTCGAGATGAAAGATGGTATTCCCGTACTTAGCCAGCCTTCGTTTGGTAAGTTTGGTCAATTCCTCATGCAAAAATGATCGATACATTTTCTCAGTGCGTGGCAGAACCTTTTGTTCGAGCTTTTGATAAACCGTTTGATCACCCGCCAGGAAACGCCGGTCCATCATCGAAAGGTGGAATTCCACATTCTCTCGGTCCACGCGCTTGCTCTCATCCAGGGTCCGTGCGGCTGAGCTGACACGAAATCCTTGATCCCAGAGGGTTCTCGTCAATTCTGCGAGAACAGCCTGCAGCTTCTGTTCCGCCCGAACATTTTCGAACAGTAAGAGAATATCGAGGTCGGAATAAGGGAAAAGGATTCGGCGCCCAAATCCGCCAAGCGCGAGAACAGCGAGGCCTTCCGGTTCTAGGTTGTGAGCGTGAGATGCGGCCTGCAGGCCCTCTTGAATGTTTCGCTCCGCCATTTCGAACAATGCCTGCAGTGTTGCGTGTACACTCGTGCCATCGAGAAACGCCCGTTGTATCTTGCGCCTTTCTGCTTCGCATTCCGCCCTGGAATTGGCACGCTCTTGAGACGGGTCCACAAGGCTTCTTACCTCAGTCGGTTTTGGATCAAGTCCTGGTCTCGCCGCAGTTGTCACGTTATCTAAAGCACGCTTTCTCCGTGTTCATCATTGCGAATTCGGATCGCGTCACCCACGGTCGACAAAAAGATCTTGCCATCTCCGATTTTTCCGGTTTTCGCGGCTTTCAGGATCGCCTCAACGGCCGATTCCACGCGCTGGTCCGGGAGCACCATTTCGATCTTGACCTTTGGCAATAAATCCAACGTGTATTCCCGTCCGCGGTAGACCTCGGTGTGACCTTTTTGCCTGCCGTGGCCGCGCACTTCCGTTACGGTCATACCCTCGACGCCGATTTCGAGCAGGGCGTCTTTAACAGAATCAAACCGCGACGGCTGGATGATCGCTTCGATTTTCTTCATTAACTCTCCTTTCCATTTGGTTCTAACGGTTGAGTTCTTCCGAGGTGGTCGCAGCAGGAAAACTGCCTGGCGCGTGGGCGCATCATGCACGAGTGTGCGCAGGTTCGCCAACTTCAGATTTCGCATGTAATGAATCAGTTTTTTGGAGGCCACGCAGAATTTTCATTCGGCGGATTCTTATTTTACGTTGGCGTTCCGAAAAAGCAACGCGTACAGTCTGCCGCCAAAGCGACGGCAGCGTCGTTTCTCCCCGGAAGCCATTCAAGAAGGAGAAATCGGAATGACAGTGTTCTCAAAGTGTTTTGCGATTCTATTATTAAGCTCGGTGCTGATTTTTCCCGTTCTGGCGCAAACGCCGCCTACTTCAGATCCCAAGGCGTCGGCGGGAACGGAGCCAAACTCGACTCCGCCGGCGCAAGAGCCCGCCCCGGCCCCTGGTCCGCCGACCTGGTCAGTGGGTCCTATCGATTTCAGCGGCTTGGTCGACGGGTATTACAGCTTTAACTCCAACCACCCGGCATCGCAGGTCAATCAGCTCTATAACTTCAACGACAAAACCAACCAGTTCAGTCTCAACATGGCGAAGTTGAGTCTCGCCCATTCTCCAGACCCCGTCGGCTTTCAAGTCGACTTAGGTTTCGGGCGCGCGTTCGAGATCTTTAATCGTCAACCCAGCGAAAGAGCTTCGGATACCTTTCGGTTCTTGGAGCAAGCTTATTTGAGTGTCAAACCGCCGAAAGCCAAGGGACTGGAAGTGGATTTTGGAAAGTTTGTTACTAGCGCTGGTGCTGAGGTAATTGAAACGAACGGAAACTGGAACTATTCTCGGTCGCTGCTTTTCGCTCTAGCCATTCCTTATTATCACTTCGGCGTGCGGACTTCGATCCCCATCGGCAAGTACTTAACGGGTGGAGTGCAGATCGTAAACGGCTGGAACAATATTGGGGACAACAACTCTGGCAAGACCGTTGGCCTGACCGGCACGATCACAACCAAGAAGTTCGCCTGGAGCAACAACTACTATACTGGGCCCGAAAACAACGACACGAGTAAGGGCTGGAGACACCTGTACGACACGACCGTGCTGTTCACCCCTTCGTCTAAGTTCAACGGCTACATTAATTTCGATTACGGCCAAAACGCGAATTTCTCGCTGGTCTCGGGTATTGCCACGCCCGGCGTTCCTTTAGTTAGCAAGTGGTACGGATTAGCTGGCGCTCTTCATCTCCAAGCTAACTCGCACTGGTCTTTGACTCCCCGTGTCGAGTGGTTCAAAGACAAAAATGGATTTGCCACGGGAGTCGCCCAAGACCTGAAGGAGTGCACGTTTACGGGCGAGTACAAAATGGTCGAGGGGCTCCTCGCGCGTCTGGAATACCGTCGCGATTGGACGAACCAGCCATTTTTCGATTATGGCAACGTGCTCGGATCGAAAAAAACTCAGAACACGGTTTCGCTCGGCGTTTTGGCATATTTCGGGCCGAAGCGCTAGCTCGTGCGGGCCAAGGAGGTGAATCTTGAAAGGAGAAATGCAATGGCAGCAGTCAGTCAAACACCAGCAGTAGGAGTTGCCGTAAAAAGCTATGCGCCCACCGCCGAAGGAAGCAACTCGGTGGGAGCAAATCGCACGCAAGGCCTCGGCATCACGCTGTTTCTGGCGGGATTCACGGCATTCTCGGGCGGATTGTATTCGGGAAAAGTCCTTTGGTACGTCCTGGCGGCGGTATTGATCGGAGCTTCCGTTTGGGCCTTCCGAAAAATCAAGCCGTTGGAAAAATCAGAGAATTGAGGAGCGTAGATCAATGATGATACTTGTCGGAATTCTCGTTACACTCTCGGGTTTTGTGATCAGCGTGCTCAGCCTGGCTTTGAGTTCGAACGGCACGCGTCTTGCAGTCGTCGTCCTCGGGATAGCTGTCAGTCTGTTCGGAATCATGGGTATTCTCAATCGAGCCTATCTAAAGAATGCAATCTGGAAAAAGGGGTGACACGAGGATGAAAATCGCTAGCAGAACTCTACTCACATTGTGTTTTGGGGTGCTTTGTTGTTGGGCGCCGCTTAGTCTGGCGCAAACTCCTGCGGCAACACCCGCGGCGGTGCCGAAGGCGGTCACCGACGCCGATGTCGCTGGCGCTCCAGTGCCAAGTGCTGACGCCAGGTCCAAAGGCGACCCGGACGGCTCGCTCACCGGCACAGCAAGCGACATCGCGGTGACCGACGCGAAAAAAGGAGCGACGATTGGAGACCTGGTAAATCAGGTAGGCCAGAATAAAATCGCCATCAATTTCGTTTGGACGCTCGTCGCAGGGTTTCTTGTCATGTTCATGCAAGCGGGGTTTGCCATTGTGGAGACCGGCCTGTGTCGGGCCAAGAATGCCAACCATACCATGATGATGAATTTCATGGTCTACGGCGTCGGCATGCTTGCATATTGGTTGATTGGTTTTGCGATTCAGATGGGGGGCGTCGGCGCGGTCGCGAATCTCGGTGGTACCCCTCCGTTGAACGCCGAACATGTCATCACTCTCTTCGGCAAGCCCTTCGGCATCTTCGGTCAGAGTGGTTTGTTCCTGGTGCACAGGGGAACGTACGACGTCAGCGTCATGGTGCTTTTTCTATTCCAAATGGTATTCATGGACACCACCACGACGATTGTTACAGGTTCGGCCTGTGAGCGCTGGAAGTACGCTGCGTTTATCATTTCAACCTTCTTGTTGGGCGCCTTTACGTACCCTCTATTTGCCAACTGGGCATGGGGCGGCGGCTGGCTTGCCAACCTAGGCACCAATTTCGGGCTAGGCAAGGGCTATTGCGATTTTGCTGGCTCGGGGGTAGTGCACTCCGTAGGCGGAATCACCGCATTAGCCGTCGCAATGATGCTCGGGCCGCGGATCGGCAAGTATGAGCGCACAGGAAAGTCGAACGCCATTCTAGCGCATGACATCGTCATCGTGCTGACGGGCTGCTTCATCCTGGCGTTCGGTTGGTTCGGATTCAACCCCGGCTCCACACTCGGTGCTTCTGGCAACGGCAGCTTACGTATTGGATCGATTGCTGTGAATACGATGCTGGCTGGGATGTCGGGTTCTTTTGCGGCAATGTTGTACATGTGGATTCGCTACAACAAGCCAGACGCGTCGATGAGCGGCAACGGCTTGCTCGCCGGGCTTGTGGCTATCACCGCGCCCTCGGGATTCGTAAATCCCGTGGCTTCGGTCATCATCGGACTCATTGCCGGCGTGTTGGTCTGTATCTCGGTCGAATTCGTAGACCGCGTAATGAAAATAGACGACCCAGTTGGAGCAATATCCGTCCACGGCGCAAACGGTCTCTGGGGTGTCATCTCCATTGGCTTGTTTGCCGATGGTAAGAGCAACTACGGGGGCTCTTGGAACGGTGTGGCCGGATCGGTAACAGGGTTGTTCTACGGCGACAGCGGGGGGCAACTTATCGCGCAGCTGCTTGGCGTGGCGACCTTAGTTGGTTTCGTATTCACGCTCAGCTTCGTCTTCAACCTATTTGTTGACTGGATGGTTGGTCAACGCGTATCGGCCAAGTCCGAACTGGAAGGCTTGGATCTTCCAGAGATGGGTGCCCTCGGCTACCCCGAATTCGAGCTGAAGGCGGAGATGTAAACCAACGAGCGGAGCTATCCGAATGGCTACTACAACGATGCTTTACACCAGGCCGGGAACGCTTGTTCCCGGCCAACGTCCTAATCCACTCCCAGCGATTCCCTGGCGGGACCCGCACTCAGTCCCGCCGGAAAAGCTCGCGGAGTTCATCGCGGGTCTCCAACAGGCCTGTGCCGAGAACCCGGATAACGCGGACCTGCATACCTGTCTTGGCATGGCTCACGCCATGAACTATGACGTCTATCGCTCTATGGATGCGCTTGAGGCAGCGCGACGCATTGAACCCGTCAATTTCCTTGCCCAGTTCAAATACGCCGAATTGTATTACCGCATTCGTGCGCTAGACCGAGCAGAGGCGGAAACTACGCGCGCGCTTGAGCTTGCCGGAACCACATGGGAATTGTCACTTTCGCGGCGGCAACTCTCGGAAATCCGCCGTCTTCGTCGGGAAGGTACCCAGAAGCCCACCTGGTCGAAATCGCTAAGGCTTCCTTTCATCGGTTTCGTGGTCCTCCTGATGGCGATCTCCTGGTTCTTTATGGCTTGGAAATGAAATATAAGTGGCAGTATTTTTTGGCCGCCGTGTTCTTCGCCTCCTATCTATTGGTTTCTAGGGGCGTACCGCTCCTGCCTGTCTTAGCTGGATGTGTGGTGGCCGCCTTCGTTACTTGGTGGAGGCTTGCGCGCCAAGACGCGCGCGGCCGCTAGGTATACCGATGCACGATTCAATTCCTCTTCCCCTCGCCATGCTCATCATATTTGGCTCGGCCAAACTCCTGGCCGAGCTATTCGAGCGTCTAGGCCAGCCCGGAATTGTTGGCGAGATTCTTGCCGGCGCGCTCGTAGGTCCGAGCTTACTAGGGTGGATCCAACCCAACGAAATGTTGAAAGCGTTGTCCGACCTTGGGGTCATGTTCCTCCTCTTTGGCGTTGGCCTGGAAGTTAAGGCTTCCGAGTTGTTGAAGGTTGGCGGCAAGGCCACCTTAGTAGCAACTCTCGGTGTAATCGTCCCGTTTTTTGCGGGGTGGGGAATTCTTTCGTTGTGGGGAGCACCGCAGATTGAGGCGGTCTTTGTCGGGGCGGCCATGGTGGCCACCAGCGTAGGAATCACAGCGTCAGTTCTTTCCGCGCGGGGATTACTTCATGAAGTTGCTAGCAAGATCATCCTCGCGGCGGCCGTTATTGATGACGTGCTCGGGCTAATCGTGCTGGCCATTGTCAGCAGCGTAGCCCGTGGGCGCGTCAATTTTTGGGAGATCGCCCTGATCGCGACACTGGCGACCACGTTTACGATCGTAATGGCGGTCTGGGGAACCACTGCAGCAAAGCGCCTGCTGCCCATTTTTGGATCGCGTGCGCGCGCGGACAATGCGGAATTTCACATTGCCATGGTTTTTCTCTTTGCTCTGGCGCTGCTGGCTCAGTACACGGGCGTCGCAGCTATCGTAGGGGCGTTTCTGGCCGGTTTGGCTCTTTCAGATAGTGCTGACGCGCGCGTGCGAACTCTAACGCGCGGTGTCAGCGAACTGCTGGTGCCCTTTTTCCTTGCCGGCATCGGCCTGCATCTCAATTTTGCGGTCTTCCGCTCGACATCGACGGTGGTTCTGGCTTTGGTGATTCTGGCCACCGCTATCGTTACCAAGTTGATTGGCTGTGGCGTTGGCGCTCTTTCACTAGGCTGGAACAACGTCCTGAAGATCGGTCTCGGTATGGTTCCTCGAGGGGAGGTCGGGATGGTCGTTGCGCAGATCGGTCTGGGAATGGCAGTAATTAGCTCTCAAATCTACAGCGTGGTCGTTTTCATGGCTGTTGCCACTACGTTGATTACCCCCTTGCTCCTGAAAATTGCCTTCCGGCCATCGGTTTTAGTGCCAGCTGAAGGCTGGCCTGCGGCCGAGAAATCACAGGCGTAATTGAGCCCGCGGGAATGCGAGCATGGCACTATCCGTTTTTTCGATTCGTTCGCGCAATTCTTCGATTTGGCGCTTTTGAAATCTGCGCGATACCCTACGTGGCCTGATGCAGTTGTATTTTAGCTAAATTCCGTTCGACATTTCGATTCTAAGGAGATTCATGGCTAACGACTTGCGTAATTTTCTTGAACTCTCTTATGACGAACTGGAACAGTTGAATCTGGAGGCTAAAGAGCAGCGCAAGAATCGCGTAGCGATCGACAAAATACAGGAAGCGCGCCTGAAGTATCTCACCGACGAAAAGCGCATCAAGGCCGTCACTGTCCTGTTCAGCGACCTTGAAGGTCGTCTCCACATGCTCGACTACGACAAGAAGTTCCTCATCAAGAGCTGGGACAACCTCACTTTTGACGGCTCTTCCATCCGCGGTTTTACGGCGCAGCGGGAGAGCGACCTGCGTCTCGGTATTTGCTGGGACGCATTTTACTGGGCGCCTGCGGACATCTTTGGCACTGGGAAGATTCTGGTTTTTGGAGACGTGGTGGACAAGGACGGCACTCCGTACGGTGCGGACATTCGCGGCCTTTTGAAGGGCTTCGCGGGCGACTTGTACAAGAAAAAGGGCCACACGCTGAATGCCGCGAATGAAATTGAAGGTTTCTTGTTTCAGGGCGCGGACGCGGAGCGTCGTTATCACGAGACGAATACATTCAACTACGTGAACACCGGAGGCTACTATCATTCCCTCCCGGGCGATCCGCTGCGTATGTTCATCGATACGACCGCGGAAGTGCAGAGGGCCATGGGATTCCAGAACGAGAAGGATCATCCGGAAGTCGCGCCCTCGCAGTTTGAAATCAACTATGGCTATGGTGAGGTCGTCGCAGCGGCCGATCAGATCCAGCTCTACAAACTGATCTGTCGTCAAGTGGCCACGAAGATGGGGCTGACCGCCTGCTTCCTGCCCAAGCCGGTCGTCGGCGTCAACGGAAACGGCATGCACACAAACGTTTCCATCAGCGAAAATGGGAACAACTTGTTCTGGGATCCCAAAGGCGAAGAGAAGCTCAGCAAAGTTGGTTGGTCTTTCCTCGACCGCATCCTTACTCACGGAAATGACATCTGCCTTCTGCTCAATGCCAGCGTGAACGCTTATCGCCGTCTCGACCCGCACTTTGAAGCGCCCAACCAGATCAAGGCTTCGGCTGTCGACCGCGGCTCGATGATCCGTATCCCCATCGGAAACGAAAAGAGCATGCGCGTGGAAGTTCGCTCCGTGGCGCCGGACGCTAATCCGTACCTCGTTATGTATTCGATTTTCAAGGCTGGTGTCGACGGAGAAACTGCAAAGATCAAGAACTTGCGCCAGGCGGAGCGCTATTTACCGGACAACATTTATACGGCGCTCGACCACTTTCGCAAGGCTGAATGGACCACGACCCTTCTCGGAGCGGACGTGAAGGGACGCTATGCTGATCTCAAACAGGCTTCGGCGGACCGCTGTCCGCGTCAGTTGGGTACTTTCGTCAAAGCGCCTGAGGTGCAGTATCACCACGAAGTCTACAACCAGTTCCTTTGGAATCTGTTCTAGGGCCGCGCAGCTTGTGGCAGGACCGGATCGGGATTGAGCCTAGCCAATGGTTGGCGTCGGGAGACCAACTTTCCCGTCCCGCGGTAGAAGTTCGTGCCTAGTGAAGAGCACATGTCCGATTACCCCGTCCATACATCCGAGATACCTCTTACCAGCCAGAATAATTCAGTATCTAACCTGATTAGAATGTGTGCGCGTAGTAGCCCTTTTTTGCGTGTACGCTGAGATGCTGAGGGCCATTGAGCGAGTGCACCTTGACCGCGATCTTGCGCCAGCGTGCGTCACGCGTCTTGTTGCTCGGCTGGTATCCTAAAATGTACTGGCTGTGTAGCTCTGTGCCGATATTTGTGGCAATCTCCGGCAACTCATTCGGATTTCGCACGGTGAAGACGCGCCCGCCAGTCAGTTCCGTCAGTTGACTGAGCAGCGAGGGTCCATTGAGTTCCGTCAACGTTCGGCGGTGATACCCCGATTCAAAGGTGCCGATAGCGTAGAGTTGGATATCCGCTTCTCTCACTTGTCGTTTAATCTCGTCCTCACTGTAACGGCTGTGATTATCCCCTCCGTCGGAGATGATCAGGAGGGCTCGTTTGGCGTTGCGAGCATTCCTCATTTCACTGATTCCCAAATATAGCGCGTCGAGTAGGGCTGTAGAGCCGCTCGGAGATACCGTAAGTAGGCGATTCTGCAATTCTTCAATGTTGTTCCTGAACGGACTGAGAAGGTCGGCATGCGCGCTGAACCCGATTAGAAACCCTTCGTCATCTGGATTAAGAGTCTTGAAGAATTCAACGGCCGCTTTCTTGGCGTAGCTGAATTTGTTGGCCATGCTGCCGCTGAGGTCGAAAATGACGCCGATCGACACGGGGACGTCTTCCGACGACAAATTCACGACCTCCTGCTCGATGTTGTCTTCGAAGATGCGAAAGCTATCGCGTTCCAGAGATGTGACCGGCCGGTCGTGGGCGTCAGTGACAGATACGTTGACGAGCGCCAAATCTACATCTGCATGGACACCCAGCCTAATTTGCTGGCCAGGCGTGTCATGCCTCCGATCACTGAGGACCGGAGATTGGGCAGACGCTGATGTGCCGACAGTGGAAGTGGCAAGGCCAAAGACTAGCGAGAGAAGTACTGGCACGAATAAGACCCGAGTCCCAATCGAGGCATTCTTCTTTGAGAACCATCTCGTCGTTGATGTGCGAACAGGTCTTCTTGTTGGCTTGCTACGTCTCATAGGGTTCATCTCTCGGAGAGCAATCAGAGTGATCTGCTAATAGCATAACAACGGTAATAAAAGATGACGTCGCCACCCGCACCGGAGCGGTTCGCAAGCAGGGACATGGGCGCATTGTGAAAGCCACTCTCGCCCACCAAATTAAGCATCGCGTCCAGAATCGCTTCTTCCTTATCTTTTTTTTGGCCATAGAACGATAGTTAATCCGAAAAGAGACTAGAACATTTATTCTAACAAATCCGCTTCAAGCCCGATCAGGTTCAATATGCGGTCTAATCACCTTGACCCTGGACAGCGCCCTCGCAATGATCATGATCTCTTTCGTACTGGGCTCAAGCGGCCACCCCGCATGGACCAATGTTTCACGGCTTGGAGAGTAATGCCGGCTGAGGTGAGTCAAAGCCGGCGAACTATAGATGTGTCTAAAGGTGAAGAGGTTCGGTTCCGACAAAGCGAAAGTTTACATTCGTCATCTAGTCCCTGTGATTGATACATCTCTTTTGGGAATCGCTCGAAAAATGAGAATTTCTTAGGGGCAATAGGGAGCACTAAGAATTCCCTCCCTTTCAATACTTTAGAAGGCCTGGCCGCGTCGCAAAACTCCTTTGTTTCCAATAAAGTAGTACTTTCGATCCGCATTGCCTGTGACAGCTTTGCCTTTGTTTTCAATGCGCTACGAAATTTCTGAAGGGCACTAAAGGGGCACTAAGCCACCGTCGAACTCAATCGGTGTGGAATCTATTTGATTGCATAACAGTGTCGGCTCCCTCGACCTGAGTACACTTTGGTTGCTTGACGACCAGAGGCTCGGGAGGAA
>Ga0137415_10008118_pt1 | contig 10405 bp, 11 predicted proteins | sample CZODoug3_1_1_16f_FD_183082 | JGI IMG/M metagenome (GOLD analysis project Ga0137415, IMG submission 183082) | Vadose zone soil fungal communities from Angelo Coast Range Reserve, California, USA - CZODoug3_1_1_16fungal (Hybrid Assembly) | ecosystem: Environmental > Terrestrial > Soil > Vadose... | reverse complement strand
ATTCTCTGAAACGCACATTGCCTGGCTGGGCGAAAGGATTCGAACCTCGATATGGCGAGTTAGAAATCAGACCCTCTCGCCTGTTCGAGGGGAGTCCCAAAACCGCTCTTCGTTGAATTTCATAAGCTCCTCGAAACGTTTGAATTTCGAGAACCGTACCAAATCTTCAGAGTCCAGAGCTTCGGAGAGGAATGGGCCATTCGGAGAAAAATGAGCCGGCTTTGCCGATTGGGAGTCCGGAAGCCTACTGGGAAATCGGTGCTGCTGCTGGGCTTAACTGCAATAAGTCCGCTCGGAGAATACACGGCTTCGGCCAAGCTGGCGGAGGGAGAGGAACTGGGATCGAACCTTCTCCACGTATACCATCGTACCGGAACGGGTCAGACCGGACGCAGTTCGCCTCGGGAGTGACGGGCACAGACGGTCATCTGAGCCAGGTCGGCAGCCAACCCCGGGGGACTAGTTAGATCGGCCCTTGGCCGACCACCATATCGCGGTATCAGTCCCGCCGCGACGGTAGGATTCCCTCGATCCGTCGAATTTGCGCGTCCTGGCCAGCTGAGAGCCCATCTGCGGACGGGCAAGAATACTCTGCATCGGCTGGAATTTGTTCAATATAGTCCCGGTGCAGCGATATCGGTGATTTGGAGCCGTCGAATAGAACGCGAATACTGCTATTGTGGCGGCCACCGCCGACGATGATGCCTTCCTTACGGGAGAGGCGCGGACAACGCGCCGCACCGAGTGCGCTCATCTTGAATCGTGAACCTGGCAAGGGGCGACATTGCTCGGAGATCGCTGTTTCAGTTCGCATGATGGGCCACAAAGCTACGCCAATGACCGGCGGTAAAAGCCATTATTAGATGTGGAAAAAATCCAAGTTTGTTAATGTATTCGCTGTAACACCAGTCAAGATTATCTCCATATCCGCCGAACTTTGGCTTTCTGCTGCGGCTGAATTATTGGCGTATACGATCGTATTCGCTCCACTCTGAATCCACACAATGCTATGTGCAGCGACTTGGGTTGCTCCGCTTATCAAGCCCTGCACGGACGTAATTCCAGCAATTGCTGACGTGTCGATAACGTCTGTTCCCTGCACGAAATCGCTAATGGTGTCATGGCTTGCGATAGTGGAATCTGCAACTGCAGCGAAGACAAAGCGATCGGCTCCGAGCCCCCCAAACAGGGTATCAGCGCCTCCCCGGCCTTCAATTAAATCATTCCCTCCTTGACCATCTAGCGTATTGCTACCTGCATCGCCAAAAATCACGTCAGCTGAAGCTGAGCCACGGACGGCATTTACGCCTGTGAAAGTATCGCTGCCGACACCCGCTACATCACCGACTGCCGTTCCATGTGAAACCCCGCTGTTCAAATCAACGGTTACGCCGTCGAGGGCATTGTAGAAAGCGATGCGTGTATTACCGTTGCCTGTGATCGTGTCGTTGCCGCCCATCCCTTCAAACTCATTTAACGTGCCGAAATTTCCGACATTATCAGTAGTCGTGTTCAAGAAACCGGCAGCGCCGAAGTTGCTGGCGTCATAACTATCGGCGAAATTGGTCCCCCGGATCGCCTCGACTGATCGCAGCGTGTCTGCACCAATTGCAACGTCACCAGTCACTGCGCCCAGGGCCATATCGACGTGAATACCAGAAACGGCCGCGTTATCATTGTTATAGAAGGCTCGATCGAATCCGCCCAAGCCGTCGATATGGTCATCGCCCGCACGTCCGGCAAATTCTTCACTTGTGTTGGCGCCGTTATTGGAGCCGGTGATAAAATCGTTAAACGCAGAGCCGGCTACTGCGGAAACACCCGTGAACGTATCGGAGCCGACACTCGCGACAACTAAATGCCCGATCGCCCATCGGCAGCAGCCAACTTTTTCAACACTATCCGCCAGAAGCGGGCATTTCACCAATCCGCCAAGTCTGATGAAGCTCTACTCGACATTTGCGCTGCGATCGATGGCTATCGATTGCACGAAGGCGCGATCCTGTTCCGGGAGCGTCGCCGTCCAGACGGGCTCGTCGCCAGCTTCTAGCAGCACGTGACTGATTTCGATCATCTGCCGCGGCGGCAGCTCATTAAAATAAACCCGCCCAGAGCCGCCAACGCGACAGCTTCAGCCATGAGCTAGATCATGCGAGCCTTGTCTACGGCCGTACGCCCTGCCCGGATATGGCCATAGACAAAGATGTGTTCGTGCGTGAGCGGCGCACCGCACATGAACCAATCGCCGGCTTCACTTCATTGAAGATAATCTGCGCGAAGAAGCTTGGTGCGCCTGTGAGCTCTGCATGAATCCTGGTGATCTCACCTGCAATTTTGCTCTTTTGCTCTGAGGTGAGGTGAACGTTCGTGCTCGTACAAAAATAAGTTGGTATGTGCCTTCACCTCGTTCCAAGACACGAATGCCCTTAAGCTCGCGAGCTTGCCGACGAAGGCCAGGAAGTACGGAAGATTATAATGTTACGCTTCGTGCAAGATCAACCGCAGCCGCTGCGCCAAGTCTGACAGGCGGTAAGGTTTGTCGATGATCGGAAACTCGTCCGCCGCCTGATGACGTTCCAACACGTCCCCCGCGTAGCCGGAAGTGAGCAAGACGCCTATGTCTTTGTTCAGTCGCCTCGCTTCGCGAGCAAGCTCAACGCCGTTCAGTCCGTTTGGCATCACGACATCGCTGAACAAGAGCTCAAATTCTTGGCCGCTCTTGAGTATTTCGATCGCCTCCTCGCCATTCCGTGCGCAAAGAACCCGATAGCCGAATGTGGTTAGCATTGCCGACGTGGCTTCCAGCAGATCCGCATTATCCTCGACCACGAGGATTCGCTCGGAACCTCCCGGTATGGCCTTGGCTTGAACGGCTTCCACCTCCGCGTCAGGGTTTTGCGTTGCTTTGGGCAGGTATATAGCGACCTTTGTCCCAACTCCCGTCGCACTTTCTACGGTTACGTGCCCCCCCGATTGCCGGACAAAACCATAGACCATGCTGAGGCCGAGCCCGGTGCCCTTGCCGACCTCTTTGGTTGTGAAGAAGGGCTCAAAAGCTCGATCCCGTACTTCAGGAGGCATCCCGGAGCCGGTGTCCGTCACGGATAGCCTTACATACGATCCGGGCAAGCAGCCAGCCAGGGCTCCGTCATGCAAGACGACGTTCCGCGTATCGATCTCAAGCACGCCACCATCCGGCATGGCATCACGCCCATTCAGGGCCAGGTTGAGGAGAGCGGTCTCCAACAGCGACGGATCGACATGGCATCGCCATAGTCGCTCATCGGTCTGCAGCATGACCTCGCATCCTCCTCCGACCGCTTGGCGGAGGAGTCCCTGGAACTCAAAAATGAGCTGGTTCGCGTCGACCAGCTTTGGGTTCAGTCTCTGCCGCCGGGAAAAGGAGAGAAGCTGCGCCGTCAGCTTTGTCCCGCGGTCAGTCGCTCGTCGTGCGGCCACGGCGAACTGGCGGACCCTGCCGATATCCGCCGCTTCCTCAATGAGCTCAAGATTCCCGGAGATCACCATGAGCAGGTTGTTGAAGTCATGCGCGACGCCGCCCGTGAGTTGCCCGACGGACTCCATCTTCTGGCTCTGGTGAAGTTGCTCCTGGATGATGCGTCGCGCCTCTATGGCGTGCTTGTGCTCGGTGATGTCTCCGAAGTAGACCGCTAGGCCTTGGCCGGAGGGGAACGCGTTGAGCGCGTACCAGACACCGCTGCGAGGACAAAGCGCCTCGAACGAAACCGGGCGCTGACCCAACATGGCGTCCCGAAGCTGTCTGAAAATTGCCTTGTCGGGATCGTCCAGAAAGACCTCCTTAAGGCTCGTGCCGATGAGATCGCGCCCTTCGGCGATCTGCGCCCGGGCCCGGCCGTTGAGGTAGCTGATGCGCCAACCCCGATCGACGATGATCACGCTATCGGTCGTGCTCTCAAAGATTATCGTGATCCGGGCCGCCGTTTCCTCGGCTCTTTCCTTTGCCTCGGACAATTCATGCTCGCGATGCTGTAGTGCATCGGCCATGGTGTTGAACGCGTCGGCGACCCGAGCGATTTCAGATTTATCCCGGATGTCCACACGCCGGCTATATTCGCCGAGCCGCCATTGGTTCGCGGCACCAACCAACTGGCCAAGCGGGCGATGGATGAACCGCCGGGCACCCAATGATGTCAGGACTAACACCAGCGACGCACTTAGGGCGATCAGAAGGATGCCGCGCTGCGTGCGATTCTGGATTTCGGTAAAGGCCTGTGCCTTGTTGATTCCAAAGCTGACAACAAGTCCCCCGGAATCAGCCTGCAGCGCCGAGTAGCCTTCGATCCGCTCCACACCATCGGCGTCGACGATATCGACCGCCGCCCGGTCGCCCATTTTCAGATATTTGTCGCTAGGCATCCTTGTGCCGACAAACCGGCCGTTATCGGGGTAGCGGGCGAGGTAAATACCGTTGCGATCCGTGATGGCGAGTGCGGTTCCTTCGGGGGCGCCCTTTCCAGCGATGTAGTCAGCGAGCCAATCCAAGCTGAGACCCGCTACGATGACGCCGCCCATGCGGCCATTGTCGTCATAGAACGGCAACGCGAACTGGATGACCTTCCGGCCAGTTGACAGACCTGCTGAGAATTCCCCGACCGTGAACGCGCCTGTCTTCAAGATGTTGGCAAAGTAAGCCCGCGTAGCGATGCTGATTAGCCGGTGGTCGCTGTTTGTGTCGCAGAAAGAGCCGCCTTCTAAGTCGGTAACAAGAAAGGTAATGAACGCCGGAAATCGCTGCTGCAAAGCCGCCAGGTAAGCATCGCAGGCTTGGCTGTCTCTCGTTTTTATGGACGGGAGCTCCGACATTGCGATCAAGACTTGACGAATTCCCTGTACGATCTGTTGCTGTTCCGCCGCGGAGAGCCTGGCCAAACTGAGCGCCTGGTTCTGCACTTCGACTTCGCGCGAGCGGCGCAGCGCGAGTTCATTGTACGCCTGGATCGCGATCACGGGCAGCATTGCGACAGCTACCAGCACGAACAGGCGGGTTAAAATACTCACTGCTCAGCCAGTCTCAATTTTTTGCAATGTTATTCCGTCGAGTGGACCTTGCTGGGCTCGTTTCGACAGATGGTGAATCGCGACCGGTGATGCCTTCGACGATTATGCTGATCCCGGCCGCAACACGAGCGTCGGCTAGGCGTCGTTCCGGCTTGAGCGTCAAACGTTCTGTCACCATTGGCGATGTACAGCGTCCCCTCTAACACGACCAAATGCTCATCCCCCATTCTTTGGATATGGACTGGCGCACCGTTGCGGGAATCCGCGACCACCTCGATCGCTGTAAAGTGGCCCTCCCTTTCTTGGCGGAGGTGCGGATTGCGAAACGTTCTCCCGGCGTTGTCTCGAACCATCCGGCGTTGCCATGACGGGCGCTCGGTAGAACCTTGTTTGATTTTTTCAATGACGTCATCTTGACCTGCCTGTTCGCTGAAGACCAAGCGGAGTTGCACGAGCCGCAATCGTGCCCAGCAGCCAAACTAGATTTGAGCGGGTTACGGTTGGATGACGTCTGCGAGTTATGTGGTTACATCCGTAACGCGCGCACCCAAACCGTTGGCTCCGTTCCGCCGATCGATGCCGTGGAGCCCTGTTCTGCGATCGTGCTCAAGTGTTTTATGAGCCGGGCAAGTGGATCAGATACTCGTAGACCGCGGTGAGTTCTTCATCACCCATTCTTCCAACAGGCCGCCACGGCATTTGCTTGCTGAGTTCATGGCCGTTGGGATCGACGCCGGTGCGCATGGTGGCGATGAATTCCTCGAGTTTCCATCCCTTTACAAGATTGAGATCGGGCCCGAGAGGCCCAAGCTGGCCAGGCACGCCGCCTGTGAGCTTCTCGCCGTGGCATGCGCGGCAATCCTGATACGACAGGATATATTCGCCATACTGCAATGTGGGACTCTTGGGTGGTGCCGTGACGATGTCGGTGGATACCGGCTTCCCCTCCGGCAGCACGCCGGCACCCAGCATCATGACCCCTAAGAGGTTGAGATGATCCGGGGGATTCCCGGTCGGCTTTCCCGCAGCCGGCAGGCTGCGGATGTAGGCGATGACCGCCCTTGTATCGTCATCGCTCAGTTTACTGGCATTGGTGTACGACATGATGATCAGCCAGCGCCCGTCCCGATCGATACTGTTGCGAATCGCCCGAAAAATGTCGCCATCTGACCAATGACTTAATTGCCCGGCGGGAGTGAGGTTGGAGGACACAAATGACCCGACAGGAACTGGAAAATGCTCGCCGATGTCGAGGCCGCCGGTGAGTGTGCCGGTTTTTGAGTGGCAGGCGCTACAGAAGCCGTTTGAGATCGCCTCCCCGCGTTGAATTTGTTCGGGCGTGCCCGCCACTTCTTGGTCCGGAGTCGGGGCGCTGCGGGCATGCACCTTGACCAGCCCCACGATCGCGATCACGCTTATCAAGGTGGCGGCGGCAGACAACAAAGCTGCCAGGCCTGTACCACCCCATTTCAAGAACCTATTCTTTGCCTGCCAGGCGCGAAGGCTGAGCCAGGCCAAGAGTGTGGCGGTGATGATCAACATCGCCAAGGTAAGCAAATCAAGCATGGTACATCCCTGGAACGTATTGAGCAGAACAAGACTGGGACTGGGAAAGATCAGCCGCGGTCATCCGCGGCGCGCGCCGACGGTGCAACGGAGACCCTACAGCTGGAGCAACACGAAGCGATTTCGATTCGAGCTTATCGGCTTACAATCGCAACCCGATAAGCGCGTTGGCGATGTCGGAGACCTAGAGCCTTTCCGTTTCGGTGGCATCGAAACGGGGCTCTCGATTCGTGATTTGACGCGTTTTCTTGACGCGAAGCGGTCTCCACTTCGCTTGAAAACGCTCTAGCAGTCTGCTGAAAAAGCCCTCGCAAAGGCCTGCGGTTGATGATTCAATTATATATCATGAATCGTCGGGGGCTCGCATGCGGGGCGCTTTTGCGGATCAGGGCGGGTTGTTTTCGTACATCTCGCCGGAGGCGCGGGTGCCTCCGAACCATCCGCTGAGGAAGATCCGGGAGCTTGTCCGCGATGTATTGGGCGAGTTGAACCGCAGCTTGGGGAAGCTTTACGCGGGCGAAGGGCGTCCCTCGATCCCTCCGGAGCAATTGCTGAGCGCATTGCTGCTGCAGGTGTTCTACGGCATTCGGTCGGAGCGCCAGTTGATGGAGCAACTGGACTACAATCTTTTGTACCGCTGGTTTGTGGGGCTTTCGCCCGACGACCCGGTCTGGGACCCGACCACCTTCACCAAGAACCGAGACCGGCTGCAGAGCGGCGAGGTGTTCAAGAAGTTCATGACCAAGCTTCTGAACCATCCGCAGGTCAAGCCGCTGTTGTCGGACGAGCATTTTTCGGTGGATGGAACGCTGATCGAAGCCTGGGCATCACAGAAGAGCTTTCGCCCCAAGGACGGCAGCGGTGATGACGACGACGGCGCTAACTTCCATGGCCAGAAGCGCAAGAACGACACCCATGCGAGTACCAGCGATCCAAACAGCAGGCTTTACCGCAAGGCGGCCGGGCGGGAGGCGAAGCTCTGCTATATGGGCCACGCCACAATGGAGAACCGGCATGGGCTGGCGGTGGCCGGCAGGGTCACGCATGCCAATGGCACCGCCGAACGCCGAGCCTCGGAGATCATGCTGAAGGCGAGACGCAAAGCTGCCGGCCGCCGCATCACCGCCGGTGAGGACAAGGCGTACGATACCGCCGATCATGTCGCCAATCTTCGCGCCATCAACGTGACACCGCATGTGACCCAGAACCAGGCCGTCACCAAAACCGGCAAGACCCGCAACAGCGCCATCGACCAACGAACCACGCGGCATCCGGGTTATGGCATGTCGCAATCTCGCCGGGCGATGATCGAGTGCATCTTCGGTTGGGGCAAGCAGCACGGCACCATGCGCAAGACCAAACATCGCGGCATCGCTCGCGTCGCCGCCAACTTCCTGCTCAATCTGATCGCCTATAACTTGATCCGCATCCCCAAACTGATGGCTGCGTAGCCAACAGGCGTCCAGACCACCAAAGCGCCTCAAACTCTCGAACACATCATCCCAATAACGGACCTACGACAGAAGAAACGCCCCATTCCTGAGGTTTTTCAGCAGACTGCTAGTGTCCACACTACCTAGGCCTTCCAGGCGGCCACTGTCATGCGGCCCGGCATCCGAAAATGCTGTTGCCATTCTCATCCAGCACGAACACCCAATTCGACCGACAGAACTCGCCACCCTTGCTCAATTCGACAGCAAGGACCTCGGCCTGACGTATCGCAAGTTCAGGGCTCGAAAGTTTGTTTCCGTCCTCATCGGGGAAAACTTTCGGACCGTCAAAGATATGGAAAAAGTATCGCATCGCCTTCCAATAATGCGGACGGCGCGGGTGTCCAGTGACAAATAAGTCAGAATTAAATGTATTTCTATTCGTTGAGAATTCCCGCCTCTTCGAGTGTTTCGGTAACCACCTGATACCGTAAGCCGTGGCAGAGGAGCATATGAGTGCACGTGAAGCGCAAAACGCGCCAACAATCGGGACGCTGAGTATTGTCTTGATGTCCATCGTAGCTTACCCCTGCAGGGATTATCGAGGCTTGGAAGTGCCATCGATTTAAGGCTCCTCCCCGGATTCCACGATGCAGGCTTGGTCACATTCCGCCCCATCGCCCGCCGTCCAGAAATAAAATCCAGCGGCCACAACGACGGCGAGCGCGGCCAAAGACCCAAATATCCGCAACGACATCATCACCTCGACAATTCTGCCGGCAAACGCCGGCATTCAATCCGCGGATGTCCCTTTTCCGCAAATGGACGCCTCCAAAACGATCCTGCTTTAACGGCGGTTTCCTGCCAGGCGCAGCATCATCATGAACAGATTGATGAAGTTGAGGTCGAGCGACAGCGCGCCCATCACAGCCTTGCGTCCCGTGGACGTGGCGTCATCGCTGCGGTCGTACATCCCCTTGATTCGCTGGGTATCGTAGGCCGTGAGACCGGCGAAAACGCCGACGCCGATGATGGAAATGATCCAGTCGAGGCCGCTCGACCTCAGGAAGAGGTTGACCAGGCTCGCGATCACAATGCCGATCACGCCCATGAACAGGAACGTGCCGAATCCCGACAGGTCGCGCCGGGTGGTATAGCCCCAGATGCTGAGCGCTCCGAAGGTCGCGGCCGAGATGAAGAACACACGCGTGATCGAGGAGCCGGTGTAGACGTGGAAGATGGTCGAAAGCGACAATCCGACCGAGGCCGCATAGATGAAAAACAATCGTCGCGCAGCTTCCGCCGACAGCGTGTTGATACGGGAGCTGATAAAGAACACCAGCGCCAGGGGCGCCAGCATGAACACCCACATCAGCGGACTCTGAAGCAGTGCAGGACCGGTGAACTGATAGGTTAAAAACGCGACAACGCCGGTCAGGCCAACGCCGGCGGCCATGTAATTGTATATGCGGAGCATGTAGGCGCGCAGACCCGCGTCTACTGCGGCGGCACCGCCGGCGATGGTGCCGGAGACGGCTGCATTGCGATCGTAATCAGACATGCGCTGTGTCCTCCCTAAAGCCCATCATCGTGGGGTGCTTCACTTGTCCGACGCTCAGACCTCGCAGGATGCGCGTCTCTCCGACGTGGCCAGAAGGTCATGCCCAGGCCGATCAGAAACACTGCAGCCAAAATCAAAAAGAGTGCGGATTGCTTGACCCACGAGATCGCCGGCACCGCCAGCGCCAAAGCGAGACCGAGAAAGCAGATTGGAAGCGACTGAAGACTGAGTCCGGCGAGAAAAGTGCCAAGCGCCAGCAATATGAGAAGGACGAGACTGGTCGCCGGCGCAGGCAAAAGCTGCTGAACACCTGACAGCAGCATGATATTCATCGCAACCAGAACGGCCACCCAGTGGAGCGCTTGCGTCCACATCAACCGAAAGCGGGCCTGCTTTTCGTCAAGTTCGGTCCATTCCGTGACAACGCAGACAACGCCCATCGCAATCGCCAAGAACTCCCAATAGCCAACGAGAGATTGATGCGAAATGTTGGTGTAGGCCACGCCCGCAATTGCCAGCGTCAGTATGGCGAGGAAGGGAAGCTGCCGACGAAAGAAGCTGGCCTTGCCGAGGCTATGGTCGTCAGCGCTCTGACGTGGTGACAAATCAAGTTCACTCATGGACGATCCAATCGCGATCTTTGCCTGCCTACCCTTGTCGATTCTGCCACCGCCGCGCACCTCAACCAGCCGACGCAGGCCAGTCCGACTGCGGACGGGGGATTCCTGATCGCCGATCGGTCCAACAATCGAATCCGCAAGGTGTCGGCGACCGGCGTGATCACCACCGTTGCCGGGTCCGGCGCCGC
>Ga0137415_10008117_pt1 | contig 10405 bp, 10 predicted proteins | sample CZODoug3_1_1_16f_FD_183082 | JGI IMG/M metagenome (GOLD analysis project Ga0137415, IMG submission 183082) | Vadose zone soil fungal communities from Angelo Coast Range Reserve, California, USA - CZODoug3_1_1_16fungal (Hybrid Assembly) | ecosystem: Environmental > Terrestrial > Soil > Vadose... | reverse complement strand
TCGTCGACGTCGAGCGCGAGTGGCGATTCACCCACGAGGATCTGCTCGGGTGCGGCGGGCTGGCGGGCGGCTATCCCGTGGATTGCATTCGCGAGCGCAATCACGGCACCGCGATCCTCGGGGTCCTCCACGGCGACGACAACGCGCTCGGCATCGAGGGCATCTGTCCCCACGCCAACGTGCGGGGCGTCTCGACGCGGATGCCGGGACTGCCGGAGGATCAGATCCCCGGCACGATCGACACCGCCAACGCCATCCGCACCGCCGCGCACCTCCTGACCGAGAACGGGACGAAGCTCGGCACGGGCCACATCATCCTGCTCGAGCTCCAGCGCGTCGGGCCCGGCGGCTACAACATCCCGGTCGAGTGGTGGCCCGACGACCTCGCCGCCATCATGTACGCCACCTCGCTGGGCCTGCTCGTCGTGGAGGCCGCCGGCAATGGGCATCCGAGCACGCTGCAAGGCGTCTCGCTCGACGCGGCGATGTTCGACACCGCCGACGTCGGCTTCCCGTCGGGCTGGCGCAACCCGCTCGATCGTCGCCACGTGGATTCCGGCGCCATCGTCGTCGGCGCCGGCGTGCCACCGGTCGGCACCTCGAGGGTCGATCGCTCCCGCATGGCGTACTCCAACTGGGGCCGCTGCGTCGACGTCCAGGGCTGGGGCGACGAGGTCGTCACCACCGGCTACGGCTGCAAGCAGGGCGGAGTGGACGAGGACCGGTGGTACATCCAGGATTTCGGCGGGACCTCGGCGGCGAGCGCGATGATCGCGGGCGCGCTGGCGTGCGTGCAGGGCTATCGCCGAAGGACGCGCGGTCGACTCCTCGACTACCGAAGGGCGCGGTCCCTTCTCAGAGCGACCGGCTCGCGCCAGAAGGCCGACGGCTCACAGTTTCCGCGGAGCCAGCACATCGGCCCGCGGCCCAACCTGCGCAAGATGCTCAAGAAGAAGATCAAGCGGCCGAGGCTTCACCGCCGCGGGCGCGCCCGCCGTTAGGGCTTCCCCTCCAGCGCGCGCTTGAGCTGATCGAGGTGGTTGTCGTCATGCCACGCCATCAGCGTCAGGAACGCGTCGAGCGTGAACTTGCCGCGCACCGGATGGGTGCCGCCGCGCTCCCAGTCCGCCGGCCCCAGCTTCTTCAAGACGGCCAGCGAGTCCTCGCGGCGCTTGCGGAACGCCGCCGCCGCCTCGCCCGCGTCGTTTCGCAGATATTGGCGCTCCTCGGCCCAGCGATCGGGGTCGACGCCGGAGAGCGGGGGATTGTCCACGGCCAGGATCGTGTCGAACCGCATCCTGAACGATTCTTCGACGTCCCGCAGGTGGCAGACGACTTCCTTGGCCGCCCAGTTCTTGGCGTCGGGCCGGCGCGCCAGGGCCGCGTCGCTCTGACCGCGGATGGCCGCGGCCAGCTCGTCGGCCGTGCGCTCCAGGCGCTTGATGCGCTGCTCGCGCGGCTGCTTCGCGTACTCCTCCATCGTGGGCATCGCGCTCCTCCTGAGGTCCGTGACGAGCTGGTGAAAGAGGCTCGACTCGCGCTTGTAGAAGCCCTCTGTGTGATACGACTCGTTCAATCTCAAGATCGTGTAGTCGAGGTGGTGTCCGACCTCGTGGAGCAGCGTGCGCAGATACGTCCGGAATGCCACCACGCGCTTCTGCTTGGCGGTGCGCATCCAGAGCTGGATCTTCGGCCGCCGTCCGCGCTCGGCCGTATAGAGCCCGTGCAGCTCGCCCCACGTCGCGTGCGGCCGCGCCGCGAGCACCTCGACCCTGACGGGCGGCGCGCCCAGCACCTCCATCAGACCGCCGATCACCCGCTCGCTCGCCACCTGGGTGGCCGCGCGATCCTCGGCGAGCAGGGCACCTTCCACCGCGTCGACCGCGGCCGCGAACCGCTCGGCCTGCGGCAGCCGGATCTCCGTGATCGCGTCGCTCCTGCGATAGACGGCCTGCTGCGCGCGCGACAGTCGCGCGTAATACGCGAAGGGCAGCGCTACTTCCCCGTCCAGCGCGGCGCGCGCTTTTCCAGGAACGCCTTGGCGCCTTCCACGCGATCGTCGGTCGTGCGCAGCAGCGTGGACAGGTCGCCCTCGAGGCGAAGACCGTCGGCCAGCGGCAGCTCGAGGCCCTTCACCACCGCCTCCTTGGCGTAGCGCAGCGCCACCGGCGCCTTCGCCGCCATCGCGCGCGCCAGCTCGAGCGTCGCCTTCAGCGCCTCGCCGGCCGGCACCACGCGCTCGACGAGGCCGATGCGCAGCGCCTCGTCGGCGGGGATGCGCGCGCCCGTGAGGATCATCTCGAGCGCCTTGCCGCGGCCGACGAGTCGCGGCAGCCGCTGCGTGCCGCCGCCGCCCGGAATGATGGCGAGGTTGATCTCGGTGAGGCCCAGCGTCGCCGTGGCCGCCGCCACGCGGATGTCGCACGCGAGCGCCAGCTCGAGACCACCGCCGAGGGCGAAGCCGTTGACGGCGGCGAGGATCGGCTGCGGACAGCGGTCCATGGCCTGGCGAAAGTCCACGCGGCGGCGGCGCTCGCGGAACTGCACCGGGACCAGCGGAGCGACGAACTCGCGGATGTCGGCGCCCGCAGAAAACGCCTTCTCGCCGGCGCCGGTGACCACGACGACCTTGACGTCGTCGTCGACCGCGAGCGCCTCGAAGCAGCGCGTGAGCTCGCGTCGCATGGCATCGTTCATCGCGTTGTGGACGTCGGGCCGGTTCAGCGTCAGCGTCGCCAGGTGCTCGGCGACGTCGTACACGAGCGTCTCGTATTTCATGCTCACGCGAGGCTCCTCCGGGACGGCGCGTTCATCGGATGATCTTGCGGGCGCGGAGCCCGGCCCGCGCGGCGGCGTCGTAGCCGGCGGCGCCGAGCACCTCGTCGGTGTGCTGGCCGAGCGTTGGCGAGGGGCCCACGTCACGCGTCGGCGTCTGCGAGAAGAGCAGCGGCGATCCCGGCAGCGTCAGGCGGCCGACCTCCGGATGATCGTACTCGCGCGCCAGCCCGTGATGCCGCGTCAGCGGATGGCGGCGGAACTCGTCGATCGTGTGCACGGGGCCGGCCGGGATGTCGTGCGTGCGCAGCACCTCCAGCCAGGCGTCGCGCGGCCGCGAGCGGAAGCGCGTCTCCAAAATCGGCAGCAGCACCTCGCGGTTGTCGAGCCGCAGCATCCAGGAGGCGAAGCGCGGGTCGTGCGCGAGGTCCTCGAGCCCGAGCGCCTGGCACAGCTTGACCCAGAACGACTGGTTGCCGCAGGCGAGGAAGAGCCACTCGCCGTCGCCGGCCTGGTAGAGCCGATAGGTCGGGTTGTCGCGGAAGACCGATTGTTTCCCGGGATAGTCGACGAAATTTCCGGCCTGCAAGGCCGTCACCGCGTGCAGCAGCGACGTCTCCACCTTCTGGCCGACGCCGCGGCGCTCGCGGACGAAGAGCGCCGCCAGCACCGCCTGGGCGGTGAGCGCCGCCGCGTAGTAATCGACGAGCGCGACGCGGATGTATTGCGGCGGACCGCCGAAGCCCTGGAGCGCCATGATGCCGGCCATGCCCTGCAGCACCGGATCGAACCCCGGGCGGTCGACGAACGGACCGGTGGAGCCGAATGCCGTGGTCGAGCAATAGATCAGGCGTGGGTTGAGCCCGCGCAGGGCGGCTTCGCCAACACCCAGCCGGTCGGCCACGCCCGGGCGCATGTTCTCCATGACCACGTCGGCGTCACGCGCGAGCCGCTCGACGACGGCGCGGCCCTCGGGCGCCTTGAGGTTGATGGCGATCGAGCGCTTGCCGCGGTTCCACGCGAAGAAGCCGGGCAGCTCGCGGAAGGAATCGCCCTCGAGCGACTCGACCTTCACGACGTCGGCGCCGAGATCGGCGAGCATCGTCGCCGCGTAGGAGCCGGCGATGTAGCTCGTCAGGTCGACGACGCGCACGCCCTCGAGCGGGGTCGCCAGATCCGCCACGGCGGCCTCAGGGGGCCACGCGGCGGACGATGAGCTCGCGGTGGTGCTCGGCATCGCCATAGAGCGGCTCGAGCGCCTTCGCGCGCTTGAAGTAGAGGTGCAGGTCGTATTCCCACGTGAAGCCGATGCCGCCGTGCACCTGGATGGCGTCGCCGCAGACCTTCCGGGCGGCGTCGTTGACGTACGACTTGGCCACCGAGGCGGCCAGCGGGCCATCCTCGGCGCCGCTGGCGAGCGCCCACGCCGCGTAGTAGGTCGCCGCGTGCGAGTTCTCGACGTCCAGCAGCATTTCCGCGCACCGGTGGCGGATCGCCTGGAAGGAGCCGATCGGCTGCCCGAACTGCTCGCGCACCTTCGCGTACTCGACGGCCATGTCCAGGCAGCGGCGCGCGGCGCCGAGCATCTCGGCGGCGGCGCCGACGGCGCCGCGCTCGAGCAGGAACGGCAGGGCCTCCGCCGGCAGCATCGCCTCGGCGGCGACCGCCGCCGCGTCGAGCGTGACCTGGCCCAGCCGCGTGCCCGGATCCATGCTGGTCAGCGGCGTGATCGACACGCCCGGCGCCGACGCTTCGACCAGATACACGGCCAGCGACCCGGCGCGCTGCGCGGGAACCAGGATGACGTCGGCGACGTGCGCCCACGGCACGAACTGCTTGACGCCGCTCAGCACCACCTTGCCGCCGCGCTCGTCGGCGCGGGTCTCGATCGACTCCGGGCGGAAGTCGAGCGCGCGCTCCATCAGCGCCACCGTGGCGCGCGCGCCGCCGCCGGCGACGGCGGGCAGCCAGCGGTGCTTCTGGGCCGCGCTGCCGAAGCGGTCGATGGCCATGGCCGCCAGCACGGTCGGCAGATACGGCGACGGGCACGCGGCCCGCCCGAGCTCCTCCTGGAGGATGGCCGTCTCGACGAGGCCGAGCGCGCTGCCGCCGGCGTCCTCGGGCAGGGCGAGGCCGAGCCAGCCGAGCTGCGCCATCTCCTTCCACAGCGCCTCGCTCTCGCCGCGCGGATCGTCCCACAAGAGTCGCACCTGCGCCGGCTTGCTGTGCTCGTCGAGGAAGGCGCGCGCGGAGTTCCGGAGGAGCTGCTGATCGGAGCTGAAGGAAAAATCCACGACGCCCTCCTAGGCCTTCGCGACGCGGTCGGCGCGGATCTCCTTGGGGAGACCGAGCACGCGCTCGCCGATGACGTTCTTCTGGATCTCCGACGAGCCCGAATAAATCGTGCCGGCGCGCGACCAGAGAAACGCGTACGCCCAGCTCGAACGCACGCCGGACGACGAATCGACATCGAGCGTCGTTTCTTCCAGCCCGCCGTCGGTCACCTGGCCGTACGGACCGAGGATCTCGAGGCAGAGCTCGTAGTAGCGCTTCTCGAACTCGCTGTAGGACAGCTTGGTGATCGAGGAGGCCGCGCCCGGCGAGTCGCCCTTCTGCAGCGCCGAGAGCACGCGCAGCGCCGCGTAGCGCTGCACCTCCATCTCGGCGTAGATCTTTCCGAGCTTGGCGCGTACCACCGGATCCTCGAGCAGCGGCTTGCCGCCGCGCGTGAGCTTCTTCGCCGCCTCCACGAGGCGGTCGAAGGCGGAGGCATACCGCGTCACGCGCGCCATCGAGTTGCCGCCGCGCTCGAAGCCCAGCGTGGTCTGGGCGATCTCCCAGCCCTGGCCGAGCCGGCCGAGGAGCTCGCGCTTCTCGGCGCGCGCGTTGGTCATGAAGACCTCGTTGAACTCCGAGCTGCCCGTGATCTGCTTGAGCGGGCGCACCTCCACGCCGGGCTGGCGCATGTTGAACAGCAGGCACGAGATGCCCTTGTGCTTGGCCACGCCGGGATCGGTGCGCGCGAGCAGGATGCCCCAGTCCGCGATGTGGCCGCCGCTCGTCCAGATCTTCTGGCCGTTGACGAGGAAGTGGTCGCCCTTGTCCTCGGCGCGCGTGCGCAGGCTGGCGAGGTCCGAGCCCGAGTTGGGCTCGGAGTAGAGCTGGCACCACATCTCCTCGGCGGTGAGGATCTTCTTGAGGTAGCGCTGCTTCTGCTCGGGCGTGCCGTGGATGATGATGGTGGGCCCGATGAACCCGACGCCGAGGCCGTTGATCGGCGCCGGCGCGTTGGCGCGCGCCATCTCGTCGGCGGCGATGGCCTGCTGCATCGGCGTGGCGCCGCGGCCGCCGTACTCCTTGGGCCAGCCCATGCCCACGTAGCCGGCGTCGTACATCGTGCGGTGCCAGGCGCGGCGCTCCTCGAGCGTCTTGAGCTCGGTGCGCGGCACGTTGGCGGAGAACCACCGGCGGGCCTGGTCGCGGAACGCGCGGTCCTCGGGCGAGAGATTCAGGTCCATCACGGGCCTCCAGTCGGAATGGACGTTTCTAGCACGCGCCTTCCGGCGAGGCAATCACTCGGGCGGCGGCAGACGATAGATCGCGGTGTGCAGCACGTGGGCGACGGGACGCGCGGGCTCGCCGGCGGTGACCACGAGGTCCAGCTCGACGAACTCGCGTCCCTTCTTCTCGAAGAGCGAGCGCACGCGGCCGCGCGTGGCCAGCCGCTCGCCGACGCGGGCGCCGCCGAGGTGGCGCACGACGCTGCCGGTGTGGATCCACGGGCCCATCCTGACGTTGCGATCGACGGCGCGGTTGCCCTGCTCGAGGAGGAAGCCGGGATGCACCCAGCCGCCGACGCCGCGGTAGAGGGGCAGCGGCTCGCCGACCTTGTCGAGGTAGGCCTCGGCGGCGGCGACGTCGTAGTGCGCGCGCGGCGTGCCGAGCGTCGCGAGCGACGTCCAGTGCTCGCGGGTCGCGTCGGGACGGGGCTCGGGCAGCGGCGCCTCGCCGTAGCCGGCCACGTTGACGGGCGTCGGCAGCCCGGCGGGGATGGTCGCCGTCAGCGTCGCGCACTCCGGCGTGGCCGCGGTGGCGCCCGTCAGCGTCGCCGTCACGCCCCTGGGGTCGCGCGCGGTCACGACGCCGCTCACCACGAGCTCCTCGCCCTCCAGCACCGGCTTGACGAAGCGCACGGCGGCCGTCCCGCGCGCGAGCCACGCGGAGCCGAACGCCGCCACGAGGGGCTGGGTCATGTAGGCGTAGACGGTCACGCCGGGGACGAGGGCGCCGCGGAAGCCGTAGCGCCGCGCGGTGGCGTCGTCGTGGATCTTGTTCTCGCCCGACGAGGTATTCTTCGCGGTCACGCGATATAGAGGAAGGGTTTCCGGCACGGCGTTGAGTATAATCCGAGCGGCATGCGTGCCGGTCTCGTCGCGCTCGCGGTGGTGGTCGTGCTCGTCGTCGGCGTCGTGGTCTGGGCGATCGGCGTCCAGAACCGGCTCGTCGGCCTCGAGCAGGACGTCAACGAAAAATGGGCGCAGGTCCAGAACGTCTACCAGCGGCGCGCCGACCTCATTCCCAATCTCGTCGAGACCGTGAAGGGCTTCGCGGCGCAGGAGCGCACCGTGCTCACCGAGGTCACGCAGGCGCGCGCGAGCGCCAGCAGCATCAAGCTCACGCCCGAGGCCCTCAACGATCCGCAGGCCATGGCCAAGTTCCAGGCCGCGCAGAACCAGCTCTCCGGCGCGCTCAGCCGCCTGCTCGTCACCGTGGAGCGCTATCCCGAGCTGAAGTCCAATCAGAACTTCCTGACGCTGCAGAGCCAGCTCGAGGGGACGGAGAATCGCATCACGGTGGAGCGCCAGCGGTACAACACCGCGGTCCGCGACTACAACACGCGGCTCCGCACGTTTCCGGCGAGCGTGGTGGCCGGGATGATGGGCTTCAAGCCGAAGGCGTTCTTCGAGGCGGCGCCGGGCAGCGAGACGGCGCCCAAAGTGAAGTTCTAGGCTGTTCCTCGGCGTCCTCCTCGCCCTCGCCCTCACTCTGCCCCCCGCGCCCACGGCGCGCGTCAACGACTACGCCGGCGTCCTGTCCGCCGCCGACCGCGGACGGCTGGAGGACAAGCTGGCCGAGCGCGAGCGCGGGAGCGGCGCCCAGATGTTCATGGCGATCTTTCCCTCGCTCGAGGGCGACAGCGTCGAGGACGTCGCCGTCCGGCTCGAAGAGCGGTGGAAGGTCGGCCGCAAGGGCCTCAGCAACGGCGTCCTCCTCGTCGTCTTCCTGAAGGAGCGGAAGCTGCGGATCGAGGTCGGCTACGGTCTCGAGCCCGTGATCACCGACGCCGTCGCCGCGTCGATCATCCGCGACGTCATCGCCCCGCGCTTCCGCGAGCAGCGCTACGCCGCCGGTCTCGACGCCGCGGTGGACGCCGTGTTCGCGCGCATCGGTGGTGGTCCGGCGCCGCCGCCGCCGCGCCGGCCCGCGCCATGGAGCTCGGCCGATCCCGCCACCGTCCTCCTGTTCGCGCTGTTCTTCGGCGTCTTCGGCGTGGCGATCTTCAGCGCCTTGCGCTCGCAGCGGCGGGCCGTCACCGCCGACCGCCGCGGCTGGAGCTCGCACCCGCCGATCTTCTGGGGCGGCGGCGGTGGCGGCGGCGGCTCGTGGGGCGGCGGCGGCGGCGGTTTCTCGGGCGGCGGCGGCGGCAGCTCCGGCGGCGGCGGCGCGAGCGGGGACTGGTGATGTTCCGGCGCCACCCCGGCTGGGCCCGCCGAGCCTTCACCGAGGCCGACCTCGACGCCATCGCGGCCGCGGTGCGCGAGGCCGAGCGCGGCACGTCGGCCGAGATCCGCGTCCACATCGAGCGCCGCGTCGCGCATGGCCTGCGCCGGCGCACCAGCGATGCCATGCAGCGGGCGCGCGACGTCTTCGCGGCGCTCGGCATGCACCGCACCGCCCACCGCTCCGGCGTCCTCGTCTACCTTGCGATCGAGGACCGCAAGCTGGCGATCGTCGGCGACGAGGGCATCCACACCCGCGTGGGCGACGACTACTGGACGGGCGTGCGCGACCGGATGGTCGAGCGGCTCCGCGCGGGCGCCGTCCGTGGCGCCGTGATCGGCGCCGTCGCGGAGGTCGGCACCACCCTCGCGCGCTTCTTCCCGCGCGGGCCCGACGACGTCGACGAGCTGCCAGACGACATCAGCCTGGGCCGCTAGTCGACGGCATGACGGCTGCAGTTTGCCGAAACCGAAGCGGGCGTTCGCGCGTCTTACGGGTGTAGCGTAGGCAAGGAGTCGCCAATGGGGCGGAGTGTTGCGGCGGTCGTGGCTCTGATCGGGATGCTCGTTCCCGCCACCGTGCTCGCGCAGGCCGCGAGCCCCACATCCGAGACGCTGCTCCAGCAGGAGATGCGCCACCGCCGGGTGATCGTGCGCCCGCTGACGCCGGCCGATCAGGTGCAGCAGGACGTGGACCGCGCGACGACGGAGATCCAGCAGCAGGACCGCGAGCAGGCGATCACGCGTGGTCTCACCCGTCCGGCGCCGCGGCCGCCGCAGGCGGATCAGGACCTCAAGGGCGGCATCCAGACGCGCAGCCTGAACGACGCGCTGCGCCGCTAGGAGAGCAGGAACTCCTCGGCGGCGGTGACGCCGGCGCCGAGGCGGATCGGCACCCCGAAGTCCTTCAGCATCAGCTCCACGCCCGCCAGGCCGCCGAGCAGCTCCAGCTCGTTGAGGCTGCCGAGGTGGCCGATCCGGAACACCGTGCCCTTCACCGCGCCCAGTCCCACGCCCAGCGACATGTCGAGCTTCTGCGCGGCGTGGCGGATGAAGGCGTCCGAGTCGAAGCCCTGCGGCATCACCACCGCCGTCAGCGTGTTGGAGCACTCCTGGGGCTTGCGGCAGAGGATGGCGAGGCCGAGCGCCCGCACCGCGCGCCGGCACGCCTCGGCCAGCCGCGCGTGGCGCGCGAACACGTTGACCAGCCCCTCCTCGCGCAGCATCGCCAACGCCTCGCGCAGGCCGAACAGGAGGATCGTCGCCGGCGTGTAGGGAAACTCGCCCCGGCGGTTGCGCTCGAGCACCGGCTGCCAGTCCCAGAACGCGCGCGGGCACGTCGCCTTCTCCGACGCGCTGAGCGCGCGCTCGCTCACGGCGAGGATGGCCATGCCCGGCGGGAGCATGAGCCCCTTCTGCGGGCCCGTCAGCGCCACGTCCACACCCCACCCGTCGAATCTGAAATCGATCGAGGCGAGGGACGAGACGGTATCCACGAGCAGCAGGGCAGGGTGCCGGCACGCGTCGAGCGCCGCGCGTACGGCCGCGACGTCGGACGTCACGCCCGTGGACGTCTCGTTGTGCACGACCAGCACGGCGCGGAGCTCGTGCGCGGTGTCGGCGGCCAGACGCGCGGCCACGCGGTCGGCGGGCACGCCCTCGCCGTACGCGACCTCGAGCCGCTCGACCTCGATGCCGTACGCGGCGGCCGTCTTCGCGAAGCCGGTGGAGAAGTGGCCGTTCACGCACGCGAGCACCCGGTCGCCGGGCGACAGCGTGTTGACGAGCGCCGCCTCCCACGCTCCGGTGCCCGAGCCGGGATAGAGGATGATCTGCCCGCGCGTCGTCTG
>Ga0137415_10008116_pt1 | contig 10406 bp, 6 predicted proteins | sample CZODoug3_1_1_16f_FD_183082 | JGI IMG/M metagenome (GOLD analysis project Ga0137415, IMG submission 183082) | Vadose zone soil fungal communities from Angelo Coast Range Reserve, California, USA - CZODoug3_1_1_16fungal (Hybrid Assembly) | ecosystem: Environmental > Terrestrial > Soil > Vadose... | reverse complement strand
GCGATTTGGTCGCACTCTCGTCGCCCACCGATTGAGCTGAAGCTCGGATTGCCGAGGAAAGAAAAAATAAAATCATCGTGCAAGCCAGGAAGGTCTCAGAACTTGCCTTACTCTTCATCGATCGTTCCTCCCCGGGCGGGGCTTCCGCTCATTCGTAACAAAAGAATTGATACTTGTGCAAGGCTATGGGTTGCCCTCCACCCGACGGCGGCTGCGATTCACCAGCCCCCCAGACAACGCATCCCCTGCCCCCTCTCATCAATTAATAGTAGGTTTTCCCGCACGTTAAGGACTCCCCACATCCTTGACTACCGGAGAGAGCGCCTGTACATTGGCAAAAGGCTGCGACACCGCGATTCGTGAATGTCCGTATCCACAGGGGATACCGCCATCCAAGACTCATGAGCCGGCCATACCGTCCCGCCTAGACTGGCAGACTGCCGTGTGCGCCAAGACGAAATGATCTTCAAGTATCTAGAAAAAGTCAGTATTGGACTGTTGTCGCTCGTCCTTTGGACCTCCGCCGCGCAGGCCCAGGCACCGCTCCCGCGCCAGCGTCCCCGCATCGCCCCAGCCACCAACATCACTGTGGACGGCAACGAGGCCATGTTCACCACCATGTGCGCCCTCTACGCCTCCGGCTTCGAGAGCGACGTCAGCACCGACAACTGGTCTGCTTTCCGCGCGCAAATGCGCGATCGCCTGCGCAAGCAGCAAGGCCCCGCCGTTGACGCGGTCCGCCAGTTCTACCACCAGCACGAATCGCGCGACACCGCCGAAATGCTCTCTCGTTACGTCTGGTTCGGCATCGTCTCCGGCCCCGCGCCGAAATTCCAGCCCGTTCTCCGCCGCGACGAACTCCCTCCCGACCTGCTGACCCTCGAAGGCTTCAGCGAAATTCTTTCCAGTTATTACACCGAGCAGAACATCGGCAAGCTCTGGCGCCAGGTGCAGCCCGTCTACAACCAGGAAATCGAGCGCCTCCACGACCCCATTTCCCAAATCGTGCTCGTCGCCACCACCTACCTGCGCGAGCTGAATAACCCTGGCCAGTTGCGAACGTTCTCGATCATCGTTGAACCGCTCGTCGGCCGCATCACCAACGTTCGCAATTTCGGCGACCACTACGCCATCATCCTCAGCGGCAGTGAAGAAATCCCCACCGATGTCGTCCGCCACGCTTTCCTCCATTTTCTTCTCGACCCGCTCCCGTTGATGTATCCCCACATCATCGCCGTAAAACGCCCGATCTACGAAATCGCTGCCAAAGCTCCCAGGCTCGCCGCCGACCTTCGCGACGACTTTCCCTCGTGGTTCGCGGAGTGTACCGTCCGCGCCGTGGAACTGAAGCTCAAGCGCATGTCCCCAAGCGAACGCGAAGTCGCCCTGAATACCAACGACGCCGATGGCTACGTGCTGGTGCGCCCGATTTTCAAGGGCCTCTCCGATTACGAAAAAAACGAACCCTCCATGCGCAACTATTTCCCCGAAATGGTCCGCAACATGGATTTGAAGGCCGAAGTTGCCCGCGCGACCTCGCTCACTTTCGCCCCGCAAGCTTCCGCTGCGCAATCCGCGCAACTCAGCACCGAAGATCTCAATCGCAGACGCCGCTTAACTCCCACCACTGTGCCGGATGATCCCGCCTCCATCGCGCAACTTACGGATGGCGAGCGCCTCATCGCCGATCGCAATCCCCGAGCCGCCGAAGCCGCTTTCAAAAATGTCCTGGCCAAATATCCCGACCAGATTCGCGCGTGGTACGGCCTCGGGTTGGTAGCGCTGCTGGATCACAACGGCCCGCGCGCGAAAGAAGTTTTCGGCCGCCTTACCACTGGGGAACACGCCGCAACCCAGGACCCGATGGTGCTGGCATGGTCTCACGTTTATCTGGCAAGAGTTTTGGACGATGAAGGTCAATTGGAGCAGTCAAAATCTGAGTATCAGGCAGCGCTCGCGGTGCAGGGAGCCCCAACCAAGGCCCAACAAGCTGCCCAGAAGGAATTGGGTGACTTGAATCTCAGAAAATCCGCGGAGCGGCCGTAAGACGCCCTAAATCGGAGGACGAAAGCGTTATGAAAAAATCAGTACAAATTGCGACGATAGTTTTCGTGGGAGGGATTCTCCTCTCTGGGGCGCGCATCTCCGCTCAGGGCACCCAGCAGGCCGCACCCACACTGAATCCCGAGAAAAAACAAGACAAGCCCGCGGAAGTAACTCCGCTCACGTTGGACAACGCCCCGCCACCGGTGAACGCCGAGGAAGACGCTGCCATTCAAGCCTTCCGCGCCGCCCCGATCACCGATATGGCCAAGAAAGACCAGCTAGGCGAAGAGTTCCTGCAAAAGTATCCGCAGAGCCGCTATCGCCCCGAAGTTTACTCCCTGCTCGTTCGCGGCTACCTCAGTCTGAATCAGGTGGACAAGATGGAAGTCGCCGGCGACAAGGAAATCGAGATGAACCCCAACGATGCGCAGACTCTCGCCATTGTCGGTTCCACGCTTCCCCGCGTGATGGGTGCTTCCACACCAGAACCACAAAAACGCCTCGACAAGGCCGAGCAATATTCCAAGAAGGCTCTGGAAGTTTTACCGACACTTGTGAAGCCGGCCGAACTGAGCGACACCGATTTTCTCAAGGCCAAAGACCAGACCTCCGCTCTCGCCTACAGCGGCCTCGGTCTTGTCGCCTTCCGCCGCCAAAAGTTTGCGGAAGCGATTCCAAATTTCGAACAAGCTGTCAAATTGGATCCCCTTCCCGATCCCGTGAATTTGTACCTGCTGGGCATCTCGAACGAGAAGACTTCGCATTTCGATGATGCGGTTAGCGCGTTCACGAAGTGCGCCGCCGTCCCTGGTGCCTTGCAGGCCACATGCAAGACCGGCGCAGACGAAGCAAAAAAAATGGCCACCACGCAGTTGAGCGCGCCCAAGTAATCTCTCCGTGCCGCGGCACGGAGAACGAACGGAAGACATGGTCCGCGGTGAAGATGACCGGTTGATGGAACGACTCGGGTACGCCTTTCGCGACCCGCTCCTGCTGAATCGCGCCCTAACGCACAGTTCCGCGGTCCCGGAGCTTCGCGCCGCTCGTGGCGAAGACATCGCCTTCACCGGCTCTGTAGTTCAGGACAACGAGCGGCTGGAATTCCTCGGCGACGCGGTGCTGGAACTTCTCACCAGCGAATACCTGCTGCTGAATTATCCGGAGTGGACCGAGGGCCAGCTTTCGAAAAGTCGCGCGCGCATCGTAAATGCCCACTCACTGGAAATCGCTGCCCGAGGATTGCACCTCGGCGAGCACCTGCGCCTCGGCCGCGGTGAGGAAAAAACTGGCGGCCGCGACAAACCGGCTCTGCTCGCCGACGTATTCGAAGCCATCGTCGCCGCCATGTATCTCGATGGCGGCCTGAATCCGGCCAGAGATTTGCTTAGGCGCACCGTCTTTGAACAAGCGCTCGAAGACGGCGCCCGTATTTCCGAATCCGACCGCAAAAGCGCGCTGCAGGAATTTCTGCAGGCCAAGGGCGATCAACCCGCCGAATATCGCCTCGCGGGAGAAACCGGCCCGGACCACCAGAAAAGATTTCGCGTGGAAGTCTGGGTGAAAGGCGAATTCATGTCCAGCGCGGAAGGCACCACAAAAAAAGAAGCGGAGCAGAGAGCCGCCCGCAGCGCGCTCGATAAACTTCTGAGCGCTGAAGCCAAACAGCGGGAAGAGGTTGGACCGAATGCCGGATGAATCGCTCGTTCACGACCCACTGACCGTAGCGCCGGAGCCTGTGGCCGTACCGCAAGAACCGGAATCGGCTCACGAACAATACACCACGCTTTCGGAATACCTCGAATCGCTGCTCGTGACCGTGATCCTCGCCCTTTTCGGCACAAGTTTCGTCGTCCAAGCCTTCAAGATTCCTTCTCCCTCAATGGAAAAAACCCTCCTCGTAGGCGATCATCTCCTCGTCAACAAATTCATCTTTGGCGGCCGCGGCCACTGGTACGAAAAGCTTCTTCCATACCGCGACCTCCAGCGCGGCGATATCATCGTCTTCAAATATCCTTACCAGGATCATCCGCACTTCGTGAAGCGCGTCATCGGCCTTCCCGGCGATCGTCTGAAGATTGTGGACCAGCAAGTCTTCGTCAACGGCAAAGCCTTGAATGAACCCTACGTGGTCCACGATCCCGCGTCGGGCTACGATCCCTTGAATTACACTTTTCCCCCTCCCAGCAATCAGCTTTTCATCCCACCCGTTCAGGTCGAGTGGGCCCACGAAATCCGCAAATACATACAGGGCGATGAACTGGTCGTGCCTCTGGGAAAATATTTCGCCATGGGCGATAATCGCGACCACAGCTCCGACAGCCGTTACTGGGGCTTTGTCGACCGCGAAGCCATCATGGGCCGCCCCTTCCTCATTTACTGGTCCGTCGACGCCAATAGCAATGATTACTCCGAATCCTCCTTCGGCCAGCGTATCCTCGCCATTTTCGATACCATCACCCATCTTCCCGCACGCACCCGCTGGAACCGCATGCTCCACACCGTCCATTAAGCCCTTGGCGCGATTGGTAGCGCCGGCTTCCAGCCGGCAAGCATTGACATGGGAGACTTTGCGGTGGACCTGTTTTTTCGCCCCTGCTTTTGAGAAACTTCAACCTCATGCCTCGCCTCCGCACTTACGGCAAATGGATCGGCGCGCTCGTAATCCTTCTCGTCCTCGCGCAATTGGGTTTGCCGTTTCTGCTCCGGACCCACCGCATGCGAACCTACTTTCTCTCCCACCTCCAAAGATCCTTTGGCCGCCCCGTTGAAGCGCGCAGATTTTCGATGGATATTCTTCCCTTCCCCCGCCTGGATGTGGAAGGCGTCAGCATCAACGAAAATCCATCCTTCGGCCGTGAATATTTTCTTCGCGCCGACCGCATGACGGCCAATGTACGGTGGTTCGGCCTGCTGCGCGGCCACTTTGATTTCGGCACCATTTCTCTTTCTCGCCCCAGCCTGATTCTCGTTCGCAACGAACAGGGCCGCTGGAATCTGGAAGGATGGCTGCCCCCGGCCCCCTCAAAATCCACCGCCACAGCAATTTCCTACGGCCCGCAAAGCCCCGCCGACTCCGGCAACCATCTGCAAAAAATCGAATTCGACGAAGGCCGCATCAATTTCAAAACCGGCGACGAAAAGCGCCCCTTCGCCTTCACCAACGTCTCCGGAAGTGTCGAGCAGATGGGCCCCGGCCGCTGGCAATTGCGCCTCGAAGCGCAACCCTGGCGCAGCGGCGTCCCGCTCCAGTCCACCGGCACCTTGCAAGTCCGTGGCGAAGTCGCCGGCACGTCCGCACGCCTCCAACCAGCCGAGATTCTGGTGCACTGGGACAAAGTCTCCATCGCTGATCTTTTCCGCATGATCACCGGCAACGATTACGGCGTCCGCGGCGCATTCGCTCTCGACGGCAACGCCAGCGTCGGCAAATCGGAGCCCGGCGAACGGGTCCCGCCTGGCGCCTGGAAATTCTCCATGCACGCCAGCGCCGCGAAAATTCATCGCTGGGATCTCACCGAACGCGGCGACAATCCCGGCGTAAGCCTCAATCTGAAAGGCCTCTGGGATGTAGCCGCCGGAGAAGCGCACGCGGACACACTCACTCTCGATCTCCCCCATTCCCATTTCGAAGGCGCTGCCAGGCTCAAGACCGCCGGAATGTCGGATTGGAATTTGCGCGTCGAAAATTCCGGTATCCAGGCACAGGATCTGCTGGCGTGGTACCGAGCGTTTCAACCCGATGTCGCGGAAAACCTAGACGCCAGGCAATTATTTAAGGCGAGTTTCGCCCTCCGCGGTTTCCCGCTGTCCTGGGAAGATGTGCAGATTTCCAGCGCCGCCGGCGAACTTCGCCTGCCCGGCTATGCAAAACCACTCCGCATCGGCCCGGTATTGGGTGCCGCCCACAACAATTTCTTTGAGTTGCTCCCCGTTCAACTCTCTTTCGAATCCGGAAAGAAAGAAGCCCTGGCGAAGCCCGAAAAAGCATCTCCAAAAACCGCTGCTGCCACCGCCGATCAACTCGAGTTTCGCTTCCGCGATGATTTCATCGCCGGAAAAGGCTCCCTGCGCATCAATGGAAAACTGGAGGACGCCAACGATTTCTTCAAGGTTGCCGCGGCTTTTGGCCGAACTATAAATCGTGGCTGGGAAATCACCGGTGGCACCGCGGGAAGCGTCACCCGCGAATGGGATCACGGCGTGGCGAACGGCCGCTGGAGCGGCTCCCTCACCTTCACAAGAGCGCAGTTGCAAGCCGCCGGCCTCAATCTTCCATTGAAACTTGAAGATGCCCGCCTTGAATGGAAAAACGGTCATCGCAATGCCACCATCGCCCGCGCCTCCGCTTTTGGCGCCACTTGGTCCGGTTCCGTGAATAACGCACCTGCCCTCGACGATTCCGCCGGCAACAACTGGAAGTTTCAGCTCCACGCCGATCATCTGGACGCTACCGACCTCGATCTCTGGTTCGGCCCGCGCGCACGCCCGAACTGGCTGCAGCGCCTGCTTCCTTCTTTGCTCGGCAAATCCGATTCGAGCGCCAAGCCCAGCGAACTTTTGCGCCGGGTAACCGCCGAGGGTGACCTCGAAGCTGATTCCCTCGCCATCGAAAAAATAAAACTTGCCCATGCTCGTGCCCACGTCGCCTTTCGCGATCTGCACCTCGAAGTCCGCGACGCCGAAGCCGAATGGGCCGGCGGCACTGCCCGTGGCAGCGTAAGCGCGGTATTCTCCGTTCCTCCCAAGTACGAAATTCTTGCCGAAGTCGATCACGCAAATCTCTCCGAACTTCCCTGGTCCGGGCACTGGGCGGAATACTGGAGCGGCGCCGCATCAGGAAAGCTTCATTTGACAACCTCCGGCGTCGGCCGCGATGCCCTTCTCGCGCAGGTTGCCGCCAGTGGCGAATTGCATCTCAAGAACCTCGAACTGCAGGGCTGGGACGTTGGCTCCAGCATGGACACAGGAACTCCTCACACAGGCAACTCGCACTGGGCGTCGGGTGAAGGCGAATTCACAATTCACGACCGCGCAGTTCAGTTCGATTCGCTCGTTCTGGAAAACCCTCACAACAAAACACGGTTGGACGGTACCCTGGATTTTTCGCAGGACCTCAAGCTCACTTTCGCGGCCGCCGCACCTGACAAACGCGGCGTGAAATCCATCGCGGCCGCGCCCCTCTTTCAATTGCGCGGCCCGCTGGAGAAACCCGTCGCCACCGTGGAAATCGCCCCGGTGGCCCAGGCAAGAAAACAGCAGTGAAGAAACCATCCCGAATCGGGAGGATTGCCTACAACATGCCTTGGAACCGCCTGCGGTTTTCCATCGTTTTTCTTCTCTACTCCAGTTGGCTGCGCGCTCTTCAGGCCAACAGCGACTTCTTCGATCGGCAGTTCTTATGGCCGCAAAAGTAATCCTCTCCGCGGCAGCACACTGCGATTTCGCACGCTGGGCTAAATCCGCGGCCATACTCGCCGCGCTGGTTGCCGTCTGCGCTGTCGCGCTGCACGGCGATGCGCGCGCGCTCCTGTTTCCGCAACTGACTCCCGGTCAAACCCTTCTTTACGAAGTGCACGGCCGCCTCAATCGCTCCGTGAAAACCGAAAGCCGAGTTTCCCGCTCCTTCGGCCCCCAGCAGCTTCAGGGCGATCTTTCCAGCCAGATTCGCTTGTCCGTCCAAAAAGTGTCCTCTGGTAAACCGCACCCCACCGCCACCCTGCAAACGGAACTTTTGCCCACCACTTCGGTCCCAAGCAATTCGCCGTCTTCTCCAATCCAGAAACTCACATTCGACATTTTCGGCAGCGGCCAACTCGGCAATGTAAAAGGCCTCGACGACCTTTCCCCCGAGCAGCGCCTCATCTGGCAATTCTGGGTCGCTCGCTTCGCATTTTGCTGGATCCTTCCGCCCAAGCGACTAAAGCTCGGCGAAAAATGGAAATTCGAAGAGCCTGAACTCAACGATTCCCTGATCGCCGGTCTCGTCTGGGAACGCGAAACCACCTACGCCCGCGACGATCAATGCCCCGTCTTCCCCGCCGAAACCTGCGCGGTCTTCCTCACGCAATCCACGCTCAAGCAAAAATCTTCCGCGAAAGATTCCACGCCCGAAGGATATCGCCTGCACGAATTGAAAACTTCCGGCACCGCGAGGGGCAACAACCAGGTAATCACCTACATTTCGCGTAAAACCGGCCTGGTCCTGCGCGCCAATGAAGACGTCCAACAATCCATGGACGTTACCGTAATGAAATCCGACGGCACCAACGGCGTCCATTATACGGTCGAGGCCACAAGCCACCTCGAAACGCTCTTCATTCCCCAGCCCCTAGTCGCTCCCGCGCCGTGAAATCCTCCGCCAACGAAAATTTGCCACTCGCGGTATAATGAAAGTTTCCGCTGTGCCCGGAAAACCCGCAGGAGACCCCTACGATGAATTTCAAGCTGCGCAGCAACTATCAGCCCCGTGGCGATCAACCCGCCGCCATCGACCAGCTCTTCGGCGGCCTCGAAGCCGGCGACAAGCACCAGGTCCTCCTCGGTGTCACCGGTTCCGGAAAAACCTTCGCCATGGCCAAGGTCATTGAGCAGGCCAATCGCCCCGCCCTCGTCCTCGCCCACAACAAAACCCTCGCAGCGCAGCTTTATCACGAGTTCAAAGGCTTCTTCCCCGAAAACGCGGTGGAATATTTCGTCAGCTACTACGATTTCTACCAGCCCGAGGCCTACGTTCCCGCCGCCGACATTTACATCGAAAAAGAAGCCACCATCAACGACGAACTCGACAAGCTCCGCATGAGCGCCACTCGCTCCCTCTTCGAACGTCAGGACGTCATCGTCGTCGCTTCCGTCTCCTGCATCTACGGCATCGGCTCGCCCGAAGCCTATTTCGGAATGTTAGTCATGCTCGAAAAGGGTCACCAAACGTCGCGCGAAGCCCTCCTGCGCCGTTTCGTGGATATCCAATACGAGCGCAGCGAAGACCTCCGCCGCGGCACCTTCCGCGTCCGCGGCGACATCCTCGAAATCTATCCGACCTACGAAGACAACGCCTATCGCATCGAAATGTGGGGCGACCAGATCGACAAGCTCCGCCAGATCGATCCGCTCACCAGTGAAATTCGCGCTGGCCACGAGGACCTCGCGCGCGTCACCATCTATCCGAAAACCCACTACGTCATGCAGCCCGCTCAACGCGACCGCGCCATCGTCAGCATTCAGGACGAACTCGACTGGTGGAAAAAAGAATTGGAAAAACAGGGCAAGTTTGTCGAAGCCCAGCGCGTCGTCCAGCGCACCATGTTCGACATGGAAATGATGCGCACCATCGGCTATTGCCACGGCGTTGAAAATTATTCGCGCCACCTCAGCGGCCGCCTCCCCGGAGAGGCCCCGCCGACGTTGCTCGACTACGTCCCGCAGAATTACCTGCTCTTCATCGACGAATCCCACGTCACCGTTCCGCAAGTCCGCGGAATGTTTAATGGCGACCGCGCCCGCAAACAAACCCTCGTCGATTACGGCTTTCGCATGCCGTCCGCTCTGGACAATCGTCCGCTCACCTTCGAGGAGTTCGAGCACCGGGTGAATCAGGCCATCTATGTCTCCGCAACACCCGGTCCCTATGAACTCACCAAGTCCGGCGGCGTCTTCGTCGAGCAGGTGATTCGCCCCACAGGTCTCGTCGATCCGGAAGTAGAAATTCGCCCCGTAAAAGGGCAGGTGGACGATTTGCTTGAGGAAATCCGCATCCGCGCCGCGAAAAACGAGCGAGTGCTCGTCACCACGCTCACCAAACGCATGGCCGAAGACCTAAGCGAATATTTTTCCGAAATCGGCGTGCGCTGCCGCTATCTCCACTCCGAAGTGGAAACCCTCGACCGCATCAAGATTCTTCGTGATTTGCGCCGAGGTGAATTCGACGTCCTTATCGGCATCAATCTTCTCCGAGAAGGCCTCGACCTTCCCGAAGTTTCTCTTGTCGCCATACTCGACGCGGACAAGGAAGGTTTTCTCCGCAGTACCACGTCTCTGATTCAAACCATCGGCCGCTGCGCCCGCCACGTTGAGGGCCGCGCCATTCTCTATGCCGACCGCCGCACCGACTCCATGAACGAGGCCATCGGCGAAACCAATCGCCGCCGCGCCAAGCAAGTCGCCTACAACAAGGAAAACAACATCACCCCGCAATCCATCATCAAGGGTGTGGATATGGAATTGGCCCACATCGTCGAAGCCGACTACGTCACCGTACCGCTCGACACAGTCGGCCTCGATGCCGCCGTCTCCAACGTCAAATCCGAAGCGCAGCTAGCCGAACTCCTGCAACAACTCGAATCCCAGATGCGCGAAGCCGCCAA
>Ga0137415_10008111_pt1 | contig 10410 bp, 11 predicted proteins | sample CZODoug3_1_1_16f_FD_183082 | JGI IMG/M metagenome (GOLD analysis project Ga0137415, IMG submission 183082) | Vadose zone soil fungal communities from Angelo Coast Range Reserve, California, USA - CZODoug3_1_1_16fungal (Hybrid Assembly) | ecosystem: Environmental > Terrestrial > Soil > Vadose... | reverse complement strand
GTTGACGATGCCGATCAGCTCGGAGAACAGCACGACGACGAGCCCTGCGACGGCGAGCCGCAGCGTGTCGGAGTGGGACGCGACGATGGTGTGGGCCGACGTTTTTGCAACAGGAGGGATGTAGGTCATCGCTTCATTCCACACTGGCAATACGCGCCATGCCGCGTCCTTCGAAATTGAACCCGCGCGGGGGAAGGCGCAGACGGAGCATCGCGCGGACGGCAGACGCCGTGTGTGAACTGCGTCACACTCGGACTGCAGATTAGCATGGAGTGTCAGTACTGGAAGCATGGAGGAATGATATCGACGACGCGCGCGACTTCGTCGGTGGTGGCAATGCGGCCGGCCGGAATGTTCGCGACCTTCGCCTTGCCGGCCGCGGTCTCGAGCTCGTTCGCGACCATCTCGGTCGCCACGAGCCCCGCGTCCTCGAGCTTGGTTAGGTGTAGATGCAGCAGCGGCCGGCTGATGCCGACCTCGCGCGCCAGCTGGCTGACGTAGTTGCGCCCGTCCGAGGCCAGCAGGCCAATGATCCGCATCCGGTGCGGATTGGCGAGCGCCGCCAGCATCGACAGCAACCGGTCTCCCGCACTCGGCTGCCGCGAGCCAGCTTTCATGTGAAAGAAATAACTTACATATGAAAGTAAGTCAAGCGGAAGCGGGGGCGAGCCCTGACTCAGCGACCATCCAGATGCTGTGGCGCGGGCCCGGCCACCCTCGCCTCAGAGCGAATTCATTCAGACGATCTGGCACCGCTCGGGGCCCGCCTCGGGCATTTCCGGGTGCCGTTCAGTCACTGCGGCGATCTCGTCCAGGTCGCCCAGCGCTTGCCGAGGCGAAAGTTGTGCGTTGGAACCTGGGTCACGACTCCGGCTCGCCTTCTCTAGCGCGCCAAGCCTTCGCGAAGGCACCCACAGCCGCTGGCGTGAGCCACAGCGCGTTGACGATACGAAGGTGTTCAAGGCGTCCTTCTGAGCAGGCGCGGCGCAGCTGGTACTCAGGGATGTGGAACTGAGCCGCTGCCTGAGCGGGCGTGAGCAAACCTTCGACATGCTCGAGAGTCGCCGGAGGCTCGCTGACCACCGGCTGACCAAAATCCTTGTGTAGGCTTGTTTCGGCGTGCATCAGCTGAGGTGAGTCGTCGGTCAGCGAGTCGAGACATTCCGCAGGGTTGGTACGCTGTGATGCGGCTTGCAAGCCTTCTTCCGGTGCCTCATAACCCGAAGGTCGCAGGTTCAAATCCTGCCCCCGCAACCTAGAAAGCGTAGGCCCTACAGGCACTTGGCTTGTAGGGCCTGCGCGTTTTGGGGCTCGGGCGGCGACCCGAAGGGCGCAGGTTTGCAAGCCGTATCATTCATTCAAGCGTCCATCCGAGTGACTTCGGCCACTTGGCCACTCTCGGACCTCCGCGAACCTTGTGCCACTTTGAGCAGCGCTGACCACGGGCTGACCAAATTTCGCAGCCACGCGCCTGAAAATCGCGATCGTCTCCCGATTTCAGCGCCGCGGCAGGGCTGCTGCGAGACGGGGGCCGAGGCATTCCATTGGACCGGGGAGCGACAGTGCGCGCGATGATCAAGCTCGGCATCGGCGCTCTTCATCCCGCTCTTGAGCGGTTCCTTCGAATTTGGGGAGACTCCACGCATGCGATGGCCGGGACGCAAGGGTCAGCCTCGACCTCAGATTTCCGTGCGCGCCGAGGAGAGGATCATCCGCTTCCGTGAGGGCGGCACGGGTGCCCCAGCGTACCTTTCGGACGGAACCACAGCGGGCGCTCGACCTCCTTGCCAAGGCTGTTCCAGTTCCATTGCACCGCGGCTCCGGGTCAAGCGTTACGGAATAAGATGTCGAGGTGCAGATGAGGAAGTTAGCTCGAGCAGCCGTGCTGGCAGGCGTCCTCGGCGTTCTGCTCCTCGCGCGCCAACGCCTGCAGTCTGGCAAAGACGTTTCGCCGCTGATGTCGAGCGCGACTCAGCCTGTCCGCCCGGCACGCCTTGCGACGCCCGTGCCCAGCGCCACCTCTCGAGCGCACCCTGGGACCGATGACCAGGAGGACGACCCCGACGAATCCGAGATGGGCTCCATCGCCGGGCGCGTCGAGTTCGCAAACGGTCGTGCGGCGGTGGGTGCAGAGGTCGAGGCGATTGGTTCGGATGCGATCGCGGTGACCGGCTCCGATGGGTCCTTCCTGCTGGACGCCGAGGGCGGCGAGCAGCGGCTGGTGGCACGACTCGGGAACGACATCGGAGCGATGCCGTCGTCAGTGACGGTCGTAGCCGCGAAGCTGATCCAGGGCGTCGTCATCCGGCTCGTCGAGGGCAGCAGCTTCGAGGGGCGAGTGACTGCTTCTGATGGTGCTCCGATCTCAAGTGCGACCGTCGAGGCTCAGTTGGTGGTCGGAAAATACGGCGCGCCGTCGATGAGGCGGGGGAAGACCGCGGCGACGGCGAAGGCGGACGCGAGCGGACAATTCAGCATCGGGCCGATGTCGCCCGGCGTCTACAGCGTGATCGCATCGGCGACGGGCTTCAGCGACGATGACCTCGAGCAGCTTGCGCTCGAAGCCGGCCAGCACCTTCCGCTTGCGTTCAAGCTGCGGCGCACTGGTGCCGTCGAGGGTATCGTGAAGGACACCCCCGGACGCCGGGTAGCCGACGCTTTGATCACCACGTGGGACTGGCACGGCGAGGCCCTCGAAACCCACAGCGCAGACGACGGCAGCTTCCGCCTCGAGGGACTGAGGGCGGACCGGATTTCCGTCAAGGCCTCTCATCGCGACGTCGTGGGACACGTGAGCCAGGGAGTCGACATCCCCTCCGGCGCAACTGCGCACGCCGATTTCGTCCTCGCGCTGCCCGGTGTGCTCACCGGAAGCGTGAAAATGTCGTCGGGCGTGGCGGTTTCGGGGGCGCAGCTGACGCTGTGGAACAGGACGCGGGCCGATTCGAGCGAATACACCGCGGACGGAGCCGGCCATTTTCAGATGAAGCTCCTGCCCGGCCGGTACGATGTGACGGCGGCGAGCGGCACGGCCAGCGGCACCGGTCGCGCGCTGGTGCACACCCGCGAGACGAGCCAATTGGACCTGACCATTGCGGAGCAACCGCAAGACCGAACGCGCATCACTGGCATCGTCCTCGATACCACGGGACTTCCCTTGCCGGGCGCATGGGTCGGCTTCTCGGGGAGCGGCGACGGCGTCTCGATGTTCTTCGAGCGCGGGATGGTGAGCGGGTCCGATCGGACCGACGACGAAGGCCGATTCGAGATCCATCCGCCGCCGCGCTTCATCACCGGCGGTGTGGTCAGCGTCATCGCTCGCGCTGGTGGGAAGTTCGGCTTCGTGCGGGACGTGAAGATCGGCGCCGACGTGACCGTCGCCCTCCAGCCGGCCGCCACGCTCGTCGGACACGTAGCTGGGTTCTCGGGCGGGAGCTACGAGGCTCTGGTCGATCCGCTGCCGCCGATCGGTCCGGACCCGCTCGCCCCATGGGTGCGATTCGTGGGTGAACAGTTCACCCTCACGGACCTGCCGCCGGTGCCTTCCGTGCTGCGCGTCCGCCAGGAGGGGAATGCCGCCGCGGTGGAACTGGAGTTGGCGGCCGGCGCGATCCGGGAGCTGGACGTCCGGCTCTCGGAAGAACTGCCGGTGACTGGCCGGGTGGTCGATGCAGATGGAAAGCCGATCGACGCCTACGTGCTCGTGACAGGAGAGAACCTGTCCCAGAGCGTCTCCGCGGACGGCAGCTTCGTCTTGAAGCTTCCCTCCGGCGCCCACACGATCTCGGCTTGGAGCGGCACGCACAAGTCGCGCACGATTCCCGTCGTGATTGCCGATCAGCCGTTCGACGTTGGTCCGATCGTGCTCGAGCGCTTCCGATCGACTGGCGGCGTGGGCATCTGGTGGGTCGATTCTGGCAACTCCGGTTCCACCATTGACCACGTGACGCCGGGCGGGCCTGCAGCGCAAGCCGGCCTGCTCCCGGGCGACGTCGTCGTTGCAGTCAACGGCGAGCCCATCGAGGAGGCGAGCGATGCCTCCGATCTCATCCGCGGTCCGATCGGCGCTCCTGTCGCACTCAGCATCCGTCGCAACGGCGCCCTGCTGACTGTTCAACTGGTGCGCGTTGATCTGGCAGCGCTCACCGCGGGTTCACGCTAGCCGCGCGCTGCGCGTCGAAGTCATCCTTGAAGACACGGTGAATGCCGCGGGCAGCGAAGAGTTCGACGCCGGCCACCCGCTGGGAGCAGTCGTAGAGAACCAGATGCTCGCTGTAGGCGTCCACCGCGATGTCGCAGCGCCGCGGCCGCGGCAAGGTCCAGTCGATCCGATTCGCTTCCATTCCCAAGTCAGTGGGACCGCCGCAGCGCTTACGGACGGCGCCGCGGCTCATCCCGCGGGTCACGCTGCACTGGCTGCTGTGCGAGGTCGTCAACGTCCAGGCTGCCGCTCGATACCGGCCCATTGCGAACATGCTCAGCGGGACAGCCAACACAACGAGCAGGCAGAGCAGCATCACGATGTTGCTGGTGGTTTTGGCGGCGCAATCCGGACGGGTCCACCGTTCGAGAAGAAGCGCGGCGGCAACAAGGGGCGCGATTGCGAGCGGCAGAAGAACGACAGCTCCAATCGGGCCGTAGACCAAGGCGAAGACCAGGCCCCACTGAAAATGTCCCCCGAGGAACGTCGACAGGGCGCCGAGCGCGGTCGCGATGCCGATGGCTGCCACCACGTAGTTGCGAACGCCCGCACGGGCGATTCGCGAGGTCCGCTCCTTCGGTGCTCCCACCGCGCCCGCCGCAGTTCGCCCGACCAGCGCTCCAACGACGACCGCTGCCACGGCCGAGAAGAGCAGCACGGCAATCGTTCCGTCTGGCTGATTCACCGTGGCGAGGCCCACCATGGTGTCCAGGAAAAGGTGGTACAGCCATTCCTGCTGCTCGGGAACCACCCAGCCGCGAAGGCCATAGCAGGCGGCCGCAGCCGATGCGGCCAACGCCGTGGCGCACACTGCGAGTAAAGCCCCCTTCAGTGCTCCGTGGCGCTTGTCGGCTGGTTCGGGGCCGGCCACTACGTTTCCTGCCCGAAAAGCCGCCGCAGATACCGCTCGCGGTTCACGAGGAAGTCGCGGGTGAGCGAGTAGTGCTCTGTTTGCTCGTAGGCCACCTTGGCCATTCCATCCGGCCCGAGTATGTAGATGGTCGCGTCGGGGTACGCGAGCAGGATCGGAGAGTGCGTCGCGATGACAAACTGGCTGTTCGCTTTTATCAGCTCGTGCATGGAGACTAGGAACGAGAGCTGCCGCTGCGGCGACAACGCCGCCTCCGGCTCGTCGAGGACATAGAAGCCGTTGCCCGAGAACCGGTGCTGCACGAGGGCGAGGAACGACTCGCCGTGCGACTGCTCGTGGAGCGACTTCCCGCCATAGGACGCGATGATGGGCGGCCCGCCGGGCTCGCGGTCGAGCCGCTCGATCTCGGTTGCGACGTTGAAGTAGCTCTCGGCGCGCAGGAAGTACCCAGTCTTCGGCCTGCGCACACCGCGCACGAGCCGGATGGACTGGTGAAGCTCCGACTCCGACCGCCGCGAGGCGAAGTTGAAGTTCTTGCTGCCGCCCTCGGCGTTGAAACCGGCCGCGACGGCGATGGCCTCGGCCAACGTGGACTTCCCGCTGCCGTTCTCCCCGATGAAGAAGGTGACCTTGGGGTGCAGCTCGAGCGTCTCCAGCGCGTGGATGGCAGGGATGTTGAAAGGGTACGAATCGAACGCCTTCACCTTCTCGCGGACCAGCGCGATCGCGCGGACATACGCGTCGAGTCGCTGTGCCGTCCGCTTTCTGCTGGGCGGCGTGCGGCCGCTCGCCATACTCACCTCTCGCGGGTGACTTTCGCATGGCCTTACCGCGCGCAGGAAGCGACACGGTACACTCCGAGCGATGGTAGAGAAACCACCGCCAGTGCTCAGCAACAGTCGCGTCCTCGCCTACGCGATCCTGAACGAGTTGGTTGCCTTTTCGGGGCACAGCTCGGTCTTCGTGGGCACCGCCACGAAAGGCCTGAAAGAACTGGGACCAGTGCCTTGTCTCGCGATCGTCGAGGAACTGGAGACCGGCGAGCTGATGCTTCTGTACTGCGACGAGGAGTGGGATCAACTCGCCGTCGGCGGTCGGTACGAGTCCGTGGAGCAGGCCAAGGCTCGCGCCGAGCGGACTTATCACGGCGTCTCCGCTTGCTGGATCGACCCCATGGTGACGCGGGAGGAGGCGCTGAAGTTCCGCGATGAGGTGTGGGCGGACCATCGCTGCAGCTTCTGCGGCAAGCTCCCACCCGACATCAACATCATGATCGAGGGCAACAACGCGCGGATCTGCGACGCCTGCATCGAGAGGTGTCACAAGATCCTCGAGGAGGAACGCGGCCCGAGCCAGTAGATCCTCGCCTCTAGGATTGTCCCGCCGACTCCTGGCTGCGGTCAGTAGGCTTCGAAGAATTCGTCTTCGGTGAGCCCAGCCTGCTTGAGGATGGCCCTTGCCGTGCCGAATTTCAGGGTGCCCGGGTGGATGGGAATTGTGACGGGTGTGCGGCCTGGCCTGGTGACGATGGCGTGGCTCCCGGTTTGACGCGCCACGGTCCACCCCAGTCGGCCGAACGCGCGCAGCATCCGTTGCGGAATGACTTGAGCGAGGCGTCCCACGCCTAGCGAGCGCGCATTTTCGGCTGAGCGGCGTCGACGTCGAGCCAGAGGGCGGCGGCTTCGCGGACCATGCGCTTCGCTTCGGCGATAGAGTCGGCTTCGGTGATGACACCAGGCAGGTCGGGAACCTCGACGGTGAAACCTCCCGCCTCGAGATCGGGGGTCAGGACCGCCTGCCAGGTACGACCGCGAAGCTTGAACTCGAACTGCCGGGGTGCGGAGAGCTCCACGACGTTCTTCTTCAGTTCTCGAGCGATCGCGGCGACCGAAACGGCGACGATCACCTGTCCGCCAGAGGTCGCGTCTACCAGATGACGCGGATCATTGGTCCGGACGAGGATGCTGCGCCCGCTCGAGACCAGCGTCAGCTGAGCGAGAGGGCGAGTGACATGATCGAAGTGGTCTTGGAGGTATCGGACCGCCTTGCGTACGGCGGGTAGCGAGACACCCGAAGCGAGCATCCGACTCACGACGCGAAGCTCGACGACGTCCTGGAAGGAATAAACCCGGCGCGAACCCTTCCCCTGGGCGCTGCGGATCGATGGGCGGACGAGGCCAGTCTTGTCCCAGTAGTCGAGCTGCCGGTAGGTCACGCCGGTCAGGCGTCGAGCCGTGTCAGCGCTGAAGCCGGTCGAGGACATGAGCAGTCTAATAACATCGTCGTCATTCGATTTCAACGTTCGCGCTTCTTGGCTCGCCACGCGCGAGCGAAGTACTCAACCGCTGCCGGCGCCAACCAGAGCGTGTTGACGACGCGCAGGTGCACCAGACGGTCCTCGGCGCAGGCCTGGCGAAGAAGGTACTCGGGGATCTCGAACCGAGCTGCCGCCTGCGCGGGGGTGAGTAGCGGCTCGTCGCCATCTTCCGGCCGGGGCACAACCGCAGGGTCGCTGACCACCGGCTGACCAAAATTCTTGTGCTGGCTTGATTCAGTTTGCAGCTGCGGGGCTGAAGCGCAGCCCTGTGAGTCGAGGGGTTCCGGTGGGTTGCTACGGTCTGCCAGGGCTTGCAAGCCTTCCGCCGAGGCCTCATAACCCGAAGGTCGCAGGTTCAAAGCCTGCCCCCGCAACCAAAAACCTCAGGCCCTCTCGGCGGTGGCCGAGGGGGCTCCTGAGCCTTCGGGCTCCTTCTGTGAAACTTTGACGGTTTCTTGACGTAACCGCGCGCCCTCGATTCTTCGGACGGCGTCGCGCAAGTCCTCCTCGGCGACGACGTTGTAGCGCTCGAACACGGCGCGTCTTGTGGCCGCTCATCCGCATCACCACCGACTCCGACACGCCGTATCGGCGGGCGTTGGTGACGAAGCTCCGGCGCAGGTCGTGAAACCAGACGCCGGAGAGACCTGCAGCCTTCCACGCGTTCACAAATTGCTTGCGAACATCGACCCAGGGCTCGCCGGTCTGCGGGTTGAGGAAGACGTACGCGCTGCCCAGCCGGCGATCGCGCGATAGAATTGAAGGCCTGCTTCGGGATGGGCGGCCAACGCCTCGGCCACTTTCGCGGAGCGGAAGATCAGCAGATCGACACGCTCGACCGCCAACGCCGCTACTCTGGCTGGTCCGCCGTCGATGAACAGCACATCGCCAACGGTCTCTCCCGTTCCGGAGAACGCCGGCGGGATCTTTGCGCCCTCGTGCATGACTCGCACGGTACCGTTGCGGATGACGAACAGCGCATCGGGCCTGTCCCTCACCGAGATGATCTCCTCACCCGCCGGAACCGAGACCTCCTCGGCGGTTCCCGCGACGATCTTCAGGACCGGCTCGGGGACCTCCTTGAACATGATGACCTGCCTGAGCGCTCGAACAGTGTCCATGGAGCTCTCCTCGACCCTCGGCTCAGCTGTGCTCGAGCGTCAGGGCTGTGACCAAGCGGGTGACGCCCTTCTGGTGCCCCCCGCCTCTCAACTCCAGCGCTGTGATTCCGCCGGAGGCGTAGACCTTCCATCCGGCCTCGAACCACGACTTGATGGAATTGACATCGTCAGGAAGGAATTCGGCGTTCTCGGGGATGAATCTCAGCACCTGTCCATTTCGTTCCCGTTTCCAGGGGTCTCGACCCAGAGAATGGCTCTCATGTTCGTGATCCTTCTACCGTCGCCACGATCAAACGCGGCGCTACAGCACGAGCTCTGCATCGGACGACGGGAGCGGAAGCGCCGCCTGTGCCCATCATCGGTATCCGCCTCCGTCTTTGGCGGCGAGCAGGCTGCCGCCCGCAGACAGACGCAACTGAACGCGCGCGTTGATCAGGTCCGCGTCCGCCTGGATCCGGCTGACTTCTGAATTGAATGCGTCCCGCTGTGCCTGAAGCAGATCGAGCTGCGTGATCGTCCCCGCGCGATAGCGCTCCCGCGCCTGCTCGGCGGCGTGGAACGCAGCCTCCCTCCCGGCGCGCGCGGAACGGCTGCGTGCGATGCCGGCGGTGACCGTATTCCACTCGCGGTGGATCGCATCACGCGCCGCGAGGGCGGCCCGCAGCTCGCGGGCCCAGGTTGCATCCACCGCCGCATCCTGCGCCTTGATGTCACCGATCCGGGTCAGGTCGAACGACCACGTCGCCGTCAACGCTGCCCGGTATGACCAGTCGTGCCCGATGAACCCGGGTGTGTTCGTTCCTGTCCCCGTGAAGGTACCCGCGATGCTCGGTACGAGCGCAAGCCTCCGTGCGTCGGCCTCCATTGCTGCCGCATGCGTGCTCGCTGCAGCCGCAGCGACCGAAGGAAGAGCCGCGACGGCGTTCAGGAACGAGCTCAGCTCGGGCTCCGGGTGCAGGTCGTCGATCAGGGGCACCACGCCGGAGACGTCTGGCTGCACGTTCGACGCTGAATCGAGCGCACGCGCCGTCAGCGTGACCTGCAGCTCGGCAGCGGCGAGTTGCTGAAACTGCTGCTCAACATCCGCGCGGGCGCGATCCACCTCCAACACCCCGGCGGCACCCGCGCGCAGTCTCGCCCGGGCCAGCGCGAGCCCTTCGCGCGAGACGTCGAGCGCCGCGCGCGAAGCGGCGACCAGCGCGAGATCAGCGACGAGCTGGTAGTACTCCTGCGCGACCAGCCCCTGTACCTGGAGCCACGTCGCATCCAGTCGGTACGCTGCTGACCTGGCGCTCTCGTTCGCGGCACTCACCCTCCGGAGTCCAGCCAGATCGACCAGCGGTACCGTGAGCGTCGCGCTGCCATCCCACTGATCGCGAGGCAAGAGAGTTACGGTCTGGGCAGGGTGGCCGAGCTGAGCAAGGGTGATCGCGGAAGAGTATTGGTTGCGCGTGTAGGATCCGTTCGCGGCCACGCCGGGGAGGACGCGCCCAAGGGCCGAAAGAGCCTGCCCCTGCTGCTCCAGGACCGCTGCCCGTGCTTCCAACTCATCGGGGTTTCTCTCGCTCGCTCCCGCGAGGAACATCTCCAGCGGCTGGAGCGCCAGGGAAGGCGGCGAGTGAAGCACCAGGAGCAGGAAGAGCAACGGCGCGATCGCAATGTCTCGGCGGTTCGGTTTCATCAGCTGGCGCCAATTCACGCCGCGTGCCGATTCGCGGTCCGCCGCGTCCCTTCCTCGGAAGGGCCTTCCTTTCCTCAATGGAGATGTCGGAACGTCGGACAATGCAGGCGCGCGCGTTAGCGGACTTCCGGCATGCACGACCACCGTCATTCAGCTCGCGATCACGAGAACGGACGCGTTCATGCCGGGCCGCAGGGCGACGGGGCGCAGGACGAAGTC
>Ga0137415_10008110_pt1 | contig 10411 bp, 7 predicted proteins | sample CZODoug3_1_1_16f_FD_183082 | JGI IMG/M metagenome (GOLD analysis project Ga0137415, IMG submission 183082) | Vadose zone soil fungal communities from Angelo Coast Range Reserve, California, USA - CZODoug3_1_1_16fungal (Hybrid Assembly) | ecosystem: Environmental > Terrestrial > Soil > Vadose... | reverse complement strand
GAGCGCGAGCGGAGCGGTGGGACCGTGACGCGCCTCTTCGCGCTGCTGCTCCTCGGAGTTCGCGCGTTGCTGCTCCACCCGCTGGCGCAGCTCTTCACGGCGCCGGAGCGGAAGGGAAAGCGGCGGTTCCTCTCCAACTACGCGCCCGAGGCGCTGGTGCCGATGACCCTGCAAGACCGGGCCGCCTTGCCGCGCTTCTCGGGTTGCGTGAACTGCGGGCTGTGCGACGCGGTCTGTCCGCTGGTCGGCCGCGCGGAGCTTGCACAGTGGCGCGGCCCGAGCCTCTTCGCCATCGCGTTTTCGCGCGCGACCCCCGAGCTGCCGCACCTGCGCGCGGTGATCGGCACCCTGGATGCGTGTGGTTCGTGCCACGCCTGCCAGGACGTGTGCCCCCGTGGAGTGCCGCTCCTGGACATCTTCGCGTTCACCCGGCGCAAGCTCGTGGAGGTGGACGCGGCGCGGGCGCCTTTTCCGGAGCTGGCCGCCGCGGAGGAGCCCGTGGCCGCCGCCCAGCCTGGGCTGGGCACGTGACGGGCCCGCTCCGGGGCGCGGGACCGCGGAGCAAGGCGCTCGAGCGCGATCTGGCGGCGCTGCTCGGCCCGGACGCGGCCTCCTGCGCGCCGGCCGACCTGTGGGCGATGTCGCGCGACTGCTGGCCGCGCTCGCTCCTGTGGACCAAGGCCGGCGTCGCTCCGCATCCGCCCGACGCGGTGGTCTGGCCGGCCTCGACGGACGAGGTGGTGCGCGTCGTGCGATACGCGGTCGAGCGGCGGATCGCGGTGGTGCCGTTCGGCGCCGGCAGCGGCGTGTGCGGGGGCGCGGTGCCGGTCAAGGGCGGGATTGCGCTCGACTTGAAGCGCCTCTCCGGTCCTCCCTGCATCGATCTGCCGGCGCGCACCGTGGACGTGGAAGCCGGCATGAACGGGCAGCGCCTGGAGGAGCTGCTCGCGGGCGCGGGCGCGACCCTGGGGCACTTTCCCTCCAGCATCTACTGCTCCACCGTCGGCGGGTGGCTGGCCGCGCGCAGCGCGGGGCAGCTCTCCTCGCGCTACGGCAAGATCGAGGACATCGCGCTGGCCATCGAGGCGGTGGACGGGACGGGAGAGGTCCTGCGCACCCAGGACGCTCCCTCCGCCGGGCCGGATCTATTGCAGCTCCTCCTGGGGAGCGAAGGGACGCTGGCCGTCGTCACCAAGGCGAGGCTGCGTTGCTGGCCGGCGCCCGCCGCGCGATGGATGCGCGGCCTGCGCTTCGGCTCGGTGCGGGCGGGCATGGCCGGGCTGCGGGCGCTGATGCGATCCGGGCTCAGGCCGGCCGTTGCGCGGCTCTACGATCCGCTCGACACGCTGCTCGCGGGCCGGGGAGGGGGCGACGTTCACGTGGCGGTTCCCGAGCCGCTGCGCTGGGTGGTGGAAGGCGCGCAGTCCGAGGCGCTGCGGCTCGCGCTGCGCGCGCCGGTCCTGCTGAACAGCCTGGTCGATGCGCTCCCGGGATCCTCGCTCCTGGTGCTGGGATTCGAGGGAGACGGCCCGTTCGCCTCGTCCGACGCGCGCGAAGAGGGCGAGCTCTCGCTCCGGTTGCTCGCGGCGGAGGGAGCGGAAGATCTGGGGCCCGCGCCGGGGGAGAAGTGGCTCGCCAACCGGTACAAGATCAGCTACCGGCAGTCGCCGCTGTTCTCGGCCGGCGCGTTCGTGGACACGATGGAAGTGGCCACCACCTGGGACCGGCTCGACTCGCTCTACGACGGCGTCCGCCGCGCCGTGGCCCAGCATGCGTTCGTGATGGCGCACTTCTCCCACGCGTACCTGGAAGGATGCTCGATCTACTTCACCTTCGTGGGACTTGCGGGCGCGCCCGCGGGCTCGAGCGACGCGGACGATCTCGAAGAGGCCGAGGGGCGCTACGACGCGTGCTGGAACGCGGCCCTCTCCGCTGCTTGTGACGCCGGGGCCACGCTCAGCCATCACCACGGCATCGGGCTCCACAAGCAGGTCTTCCTGCCGCGCGAGCACGGCGAGGGGATGCGCCAGCTGCGCGCGCTCAAGCAGGCGTTCGATCCGCACGGGATCTTGAACCCGGGAAAGCTCCTGCTGTGAACGGGCTGCGCGAGGACCTTTCCGCGACCGGCTCCACGGTGCTCGCCGAGGGAGAAGGGCTCCGGGTCACGCCTCCCAGCATCGCGGCGCTGGGCAGGGCGGTGGCGGTGCTGCGCGGGCACCTCCTCCCGGTGCGCGTGCGGGGGAACGGCGACGCGCCGGCGACGGCCCCGGCCGGTTGCGCGCTGCTGGAGCTGACGGCGCTGGAACGCATCGCCTCGGTCGACGGAGCGACCGGCATCGCGCGGGTGGAGGCGGGGTGCAGCGTGGCCGCCCTGGAGACCTCCGCCCGGCGCACGGGCGCGACCCTGGGGCCGCTCTTGCCGTCGGTCCGGGCGGGATCGGTGGGGGCCTGGCTTGCGGGGCCGACGCGAGGCGAGCGCGCGGTCCCGGGCTCCCGGCGCGAGACGGCCGCCCTGTCGGTCTCGGCGGTGCTGGGGGACGGGCGGCTCGCCGAGAGCCGAGCCGCTCCGCGCTCGGCGACCGGGCCGGACCTGGATCACCTGGCGCTCGGCGGGGCGGGCCGGCTGTGCGTCATCGCCGCCGCTTGGGTCCGGCTCTTCCCCGCGGCGCCGCCGGCCTACGCCGCCTGGCGAGCGCCAGACCTCGCGGCCGCCGTGCGCGTGGTGGAGCGGCTCTGCCTGGACCGGCTCGCGCCCGCGCGCGGGATGCTTCGCGTGCTCGAAGGGGGCGCGCTGGCCGCGCTCTCCTGGGAGGGTCCGGAGGCGGCTCGCCTCCTGCGCGAGCGCGCGGTGCGCGCTCTGGGGCCGCCGCTCGAGCTGGATGCCGGACCCGAGGTGAGGGGCCCAGCTTCGTCGCGGGCGGTCGAGGTGGATGCGCGGTGGAGCGCGCTCGAGGCGTTCGCGCGCCGACCGGCAGCCGCGGAGATCGCGCTGTACGGGCTGCACGCGGGCGGCGCGTTCGCCGTGCTTTCGCTCGGCGCGGAGGGCGTGGAGCAGTGCGCCGACGCTGCCCGCGGAGACGGTGCGCGCCTCCTGGCGCCGAGGCGCCTGCGGGAGGCGGGACCGGGCTGGGATGCGATGGGCGCAGGTGCAGCATGGGAGCGGCTGGTCGCGGCCCTCGGCGTGGAGGAGCGGCGGTGACCGGGCTGCGGCGCGCCCTCGAGCTGTGCGTGTTCTGTCCGAAGATGTGCCGCTTTTCCTGCCCGGTCTCCGAGGCCAGCTCGCGCGAGGCGTTCACGCCCTGGGGGAAGGTCTCGCTGGCCGCGCTCGCCGGGCGGTCGCCAGACGCATCGGCGGCGGTGGCGTTCGGAGCGTGCACCGGCTGCTTGCGGTGCCAGACGTACTGCGCGCACGCGAACGACGTGCCGGCGCTCCTGTACGCAGCGCGGGCGGGGGCGGTGCGCGCGGGGACGGCGCCGGGGCAGTGGGCAGAGCTGGCGCGGAGGATGAGCGAGGCGGGGCACGGCGAGCAGGCGGAGCTGAGGGAGGTGTACCGGAAGATCGCGGAGGAGGAGGGGAGGGAGACACCGACGTCGACATCGACATCGAGTTCGACGTCGACAGCGACACCGACAGCGAAATCGACAGCGACAGCGACAGCGACTGGGGCGGCGACAGCGACAGCGAATGCGCCGGCGATAGCGAGTGCCAGGCGGAGCTCCGCTGCGACGGTCCGGGTGTCCGCCCTACGGGCGGTGGTAGGGGCGGTCACGGCGAGGCTGAGGCCGGCGGTGGAAGAGGGAAGGAAAGGGCCGATGCTGTTGGCCGGGTGCGAGGCGCTGGCGGCGGGAGGGAAGGTGGTGAGGGAGGCGCTGGCGGTGGCGCGCGCGGTCGGGGCGCCGCTCGCGCTGGCGCCGGAGGAGGCGCTGTGCTGCGGGCTCAAGCTGGTGGAGGCAGGATATCCGGAGATGTTCGCGGCACATGCGGCGCGCGCGCGCGCCGCGGTGGTCGGCGACGCGCGGCGGCCGGCGCCGGTGCACCTGGTCCTGCTTTCGCCGGGATGCGCGCGGGCGGTGCGGGAGCGCTGGCCCGCGCTGCCGGACGGGAGCCGCGTCGAGCACGTCACGACGTATCTCTCCCGGGCGATTTCCGCGCGGCCGGACCTGCGCGACCGTCCCCCGCTCCCCGAGTCGGCCGCGTACCACGATCCCTGCGAGCTGGCCCGCGGCCTCTCCGAGCTGACCGCGCCGCGGGCGCTCCTCGCCGCCGCCGTCGAGGAGGTCCGCGAGCCGCTCCGCTGCGGCGCCGACACGTCTTGCTGCGGCGCCAACGGGCTGCTTCCGCGCACGTTGCCCGCGGTCGCGCAGGCGATCGCCGAGGATCGCCGCCGCGAGCTCGAGGCGTGCGGGGCGCCCGCGGTCACCGCCAGCCCGGCCTGCGCGTCGGCGCTCGCCGCGGAAGACGTGGTGAGCGTGCTCGCCCGCTGGATGGGGGTCGCGGTAGAACAGGCGCGGTGAAGCCGTTCCTCATCGTCAACCCGCGCGCGGCCAACGGCGCGACGGGGCGCCACTTCGACGACATCTCCGCCGCCGTGCGCGGCGCGGTCGGCGAGCACGCGCACGCCTTCACCGAGAGGCCGATGCACGCCTCCGAACTGGCCAGGCGCGCGTTGCGCGACGGCGCGGACCTGGTGATCGCGGTCGGAGGAGACGGAACGATCAGCGAGGTGGTGAACGGTTTCTTCGAGGCGCCCGGCCCCGGCGACCAGCCGCGCGCCGTCCGCCCCGGGGCCGCGCTGGGCATCCTGCCGCGCGGCACGGGCGGCGATCTGCGCCGCACCGTCGGCCTGGACGGCGACCTGCGCGCGTGCGCACCGCGGCTCGCGGGGAAGGGCCGGCCGATCGACGTGGGACGCATCGATTTCGTCGATCCCAAGGGGCAGCCCGCCGCGCGCTACTTCGTCAACGTCGCGGAAGCGGGGGTCGGGTCCGACGTGGTCCGCATCGCCAACGCGAGCACCAAGCTGCTCGGGGGCAAGCTCACCTTCGCGCTCGCCTCGCTGCGAGCGCTGGCAGGTTGGAGGGACGTCCCGATCCGCTGGTCGCTCGACGGGGGACCCGTCCAGGAGGGCTCCGTCACCACCTTCGCGGTGGCGAACGGGCGCTGCTTCGGCGGCGGGATGATCGTCGCTCCGGGCGCGCTGCTCGACGACGGCCTCTTCCACGTGACCATCTGGAGCGGATACTCGCTTGCGGACTTCGTGCTGCGCAGTGCGGCCATGTACGACGGGTCGCACGTGAAGCTGAAAGGTACGCGCACGGCCACGGCCCGCTCGGTCCGGCTGGAGCCTTCGCAGCGCGCGCGGGGGCCGGTGAACATCGAGGCCGACGGGGAGCTGATCGGACGACTTCCTGCCACATTCACCGTGGTGCCCGCGGCGATCCGGCTGGTCTCCTGATCTTTGGCGCGCGGCGCACACCGCTTATGCTGACCGCATGCTGCTCCCGCTCCTCGCACTGGTCGCCGCCGCGCAGGTCCCGCCGCGCGACGCGGCCGCGCTGACCGGCGAGGACCAGGTGCGCGACCTCTGCGCGGCCCTGAAGGAGCCTGCGGGCGAGCCCGCTCCAGGCGTCTCGCCGGCGAAGTCGCGCGCGCAAACGCTCTCGCGGACCTACCAGCTGCGGGTGCCGGCAAACGGCTTCGGCCTCGGCCTCTACCGGGAAGCGGAGCAGGAGCTGGAGCTCGACGGAGATCGCGCGCTGCGGGCGCTGGACGGCGCGCTCACGCTCGATCTCGCCGGCGTCGACGACGTCTCCTTCCGCGCCGCGCCCGCGCAAGTGAAGCAATGGGCGGCGGCGAAGAAGGAAGGAAAGCTCTCCTTGACGGTGTACTTCCGCCCGTCGGGCGAGCGGTGCGCGGGCAACGCCGCGGCGAAGATCTTCCGCATGGAGGGCTTTCCGCTCTGGTGGCAGCTGGAGGTCGACGCGGCCCCGGTGGCGTCGGCCGACGAGGAAGGGCTCCCGGTCGACAAGCCTGGCACCGGCCGCAGCGTCCGCGTGGACAAGGTCCTGCTCGACACCGAGATGCCGCGCCCGGACGCGGGCAAGGATCGGTTCGGCGCGGCACAGGGAGCGCTGGACCGCTGCGCGCAGGCTGCCAAGCGGCGCGGGGCGCTGGTGGTCAGCTTCACCGTGCAGGACGGCCGCGTGAAGAACCCTCAGGTGATCATGGACGCCGCCCGCGACGAGGACACCGCCCGCTGCGTCGCGCAGGCCCTCGTAGGCGCCTCCATTCCCGGCGCCGATCCCTCCGCCACCCGCGGCACCGCCACCCTCGCGATCCAATAGCGCCCGACAAGCCTCTGATCGGACCAAGGGATCACCGCGGAGGCGCGGAGATCGCGGAGCTGGTTTTCAAAAACGGAAGATCCTCCGCGTCCTCCGCGCCTCCGCGGTGATCTGTCAGTCCTCTGTCGGTCAGTGCGCGGAGGCCCAGGTATCGCCCTGGCCGAGGTCGACTTCGAGGGGGACGGCGAGGTCGGCGGCGCCTTTCATCTCCTCGATCAGGAGGGGGCCGACTGCCCCGACCTCGGACGGCGGAGCCTCCAGGACCAGCTCGTCGTGGACCTGGAGGAGCATCTTCGCCTGCAGCGCGCGCGCGGTGAGGGCGCGGTCGACGCGGAGCATGGCGCGCTTGACCAGGTCGGCCGCCGTGCCCTGGATGGGCGTGTTCACCGCGGTGCGCTCCGCCGCGCTGCGCGCCGCCGGGTTCTTGGAGTTGATGTCCGGCAGGTAGCGGCGCCGCCCGAACAGCGTCTTCACCCGCCCGCTCCGGCGGGCCTCCTCGATCGTTCCATCGAGCCACTCCTTCACCCGCGCATAGCGCGCGAAGTAGCGCTCGATGATCGAGTGCGCCTCCGACTGCGGCAGGCCCAGCCGGTGCGCGAGCCCGAACGAGGAGAGCCCGTAGGCGATTCCGTAGTTGATCATCTTGGCGATGTCGCGTTGCTGCCGGGTCACCTCCGCCGCCGGCACGCCGAAGGTCTCGCCGGCGGTGCGCGCGTGCAGGTCCTCTCCGGAGAGGAAGCTGTCGCGGAGCACCGGATCGCCGGACACGTGCGCGAGCACCCGCAGCTCGATCTGGCTGTAGTCGGCGCTAAGGAGCTTCCACCCGGCGCGCGGGATGAACGCCTCGCGGATGCGCGCGCCCAGCGGCGTCCGGATGGGGATGTTTTGCAGATTCGGGTTGATCGAAGCCAGTCGGCCGGTCGCGGCGACGGCCTGATCGAACGTCGTGTGCAGGCGGCCGTCCTTGCCGAGGGCCGCGGGGAGCGCATCGAGGTAGGTCGTCTTGAGCTTGGTGAGCTGCCGGTGCTCGAGCACCTTGGCGGGCATCGGATGCTTCTCGGCCAGCTCCTCCAGCACTTCCTGATCGGTCGAGGGACCCGTCTTGCCGCGCTTCAAGACCGGCAGCTGCAGCTTCTTGTAGAGGATCTCCGCCAGCTGCTGGTTGGAGGTGGGCAGGAACTCCTCGCCGGCCAGCTCGGTGATCTCGCGCAACAGCTGATCGATCTGGATCCCCAGCTCGCCGTTCAGCGCCTCGAGGCGGGGCACGTCGAGCGAGATCCCGGTCAGCTCGACACGCGCCAGCACCTCTTCCAGGGGCAGCTCCAGCTCGGAATAGAGCTGCCAGAGCTCGGGATCGGCGCGCAGGTCTTCCTCGAGAGCGGCGGACAGCCGGAGCGCCCCCTCGACGAGGGCGGCGGCCGCGGCCCCCACCTCGTCGACCGGGACCTCCGGGAGGGGAGTGGCTTTCTTGCCCTTGCCGGTCTTCTCGCACAGCTCCTTGAGCAGGGGCAGCTCGCAGGAGATGCGCTCCCGTGCCGTCTGCGCCAGCGAGTGATCGCGCCCGGTCGGGTCCAAGAGGTACGAGGCCAGGCGCGCGTCGACGTTCAGGCCGCGCAGCTCGATGCCCATCCGCCTCCAGGCGACCAGGTCGCGCTTCAGATCGTGCCCGTCCTTGCGCAGCTGCGGGTCCTCGAGGATCGGGCGCAGCAGCGCGATCGCCTTGCGCGCGTCCAGCTCCGCAGGCGCGAAGAGCGCCCCGGAAGGTCCGCCGCGCGGGCGGTGCCCGAGCGGGACGTACACCGACTCGTCGGGCAGCGAGATCGCCACGCCGAGCAGCTCGTCGTGCAGCGGCTCGTCGGCGCTGGTGAGCGTGAGCAGGCCGATGCGGCCGGCCTGCCGCGCCCGGGCAACCAGCTTCTCCACCGCGGACAGATCGGTGGCGATCGAGCGCGCCCCCGAGGGTGGAGTGGGCGCGGGCCGGGGAAGATCCTTGATGAGCCGCACGAACTCCAGCTCGGTGAACAGCGCGCGGGCCTTCCCCTCGTCGAGCGGCTTGCGCTCCAGGTCCTCCAGCTGAACGGGGACCGGCAGATCCTGGTTCAGCCCGATCAGCTTGCGGGCGCGGCGCACGACGTCCAGGTTTGCCAGCGCGTTCTCGCGCAGCTTGGGCTTCTTGATCTCGCCCGCGCGCGAGAGCACGCCTTCCAGGGTGCCGAACTCCTTGAGCAGCGCCGCTGCCGTCTTCTCGCCCACTCCCGGGATGCCCGGCACGTTGTCGATCTTGTCGCCGGTCAAGGCGAGGAGATCCGCGACCAGATGGGGAGGCACTCCCCACTTTTCCTCGACCTCGGCGGGGCCGTACCACTTCTCGTACATGCTGTCGTAGCAGCGGACGCTTCCGTCCACGAGCTGCAGCAGGTCCTTGTCTCCGGTGACCACCACCACTTCCCAGCCGAGCGACCGGGCGCGGCGGGCGAGGGTGGCGATGACGTCGTCCGCCTCCCAGCCCGGCATGCCCACCGCGGGGATCCGGAGCGCCTCGAGGACGCGCCGCACCAGCGGGAATTGGGGGCTCAGGTCCTCGGGCGGCGCGCCGCGCGTGGCCTTGTAGTCGGCGTAGATCTCGCTGCGCGCCTGCTTGCCCGCCTCGTCGAAGGCGACCGCCAGGTGGGTGGGGTTCCCCTCGCGGATCGCCCGCAGCAGCATGGTGGTGAAGCCGTAAACGGCATTGGTGGGAACGCCTTGGCGCGTGGAGAGATGCGGCAGCGCATGGTACGCGCGGAAGATGGCGTGCGAACCGTCGACGAGCCAGAGCGAGGGCACCGGTGATTTCTAACAGGCTTCCCGGCATGCGACCATGCGCGCGCGGCGCGCCGCGCTCGACGAGCGACCCCCTGTACGTCCGCTACCACGACGAGGAACTGGTCTAGAGTGCGGCGCATGCTCGCGCCTTCCCTGCTTCTCGCCGCGGCGCTCGCCTCGGTGGCCACGCCCGGCGATGCGGCGCCCGCGCCGTACGCCCTGCTCACGCTCGCGTCCGGGCACGTCTTCCGCGTGCTCAACTCGGGGCCGCTGCTCGATCCCAAGGGCGAGCGGGTCGCGCTGGCGCTCTCCTACCTCAGCTCGGCCCGGACGCAGCAGGAGGTCCAGGCGGCCGCGGAAGAGCTGTTCGAGTATCTGCGCCCGCATGCCGAGCACGCCAAGGACAAGGCGGTGGTGGTGATCGCGCGGCTCGGCTCGGGAGCCGATGCCGTCGATCAGGACGTCCTGTACGAGCGGCAGGCGTCGGGAAAATGGAAGCGCACCGCCCGCTCGAAGAAGTCGTTGCCGCAGGTGGCGCCGCCCCGCGCGGAGGAGGAGCGCGACCTCGCCGGCTCCCGCGCCGCGAAGGAGCGGGCCGACGCGTGGCTCTCTCTCCTGGATTCCGGGCGCTTCGAGCAGAGCTGGGAGGACGCGGCGCCGTTCCTGAAGGACCACACGCCCCGCGTGGGCTGGGCCGAGTCGGCGGGATCGATCCGCGCCGACCTGGGGAAGCCGAGGCTGCGCAAGCTGATCTCGCTGATGGAGACGAGGTCGGTGCCGTCGGCGCCGGCCGGCAGGTACGTGGTGGTGGAGTACCGGTCGAAGTTCGATCGGCGTCCCGTCGCGTTCGAGAGCGTCACCGAGATGCTGTGCGACGACGGCGAATGGCGCGTCGCCGGCTACGCGGTGAGGTGAATGCGCTCCGGGCAAAGACGTTGGTCCGATCGGATTCGACGCCTCGTTGGTAGTCGATTCGCTATACGACAAGAAATCTCCTGCCGAACGTTTGCAATTCGTTCTTACCAACCGATTGACACGAGCGGAGCGGATCTTGAAGAGTGCAAACGATCGTTCGAGCGAAGGCAGCGTCGATAGCCCGCGCGCCCGCCTCGAACCGCAGGAGGGGGATCATGTATTTCAATGCCAATGGGGGGAGAGTGTCGCGTTCGCGCTGGAAGGAGATGTACCAGGCGTTCAAGAACCGCCAGGAGCTGATCAAGGCCGGTTTCACTCGCCGCGACCTCATCCAGATGGGCCTCCTCAC
>Ga0137415_10008108_pt1 | contig 10413 bp, 5 predicted proteins | sample CZODoug3_1_1_16f_FD_183082 | JGI IMG/M metagenome (GOLD analysis project Ga0137415, IMG submission 183082) | Vadose zone soil fungal communities from Angelo Coast Range Reserve, California, USA - CZODoug3_1_1_16fungal (Hybrid Assembly) | ecosystem: Environmental > Terrestrial > Soil > Vadose... | reverse complement strand
TCGGAGCAGCTCGGTAGCCACCGTGAGCGGACTAAGCGGAACCGGAGCGGGAATCGGAACCATCATCGCGTTTGAATTGATCGGTCATTTTTCCGATGCGCGGCAAGCATCGGTCACTCATTCGTTCGATCCAATCATTGTTGCGGCCGGGCTCATCCCATTCATCGGCATGATTTTGGTTTTATTGCTGGTGCGAAATACGCGCGCCACAGAGCAGGGATTGGTGCGACGCATATGAAATGAAACGTAACTCCCTGACTTCGGGCACTACGCTCTTCCGTGGTGCTGCAAAAAGGACTCGCGATGCTGGTGATCGCGAAATGCTTCGGTCCCGCCGGTGCGTGTCGTAGAGAGGCCTGCGCACGCAATTCCAAATTCCAGGCAATCCTGTACAGCAGATCCTCGAATAAACTTGTGCAAAAAACCAGCGTTGAAGCTGTCACCCGCTCCAACGGTATCGATTGGCTCAACTGGAAGAGCAGTCACGCTAAAGCGATTGCTGCCGTGCTTGGCAACTACCCCTTTCGCGCCGCACTTGATGACAACGATGGACACGAGGCGTGATAACGATTCCAGAGCGCTCTCGACGTCGCGGACCCCAACGAGTTTGCAGGCTTCCTGCTCGTTTGGGAGAAAAACATCTACGCTCTTTAGAACATCCTTAACGTCAGCAGCCCAAAGATTTTCCGGGTCGTCGTTAGTGTCGAGCGACGTAGTGAGCCCCGATTGTTTCATTTGAAGGAAAAGCCCAGGCAAAGAAGGCCGCAGCCCACGCAGAAGAAAAAAAGACGAGAGGTGAAAGTGCGCTGCGCTACGAAGATAATCCATGTCGAGGTGCGCGCTTTGCAAATCGACGGTCGTGCCTAAGTAGGACAGAATCTGGCGTTGCTTGGCAACAGGAAGGATCACGGTCACACCCGTAGTCTTATTCGCGAGGCATTTCACGCCAGCGACGTCAACGCCACTCTCCGACAAACGCTCCACACAAAACTTGCCCAGCGGATCGCTTCCTATGCACGAAGTGAAACCAACGCGGCTTCCCAGCAGAGAAATATTGTGAGCAAAGATTGCCGACGAGCTGCCCAGAGTCATCGCGAAGTCCGTGGCCAGATGTTCTCGTTCGGGTTCGAGCAGGGGAGGAAGACCGTACAAGATCAGGTCGCAATTGAGTTCACCCAGAACGCTTATGTCGAAACGCGCCACTCCGTTATCTCCTATTCCAACCGCTCTACGTGGACATCCCGCTCAATGCGCGAAATATCGTCACGCACAATGCGGCAAGGGAGTGCCGCGAGGCAATTCGCCGCGCCGCAAGCGGTCGCGAATGCCAGGCTTTGTTCAAAAGAAAGCTCATTTGCCGCAGCCAAAGCAAATCCAGCTAGAGCGGCATCCCCACAACCAACCGTAGATATCGCGGCCAGCGGAGTGGTCCAAGCGTAAACGGCTAACGGATCACTCTTCCGCACGCCTACCAATCCGCGCTCGCCAAGGCTGACGGCGGCAGAGCCTGCTCCGAGGTCGACTAACTTTCGAGCGGCTTGCGCAGCAGAAAACGCATCGTGAATCGTGACCTGTGTTGCGAGTTCCGCTTCCTCCCGGTTAATTTTGACGAAGTCCGGGCCGGCGGCCAGAACTTTAGATAGTGCCAAGCCACTTGAGTCAACAAATGCAAGGCAATCTGCAGAATGCGCCAAGCCGACGAGCTGGGCATAGGCTTCGCCTGGAACGCCAAGAGGGAGGCTGCCCGAGATCAAAACAATCTTCTTATGGGTAGTTTTCTTCTGGAACTCACGATGGAGCGCGTTCGCACAGACCCGCTGAAACTCGGACCATTCGCATTCTGTAATTGCTCCTCCAGGCTCGAGGATCTCTGTAACTTCGCCCCGAGCATCGAGGATCTCCAGGTTGACGCGCGTAGATTGCGCCACGGGTACCGGCAAAATATCTATTTCCTGCGATCGAAGACCACGAAGTAGCTCGTCGCCGGTGGCGCCTCCAGCGAAACCAATCCACGTTGGAGCGGCGCTCAAAGCCTTTAGCGCCATGGCGACATGCGCAGCTTTACCTCCGGGTTCCCGCTGAACCGACGACGCGCGATTCACGCGGCCTGGAACGAACTCGTCGAATCTGAGCCTCGTATCGATGGCGGGATTCAGGCTGACACAAAAAAACGCGTTTGCGGAGCCACGCGAATCTGCCGGCAGATTATCCATTTGCAGGGTATTTTTCGGACCATGGAGTGGCACATGCCAAACTTTCGTTAATGCTTTTCATATTTTGCACACCCTGAGTCTCAAGCCATTCTCGAAGTGCGCTTTCTCCGCCGCGGACAAACACGCCAACGCCATCCTTCCAAGTCGCACGCCCGCACAAAACGCCGCAGTATTGGACGCCTGCGTCACAAGCGAGAGCAAGGGCTTCGCTAAACGCGCGATTACTGACTCCGGCGGAGAGAAACAGAAAGGGCTTTGCGGTTGCTGCGGCGGTACGACGAAAAAGCTCAAGAGCTTCCACGCGCGTGTGCACGAAAACACCGTCCGAGGTGGAGGAACCTTCAACATAGGCCATAGTCACAGGCACACCGACCTTCAGGACATCGACTAAGTATTGAGGCTGCGAGAATTCTTCCATAGCACTGGCAAGAATCGCCGGCTTGCAACGGGCAAAGGCCGCACTCTTTTCGTCAACTCCCTCTTGATAGGGAACGATTTCCAGAAAGAAAGGAACGTCGCACCCAGCGCATTCCGCGCCGACTCGCTCGACCCAGGCGCGCTTGCGTTCCCGTACGTCCGGGGCGTCGGAAAGCGCATAGTACAGCAGGATCTTTATGCAGTGAGCGCCGGCGTCGATTAAACGGCGGACTGACCAACGTTCCAGGAGGCGTGGTAGTCGACGGGCATCGCCGCGGTCGTACCCACTTTCCTCGTAGGCCATCAGGAGCCCGGAGGATGGGTGGCGCTCGGAAGCTGCTTGCAGACCGTATTCAGGCTCGAGCAGCACCGCGCTGGCGTAGGGAGAAAGTGCGCGCACCACAATCGATTTGAACTCTTCCAGCTGCTCGCGTGGAATCGAATCTTTTGCAACTTTCAATTCCGCGGCAAACAGTCCACGCAACGCGTCGCGCTGGTCGATAGCCATCGCGGCAATCACGCCGCGAGGATTGGACACCGCTTGCAGCCCCTTTCGTTTGCCCGGCGATAGCGCCAATTCTGTTCTCCGCTGACACACCTTTATCATAACGAAGGCGCAGCGCTGTCCCCTTTTTTAGTCTAATTGTGTTTTCGACTAGAACGTAATCCGTAAGCGCAAGCGCACGGAGCGGCGGTTGTCGATTCCTTCCTGGGTGAAGCTGCTGATCAAGCGTCCGAACTGGTCATTGCGAGTGACGTCATTGACGGGATCAATGGGCAACAACTTGCCCGTGGTTTGATCCACTCTCACAACAAACGAACCAAGCCACGCAAACGTTCCGCCACCGCCGCCGGCATTGGAATCCGGGGAAAGCAACGGATGATTGAATACGTTGTCTGCGTCCGCGCCCAACTGAACGTTAATGCGCTCGGTTACATGAAAATCCTTGTGCAGCCCCAGGTTCACGCCCCAGGTTCCGGGTCCCCACAGCATGTTCCGCTTGGCGACCCCGGCTTGCGTAAAAACGTCCGGTCCCACGGAAGGCACTCCGAAGGCTGCCGGATTCCAGATTTGGTCACCATTCTTTTGGTTGATGTTATTGCTCACCACCACCGGACGGAAAGATGGTTCAGCATTGAAGTCACCGACAGCGTCCAGCGAAGTAATACCGATATTGCCGGGCTCTATGGAACCGCAGTCATCGCAGGTCCAGAAAGGCGTAAAACCTGTTCCGGATTTTGCGAACATATTAAAGGTGGTCTGCCATCCGCCTACGATCGCATCCGCCCAGCGGGACATCGAGGCGCCGTACGGGCGACCGCGGCCGACGGGCAAGTCGTAGATGCCATAAGCAACCACGCGATGGCGTGAGACATACCCGTCGACTCCGTAGTCGCTATTCGGTTGAAATTGGTTGTAGGTGATACCGCCAAGGCTGGAATTTCCCGTGTCCAATGCCGTGGATTTCTGGTCCAAATACGTGTAAGAAACATTGAACGTGAGGCCACGAGAAAAGCGATGCTCGACCTGGGTCTGGAATGCATTGGTCTGGGCATGACCGTAATTTCCGTAGCTCAGTAGAAAGTCTCCCAGCGCCGGAAATCGATAACGCTGTGCATCTGCATTGGAAATATTGCAGTCTCCATTGTTGATTGGATCACAAATGCCGGTAGGATTGCCGTTGTCATCTACCGCGTTGGTGCCAAAAGGAACGTCGCTCGGCTGAAGCTCATTTAGGTCTTTGCCGGCGATCAGGCCATGCATCGTAGAGCCCAGGTAAGAAAAGCGAACCGCACTCCCCCAGCCGATCTCACGTTCAAACGTCGCATTGTACTGATGAATGCGCGGCTGGTGTAAATTGAAGGGGACGACGTTAACTGCCGGTGTGCTGGTCAGTCCTGAAGTGATGGCCCCGCCCGTGATAGGGCTGATGCCGGTAGTGTTTGCATCCGGCCACCTGTCCAGTGGAGTTACTGTCCCTCTCTTTGTGATCGACTGGTTGAACGGGTTGGTGGCGATCGGATCGCGAATGCCTTGCGCGGCCGACGTCGGATAGTAGATCCCATACCCACCGCGAATGACTGACTTGTTTCCAAGTCGGTAGGCGACACCAATGCGTGGCGAAAAATCTGTCGTGTCGGTGCGCACAGTGCCTCTTCCCACTCCCAAACCGGAATCCTTGGCTAGCACGTAGCCGAAGCTAATGATGCGCGTGTCCAGGAATTTCAGTGTTTTCGTGGAAGGAATGACGAATCGTCCGAGTTGCCCAGTGGTGGGATTGACGAAGTTAGGATCGAAATTAGCGATAAGGTCGTTCTTGTCGATGAACGGAGTTATGAGTTCATAGCGCAGGCCCAGGTTCAGGGTAAGCTTCGGAGTAACTTTCCACGTATCCTGGAAGAAATATCCATGCTCCCAATTATGGACATCCATTGCTGGTCGCGGCTGCAGGACGTAACTCGCGCTGGTCGGCGGAAGGCCGAGAAGAAAGCGCGTAAACGGGTTGGTGCCCGTACCACCGTAGGTCATCGAGCCACGTGGGTTCCCACGGTTCAAAGCAAAGCCGTCCACTGCGGCATTCCGCACCACGTCCCCGCCCATCCGAAAGTCGTGTTTGCCCACAATCCAAGTTAAGGTGTCGCCGAACGTAACCAGATTCTGGTCCAGCGGGCGGAACGTGTTGCGCCCACCGTTGCTAAAAGTCGCGAAAGTACCGCTAAAGTTGATCGCCGGATGACCAAAAGTGGAAAGCGCGAATGGCCCTACGACGGAACCATAAGCGTCGATGTCGCTCTGATTGAATCCGACACTCGATAGAAAACCCTGCAGCGTCGTGTTGCTATGGCGCAAAAGGGCTTGCCGATTAAATCCGCCGCGCGTCTCGTTGACGATCGTTGAGCGGAAGGCGTGAGTGAAAGAAAAAGAAAGCGTGTGGTTCTTGCGGTCATTCTGCGTCAATCCAAGGCCGGTGTACGGACTCACTACCGGAAGCGTCGCGTCCACCTGTGCCGAAACGTTGTACACGCCATAGAGATGATTTCGCTCCGAGAAGTCATGATCCACCCGCAAAGTGCCGATGTCTTGAGTGGAATTGCCACGCAGAATAGTGTGGAAGCCCCCAGGAATTCTTCCATTGGCAGGATTAATTGGCGTACCGAGGCCAATCTTCGGGAAATAGGTGTTGATCAGTGCCTGAACGGTTGGATTTAGAAGCCGCGATGGTATTTGGATGAACCTTTGAGTCGTGGTCGTGTTTCCGTCGTCGTCGGTCACGGTTACAGGGACCGTGTTAGTTGCGATTTCCTGGGGCGTCAGAGTCACATTCGCCGGTACGACGGGCTTCGCGGTATCGTCGAGCGCTGAAAAATCTCCGGTGTACAGCAGCGGATGAGGGATCGTGGCTGAGGCGATTTGCGTGGGAGCAACGGCATAATTTCGTTCATACGCCGCGAAAAACCAAGTCTTCTTGAGCAGAGGGATTGGCCCCCCAACAGAGCCCCCGATGTCATTCAAGTTGAAATATGGATTGGGATACTTGGATTGAAAACTATTTGGCGAAAAATTTGCCAGGTTGTTTTTGTCATCCAACGTCCAGGCAGCCAGCCCCGAGTTCTTATTGTTGTAAAACGCTGAGCCGTGATAGCCAGATCCGCCGCGCTTCGTACTGACTCGAACGTTGGCAACGCCCGCATATTCCGCGCTGAAGTCGGAGGTCAAAAGATTAATCTCACCAACCGCTTCGAGAGAGGGTTGGCTGGCAGTGGGCTCGCCGAAAATGCCGCCATTCGACCGCTGCCCATCAAGAGAGAAGCTCGCGCCGTAACTCTGCGCTCCGATGAATTTGAAAGATCCATCGGCAGCGCTTTGCGTCACGTTCGGATTGAGGTACAGGAACGTATACACATTGCGGCTGTCACGCGGTAGTTCAATGACCGTCTGATTGTCTATTGTCTGGCTGATTGTCTGGTCTTCCGTATTGATGGCTGGCGCTTCCAGCGACACCACCACTGTTTCTTGCGCGGCGGAAACCCGGAGCACGGCATCCGCGCTCACGGTGTCGCTGCCGTTCAACACGATGTCCATGATTTCGTATTTGCTCATTCCCGGCGCCGTGATAGTCACCCGGTAGGTGCCGGGCTTCAGCCCGAACATTTCATAATTGCCTTGAGAATTGGTTCTCGTTTCCCGGATGCTGCTCGTAAGTGCGTCGACCACGGATACCGCCGCGCCGGGAATGATTGCGCCGGTGGTGTCGGTCACGATCCCGCGAATGGTGCCGAGATCTGTTCCCTGGCCAAATACAAGGCCCCCGCCAAAAGCTAAGCACAGCAGAAAAAGGACGCAGGCAAATGCGGCTCGGTAATTCAAGGACCCCTCCCCTAAAACACAATCGTAGCGAAGATGTACCATGAATAGGAAAGCAAAGGCAACTATAAATAGCAGTAAAAGATATCAGTCGAAAGAATAAGAAAGTATTCAGGCCTGCTATGCTTTCGTTCCCTTTGACCTGTGCCCAAGCACCCCTTATACTGCCTCGCGGAAATGGGTGCATGACCCCTAAAGCTCGGCTCTTGACGGAACAGCGGCGCCGCAATGTGCTGGATCTCGTCGACCAAGAAGGACAGATAACCGTCACCGATCTGGTCAAACGTTTTTCTATTTCAGCGGTGACTGTCCGTAGCGACCTGGATGCGCTGGCTTCGATCGGCGCGGTCGTCCGCTCTCACGGTGGGGCGGTACGACGGCTCGAGGCCACCCAGGACTACCCCCTTCGCACCAAAGAAACTCTGCACCGGGATGAAAAAATCAGAATTGGGCGGGCGGCCGCGGAACTGGTGCAGTCGGGCGAGACTATCATTTTGGATTCGGGAACAACCACAGCTGAGGTTGCCCGGTACCTGAAAAAAATGAAAATACAGTCTCTCACCGTCATCACCAACGCATTAAATATAGCGATCGAGTTGGCGGACGCTCCTGGTATTTCCTTAATTATGATCGGTGGACTGCTGCGTCCCGTTTCCTGCTCCTTCGTAGGGCCTCAGGCGGAAGCGATGATGAATGAGTTTCATGCGGATCGCCTGTTCCTCGCCGTAGACGGATTTGATCTGGAGAATGGCCCCTCGACCCCAGACGTTCTTGAAGCGCAACTGAACAATGTGATGATCCGCTCGGCAAAAGAAGTGAATGTCGTGACGGACTTCAGCAAGCTGGGCCGAAGGAGCGTTTCAAAGATCGGCCCCTACGAGAGAGTCCGGCGTCTCATCACCGACAGTCGTGCTACGCCGGAATTTATTGAGGAACTGCGTAGGAAAGGAATCGACGTTATCGGGGTGTAGTACCGTCCAGCGCCAATCGGCTGAAGTGATGAGACATCCGGCTATCCGGTGCGAGCAAGGATTGGCGAAGGGATTCTCTTGCTACTTCTTCGTGCCCAAGTGCCCGCTGCAAAATTCCCAACGAATATAGCGACCAGCTTTCATGAGAACCAGCACGAGCGCGGAATTCCAGTTGAGACAAAGCTGAGGATAGGCGCTCCTGCCATCGAGCTGAATCATAATCGCTGAGCGCGCGAGCGGAAGCCCATGCCCAAACGATGTCAGTAGCACCCGTCGCTTGAGAGGAAAGGCGTAGGCGGCGTTCGGCTTCGTCCTTTCGCCCGCAGGAAGAGAATAGTTCGCCAAGCAAGTAGTTTGCCCTCGGCGAATTCACAAGGCTTAGCAAACCATCTTGAGTAAACGCAAGGCCCGGCACTGTAGAACCCAGAGCATCCGCTGCGGAGAGCGCCTCTTTGCACCGGCCAGCTCGCGCCAATCCTGTTGCCGCGAGCAACTTCACCTCCATCCAAACGTCGCGCACGTTTGTTCCGCCTTCCTCGCTGCCGAAGAAACGGTTACGGAACAGACCAAGCGCGGCATCAAATTCCCCTGCTTCCGCGCGATTCAACGCAAGTTCGTAAACCAACGCACCCGGCATGCGGCTCAAATCCGGGTAACGATCGAGGACTCTGCCGCGGTCCGCGGCCGGTCTCCCCAGCAGCGTCATTGCGATCACTGCACCGGAATAGTTCACCACGTTGGACGGATCGTTCGTTATTCCCCCTTCAAACGCACTTAGCGCATTGGCGAATTCGCGTTTGTTGTGCAGAAACGCCAGGCCGATACTGGCTCCCAGCGAAGGTATCTTGGGATTGACGGTAATCGCTTGTCGCCACTCAGTCAGAGCCGGGTCCACCATATCGCGCGCAAAATACCAGGTCCCGAGCAGATAGTGAGCGGTAGCGTCGCTTTGATTGGCTTTGATAGCAGCTTTAAGTGCCTGCTGGTCTTCGACGGTACTCGGAAATACATACAGAGTGGAAAGTCGCGACGCTCGCAAGTAATCGTCGTTGCCGCGCTCGCCGAGTTTCTCGCGACAATACCCGCGAAAATACACAACAAGCGGATGATTCTGGGGGCTAACGGCACCGGGTTCGCTCTGATCGGCATGGACTGGCGGGTAATCGCGCGAAAGAACCTCAACCGCGCGCCGGTACTGTCCCAAGCGAGCATATTCTGACGCAACGCTCAAGACGCGATACGGATCGGCGGCCAGGTGAGCGAGATTCGGGATATGGAGTTCTTCGCGCCAAAAATCGCTTAGTGGATAGCGTACGAGTTGCTCCCTTGCAAAAGCCTCCGCATCCGCCGCTCCCAGTTCTCGCGATAACGCTTCGAATTCCTCGGCAGCGCGGATATCGTCGGCGGCGGATCGCAGACTCTGAGCCAAAGAGTCTTTTGCTCGCGGCAGCGCACCTTCGCGAGCCTGTAATTCACCAAGACGCAGGGCAGCCGCCGCACGGTAGGAAGGCAAGCGCATCGCTTCCTGATAAGAGTCCATCGCCTCCTTCCGCCGTTCGGTACCCTCGTAAGCAATTCCGAGGTAATAAGAGATTTCATCGTCAGTGGTATTTCGGTCGTGCGCCGCAGCGAGTAGGGTGGCCGCTCTTTCGAAACGATAAAGAGCGGCATCGAGGCGGCCCGCCGCCTTCAGCAGCTCAAAATTGCCGGGGAACTTTGCTAAAGCTGTTTCGTAGATTTGTGCAGCCAAAAGGTTGTTGCCATCCAACTCTTCGGTTTTACCAAGTTGCAGCCAGTCGTCTTCGGTCCGATGCACCCCTTCCGGCGTGGCGTAGTTGATCTGCGGCCCCACTTTGATCTCGGATTCTGGTGTCCAGTCATACTCGCCTTCCGCCTGACGCAAAAGCAGCTCGCCTTGCTTGTCCTTGAGCTCAAAACTAAGCTTCCGCCCGGTGTCCGGAATGCGGATTTCTCTTTGCCACGTTTGTTCCGGCGCCAGATTCTCTTTTTCCGCCATCAATGGAGTAGTTCCATCGAAAATCTCAAGACTGGCATCCGGTATCTCGCGATTTGCATTGAGGGCAACAACTAACATCCCGTTTCTCCGCTGCAAATGAACCACGCCAGCCAGGTTCGCGCGAGAAATGCCTCCTGTCTCACGCACCGGCATCCAATACTCCGTGAACGCAACAGTTTGTCGCGGCTCCAAAAACGCGTACGTCTCCTGGTTTCGGAAGAGACCTGCTTGCAACTCGACATAAGCGCTGTTGTTGTCGGAAAGCGCCTTGCGCCAATCGAGTCCCTCTGCATCAACGCCCCACGACCAGATCTTTTTCGCAGGAAGTTCCGCATACTCTGCAAAATGCGCGGTTCCCGTGTTCGTGTGCGGATTCCAGACCCCCATGAAATTCTCGCGGCTTCCATGCACAAATAGAGACACAGGTCC
>Ga0137415_10008107_pt1 | contig 10413 bp, 9 predicted proteins | sample CZODoug3_1_1_16f_FD_183082 | JGI IMG/M metagenome (GOLD analysis project Ga0137415, IMG submission 183082) | Vadose zone soil fungal communities from Angelo Coast Range Reserve, California, USA - CZODoug3_1_1_16fungal (Hybrid Assembly) | ecosystem: Environmental > Terrestrial > Soil > Vadose... | reverse complement strand
CCGCAAGGCTGCAAGCGGCAGCGGCGCAAGAAATTCGTGGATTTCAACGACGGCGGTATCACCGAAACGCGCCGCGGCCCAGGCTGTGCCGATGGTCGCGGCGACGGCGGCGCGGGCGGAAAGGCCGAAGCCTCTCACCCGTGCGAGAAGATCGTCGCGCAGCTTTGCCTCGCCGCCGAAAAGGTGTGCGCAGCCGCCGATGTCGAGCAGAATTCCGTCGGGTGGATCGATGGCGACGAGGGGCGTGTAACGCTGGCACCAGTCGGCGAGGGCCTCGAGGAGGTGTGCATCGCCGGCCTGGTCCTCCGGCACCGCGGCGAGCGCGGGATGCATGGCACGGGCCTGCGCCAGCGCGAGGCCGGCGGTGAGGCCGAGCCGCTCCGCCGTCACGTCGACCGCGAGCAGGAGGTCGAGGTTGCCGCGCTTGCCGAAGACGACGAGAGGAGCGGCCTCATGCGACTGCCGCGCGACGCGGTCGGTCGAGAGGCGTTCCAACCACAGGCTCAGAATCCGTTGCGAGTTCGAAACGCTGCTCCACACTGTTCCACTCCACGATCCATGCTCCGAGATGACCACGACGGTTGCGTACGAGATGCGCGGTGAGACGCGGCGGGCCGACACTCGGCCTGTCGCCGCGCCGTGCCGAGGAGGATGGCGCCGCACCGACGATCCAGCGTGTCGCAGCAGAGGAGGGTTCATCGGTCGGTGTCGTACGCAGGATGAGGCCGAGCGTGTTGCCGGCAGCGGCTGCGAGCGCGAGGCGGCGCGTGGCCACCTGATCGATGCCGCGCCCGCGCAGCTCGCCGATCACCACGCCGACGGCGCGGCAGCGCAGCGCCTCCTCCATCGCCCACAGCACGTCGCGTCCGCGCGCGGCGGCGACCGTGATCAGCTTTTCGGGCGCGATGCCGGCCTCGTGCAGGCCAGGTCCATAGGGCACGCCATTCTCGACGAGCGAGAGGTCCTCGGCGATCCAGATCGCATCGCGCCCTGTTGCGTTTAGTCCTGACGCGTTTCGTTCTGGCGTGGAACCGTTGTTGCGTGCCGTCAGCGCCAGCGCGAAACCGCTGGCAGCGGGGATCTCCGTCTCGCGTGTAGCCGAAATCTCATGCAGCGCGCCGCCGCCGAGCCCGCCGCCGAGGATATCATCGATCAGCGGAATGCCGAGCGCGAGCGGGACAGAGCTTTCGCCTGCGAGGCCGGCAGCCGTTTCGGCGGCGCAGAGCGTCCGGCGCAGCCGTTCGATGCGGGCTGCGGGCCCGTCGGCGGAGGGAGAAAAAGCTGGTCGCATGGCCGCCATGGTTGCATCCAAGACCCCGGCGGTAAGGATCGCCGTGGGGGCATTGTTGCTGAAAATTGTTCATGCTTTGTTCTATTGATTCCCGAGCCGGACCCCGGCGTCAAGGCGAATCTTAAAGCTCTGATAAAAATGAGTTTTTGGCGTTGGGGCGCGCGCGCCGTGCCGTCGAAGCGCGCGCCGAACGCGAATGCTGCCGAGTACGTGCCGCACATCGATCTGCGCGTTCATGCGGGCGAGCGCGATCGCCGCGGTCGGGCTGACCGACAGGCGCTCGAAGCGCGCCCACCATGCCTTGAAGCGGGCGTCCTCGATCCGGCCGGGTGCGAAATGTTGCAGCGAGGCGCCGCTTCCCCAGTTGCTTTCGGCGCTGCGCATGAAGTTGGCCAGCGGTTCCGGCGCCATCACCCAGGTATGGAAATGAGCGTAGCCGCCGTAAAGCACGAGCGCGCGCGTGCGTTCGGGATAGGTCGCGGCAAACAGGATCGACATCGGAGCGCCTTCGGATGCGCCGAGCAGCACGGCGCGCCCGCTGCCGGCGGCATCCATCACCGCGCGCACGTCGTCCATCCGGGTCTCCAGGGTCGGCAGGTCGTGGGTGTCGACGCGGTCGCTCAGCCCGGTGCCCCGCTTGTCGAACTGGATGAGGCGCGTGAAGGCCGCGAGCCGTCCAAGCAGATGGCTGTAACCCGGGTCTTCCCAGTGCACCTCCAGGTTGGAGATGAAGCCGGGCACGAAAACGAGGTCGATCGGGCCGTTGCCGACGACCTGATAGGCGATGCGGACGTCTGCGCTCTTGGCGTAGCGGGTTTGCGGGGCGGCCAAGATCGTGACCTCGCGTTGCGATCGAAATACCCGGCCAGGGATTCGCGGTCCGAGCCGGCGATCTCAACTATATCGGTTCGGGCGGAAAAATCGCTTGCCGCGGGCTCCCGGCTGCCTGCACTTTATCGGTCAATGCCAAGAAATTCTAACTTCCGCGCGACCTTGGGGAGGCGGCCGAAACGATGGATTTCCACCTGGGTGACGACCGCAAGCGCATGCTGTCCTCGGTCCGCGATCTGGTGCAGTCGGAATTCAAGCGCGACGCGCAGAAGTACATGGACGGGACCTTCCCCTGGGCCAACATGAAAAAGCTCGCCGAGATCGGCGTGCTCGGCATGGCGGTGCCGGAAGAATTCGGCGGCCTCGGATTGCCGGTGTTCGACACGGCGCTCGTGCTCGAGGAGATCGCCAAGGGCTGCTACGTCACCGCCATGGCGACGCTCGGCGAAGCCGGCGTGCAGACGCGGGTGATCGCCACCTACGCCCCGAAATCGATCCGCGAACGCATTCTCCCCCGTGTCGTCACCGGCGATTGCATCCTCGCCGTTTGCATGACCGAGCCGCACGCCGGCACGGACGTTGCGAACTATCGAACCAACGCCGAGGTGAAGGGCGATCGCGTCATCCTCAATGGCGTCAAGACCTTGATCAGCCGGGCGAAGGAGGCCGGCATGTTCGTGGTCTTCAGTCGCATCGATGGCAGGCCGGGACGGGAGGGCATCGGATGCGTCCTGGTGGAGCCGAGCGCGCCGGGCTTCGAAGTGACCGGCACCTATCACACGATGGGCGGCGAAAACCTGCACGAGATTCAGTTCAACGATTGCGAGTTGCCGCTCGAAAACCTCGCGATCCGCGAGGATGGCTTCAAGAAGCTGCTCACCGCGTTCAATACCCAGCGCTGCCTCAATCCCAGCATCTCGTTGGGGCTGGCCGAAGGCGCGTTCGACGAGGCCTGCCGGTACGTCAAGGACCGTACCGTGTTCGGAAAGGCCGTCGGCGATTTTCAGGGCATACGCTGGAAGCTCGCGGACATGTACCGCGACATCGAGGCCGGCCGCAGCATTCTCTATCGCGCATGCGCCACGGCCAATCCGTTTCCCGACCCGTTCATGGCCGCGGTCGCCAAGATCTTCTGCAACGAGATGGCGATCCGGGTCACCGGCGAAGCGATCCAGCTGCACGGCGGTGTCGGCTTCACGGATGAATACGCGGTGTCGCGCCTCTACCGCGGCGCCCGCTACGGCTCCTTGGGCGGCGGCACCTCGGAGACGCTGCGCGATCTGATCGGCAAGCGGATCATGGAAGCGACCGATCTCGGTGAAGATCTTCTCGCTTACGACCTGCTGCAGGATGTAGCCGGTTCGGGGCCTGCAAACAAAACGAATGGTTCCAGCGGTTGACCCGTCACACCTGCGCGATCACGCGCCGGTCGATGTCACGGACGTTCCTCACCCCGCACAGCGCCATGGCCACGTCGAGCTCCTTGCCGAGCACCTCGATCGCCTTGGTGACGCCAGCCTCGCCGTAGGCGCCGAGGCCGTAGATATAGGAGCGGCCGATCATGCAGGAGCGCGCGCCGAGCGCGAGCGCGCGCACCACGTCGTGGCCGGAGCGGATGCCGCCGTCGAACATCACCTCGATGTCGCCGCCCACCGCGTCGGCGATATCAGGCAATGCCGAGATCGACGCCGGCGCGCCGTCGAGCTGCCGCCCGCCGTGATTGGAGACCACCAGGGCGCTCGCGCCGGTCTTGGAAGCCGTCTTGGCGTCCTCGACGTCGAGGATGCCTTTGAGGATCAGCTTGCCCGGCCAGATGCTGCGCACCCACTCGACGTCTTTCCAGTTCAGCGTGGGATCGAACTGGCTCGCGGTCCATTGCGCGAGCGACGTGACGTTTTCCATGCCTTTCACGTGGCCGGCGAGATTGCCGAAGGTCTTGCGTTTGCCTTTGAGGATCGACAGTGCCCAGGCCGGCTTGGTCGCGATGTCCACGAGATTGCCGAGCCTGATCTCCGGCGGCACCGTCATGCCGTTCCTGATGTCGCAATGGCGTTGGCCCAGCACCTGCAGGTCGACCGTGAGCACGAGCGCGCTGCATCGGGCGGCGGCGGCGCGCTCGATCAGCGCCTTGATGAAGCCGCGGTCCTTCATCACGTAGAGCTGGAACCAGAACGGCTTGCCGGTGGCCTCCGCCACGTCCTCGATCGAGCCGATCGACATGGTGGAGAGCGTGAACGGAATGCCGGCAGTTTGAGCCGCACGACACGCCAGGATCTCGCCATCGCCGTGCTGCATGCCGCAGAGCCCGATCGGGGCGAGCGCGAGCGGAAGCGTGACCTTTTCGCCGATGATGGTGGTGGTGAGGTCGCGCTGCGACACATCGACGAGCACGCGCTGGCGCAGCCTGATGCGCTCGAGATCGTCGCGATTGGCGCGCAACGTGTCCTGCGAATAGGAGCCCGCCTCGGCGTAGTCGAAGAAGGCGCGCGGTACCTTGCGGCGGGCGACGGCGCGCAGGTCCTCGATGCAGGTCATGGTGCGCAGCGGCATTGGAGATTCCTTGGGGTATTTGTGAAGCGGCTTCTGTTGGCGGCGGGCATCTTACGTCGCCGCATTTGGAGAGGGAAAGCTCATTTCCATGGGCCCTGAAAGTCCCTTGCCGTGCTTCCGAGGAACGCCATCTATGCCCCGTGCGTTGTCGCGAGGAGAACGTCGATGACGCAGTGCAAGGAGCACATCCACATGGGCATTCCAAACGACAACGTCACTGAACATGAGCTGGCCGAAAAGGGTAGACGCGCGCGCGAGGAGGCGAAGCGCAAACACGAACGGGCGCTCGAGAAGTCGCTCGAGGAGGGGCTCGAGGACACCTTCCCCGCCTCCGATCCGATTAATGTGACGCAGCCGGTCCGTGCCGCGGCCGACACGAAAAGGAACGCGACGCGATAGCGTAGTTAATCAATGCCCAATGGACCTGCTGGCCCTCTGCGCCCCCGGGGCCGGCGGTTCCATTTATGGGTGTGTTCATCCTGGACGCAAAATTTGCTCACATTTTTTGAAGATTTCAGGCATTGAATTGCCCTAACATCGGTGCAAGGGCTTACCCTTCACGGGGTGAGGGGACCATGGTTCGCAAGTATTTCGGCACTGACGGCATCCGCGGTCGCGCCAATGGCGTGATCACGCCGGAATTGGCGCTCAAGGTCGGGCAGGCCGCCGGGCTCACGTTTCGCCGAGGCGATCATCGTCACCGCGTGCTGATCGGCAAGGACACGCGGCTCTCCGGCTATATGATCGAGACCGCGCTGGTCGCGGGTTTCACGTCCGTCGGGATGGACGTGCTGCTGACCGGCCCGATTCCGACGCCGGCGGTCGGCATGCTCACGCGCTCCATGCGCGCCGATCTCGGCGTCATGATCTCGGCCTCGCACAACCCCTTCGACGACAACGGCATCAAGCTGTTCGGGCCCGACGGCTTCAAGCTCGGCGACGAGGTCGAGCAGCAGATCGAGGTGCTGATCGACGCCGAGCTGACGAAAAGGCTCGCCAAGGGCGCGGATCTCGGTCGCGCCAAGCGCATCGACGGGGTGCAGGACCGTTACATCGAGTTTGCCAAGCGCACCCTGCCGAAGAACCTTTCGCTGGGCGGCTTGCGCATCGTCGTCGACTGCGCCAATGGCGCCGGCTACCGCGTGGCGCCGGAGGCGTTGCGGGAGCTCGACGCCGAGGTCATCTCGATCGGGGTAGAGCCGGACGGCTTCAACATCAATCATGAATGCGGCTCGACCGAGCCGACGGCGCTTTGCCAGAAGGTCAAGGAAATGCGCGCCGACATCGGCATCGCGCTCGACGGCGACGCCGACCGTGTGCTGATCGTCGACGAGCGCGGCCGCATCATCGACGGCGACCAGCTGCTGGCGGTGATCGCGGAGAGCTGGCAAGGCGACGGACGCCTCGCGCAGCCCGGGATCGTCGCCACCGTGATGTCGAATCTGGGCCTCGAGCGCTATCTCGGGAATCTGGGGATTGCGCTCGTGCGCACGCCGGTCGGCGACCGCTACGTGCTCGAGCACATGCGCGCCCAAGGCCACAATGTCGGCGGCGAGCCGTCCGGCCACATCATCCTGTCCGACTACACCACCACCGGCGATGGCCTCCTCGCCGCCCTGCAGGTGCTCGCCGTGGTGAAGAAGCAGGATCAGCCTGTCTCGAAGGTGTGCCACCGCTTCGACCCGTTGCCGCAGATCCTCAAGAACGTGCGCTACAAGAGCGGCCATCCGCTCGATGACGCCGGCGTGCGCTCGGCCATCGAGGATGCGGAAGCGCGTCTCAACGGCCATGGACGGCTGATCGTGCGGCCGTCGGGCACCGAGCCGGTGATCCGCGTCATGGGAGAGGGTGACGACAAGGTGCTGGTGGAGGAGGTCGTCGACGGCATCGTCGATGCGCTCACCAACGCGGCCTGAGCCGCTGCCCGCCGGCGTATCCCTTTGTTCCGATTTGTGAAACCGGCGGACCCCGGCGTCAGCTGCGCGGGTCGGCCAGCACATTGGAATACGTGTAATTTCGGCGTTTTGCTTTTGCCTGCGCGAGTTCCCTCATGTATTCGATAGTTGCACAACGAACTAAACGGGCTGGAAACGCCGGGTCTCCATGATCGTCTGTTCTTGCAACGTGTTGAGCGACCACGACGTGCGCACGGCGCTCAGCGCCGGGAATACCCCGCGCACCACGGGTCAGGTCTATGGCTGCCTCGGCTGCAGCGCCCAATGCGGGCGGTGTGCGCGCACCATTCGTCGGATCATGGACGAGGCCGTCGCCGGCGCTTGCGCTGCCGGCTGCCAGTGCTGCGCCAGCGGCCAGCATCGCGACTAGCCCTTCAAGCATCTGTTTCAGCGGGCGATTTTGCCCGCGGCCGCGGCAGGTCCCCGGTCGCCGGGACGGCCGCTCAAATCAGTCTGTGATAACTGCCGCTTATCGGACCGGAGATGATCCGGCCCCCTTGCCGCGTCATACGTTTTTTGCAAGATTAGAGTAATTCCAATGTTGGCGATCGGGGCCGGTCGCGACCAGTCCAGTCAGGGATGCGGATCATGAAGGGCGACGCAAGGGTCATCGAATTTCTCAACCGAGGGCTCAGGCACGAGCTCGCCGCCATCAACCAGTATTGGCTGCACTATCGGCTTCTGGACAATTGGGGCTATCGGGTGCTGGCCAAGAAGTGGCGCAAGGAGTCGATCGAGGAAATGGAGCACGCCGACAAGCTCGTCGAGCGGATCATCTTTCTCGACGGCTTTCCCAACATGCAGGTGCTCGACCCGCTGCACATCGGACAGAACGTGAAGGAGGTTCTCGACTGCGATCTCGCGGCGGAAATGTCGGCCCGCGCGCTCTACGAGGAGGCCGCCACCCATTGTCACGCGGTCAAGGACTACGTCAGTCGCGACCTGTTCGAGAAGTTGATGCACGACGAGGAAGAACACATCGATTATCTCGAGACCCAGCTCGATCTCGTCGCCAAGCTCGGCGTCGAGCTCTACGCCCAGCACCACATCGGCGGGATCGACGACGACCACAAGGACTGAGGCTCCAAGAGCCGTTTCGGTCGGGCGCATGTTCCGTTGGAGCGTGCGCCCGATTTGTTTGTTGTTGAAGCTCTCACGAATCGTCGCGCGTGGAATCGGTGCCGTGTGCCCGCAGCCGGCCCCCAAATCCTAATGACATGTTAAGGAGCGTCTTTTGTTGTTGGCGCACCGGTATTCTCGGGCGGTTTTTGAGAGGGGCGCGCGCCGACGCGCGTTAATAATCACGGTTAAAAAGTAAGGTTAAGCCCTGTTTAAGGAGTTCCTGCCATCTTCGCCTTCGTTGGTGCATTCCTGTGGGGTCGTCGCGGGCCCTTGCTGGACGAAAGGATGAAGTCATGGTTCGTGCGAAAATCTTTGGTCTCGCGGGAGCGGCCGCGCTGCTGAGCACTGCGGCGCTTGCCGCCGATCTGCCTCCTCCACTGCCTCCCCCGGTTTATCGTGCGGCGGTCGTCGAAACCGGCGGCTGGTATCTGCGCGGCGACGTCGGCGTCGGCATCCAGAGCTTCCAGTCGTTCGACTTCCATCAGACGAACGCAGCATCCGGCGCGAGATGGCCGGCGAGCTGGAACATCGACCAGAAGGACATCAGCGATGTCGGGATCATCGGCTTCGGCCTCGGCTACGCCTGGAACAACTGGCTGCGCTTCGATGTCACCGGTGAGTACCGGACGAAAGACAAGTTCAAAGCGGTCGGAAGCTTTCGTGGCGCAGCCGATTCATGCGTGGATGGCGTTGGTGCGGACGGGGTCTGCCGCGACCAATTTGACGGCAATCACACCGCGACGGTGGTGTTGGCGAATGCCTATATCGATCTCGGCACCTGGTGGTGCGTCACCCCGTTCATCGGCGCCGGTGTCGGCGCGGCCTATCACAAGATCACCGGGCTGAGCGATACCGGCTTCCAAGCCAACGGCAGCTCGGCCTTCGGCATCACGACCACGGATCGCACCCAGTGGAACCTGGCTTGGGCGGTGCATGCCGGCCTCGCTTACAACGTCTCCAACAACTTGAAGCTCGAGTTCTCATATCGCTATCTGAACATGGGCAACATCGACACCGCGGAGATCATATGTGGTGCGAACGGCTGTGCGAACCCGACCGGTGGTCCGCGCGCGTTCTACACGCTGCACAATCTCTCTTCGCAAGACTTCAGGATCGGCATGCGCTGGATGCTGCAGCCCGAAGCGCCCCCGCCGGCCTATCCGCTGGTGCGCAAAGGCTGAGCGATTAGCAAACAAACAAAGACGAACGGCGCGGGATCATCCCGCGCCGTTTTCGTTTGTGCATGCCACGAGCGCGTACGGGAGGACGCGAGCTAACCGCTCATTAAGGTTAATCATTCATGATCGACAACGCACGGAAACAAATTGCTTCGAATCAAGAGGCCGTCATGCGTCGCCCGCTCGTCGTTCTTGGCCTGATCGCCTCGATCTCCGGCGCGTCCGCCGCCGACTACGATACTCCCGTCTTGCGCGGCTCCGAGGAGTTCGTACCTGCGCCGGCTCCGGCCTACGTGCCCCGGTGGGCCGGTTTCTACGGCGGCGTGCAGGGCGGCTATTCGAGTTCGCGGATGGGCTTCGGATCGGGGGTGGGCGACTTGGCCGCTTTCATCGTGCGCGACACGGTGCTGGAGCCGGTCGTAAAGGACCTGACGACCCTCCAGGCCGTAGACACCAGCGCGAGCAGTTTCGGAGCATACTTCGGCTACAACTCGAAATGGGAATCATTGATTCTCGGCTTCGAGGTGAACTACAGCCACATGGCGCTGAACGCGAGCTCGTCTGATACGAATGGCGTTTCCTTCAGCAGCGACGCGGGCCTGCCGCCCGGACATCACTTTGTCTACGATGTGTCCGTGGCGGGAAATTCGTCCATCCGGATTACCGATCTCGCAACTTTTCGCGCGCGTGCAGGATGGATCGCAGGCCAATTCCTGCCGTATGCTTTCGTGGGCGCCGCGGTCGCCCGCGCCGACGTCACGCGATCGGCGACGGTCCACGCGGTCTGGACCGACGCCCCCGATCCGACGATTCCGGCGGCCCAGCCCATCGCTCCCGGCGAACTCGGGCCAGCATCGAAGAGCGACGTGAAGAACGGCGGTTTCTATATCGGCTACACCGCGGGCATCGGTGTCGAATTCGAAATCATGCCCCGTGTGATCGCGCGCGGCGAATGGGAATACGTCGAACTCCCGAACGTGAAAAACACAGCCATCAGCATCAGCACCCTGCGCGCCGGTGTTGGACTGAAATTCTGATTCGACACACCCTTCCTTCATTCGGCTCAATCGTCCGTCTTTGCGCTTGACGGCGCCCGACTCCTTCCTTATGCCCGGCCGCGGGACACCCCTCCCCACCGAGGGGCGCCTATCTGGAAGGATAGAGAAGATATGAGCAACACGAAGCCCGGCGTGCGGCCGGTCACCCCGCACTTCTCGTCCGGCCCCTGCGCCAAGCGCCCCGGCTGGAGCCTCTCAGCCCTCACCGACGCCGTTCTCGGACGCTCGCACCGATCGAAGATCGGCAAGGCGAAGCTCAAGCGCGCCATCGAGCTCACCCGCGAGGTGCTCGAAGTCCCCGCCGGCTACCGCATCGGCATCGTGCCGGCGTCCGATACCGGCGCGGTCGAGATGGCGCTGTGGTCGCTGCTTGGCGCGCGGCCGGTGACCACGATCGCCTGGGAATCCTTCGGCGAAGGCTGGGTCAG
>Ga0137415_10008106_pt1 | contig 10414 bp, 10 predicted proteins | sample CZODoug3_1_1_16f_FD_183082 | JGI IMG/M metagenome (GOLD analysis project Ga0137415, IMG submission 183082) | Vadose zone soil fungal communities from Angelo Coast Range Reserve, California, USA - CZODoug3_1_1_16fungal (Hybrid Assembly) | ecosystem: Environmental > Terrestrial > Soil > Vadose... | reverse complement strand
GAGCCGGCCGATCCGACCGACGCCGTGGCGATCACCGAGCAGCTGCGCGCCCTGGTCGACAGCGGACGCCCGTTGCTGTCGATGGCGATGAGCGCCCGCCACGCCAACGCCCGTCCGACCGGATGGGCCGACGACCCGGCTGGCCGGGCGCTGATCAGCTTCTCGCATGCCGGCCGGCTCGACCCGCCTGCGACCTCCAGCACCGACGTCTTGCAGGTCGTGACGCTGGGCCGGCCCCTCGGCGTCCACGGCATCAGCCTCAACCTGGCCGAGATCGGCGGGCGGCTGCACGTGTCGGCGACCTTTCACCCGGACGCGCACCGGACGGCGGACGTCGAGCAGATCGTCGACACGGTGGTGGCCGGACCCGGGTGCTGACCCGGTCATCGGTCGCGAGGGACGATGTCGGTGATGGATGACCAGGACGAGCCGGCGAGACCACGCTGGTGGCAACGAGTGCTCGCGGCGCTGCGGCGAGCGCTGGTCGCCGAGCGCGGTTCCCGAGCCGCCCTGATCGCCCAGATCGCCGGTGGGCTACTGCTGTTGGTCGCCGTGGTCGGCGTATCGAGTCGGCTGATTGCGACGACCTGGTTGCCCGCCGTGGTGCTGGCGACGTTCGCGCCGTACCTGATGGCCGCCGCCCCGCTGGCCGGCCTGGTGCTGCTGGCCGGACGGGCCAGGTGGATCGCCCTGGCCGCGCTGGTGGTGACCGTGGCGGCAATCTCGTTGGAACTGCCGCTGTACGTCGCGAGCGGCGGCTCGGCGCACGGCCCCGGGCTGACGATGCTCACCGCGAATCTGCGTTACGGGGACGCGGACCCGGCCGCGCTCGTGGCAACGGTGCGCGACCGGCACGTGGACGTGCTGACCGTCCAGGAACTCACCTCCGACGAGGTGGACCGCCTGCACGAGGCCGGTCTCGACCAGGTGCTTCCGGCCCACGAGCTCGACGCGCGCCCGGGCGGCCACGGCGTCGGACTCTGGAGTCGCTACGACCTCGCGAATGGCACCCGCCATCCCGGCTTCACGTTCGCTCTGGTGTCGGCCCGGCTGGTGATGCGACCCGGTTCGGAGGAGGGCCCGACCGTGTTCGCCGTGCACATCGTCGCGCCGGTCGCATCGAGGCCGACCGTCTGGGCCCGCGAACTGAGTCGCCTGCGCGACATCCTGCGGGCTCAGCCCGCCGGCGCCGTCCTCGTCGGCGGCGACTTCAACTCGACCAACGACCACGCGCAGTTCCGGCGGCTGCTCACCGGCGGCTATCACGATGCGGCCGACCAGGCCGGGGCGGGTACGACGCGAAGCTACCCGGCCGACCGCTGGTACCCGCCGCTGATCGGCATCGACCACGTGCTCGCCCGCGGGGCCCGCGCCACTCGCGCCCGGACCGTGTCGGTCCGGGGATCAGACCATCGCGGCCTACTCGTGGACATCGTCTTGCGCTAGCTGTCTCGCTCGTCGTCCTCGATGTGCATGGCGGCCTCCTCGGCGCTGCGCGCGTACCCGGCCCGGCCGGCGTCAGAGGCGATCTCGTCGGATTCCTCGTCGGCGTGGGCGCCCTCGTCCGGGGCGACGAGCCGGCCGGCCGCCGGGTCGGGATCCTCGTCAGACCACTCGTCGGACGCGTCGACGTCGGGCTCCTCCTCGGCGAGGCGCTGCTCGGACGTCTCGGAGTCGCCGTAGCGGGTGGCGCGCGGTTCCCGGTCGGGCGGCGAGTAGCCGGCGTCGAGCGGATCTTCGGTGTTGTCGCCGGTCAACGATTCGGACGGGTCGATCTGGTCGGCGCCGCCGAAGCCGCCCGCGTAGAGGTCATCGCTCATGGACGCTAGCCAAGCACGCCGGTGTACGTGAGTGCGAAGACCCCACTCGGGACGAGGAACAAGAAGGCCACGGCGGTGATGCGGGCGAACGTCTGAACGCGGCCGAGCAATAGGTGGTACGCCACCACGAGCACCGGCACCATCACCGCCTCGAACACCAGCATGTGCCGCGGGATCATCGTGCCGGTCGCCGCCAGGACGACGCAGCACCCGGCCGCGCCGATCCAGGCCGCATAGCCCAGCCGGTACGCCCACCGCAGCCCGAGCCGGACCGCGATCGTGTCGAAGCCGCTGGCCAGGTCGGCCCGGTAGTCGGCGAGCGTCGTCGGGATGTAGAGGGCGACGCCGACCAGGGTGCCCTGCACGCACATGACCCACGGGAAGCCGGCCGGCGAGCCGAGCGCCGCCCAGCCGGACATCGGCCCGAGCGCCCCGATGGCGAGTGCGTTGACGGCGACGTCCGCGCCGGGGCGAACCTTCAGCCGCACCGGCGGGGCGCTGTAGGCCCAGCCGAGCGCCAACGCGAGCAGCGTCCCGGCCGCGAAGTACGGCCCGACCGTCGCCGCCGCGAGGACCGAGAGCGCCGCCGACGACGCCGCGACCCGGCGTACCACGACCGGCGTCAACCGGCCGGTGATCAGCGGCGTCGCGGCCTTGCGGGGATTGCGCCGGTCGCCGGGCAGGTCGTACGCGTCGTTGATGGCGAGCACGGCCAGCCACACCAGCGGCCCGGCGACCAGGCCCCCGACGAGGATGCGCGGCAGCTGCGCGGCGGTGGGCACCAGGCGATGGGTCGCGAGCAGGAATCCGGTGTAGTACGGCAGGAGTGACACCGGCCAGAACCGCGGCCGGGCCAGGACGCAGACGTCACGCAGGAACGTCCGGGCCGGAACCCCGACGAGGGGGCGCAGGTCGAGAGTGACCATGAGGCGACGCTAGGCCGGGCAGGTCACGCGGCCGGCACGACACTTCGCCGAATCACAGTCTCGTCGAGGTCGCTCATCCCGTCGAGGTCGCTCATTCCGTCGAGTGGTGCGTTATCCGTCGAGTGGTGCGGTGTAACGCACCACTCGACGCGAAACGCACCACTGAACGGAATTCAGCAAGGATCTGGGCCTCAGACCGTCCAGGGCGGGGTGATCATCGAGCCGTCGGGCATCGTGGCTTGCAGGCCCGCACTCGTCGTGACCCAGGCGGTGACCGGTTCAGCCGCAGTCTCCAGGCAGAACGCCCGGCCGACCGGCACGACGATCACGTCGCCCGCAGCGACGTCGCGCGTCTCGTCGCCGAGCGTCACCCGCGCGGCGCCCGAGATCACGCACAGCACCTCCTCGCGGCTCACCGTGTGCGGTACGCCGGCGCTGCCGGCCGGGATCTCGACCCGCCAGGTGCACAGCTCCGCGCTCCCCCGCGATGGCGCGGCGTAGGCGACGAACGTGGTTCCGTGCATCTCGTGGACGGCAGCGTCGGCGGCATGGATGACCGGCATTTCCACTCCTCTATCAGTCAAGTTACTTGACCATATAGTCAAGCAGCTTGACGAGTATGTCAAGCTCTTACCGTGCGGAACGACGAGGCGCAGGCGCTGATGGCGTCGCTGCTCGCCACGGCGGCGGGTCTGGTCGACGGGATCCACGCCGGAGTGGTGGCCCGCGGCTTCCAGGACGTACGCCCGACCCACGGGTTCGCCTTCGTGCTGCTCTCCCACGGCGGCGCGACCGTGAGCGAGCTGGCCGGCCATCTCGGCGTGACCAAGCAGGCAGCGAGCCAGCTCGTCGACGAGCTGGTCAGCAAGGGCTACGTCGAGCGGCGCGCACATCCCGACGACGCCCGCGCTCGCCTCGTCGTCCTCAGCAACAAGGGCTGGGACTGCACGCGCGCGGCCGAGCAGGCGGCGGCAGACATCGTGCACGATTGGACGGCAACCCTTGGCGCACAACGAATTCGTGCCCTCGCAGCGGATCTGGCGCGCATCGCCCCGCGAGGGCCGCTGCGCCCAGCGGCCCGCTAGCTGGCAATAAGCGCTCGCGGCGCGATGAGTCAGGTCAGGCCTGAGTCGCCGTGCGGGGGTCGCTGCGGGCGGCATGCATCGTGAGGACGGCCAGCGCCGCGTCCCGATCCCGCGCGTCGATCGCATCGACGAGAGCTCGGTGCAGCTCGTAGCGCTCGACCAGATCCAGCCGGCCGACCGTGTGGCGAATCGTGGCCGACTCGATGAGGTCGAACAGGTTCGTGCCCAGCGACCGCAGCATCTCGTTGGGACTGACCGAGGCGATGTACCGGTGCAGCCGCCAGTGCGCCTGGGTGTAGATACGCCACTCGCCCGACGCCGCGGCCGCGGCCATGTCGTCGAGACAAGACCGCATCTCGGCAAGATCGGCGGGGGACGCGTGCCAGAGCGCATCGTCGATCAGCAGCGGTTCGAGTGCGTCGGCGATGCGGTCGGCCTCACCCTCAGCCGTCCGCCGTCCGTCCAGATCCAGGACCGAGTTACCCAGCCGCACGATCGGCGACTGCTGGGTCGCGAACAGGCCGCCACCGGGCCCGGGACGCATGGCCACCAGGCCGCGCGCCTGCACCAGTCGCACGGCCTCGTTGAACGTGCCGACCGAGACGCCGCACCGAACACGTAAGTCGTCCTTCGACCCCAGACGCGAGCCGGCCGGAGCGGCCGCCGCGATCTCGGCCAGTACGGCGGCCGCCGCAGCGGCGCGAGAGAGCTGCGAGCGCTCGTCGTTCATCGTCCTCCCAGATTAGTCATGATGAATATAACGAGACATCCCTTGCCATCGCCCGGTCTGTCTGATGTGATCGCTTAAATTAACATTGTTAATTGTGGGGGATTCGATGATTCTGTACCTGGTCGCGATTTTGCATCGCTGACGTCCACCGGTGCACCACAGCACTGGTCGGCGTCCATTTGCCCCCCTTCCCTCACTATCTGTATCTGACCTCTTGCTATCTGTGCACGTGCCTGGTTTGATCTTGGTAAATGATCACGTTTTACCGAGGTTCGGGAGGAGGTGACACGGAATGCTCCTCCACCACTTGCTCCATGTGGCGCACCATCTGTTGGTATGGCTCCTGTGCTGGCTCTGATGAGCCGGCAAGACCCCCGAGGTCGTGGTGCTGGGGCGCCGATCCGTCTCCCGTTCCAGCACCGCGACCACCACATCTCAGGCCGCCCGCCAGATGTCACCTCAGCGGGACAGCGGCGCGATGCCCCATGTCCCCGTCCAGACCTGACCGGGCTCGAGAACGATCAGCCCGGCGCCGGAGTTGAACGCATCGGCCGGGCAGGTCATCGGCTCCACCGCCACCGCGGGCGCACCGTCGCCCAGGTGCTCGTGCGTGTACACCTGCAGGTAGCCGAACGCCTCGTCGAACCACAACTGGGCGCCGCCTGACCGGGTCCGCACCAGCACCGATCCACGTCCGTCCACAATGGACAGCGCGGTGAACGTGTCGTCCAGGCGCAGTGTCTTGAGTCGATGTGCCCGCCGCAGGTCGTAGTGCGTCTTGCTGACCGTAGCGACACCCACCGGCAGCTGCGCCTCGTCAGTGACCAGGTGCTCCTTGGCCGGCACCTGCACCGTCACGTCGTCGAGCCGGTGCCCGTACACCGAGAGGTACGGGTGGAACCCCGCCCCGAACGGTGCCGGCGTCACCCCGTGATTGCGCGCCACCGCCGTCACGGCCAGGCCGTGATCGGGATGCAGCGCGTAGGTCACCTCGGCGCGGATCTGGAAGGGCCACCCCGTCTGCGGCACGATGTCGCAGGCAAGCGTGACCGCCGCCGAATCGATCGCGACCGGCACCCACCGCGCCCACCGGGCCAAGCCGTGGTTGGCGTTGCCGCGCGGCACCTCGGTGATCGGCACCTGGTAGGTCTGGCCACCGAACACGTATCGTCCACCGGCCAGCCGGTTCGGCCACGGCATCAGCACTCCGCCGGATCCGCTCGGCGGCAGCTCCTGCTCGCCGTAGGGGGCGAGCACGTCCACGCCGGCGTGCGTGTAACGACGCAGCCCGCCGCCCACCTCGACGGCAGTCACCTCGTGCTCGCCCGCCCTGATCGTGAACTGCTTACCGGTCAGCGCCATGCGTGGACGCTAGCGCGGCCTCGTACTTCCAGAACGGACGCACCGCCACTGCGGCGATGATCACGACGACGATGCAGGCGAGGCCACCACCGACCCAGGAGATAGTGGCGGTCGTGGCCGCCGCGGTGGCGCCGGCCCGCAAGTCGCCCAGCCGCGGACCGCCCGCCACGACGGCGGTGAACACGCCCTGCATCCGCCCGCGCATCTCGTCCGGGGCATAGGTCTGCAGGATGGTCTGCCGGTACACGGCGCTCACCAGGTCGGCGGCGCCGGCGAAGGCCAGCAGCACGACGGCCAGCCAGAGCTGATGCGCCAGGCCCGAGATCGCCACGCACCCGCCCCATCCGACGACGGCGACGGTGAGCGCCACGCCCTGACGCCGGATCCGACCGATCCAGCCGCTGGACAGGCCAGCCAGCACGGCACCGATCGCGATCGCGGCGTACAGCGGCCCGACCGTGCCGTGGAAGCGTTCGTCCGCCACCTCCGGGTACAGCGAGCGCGGCATCGCGAGCACCATCGCGACGATGTCGACCCCGAAGGACATGACGAGCACCGGGCGCGACGCGATGAAGCGCAACCCGTCGATCACCGAGCGCAATCCGGGCCGCCCGACCGAGCCGTCCGGCGGGATCGGCGGCAGCCGCAGCGCGGAGTACAGGGCCATGAGGAACAGCACGCTGTCAGTTGCGTACGCGTACTCGAACCCGTGGTTCAAGGAGACCAACACACCGGCGATCAGTGGACCCAGTACCCCGCCGATATTGCCGACCGTGAAGTTCAGCGTGTTCGCCGCCGGGACGAGGTCGCTGGACACGATCCGCGGAATGATCGCGCCCCGGGCGGACGACGCCATCGCGAACAGGCCCGACTGGACAGCTACCAGCCCCAGGATCAGCGGCACGCTGCGCGCGTTCACCAGGGTCTGCAGCAGCAGCGCGAGGGTCACGACCCAGGTGCCGATCGACGACCACAGGTACAGCGCCCGGCGATCGACCGCGTCGGCGATGGCGCCCCCGTACAGGCCGAAGACCACGATCGGCACCAGCCCGGCCAGACCGACCAGCCCGACGTAGAGCGACGAATGCGAGATCGCGTACACCTGCACCGGCACCGCGACCTGGGTGAGCATCGAGCCGATGAACGCCGTGCCCTGCCCGACGAGCAATCGCCGATATTGCGGGATACGCACGGGTCTGGTGTCGACGGCGTGGTGGCGGACCAGCCCCCGGAGGCCCCGCGCGCGCTCGCCGGGATCGGCGTCTGGTGTGTCGTCGATCCCGGTCTGGGTCACGCACGCCCCGATGCTTGATCAAGAGGGAGAAGTGGCTGCCCAGGCGACCACTTCTCCCTCTTGATCAAGAAAGAGGTTGTCCGGCTCACGGAGCGAGCCGCTCGACGACCCAGCCCCCGTCGACGACGCGGTGCCGCAGTCGATCGTGGAGGCGGTCGTGGCGTCCCTGCCAGAACTCGACGACCTCGGGTCGCAGCAGGTAGCCGCCCCAGTTCGGCGGGGCCGGGACGTCTGCTCCGGCGAAGCGCGCCTCGATCTCGCGCACCTTCTCCTCGAGCGAGGCCCGGGACGCGATCACCGACGACTGGGCCGAGGCCCAGGCGGCGATCTGCGAGCCCCGCGGCCGGCTCGCGAAGTAGGCGTCGGTCTCGACCCGGGCCACCCGCTCGACCGGGCCGGACAGTCGGACCTGACGCTCGAGCGGCAACCACGCGAACACCGCTGCTGCGTAAGGGTTCTGCTCGATATCGCGCGCCTTGGCCGAGTCGTAGTTGGTGTAGACGACGATGCCTCGCTCATCGAGCGCCTTGACGAGCACGGTGCGTACCGACGGGTGCCCGCCGGAGTCGCCAGTAGCGAGCTGGACGGCGTTGGGCTCGACTATCGCGGAGCTGGCGACCGCCTCGTCGAACCACGTCCGCAGCTGCGCATACCAACCGAGCGCCGCCGTCTGATCGTCCAGCGCGGCGGCTCCGTAGTCACGGCGCAAGCCGGCAGGATCGGTCACTCCAGCAATCCTCGCACCTGCCGTATGTGACGGCTGGCAAGTGTGAGCAGAATGGCCTTATGGCAGACGACTACAGCCCTGGACTCGAAGGCGTCATCGCATTCGAAACGGAGATCGCCGAACCGGACAAGGACGGTGGGGCGCTGCGATATCGCGGCGTTGACATCGAAGACCTGGTCGGCTCGGTCACGTTCGGCAACGTGTGGGCGTTGCTGGTCGACGGCAAGTTCGGCCCGGGTCTGCCGCCGGCCGAGCCGTTCCCGATCCCGGTGCACACCGGCGACGTGCGGGTCGACGTCCAGGCCGCACTGGCCATGCTCGCGCCGGTCTGGGGCTACCGCCCGCTGCTCGACGTCAGCGACGACGAGGCCCGCGAGCAGCTCGCCCGGGCCTCGGTCATGGCGCTGTCCTACGTGGCCCAGTCCGCCCGCGGCATCGGTCAGCCGGCGGTGCCGCAGTCGCGCATCGACCAGTGCACGTCGATCATCGAGCGGTTCATGACCCGATGGCGGGGCGAGCCGGATCCCAAGCACGTCAAGGCGGTCGACGCCTACTTCGTCTCGGCGGCCGAGCACGGTATGAACGCCTCGACGTTCACCGCGCGCGTCATCGCCTCCACCGGGGCCGACGTCGCGGCCGCCATGTCCGGCGCCATCGGCGCGATGAGCGGCCCGCTGCACGGCGGCGCGCCCGCCCGCGTCCTGCCGATGATCGAAGAGGTCGAGCGCACCGGAAATCCGCGCAAGCTCGTGGCCGACATCCTCGACCGGCACGACCGCCTGATGGGCTTCGGGCACCGCGTCTACCGGGCCGAGGATCCGCGCGCCCGAGTACTGCGCCGGACCTGCCAGGAACTCGGCGCGCCCCGATTCGAGGCCGCGTACGCGCTCGAGCAGGCCGCACTGGCCGAGCTCCGCGACCGGCGCCCGGACCGCGCCATCGAGACCAACGTCGAGTTCTGGGCGGCCGTGATCCTCGACTTCGCCGAGGTCCCGCCGCACACGATGCCGGCGATGTTCACCTGCGCCCGCACCGGCGGCTGGTGCGCGCACATCATGGAGCAGAAGAGGACCGGACGCCTGGTGCGCCCCTCGGCCCGCTACATCGGCCCGGCGCCCCGCAAGCCGTCCGAGGTCGAGGGCTGGGCCGACATCGCCCACGCCTAAACCATCCGCCTCCGGCGGATAGAAATACGACGGCCACCCGCGGGGGGTCGGGTGGCCATCGTGATACGCGTCCGCCACGGCGGCGCGCTGCCACCGAGTGTGTCATGACAAAGTTGTGATCCCTGTAAAGCCGGACGTCCGCCGGCGGCCTGGCGCCAGTGTGGACGGTGAGCTCGCCCCGGATGAGAGGATTCGCGGGTGAGCCAGCTGCAGATTCCCGACGGCCTCAAACCGGCCGACGGCCGCTTCGGGTCCGGACCGTCCAAAATTCCGGCGTCGGCCATCGCCGCGTTGGCCGACGCGGGCCCGCGCCTGCTCGGAACGAGCCACCGCCGTCCCCCGGTCAAGGGGCTGGTCGGACGGATCCGGGCCGGTTTGCGCGACCTGTTCGCGGTGCCCGACGGCTATGAGGTGGCGCTCGGCAACGGCGGCTCGACGGCGTTCTGGGACATCGCGACATTCAGCCTGATCCGGTCGCGGGTGCAGCACGTGGTGTGTGGCGAGTTCTCGGCGAAGTTCGCCGCCGTCACCGCGTCCGCGCCGTTCCTGCAGCAGCAGGAGGTGTTGCGCGCCGAGTACGGCAAGGGCGTGCAGCCGCGGGCCGACGCCGGTTTCGACGCCTACGCCTGGCCGCACAACGAGACCTCGACCGGTGTGTGCCTGCCGGTGCGGCGGGTGGCCGGCGACGACGACGCGCTCATGCTCGTCGACGCCACGTCCGCCGCCGGTGGCATGCCGGTAGACATCGCCGACACCGACGCGTACTACTTCGCGCCGCAGAAGTCGTTCGCTTCGGACGGCGGTTTGTGGCTGGCCGTGCTCTCGCCGGCGGCCGTCGAGCGGGCCCGGGCGCTGGCCGAGTCGAATCGGTGGCTGCCGCCGTCGCTGAGCCTGCAGATCGCGCTCGAGAACAGCCGGCAGGACCAGACCTACAACACGCCGGCCATCGCAACACTGTTCCTGCTCGTGCACCAGATCGAGTGGCTGCTCGAGCAGGGCGGTCTGGCCTGGGCGGCGAAGCGCACCACCGACTCCTCAGGACGGCTGTATAGCTGGGCCGAGGCGGCACCGTTCGCCGAGCCGTTCGTCGGCGACCACGCGCTACGCAGCCCCGTCGTCGGCACGATCGATTTCGACTCCTCGATCGACGCCGCCGCGGTGTCCGCGACCCTGCGGGTCAACGGCATCGTCGACACCGAGCCGTACCGCGCGCTCGGCCGCAATCAGGTGCGGATCGGCATGTACCCCGCCGTCGAGCCGGACGACGTGACCGCACTCACGGCGTGCATCGACTACGTCGTCGA